>Ga0208316_1002154_pt1 | contig 10216 bp, 5 predicted proteins | sample MalvireepMed_231_FD_184240 | JGI IMG/M metagenome (GOLD analysis project Ga0208316, IMG submission 184240) | Marine viral communities from the Global Malaspina Expedition - Malaspina viral metaG DeepMed_231 (SPAdes) (version 2) | ecosystem: Environmental > Aquatic > Marine > Oceanic | place... | reverse complement strand
CCTTATCCTATTGATTGGAGTGACCGTGATAGGTTCCATTACTTTGGTGGCTTTGTTCTCGGAGTGGCGAAGCAGATGGGTATGAAGATTAGATGGGGTGGAGACTGGGATATGGACACCCAGACTAAAGACAATAAATTTGATGATTTAGTACATTTTGAATTAAAAAAATAATGCCGAAACAGTTTTATAAATTAAATGATTTTTCTGGCGGTCTTAATTTGATAAGAGATGCCCGGGACATAGCTCCTAACGAGCTTACTCAGGCTGATAACATTAGTCTTAAAGTTGCCGGAAGTATCAGCACGGCAAACGCTTTATCGTCTGACGATAGCAGCCTTAGCCCTGTTGATGTGTACGGTTATCCCGGCGGAGGATTGTTTTATTTTGAGAGCGATAAAGAAGGCGCTGCTGGTGCAAAAGATATCGGAGAAAGCTGGACGGCAGCTGTAGATTCGTTAACGGGGCTATTGTCGATAAAGAGCGCTGCATCGGGAACTAAAAGCGATGTACTAGACATGGGAACGATTACGTCACATTTATTTGCTACAAATACTATACAATTCGCTGCAGGTACCATGATAGACCGTTCAGGTAGTGGTACTTTAGATTGGAAAGATAAATTTCAAGAAGCTGATGTTCTTAGCATTACAGGATGTTCAGATGCTGCCGCTAATAATAGGGTTGTTAGGATGAAGGGTTTAGGCTCTACTGGAAATTATATTAATGTAACTGGCTCACCATTTACTGTAGAAGGGTCAGAGTCTGGTACTGTAACATTATCTACATTGGCTAAAGGAGTTTTCTTTGCTGCTGATGACACATTAAGAGTAGCGGATGGTGCTTTTAATACGGGGCTGAAAAGAAAACAATATGGATATATAAAGCAGATTCATTTTGATGCAGCCGCGGTTCGAGATACGTATGACGATTGGTTTGATAATGATTGTGATTTATCACCGCCAACTGCATTACTTATTCATGCCTCGTCTTATCCATCTGCGGGAACAGGATTCCATTTAAATGTCACTCACCCAGCTACAAGCTCTGATATTATTGGACAGTTTGCGGCTAAGACATATCAGATAGCAGGTACTTTTATTTACAGGGGAGACCAAGAATCTAAACTTTACATCCCAACGTCAAATAATACCTTTACTACAGCTTCTGGTGATTATGTAGATATAGATGTAAATGCCTCCCCGGCATATGATGAAAGAATTACAGGCGCTAGAGTATATATAAGACCAGATGGCACTAATGAACCTTGGTCTTTAATGATTGATATGGATTTAAAAGTTGGATGTAGAACAGGTATGGATGATGAGTATAAATCATGGTTAATTGGAGGTAGTGATGCGGAAGCTGGAGTAGATACACTTATTCTCACATCTGAAAATCTTGAAACATATACTATATTAAATGGATTTGGGCCAGATGAGTTTTCTATTTCCTTATCTGAATTTGGAGAAGGTTACAAGGACGCCATTATTGCTAACAGGCGCGTTTTCGCTTGCAATGTGCAAATGGTCGATGAACACGCCAATCCTTTTACTGATTCTACCTGCGATTACAATAATGACCCAACCATAACAATGGATAGTACCGCTGCTATTAGAAATGGAATGAGTGTTAGCGGTACGGGGATTCCAACGGGGGCATATGTAGCATCTGTGACTAATGCAACTACTTTTGAATTATCTACATCAACTACCGGAGGCAGTGTCACAAATGGAACACTAACATTTGGAAACATAATGAAAAGAATGCGTGACAGAATCATGTTTACTCCACCAAATAAATATGAAACATTCCCACGCAGTTTCTTTATTGATGTTGTTAGGGGTGATTCAGATGAATATACTGCGTTAGCTACATTTGGTGACCGCTTGTTCGCATTTAAAAGAAAAACATTATATATTATTAATATTGGGTCTCCGTCTCCCAGTAACTGGTTTTTAGAATCAACTGAGAGAAGTAAGGGAGTTCTTGGAAAGTCGTCAGTGTATTATAGCCAAGATGGTATTTATTGGGCAAATAGATTTGGCGCTTTCTTTTTTGATGGTAGCAAGATTGTTAATCTAATTAAAGGTAAAATATCACAAAGCAATTGGAATGTGGAATCAAGCAATGCTCACCATCCTAATGTTGCCTTCCATGAGATAACAAATAGCCTCTATGTTATGCCTGTTAATATATCAGGTGGTGCTTCCATCGGCTTGTCTGATGTGTGGGTGTATAATTTTGATACTAATGCATGGGCAAAAACGGCGCACTTAAAGGGTGGCACAGTTGACGATAAATTCCTTACTAATTTCATTGATGATGGGGATGGTGGTGTTGCCTTTAATGACATGAGTGGACTGACGAGCTCGAGCGCCGCAGGTCAAGGCAGTATATCAGAATCGGCTAATGGAGATTCTATAGCAGCGACAAAATTGATTATGAAAACAAAGGATATGGATTTTGGAGAGCCGGGAAGAATTAAAAAAGTATATAGTTTAAGGGTTACATATCAATCAAGTGCTGCCCAGACCACTCCTATAGCTTATGCAATAGATGGAATAGGTAATTTTGCTAGTGCTGGTGGTGGCAATTTTACTGGTAACTTTGCTGATACAAGTGATGTTTGGGATGTTTTATATGCATATCCGTCATCACCGGTTGAGTGTCAAAGTATGCAGATAAAAGTTACTAATCCGACTACTGCCGGTACAATAAATATTAATGATATCTCTATTGAATATAGAACGCTTTACAAGAGGGTAACATGAGTGAGGTTGACGTAAGGCTTAGGCGTCTTGAACAAACAAAGCGGCACCAAACCGTTGCCTCAAGACAGCAACCATCCACCGGAGAAATGAGCGATGGAGACGAGAGGATTGTTTTAGCAGGCGGAAAAACATTAAGGGTGTATCGCAAAGAGTTTGGAAAACTCTGGTACATGGATTTTACAGGAACATAAAATGGCAAGAAGTTTAATGGACTTATACGGCGGTGGCATGGGTGGCCCAGCTACCAATTATCAACTTGGTGGAGCGATAGCACAGTCTCGCAGGGGGCGTGAATATCAGGGTGAAATCAGAGCCCTGAAAAAAGCATCGGAAGAAGCCGCAAGACGTCAGAAGAAATCAGGATTCTGGGGAGGTGTAGGTAGCTTCCTTGGTGGTGCGGTCGGGTCATTATTAGGCCCAGCTGGTACTGCAGCAGGAGCAGCGTTTGGACGTGGTTTAGGTGAAAGCGGTTATAAAGAAGTTGATGTTAGTGGCGGTAAATATGCACAACAAACGAGAGAAGATATAGCTGAAGGTCAGGAAGCATATAAAGAGGGAGGATTAGAGAGGGCAATCACATCTGGAATCATGGCTGGCGTTATGCCGGGTGTCTACGAAAAAGCTGGTCAAGCTATTTCTGGGGGTGCTCAGTTTTTAAAAGGAGTCCCAACTGCACTTGAAGCTGGTAAGGAATTGGGTGGCGGTATGGAATATTTAAGAACGTTAGGAGATTACGCAAAATCATTTGGCCCCGATGCTCCGTTTGGAGGCGCCGCAAACTTGGCATCAAGTGCCGCGGCAAGAGCAAAAGCTGCTGATATAGTAGGCGGCTGGGGAGGGGACGTTGGACAGGCATCAACTGTGGCAGATGTTGGTAAACTATCAATGCCAGCAAGACCAACATTATCCTATACTCCACAAAAGGAACAGCTATCTATGTTTGGTGATTTGGCAATGGAAGAATTACAACCCACTATATTAGGCGACTTTTCAGGTGCTGGATTACCGCCACAATTTACATCTAATGCTTATCAAGATTTAGGCGGATATGGCCCTTATCTAACAAGTGGCGTAGGGGGCTATCGAAAAGGCGGCGGTTTAATTAATTATGAAAAACCATTAATGCAGGCCGGTGGATATTTAAGTTCTTCACTTGCTTCACCAATGATTGGTGGTATGGAAGAATATGGTATGGAACCACCTTCACCTCAACCACCACCTCCTCCGCCTCCACCCTCACCTCCGGCACCTCCGGCTGGTTCTGGTTTAGGATTGCCAATAGGTGGTACGGGAATGGGTACGGGTACAGGCGCTGGTACGTTTACGGGTACCGGTACAGGTGCAGGAACAGTAACGGGCACAGGCACAGGAACAGGTGCAGGCATAGGAACGCTTACAGGGACTGGAGCTGGTACAGGCGGCTCAGCAGGGCCACCACCACCAGTAGCACCAACAGTATACGGGCCAGTAATGCCTTCAACACCTGCAACATCGGGTGCGACTGGGCAAATTGGCGGTACATATGGTACGGCTATAGACCCTATGGCTGCATTACAACAAATGGGCATGGGCGACATTGCCAGTGACCCAAAATTACAGGAATATCTTAAAGATTTACCGCAATTTAGTATGGGATACCAACAGCAACTTGGTGATATTAAATCTGCTGGGCGTCAGTCATTAGGTCAGGCTTATGCTGCCCAGAGAATGGGAGGAGCTGGGAGAGGATTTGCAGGAGCCGGTATAGGCGGACAGCAATTTGGTCAACAGGTTGGCGACATTAGGGCAGGCGTAGGTAGACAGCGCAGAGGCGTAGTCGAAGGTTTTCAACAAGACCTGCTAAGCTCTATCAGGGACATTGAACAAAAGGGTGAATTTGAATTTGGTGCTGAGGCCACGCCTTGGGAGCAAATGGGAATTACAGAATCAGAATATAATTATTTAATGGGTATTGAGCAGGCACAAGACGTTCCTGAAACTGGAGACATGGGGCTTCTTGACCCAACACAGACTGGCATGGGCGGAACAACTGGATGGGGCGGAACTGTAACTGGAACAACTGGTATAGGTGGCGTTACTGGATGGGGCGGACAACAGCAACAACAGCAACAATGGGGACAGCCACAGTGGGGACAGTCGCAACAACAGCAAAACCCATGGCAGCAACAGACTACTGGGCAACAGGAACAACAGTATGACGAATTTGGCTTTCCCATTGGATAGGAAATAATATTGTATACTAATTATAACGAAGGTGAATAGAAATGGCTAACGGATATCAACCCGGTGAATATTTTGAACGATTTTTAAGTCAATTGCCGCAAATGTATCAGGCGCAACAGAACATGAGGTTGCAGGAAGAGCGGTTACAATACACAAGAGAACAGGGACTGAGGGATGATGAATATAGAAGTCAGGTTCTTAGTGCTAATCAAGAAAGTAATAGACTAGCGGAATTTAAACTTCAAGCAGAGTCTTTAGTGCCCGGTACGCCAGCATATAATACATGGCTGCTGAGTCAACCTTGGGTTAAAAAAGACCCTAGGGTTGAAAAACAAATTAGGGAGACTTTTGAAATACAAGATGATTTAATGGATAGAATAAGGTCAACGGTTGGAATGGAACCACTTGCTGGGATGGAAGAATTAAGAAGGATTACCCAAAATAAAAATCAAACAAACGCACACTTTACGCTCATACAAACTTTATATAAACAGTTTAGAGAGGAAGCTGAGGTAACACAAGCAGAAATGGAAGTGCAACCATCCTATGCAAATCTAGAGAATGAGAGACTACGACTTCAAAAATTACGAGAAGCTGGGCCACAGACTAATCCGTTGACAGGAGTCACAGAATCAATCGAAGATTTTAAAGGCAGAATTGATGATGTAATGCTTAACATTGAATCGTATCGAAAAGATGTTATGGAAGAAGAAAGGAGTGCTCGAGGTAAGTATCCCGGGCTCTTAGTCCCCTTCTATGAAAAATATGACTTTGATGTCCCAATGTATGATAACATAGAAGAGATTCCTGAAAAAGAAATAGATGAAGCATTAGGAGACTTAGGGTCTACCACTGCAGAGTCCAGTACTTTACCTCCAGAGTTTACTCCACCCGTAAGGCCTAGTGCACCACCACAAATGGAGACACCAGAGGCGCTTGGGGATGTAGGAGCCATACCTCTTGAAGAATCTGAATTGGCTTTTAGTTCCGCTAGAGATTATTCACCTATTTCTGTAGAGGATATGAGGAAGTATGGTAGTCAAGTCTTTTTTGATAAAGATACAAATAGGTGGTATGATTTTCAAGGAAACCCTGCAACTTTATCTCAGATTAAAACAGCTCAAGGTAAAGCTAAAGCACAGCCTAAAAAATTAAGTGCGAATCAACAAAACAATATAAACCGTATTGTAAAACAGATGGCGCAACTGAAAACACGTAACTTTAGCAAGCAAGAATTAGAAAGAAAAATTAATAGACTAAAAAAGAGAATCTTACAAATAGACCCCAATTATAAATTTAAAGATTAACATTTACTATGCCTATTAATCAAGAGGTAAGCGCTCGAGAAAAAAGGGCTCGGGAAAGAAGAGCTCGAATGATGTCAATGTATGACCAACTTCCCGGTGGTCAGACAGAGCGAGAACGTAGTTTATATGGATTTATCCCCGGAGAGTGGCTACCCTATTGGGTTAAACAGGGATACAATCAAAGTATAGAAGGCTTGGCTCGCCAAGTAATGAATGGCGAACCGGTTTTTGCAGTCCCCGATACATACGACCCCAACACAGCAGAAGATATACTAGCAACCATTATGAGCTTTGCTACACCTATCGACGCTGCTACATTACTCCTAGGTGGCGGACTTGGTGGAGCAGCTGTAAGGGGAGCAGCTGTAAAAACAATGACCACAGAGTTTGCTAAAAGAAGGGGGATTGCTGAGCTTGCTAAAAAAAGAGCAATTGCTGCAGGAATGGAAAAGACAGCTGCGGTTAGATTAGTTAATCAGGCATCTGCTAAAATATTAAACCAAACCAGAGCGAGAGCAGTGACAGGAGCAACGGGCTTAGGGTTTTACTCTGGTTTGCAATCAGCACTAGGACAAAAAGTAACGCGCGGTGATATTGATGCTGTTATGACTTTGCAAGATGCAGCTAAAGGAGCGACTTTAGGCGCTCTGACTGCTGGGGCTGGTCGCATTACTCAAAAAGCAGCAGCTGCAAGGGGGTTCGGTAAACCTGCGTCTTTAATATCTGAAAAAGGGGTAGAGACCGGTGTGTTTGGTACTGTAAGTCCGGCTCTTGAAGGAGAATTTCCATCTGTTGATTCTTATATACACGCCGCTGGTGTAATAGGTGGCTTAACTATAAAAAGCGCTGCTGTTAAAAAGACTATAAAAGTTCCAAAGGAAATGATAAAAGAGTCTCTTGCAAAAAAAGAAATGCAGAAGAGCGCAGAAGCGCAAGCTAAGATAGAGGCTAAAGAAAGAAGGGGGCAGGAAGAATGGTCTGATGGTAAAATAACAGGGAGAATTATTACTGACTGGACAGGCAAGGAAAGAAATGAAACACATATAGTATTAGAAGATGTAAAGACTGGTAAAAAGTTACCTAGTATTCCTAAGAAACAATTCTTTGCAAGGTTTACGCGAACTAAAGATAATTTTGGGAAAAATGTTAACGCTCAGATTATTAAAAGGATTAGAGGATTAGCTGACAAAATAGGTATAGATGAAATTGGAATCAAAGAAGCAGCTGACCGAGCTTCAAAATTAGAAGACCCCATGCCCCTAAGAAAGAAAAAGGACGGAGGTTATCATACTAACCTTGATAAGATTAGTCAAAGAGAAAAGTATAAAGTTTTAATGGAGTTGGAATCGCTTCAAAGAACTAAAGAAATTTTAGACGGTTGGCGTCAAGCAGGTATTACGGTTCCAGACGTGTCATCAAAGTCCCTTCTTAAAAGAGCATTACCTCCTGAGATATATGATAGTTTACGGGGCAAAGCATTAAAAGTTAAAAAAACTATTGGGCCTTCAGTTTATTTAATGACCGATGCGCTTGCTCAAAAAGGCGTGAAGCTTATGGGGGATATGAACTCAAGAAACGCTTTATTGTTTTCAAGGATAGGAAACAAGTTGAATAATGCAGTCTACGTAGATAAAAATGGCGTTTCTCATGTTTTTGGTAAACTATCTGGGTTATTGCACAGAAAGAAAAAACAGCAATTAAGGAATGAAATATCAAACGACATGGAAGGTAAGGATAGTTTTGGCGAACCTTTAAAGGGAGCAGCTTTAAGAGATGCCAGAGAAAGAACTGCTGACCTTAGATACGTGACTAAACTAATATACCGCGCTGGTAGAAAGGCCGGACTAGACCTTGCTCCATTCTTAGATAATTATTTTCCAAGGGTTATTAAATCTGACATCATTAAAATTTTATATCAAGACATTGAAAGAATGGGAGACTTAGACCATCGGATATTAAGCTCTAAGCTTGTTCAAAGGCCGGGTTTTGAACAAGCCCTAGAGGCCTATATGGGTGGTAAAAAGATATCTCAAGAAACCAAAGATGCCCTCTATCATATCCAATCTAAAATGCAAGAGAAGAGACAAAAAGGAGCCGGGAAGGTTACTTTATCTGACGCTTTTGAATCTTTTAGAAATACAATTTTAAGAGAGAAGGTTGTTTTAAATAAAAATTTAGAGAAAGAACGTACTGAGTTTGAATTGCCTTTAGAATTTTACGAAAGAGATGCTGGCTATGTATTGACCAATTACTTAGCTCAAGCTACTAAACGTATTGCCTATGCTCAAGTCGTTGGTAAAGACGGAAAGGGTATGTATACTTTATTAAAGGCGCTTGATGGTAAAAAATTACACACGCAAGCAGAAGTGTTACGAAAGGCATTTGATACATACACGGGTTTAATTGAGCAAGACCCAAAATATAATTGGAGTATTAAATACAAAAACTATTTGAATGAGTTTGTTAATTTTCAAGTAGCTACAAAAATAGGTTTAGGTTTTGCAACTATACCTAACGTGACTCAGACGCTGGTGTCTACTGCTTTAAAACTTGGGTATGCACCTGTAATGAAAGGTACATATAAATTTTTAACAAATAAGCAATTCAGAAAAGACATAAAGGAATATACCGGAGCTAATACTTTAGAAATACACAGCCTTATTGTTGGATATCAAAGTGGTCAAACTTCTGCGATGTCTAAATTTGCAGAAGCGACTACTGGGGTGTTTCAGTTTCAAAACATTAATAGGGTTAATAAAATCGTGGCTGCTTTTTCAGCCTTAGAAGCCGCCAAAGGGTGGAGTGCCATTGCTACTGCTAAACCAAAAACCTTACGTCAGGCTAAAAAAAGAGACATGGCAATAAGGAATTTAAGAGATATGGGCGTTAAAGATTTAAGTATGAAGATGACACCCAAGACTATGGCGCGTGTTATGTATGAGTTTTCACGCGATTCTCAACTGCAAAAAAATGTATTTTTAGAACCAGCGTTTGCCGCTAACCCGAAGATGCAACCATTTTTACTGTTTAAGCGTTTTGGATATAGACAGGCTGAGATGATAGGACGCTGGGCAAATCAGGCAGTAAAAGATAGAGACCTCTCTTTTTTCTTACGCTTAGGGGCAGCTGGATTTGCCGGAGGCATATTTGTTAATTGGGCCAAAGCAACACTGTCCAGAAAATTAGCGGGTGAAGATATATATGATGACAATTACAAATTAGATGTAGATGGCACAGCGTATACAGTGAAGGATTTTATTCAAGGATTAATGGCTGTCGGTTCTTTTGGAATGATAACAGATATTATAGGTTCGGAGAGTCCTTGGAGAACTGCAGAGTTTTTAGCAACGCCAGTCGTAGCACAAGATGCGTTAAAAATATACAGCGCTACTATAAGAATAGCAGGAAATACATGGGAATTAGGCCCTAGTTGGCTTGCTGCAAGACACGCAGCAAAATATATTTCTCCTGTTTTCGGAACTGCGGTAAAAAGACTTGCTAGGCGATTGGAAACTCCCAAGCAAAGAGCTGACCGTAGAAGAACCATGTTAACGGCTACTAAAAAGAAAATCTTTGACCTTATGGTGTCGGCACCCTTTGGAAGAGAAGAAGATAATGATAAAATAATAATCAGAGTAATAAGAGAGTGGAACAACGAGTTCATAGAAAGACCTTTAACGTCTGACGATTTAAGCCCCGAAGAAGTTAATAAGTACTTAATGCGTAAATGGACTAGAAAATCAAGGGAAATGATTGACCCGGCTACAGAACCAAAAAAACGTACACGCACACGCTATCGTTAATAACTCTTCTTATACTTTTTAGTACCAATTACTTTATAATCTAATTTATTTGTATTCAACGCCTCATACTCCACTTTCTTAAACTTCCTATATTTTGTTTGTTCCTGCC
>Ga0208316_1002153_pt1 | contig 10219 bp, 7 predicted proteins | sample MalvireepMed_231_FD_184240 | JGI IMG/M metagenome (GOLD analysis project Ga0208316, IMG submission 184240) | Marine viral communities from the Global Malaspina Expedition - Malaspina viral metaG DeepMed_231 (SPAdes) (version 2) | ecosystem: Environmental > Aquatic > Marine > Oceanic | place... | reverse complement strand
GACTGAAAGGAAAAAAAGCCGCCGGTATCGCTCCGGTAATCACACAATCGAGTAACGATTAAACCGCCAAGGGTGGGTCAATTTTACATTGCCGCCGGGTGGGTCAAAATTAGATTGCCGTTGACATTAATCGATTTATGTGAGGACGCTGAGTATTATGCGGGCCAAATTCTGGATATTGAATTTATGGAATCTCATGTCAATGAATTTGATAAAAAAACTCTAAAAGCGGTGCATAGGGCGATAAAAAAACGACGCAGAATAGGGGAATGTCCGGTTGAGGCATTCCTCAGTTCCTGTCCTAATCTGAGTAGCGAAATATATTATCAGTTGTGGCTAACAAAATCACGAGCCTGGTATTTATACAAAAGGTACAGAAAACGATTTGGTTTTATAGGCCTATTGTTGCGCATGCTCGATTCAGTTCGGTTGATCATAGAACGAGATGACGTTATTAATTTAAAAAATCATCTATACCTGACTCGTGGAATTGGCGATGAGCTGCATAACATAAAATTGAGTGAAAATTCCTGTGGTAATACAGATGAGGATCAGTCCTATCTGCGCAAAATATCACCATACCGACTGATGCTAGAGTATGATGCGGTCGACAGGCTCGAAAACCCGCGCCCATCATTCAGGAAGAAAAAAAACCCAATATATAAGAAGGGAAAGCACAAGAAATCAGAAACGCCATCTATAGCGTCTGGCGGAACTGGCTATAAAACAATAGGAAATAAAAAGTCTCGACGAATTAGGAAACTAAAAAAAAGCGCCCACGGAAGACTACAACATCTCGAAAAAAAATCAAAATCGCTAACAACAAATGCGTCAATACCCAGCGATATGGCGGTTCAGGAGCTGCTAAAAATACTGGTGGTGCCGCCACCTATGGATATGAGACCAGCATACACGGCGATTGCATACAGTCTCATATTCGGTGCTTCGCTGCGAAAAATGTTCGATGCTCAATCGAACGAGTTTGTTTCAATAATTGTTGATATCCTGGATAAATCGGCCACCACTCAATGTCGGTTGAAAGCACAGCCAGATGGAGACTTGGAAAAATTATTCAACTCGTCCAGCCTGCATAATGGGGTTATAATAAAATCCAATATTCTGGAATGCCTGGACTCTGCATGGGGTCTACGTGATTTTCTATCAGGGGACAGAGAATCTATTGTTCATAATGTGGGGTTGATTTTAAAATCTGTCAGAGCCGACGGTTTCTACATAACCTCATCAGGTCTGTCAAAATATCACGCCGCTTGGCTGGCCAACAGAAACGTAGATTATGCGGAAATATCGTTACTGCACGGTGAGGCTAATCCGGATGCCGCAGGCGTTCATTATCATCATATATCCTCCCAACAGTTACAGCAAATCCACGACAGATATGAGCAGTATATCGGACACGGGATAGAGGAATTGAACCAACGTGCTGAACATGACGGTCAGTCTGCAAATGTTGGGTCCTCTGTTGTTATGCTGGATGCTAAAATTCCCGCCATTTTTAACTGGCTCTGTGCGAGAGTTGCGAGCCATCGATATTCAGATCCTGCAGAGCATCACAATTTGCTGACGCTGCTAACCGATCAGGTATTGAGATTGTCGAGCGGTTATCGTTCTGTGAATCACCCGTGGTGGCGCCTGAATAACGTTGATCTCGAAACAGGAATTATGCACATATCAGACAAAGATTCGTCTGTTAGTTCTATAACAGGACGAATAATTATTTTGCCAGAATTCTGTTTAGCCTATCTGTCTGCGTATTTAGATTATTTGCGTTCCAGTTTGTATGTTTCCGCATACAATACTGCGCTGAGAAGTCATAGAAATTTAGTATTTGAAAATAAAAGGCCTGTGCTTTTTTATATTATTAATGGTTATCCTAGCTCAGTACGGCCAAGGTTGAACCGAGATTATATGGCAGAGCTAGCTGCTCTACCACCAAACTGGCATCGCCATTATATCCGTTCAGCGCTGCGACGGTCTGGCATCAGTGGTGACCTGGTGGACCTCTGGATGGGGCACGATATAGCAGGGAGTGATCCGCTGCACGAATTTTCCGGATTGTCGATGCGTGATTTGCGGAAAATTTCCACGGTCGTTAACAGAACAATGGAAGATCACCTCAGAATACCAAGCTCTGCATCAGTTTTCGGGTGAATGGTATGCCAAAGAATTCTCAGTTGTACGGAGCCGAGGCTAGAAAGGCAGCGCGAAATAAACGCGCAATGCTGGTGGAGTCCAGGACATCCATACTGTATGAGGAGATGCTAAGCGGTTCTGATGAGGGCTCTAGATTACCTAATCCGCAATCGCTTCGGCGTCTCGATAAATTGAGTGCGATTTTGATAGAAACGTATTCTGCACGAAATGAACGTGCTATAGCATTTAGATACGCTACTGATTTAGCGATTCGTGACTATCCAAAACAGAAACAGAAAATTAAAAAAATATTTGATTTGTCTGTGTATGAGGGTTTACGAACAACACACGATTTTGCCTGGTGGAATGAGACTCAGCTAGGTCTGCGGTTATGTAGACGTTGGCGTGATGAATTTTCAGTTGCATACACATCAAGCCAGAATGCTGGCCCTCTCAACCAGATATTTCACATAGCCATGTCCGCAGTTTTTAACGGGGCGATTGGCAGTGATGTCTGGATATCCGCATTTCTGGATATGATTTTGTCGCCTCGAGTTGAATTCATCCTCTTGGCGGACGGTGACAACCCGCAATATTGGGTTGATCTGCAGACTGATAGCTCCTCGGTTCCACGTAACAAACGTGACGAAAATTCAGAGGTTTCTACACGTTTATGGCGTATCGATGCGACGACATTGGTGTTGTTGTTGTCATACCTGCGTGATGTGAAAAACGATTCAAATAAAAATCCTGTTGATCGGGAATCGGTACTGCGTTCAATTGAGGTTTGGACACAATCTGGAACTACCAGGACTATCCGAATCAATCGTCTATGTAAAATCGGTGTTTTTGCCCTCGAATCTCGTCAGTATCTACCTGTCTCCCAACCGATGCTGAAAACCGCTGTTGGTGGTTACGCGAGTGCCTCGATAATCCTCTCCGATTTTGTGGGCGTTACCCAGGACAAGGTCACCCGCATCGATTCTATTAATTACGAAATGGGTGATGAGCGATTTCGGATTGATACCAGGAGGCAAACACGCCATATAGATGAACGGCAATCACTGGACAAGGAATTTTTGGGTTCGCTCCTGGACATTGTGAATCACTCAGAGGATTTACTGGATGATCTCAATAACCTGGCCAAAGGTGCAGACACCTCAGGGCGAAGTGTGCTCATAGGCTGGTACCGCCATTTGCTGGAAGATCGTGGTCTAAAAACTTCTTCCGTGGCGACGTATCACAGCGTTTTGGCTCAGCGCTGGTTGGGCGCCTGCGGTTTCACCAGGCTCGACTCTTGTGATGAGTCCAGAATCAATGACCTGTTTGATGAACTGTTTGATGATCTGCCGGTTTCAAATCGTCATCACGATTATGTGCTCGAGCGTGCGCAGGATCTGTTTCGGTATATGAAGCAGATATACCAATGGGATTTTGCTATGCCTCACGCCCTGACGCAGCGTATCGGCGCCCCGTCGTTTATTCGGGCGGATGTCATTCCACTATGGGTCGTAAACGGGGCCGTGAGCTACCTCCTGAGTAGTGGACCATCAATAGAACTTGTGGTTCGCAGGCAGCTAGCGTTGATTCTAGTGATCGCGCATAGGACAGGTATGCGTATTTCAGAGATCCTGAAAATCCGGTTATATGACGTCGAAAATAGTAACGCAATGTGGGTTTTTGTACGCGAAAGCGAATTCGGCGGCCACAAAACTGCCAGTGCAAAACGCAAAATTCCACTCGGGGCTCTACTGACCGAAACGGAGATGCGTCTTTTTGAGGATATTTTGTCCTATCGGAAAGTGCTGTTTGATGAAAATAACCCGCGCCGGGTATTGCTGTTCTCCGCTGATGGTTCCGCAACAGGCATGTTCGATCAGGGGTTTGTCAGCAGAGTGATTTCCGATCTGATGTCTCAGATCTATGGGCGCAGGCTGGTATTCCACAGCCTGCGACATACTGCGTTAACGGCGCTAGAGGTGATTTTGGATGGACGTCATGATGGATTTGCGGCGACGATTACAGGCTACAGCCAGCAACAGATCGATTTTATCCGCAGGCGTGTCGGTGGTAGTCGCACGTATGACACGTACTGGCAATTGTCTGGCTTTGCCGGGCACATTAATCCCAGGTCGACGCTGGAAAATTACCTGCACATGACGCCGCTCCTGTTTTATCGGGTGCTGGCTGAGTATGACCGTGAATTGCCTGTGGATTTTTTAAAAAAAATGCTCGGTGTAACACAAACGCTGATTACTCGAAATTCGGGCATTAAGGCCGACCACCCGGTGCTGCATTACGATGCCGTATGCCGCATCTTAAAAAAAATGATCGCTCCCTACGTGAAATATTCTGTGCAGTTGCTGCGCACTCAGGAGCCGACATCTCCCATACCGCAGAGTATCACGACTAAAAACAGATCGGATGTTCTGACCTGCTACTGGGCGCTACAGCAAATTGAAGCGGGACGAACGATTCAGCAAGCGTCTAACGCAACGTATGCCAATAAAAAATCGGTTGCCCAATGGGTAAAATCTGCGAAGCGCCTGCTGCAACACTACAACACCGTTCGAGGTCGAAGTCGGTTAATTGATTCGAACCGAATTAAATCCGGGCGTCTGGTGTTGGCGCCGGGTTTGCCGAATACACAGATTGAGTTGTCAGAAGCCGTGGAGGCGATTGCCTCATTTCGTCAGGTTTATAAAAGCGAGCGTGAGCTGCTGTATTGGGGGGTTGATTACGTGTTATCCAGAGTATCGGTGGAAAACACAGGTTTGCGATTCTCATCTCCGGATGATCTGAGTCGTTTTATGAGTTTGATGACGCGATATTTTGAGGCCAGTCGATTTCGGGTTACGCTGCATCCTCTGATTGATGCAGACCCGCAACAGCAGCTCGACGTTTGGCAGGAAAACGCGCGTGGGGCACTCGGCAGGCTTGGAACAGAGAGGGTAAAGAACGCCAATAAATTTCCACTGGGGAGGGCGTTGCTGGTATTGCGGCATCCAGATGAGGAAATCAGGCTGCGCATGGCGTCAGAGCAGGGTTTGGGTCACGAGGAGTTTGCGTCACACACCCTGCAGTTTATTTTTCACATGCTCGGGATATTGCTGCCAGAAGCCACGTCGGCATAGACTCCTGAAGAATTGGCCACCGAATTTTTTTCGATGGCCAATTCAGAGTCATCGCAGGGTTTTGTCAGAGGGCGGACAAATTCTGCATGCTGACGATTTCGTTAAAATCTCCAGCCAGATCTGTCATGGTCAGCAGGTCCGCGACAATCAACGCGCCTGGCTGAGGTGGTTCCTGAGCGCCGCTTTCCATCCGTAGAAAATAGGAGTTTATGCAGGTCTGGTCATCAGTGGTTGCGCTGACACACCAGAGTGCCGGTACAAATCGGTGCATGACAACCCGGACATCGGATACTCTGAGGATCTGTGTAGAGCGAGTCAGTTCACTGTTTTCGTTCATTTTTTTGAATAGTAAGTGCTGCATGTCATTAAACTCCCTGTATGGTCATTGATGCGTTAATTAGATTTTCAAATGCGCTTCCATCACGCCGTGTCAGGTTCGGCACGTAGCGTGAGTAAACCCGAAATAACATCTCTGTACTGGCATGTCCTAATTGCCGCGCAATCCATTCAGGACTTTCCCCAGCCGCCAACCAGAGTGTGGCCGCGGTATGCCTGGTTTGATAAGGGTTGCGCAGTCGCAGCCCCAGGTGACGCAGCAGCGGATACCAGACGCGTCGTGAAAAGTTTCGCTGGCACAACGGTGTCCCTGTATTCGTGCAAAATACATAGTCGTTTTCACCGGTACTCGCTATCTGACGTTTAAGTGCCTGGAGAACGATTTCTGACATTTCAATATCGCGCTGACTACTGTCCGTTTTTGTATAATTGACCTTGTTTTTCACCAGCGTTTCACGCACGGAAATCAGTTTTTTATCCAGATCAACGTATCGCCACCTCAAACCATCGATCTCGGCTGGACGCATGCCGGTAAAAAAGCGGGTAATCAGATAGTCTTTGAAATCTGGTCGCACAGTTTCAATGATTTTCTGAATCTCCTCCAGGCTGAACGGATCGATGTCTGACTTGGGTACTTTCAGCAGTTTTAGGCTGCTTGCCGGTGATACAAACTCAAACCGTTCGGCTGCTTCCTGCAGGATCATCCGCATAATTTTCAGATGCCGGTTGACATGATCCGGAGATAAAGCCTTGCCGTTTTTTTTGCGCACATTCGCCAGCTGGGCACGAAAGCTCAACAGATCGGACTTGGTGATCGCTGTTATTGGCAGGCTGCCAAAGCGCTCCACGATTCGTCCGAACAGCAAGGCCTTGACGTTGCGACGGTATGAGTCGCGCCAGGCCACGTTCATTTCTTCATACCAGGTGTTGGCAAATGACTCGAACGTGATGTTCTCCCCATTGTTGAGTACAGAGGCGACGGCCATGGAGCGATGGCGTTTCAGCCGCTCAAACTCCTCAACGCGCGGACTGTTGGGGAAGTAGCGCGCATAGTCGAACTGATCCAGCAGAATTTCGGCGTTGATCCGACTCGCCAATACTTCCAGCTTCTTTCGGTTGGCTGGCGTATCCGGCAGGGATGTTTGTTCGCGGCAGCGCTTCTTCATGTAGTAGAAGTCAATAAACAAAGTATTGCTGCCAAGGCGGGTTCTGATCTTAGCCACGTCGCAGACCTCCTTGCGCTATTGGGATGCCAAATGCGGCAGCAGAGGTCATTGCCATGTCTGTTTCGATGGATTCCCAGATGTATAGGATCTTTCGCCCACCGAATGGTCTGATGTAATGAACTCCTTCAATCAATACAGAGTCTTTCAAACGCTCGCGGATAGTTCTTGCGTCATATTTGATCCGTCGAGACAACTCATCCGTTGTCAAATATGTCTGTGACATAAACACCTTCCTTTAGTAGACTATGTTGGTTTCAGAAAGATCAAAATGATCTCCTGAAGAACATAATACACCGTAGAAGATCTTTTGCAAGCCATTTTGATCTCCTATAGATAAAAAAGGTCTTTAGAAGATGATTAAGTGCAATCTATCCAGGATACTGGGTGAGAAGAAATTAAAGATTGCTGACGTTGCGCGTGATACAGGTATCAATAGGGGCACCATTACGCGCCTGTATCAGGAAACTGCAGTTAGAGTTGAGTTCGACGTATTGGAGACTCTGTGTCGCTATTTGAATTGCGACATCAGTGAGTTGTTAGAGCTGACTGAAGAGAAGAGTGGGGCTCAATGAGTCGTCACGGTTTGGGCACATTTTGGGCACAGCCAATTGTGAAAGTGACCAAGTTTTCTCGTAACCTATTGATTTAATTGGTGCCCCGGGCAGGATTCGAACCTGCGACCTGCCCCTTAGGAGGGGGCCGCGCTATCCAGCTGTGCCACCGGGGCATGATAGGTTTGGTCGGCGGGTTTTGATAGCGGGCGAAAGTATAACACGGTGTTCGGGTTTGTCGGGCAGGATGTGTCCCATTCTGCCCCGTGCCCTTCATGCCTGCATGGAGGAAGCCACGGCCGGCTCAGGTGTTTCCGGTTCGGCCCAGCGCTCTTTTATCTCCAGGAGTTCCGGAAGTTGCTGCAGGAACAGTTCGACAAGCTCCGGATCGAAGTGCCTGCCAGCTTCCTCGCGGATCAGCGCAACAGCTTTCTCAACCGGCCAGGCCGGTTTGTAGGGGCGGGCGCTAACGAGTGCGTCGAACACGTCAGCAATCGCAACGATACGGGCTTCGACGGGTATTTCTTCGCCTTTCAGGCCGTGTGGATATCCTGATCCGTCCCATTTTTCATGATGATACAGTGCGATCTGACGCGCGGTGTGCAGCAGTCCAGTGGATTGTTCGCCAATAATGTGGGCGCCAATCACGGGGTGCTGCTTCATGACATCCCACTCTGCAGCATTCAGTTTTCCGGGCTTAGCCAGGATGGCGTCAGGTATGCCGATTTTACCGATGTCATGCATGGGGGCAGCGTGCAGCAGCTCTTCCTGTGCTGCCTCAGAGAAGCCAGCCGCTCTGGCCAGCACTCGGGAGAAGTGGCTCATACGAATGACGTGCAGGCCAGTTTCGTTGTCTTTGTACTCGGCTGCGAGGCCCAGACGCTGCACGATCTGCAGGCGTGTCTCGCGCAGTTCATTGGTGTGTACCAGTGATAAATGAGTCTTTACACGCGCCCGAACAATAGCCGCGCTGATGGGTTTTGTGATGTAGTCCACAGCGCCACAGTCAAAGCCTTGCGTTTCGTCGGCTTCGTCGTTCAACGCGGTGACAAAAATGACGGGAATTCGCTGGGTCTGCGAATTGGCCTTCAATTGCCGACAGGTATCGAAGCCGGTCAGTCCGGGCATCATCACATCCAGCAGAATAAGCTCAGGCTGTTCGCTTTCAGCCAGCTCCAGCGCCTTTCGGCCGTCGCGGGCAAACAGTAATCGATAATCCTGCTGCAGAACCTGTCTAAGGACCTGTAAGTTGACGGGTTCATCGTCAACCAGCAGCAGGGTCGGTCGATCGGCAGAGATAGTCATGAAGTAGTACCGTGCTGATTCTTTTCGGTATTAAGAATTTCAACGGCCTTGTCGAAATCAAAGTTGTCGAGAGCGGTAGTTAACTGACGTTGCAGAGACGCATTTAATCCCTTGGTTACTCGCTGCACGCTGGTTTCATTCAACTCGCCTCGACGCAGATCTTCCAGCAAGGTGCTGATTGCTCCAAGGTGTGAGGCGGTGTCCGGGCTCGATTTCCGGGCGTCTTCAACCGGCGTATCTGGTTTGAGTATCTCAGCTGCCTCAGGTGATGTAGCGGCTTCGCTTTGCGCCGTTGCTGCAACTTTTTCCAGCTCGTCTGCAATCTGGTCCATGATCTTTTGCTGATCGCCTTCAGGAGCGGACTGCGCTGCTGAGAATTCCAGCTTGTGGCACAGAGCTGACAAGGTCTCCAGTCCCAGATTGCCCGCGCTGCCTTTGAGCTTGTGAAGCAGCATGGAAAGCTTTTTCTGATCGCGCTGCTGGAGCAGGTGCCGCAGCATTTTACTTACTGACTGGTGGTTACTGACAAACGATTGCAAGGCTTTGCCTAGTGCCTCATCGGAGCCCCAGCGTTGCCACGCAGCTTCCCTGTTGAAGTGACGCGGCTCAGGTTTGTTGATGGCCTCAAGGACTTCTCCGTTGGTCTTTTCAGCTGATTGACGTTGCAGATTGTTGTTAAGGCCAGCGTCAGTTCCGAGGCCCATTACTTTTTCGATTTCATCGTTCAGTTGTGCGCGATCCAGCGGTTTGGAAGCGAATCCGTTCATGCCTGCGTTGCGGGCTGCCTGGCGATCGCGGTCCATGACGCTGGCGGTGAGGGCGATAACAGCGGTGGGTTGTTGCCCTTTTTCACGTTCGTATTCCCGAATGGCTTTTGTGGCCTGCAGACCGTCCATCACTGGCATCTGCACGTCCATCAATACCAGGTCGAATTTAGTCTGTTTATACGCTTCAACAGCTTCCTGGCCATTGCTGGCCAGGACCACGTCGTGCCCGGCATTGCGCAGAGTAATTTTTAACAGCTCAAGATTTTCGGGCACGTCGTCAACAGCCAGCACTCGCAGTAATTGATTCTGGCTTTCCGCATTGCGGACTGGAGCTTCGGGCAGGCGGGCCTTTGGCAGTGGCAGTCTGGCTGTGAACGTTGAACCAGTACCCGGTGTGCTCTCAGCAACGATGTCGCCTCCCATCAATTGCGCAAGCTGCAGGGCAATGGTAGTGCCCAGACCGGTGCCACCAAAACGGCGGCTCATGGTGGCGTCGGCCTGCGCGAATGGATCAAATATTGCTTCCAGTCGATCAGCGGCTATGCCTATGCCAGTATCCATGACACAAAGCGACACTTCTTTATCCGTGCCACTTACAAGCAGGACCACGCCGCCCTGCTCGGTGAATTTGACTGCATTGCTCAGCAGGTTCAGCAGCACCTGTCGGACACGCAGCGGGTCGCCCAGGTAAACGTCGCTGGACGCCTGGTACTGCAGCTCCAGTGTGATGCCCTTATGTTCTGCCTGTA
>Ga0208316_1002134_pt1 | contig 10292 bp, 14 predicted proteins | sample MalvireepMed_231_FD_184240 | JGI IMG/M metagenome (GOLD analysis project Ga0208316, IMG submission 184240) | Marine viral communities from the Global Malaspina Expedition - Malaspina viral metaG DeepMed_231 (SPAdes) (version 2) | ecosystem: Environmental > Aquatic > Marine > Oceanic | place... | reverse complement strand
ATGTCCCGAACATCGCCAAGGTCTCTGAGGACCGCCTCACCCTGCGCCGGGGCCCGCCCGCCGCCCTGCCCAAGCCGTCGGCGCGGTGATGGAGGGCCGCTGGGCGGACATCCGCCGGCAGCCTTCGGCCGAGCAGACGACACCGCCGCCGCGCCCCCTGCGCCGGCCCTGGATCGTCGAGGCCAGGGCCGGCTGCTATCAAGTCCGGGACCGCGACGGATTCCTGATCGTCAGCGTCTATTGGAAGGCCGAGCCGGCCCTGCATCATCACTACCTCTCGCAGGACGAGGCCCGTCGGGTGGCGCGCAACATCGCCCGCCTCCCCGATCTGGTCCTGGCAGAGAAGGCGAGGCAGAGTGGCGGCCAGAGACAGCCGGCGGTACCCAAGCCGCCGGCCAGGCGGTGAGGCCCTATGTGCAATCTCTACGCCCTGACCAAGGGCCAACAAGCGATCCGCGAACTGGCCCGCGCCGCCTTCGACCAGACCGGCAACCTCCCTGCCCTGCCCGGGATCTATCCGGACTATCCCGCGCCGATCGTCCGCCAGGTGGACGGCGAGCGCGCGCTCGTCATGGCGAGGTGGGGAATGCCGTCGTCAAAGAAGGCCCAGCTGGACGCCGCGACCAAGCGAGCCGACAAGCTCCGCGCCAAGGGCAAGGAGGTCGACTTCGCCGAGCTGCTGAGGATGGAGCCGGACGGCGGGACGACCAACGTCCGAAACACCAACTCGAGCCACTGGAAGCCATGGCTGGTCCCGGAACATCGCTGTCTCGTCCCCTTCACCGCCTTCAGCGAGCCCGGCCGCGACGACGAGGGCAAGCACAAGCCGATCTGGTTCCGCCTGGCCGGCGAGGATCCCGAGCCCCTGGCCTTCTTCGCCGGCATCCACCTGCCCGGCTGGGAGGGCGTCCGGAAGATCAAGACCGGCCGCGAGACCGCCGACCTCTTCGCCTTCCTAACTCCGGAGCCCAACGCCGAGGTCGAGGCCGTCCACCCCAAGGCCATGCCCGTGATCCTGACCCAGCCTGAGGAGTGGGAGGCCTGGCTGGCCGCGCCCTGGGCAGAGGCGCTAAGCCTGCAGCAACCATTGCCGAACAGTGCCCTAGTGCGCACGGGTAGCCCCAGTATGGGGGGCTGACTTCGACAACGGCAGTGCTTATGCCAATTTGGTTGACTTCACGCACGCCATTCACAGCGCTCGATGCGAGGATGCGCACGTTATGTCGGATTCAGACGAGTTCCCCGATCTCCCCGCCGCGCTATCCCGCGCCCTTGTGGGCATTCCCGCGGCGCTCGTACCCTCAAGTATCAAAGCCCTAGATCGCCTGATTGGCGCGGCGGTTGACCTCCCCACGGCAATTCTCGCCCAACAGAAGGCGAGGATTGATGCGCAGACCGCGTCATATCAAGCCGTAGAACGCGCGATTGCGGTAGCTGCCGCGCTAGAGGCGGGCGGCAACCCCGAGACAGTGAAACGAGCCGTTACAACACTTGTGCGTAAGGCGTACCGCAAAGAGAAGAACGTTGAGGCGGTCGCTCTAGCAATGGCCGAGGAACTTTCTCGAAACCCCGATCAGCAGACGGCTCCGGATGGAGAGGGCGTAATCGACGACGACTGGCTAAATGTATTTGAGAGATTTGCTGAAGATGCATCGTCGGAACGCTTGCAACAGCTTTGGGGTAGGGTTCTTGCTGGTGAGGTTAGAAAGCCTGGGTGCTTTTCGATACGGACGTTAAGATTTCTCTCGGAGTTTTCTAAGGCAGATGCTGAGATTTTCGATGAATTTGCAAAATCTGTGTTTGGGGATTTTGCGCCCCTTTCCTTGGTTAAGCCGGAGGAAGATGCGGACCTCCGAAACCTGCTCCATCTCGAATCTATCGGCGTTATCCACGACGCTGCTGGAAAAGGTTTGGCGCTGTTGTCGAGATTTGGACCAATAGGAACCATAACCTTCTGGGAGGGGCCGTGGGTTTTAGTCCTCTCAGGGACACCCGGTGAATTAGTTAGTGAGCATTTTTTGAAACTTACTCCGGTGGGTATAGAATTGCTCAGATTACTTCCTGGCCGAGACCCAGCGGCGGCGGCGAGAAGGGTCGCTTTCGCAGTACGGCGGAGTCAATATGACAGCGCTTCTATCCTCCGAAAAGTCTCCGATGACGGCACAGCAGTTCTAGTTGAAGTTCTTTGGAATGAATCACAAACAAATACTGATGATTGCAGCGGCGCTTAGGACTATAATGTACTTGCATTTGAATTATCATGATCACATTCAGCAGCATTTCGGGGCGGCGCTGGCGAGATGATCCAGCCTGACGGCCGTAAGCGAGCGTTGAGCAACGTCGCGGCTGATCCCCAGAGGATCACAGCTGAGTATGTCTGGCGCGGGTTGTTTGTACCGGTAACGTGGCGTCTTGAGATCGACCGAATGGCTGGCGACATCCGCGTCGCCAACGGTGGCACTGTTTAGCCTTCTGGGGCATGCGAGCCGGCACCGACCACGGCGAAGTTCTAGGCGATCCGCCACCCTAACACTCCCTCAGCGTGACCGTCCTGCGCCTATGAGGGAAGAGCTTGCCCCGCCGGCCAGCGACGCCGAGCGCCGCGGCGTTTCGCGAGCGTGACAATTTCAGACTGACTGAGATCCCACCCAGCAAGCCGATACGCCGCCGCCATAGAGCCGAACCGATCATAGTAGACATGCTTCGAAGGTAGGCGAACCATCATCACCGAAAAGCTCGGTGCAGTAGCGGACTGTGGCGCCAGCTTCGCGGCAGATGAACTCGTAGTGTGCTGCTTGGTCTGGGTCCTGAAAGCGCCCCCAACGGCTCACGTCATAGACGAGGATTTGGCGGTAGGGAGCGTCACCTTGGACCACATCAGCCAGAAGGTTCTTGAGTCCGCTACGCCCCCTGATGGTGACGCCACTCTTCGCAGCATCGGTGTAGGTAGCCACCACTTCCAGGCCGTTGCGCACGGCGAACTCGGAGATGGCGTGTGCTTGGTTATCCAGAGAGTATTTCTGGTGCTCGGTGGACATGCGCAGGTACTGGGCCGCGGGTTCGCCCGGCATGGGTACAGCTCCCTCAGTCGCCGCAAGCCTGCGGAAGCGTACCTTGGCTCCTTAACTTCTTGGGCGTCTACCGATTCAGCCGAGCCTCGGCGTCACGCTCAGGCCGGCCAAGCACCTGCACAGGGATGGTGACGGAACTGGGTGCGAGCAGGCGTGCGCAATTGAGGTCCTTGCGGCCATTCCACTTGCAGACGTAGAGCTCAATCGTGATGGCTCCCGAACGTCGAGACCTCGACCAACTCATCGCCCAGATCGAAGGGCACGAAGAGTTTGCCGCCCATCTCCGGATGCGCGTCGCGCAGCTTGAGGCCTTGTGGTGGCGGGACGCGCTTGGGGAAGAAGCCGCGCGACAGCGACGGTTCGCTATCGATGATGTGCTCGCGGATCTTGCGGATATCGAGCGGGCAGCTGGGCAGGTATGTCGGTCCGCGTACTGCGTTGTAATCCAGAACTTTTTTGTATCCGCCTGCTGCACATCACCTTGAGCCTGCGGCTCGGGCGCGCCGCAACCCGCAAGCGCCAAGGCAACGACCGTCGCATAGAAGCTTCGCATTTGCATTCCTCCCGCAGCCACTTTGCTCTGAAACTCCGAGACCGTGAACGCTCTCTCTATCGCCGCATAGTTCGTCTCTGCGCTAAATGCAGAGATGCAGACATTGAAACCAATGGGCAAACAGACCTTGAGGCGCTCACCACTGACACCATCAGACAAAGCAAACAGGACCAACAAGCCCGGTCAGAAGTGGTCTAGCCGCCCGCGGCGCTCGGGTGCTCTGATCTGGAGGTGGACGATGCCGAAGGTGGCGGCAGTAGCCGCATGGGCTTCAGACAACGGGTCTTCCGTCACGAGCACGGGCGTGCAGGGAAGCTTCTTGCCCTCGTCCAAGGTTTCAAACTCCAGCAGGGCGCGATATTTCACGCATTGGTAGAGCCCTCGGCGATGCTCAGCCTCTCCGCAGTTTCGCGGTTTTACCTCGACGGCATAGGTCCGTTTGGCCGTTCTGAAGACAACATCGACGCCATCGAGCGACGGCAAGACGTATTCGTCCTTGCCCTTGCGTGTCAGGCCTAGGCCCAGGCACTTGGGGTTGTCCCGAACGTAAAGCTTCAAGGCGAGGTGCTGGGCGCTCTCGCCGCCGCCCCACCCCCTCTGATCGGGCGGGATGCCTGGCGCTGGCGCGGGTACGCGCGCGTCGCCCCGGACGTTACTCAGATACTTCCGGATGTCGGCGGCGAGCTCGGGCTTCGTTTCCTCGGCATAGAGAATGTCGGTGTGACCCATGGTGCCCTTTTCACGGGTCGGGATCGGGTAACGGCGCTGATCGGGCGCCAGAAGGAGCGCGCGGTCCGCATGGGTGCGAAAGAGGACCGAGATCACGTTGGACTTGAAGCCCATGCCGTCGGGTCGCTCGATCGGCTGGCGGAACACTGTGGCGTTCTCATACCAGCCGTGGATCACCAGTTGGCCATCTTCGGGCCGACGCGAACACCAAGCCACCGTGATACCGGCCAATTCCGACGCCTTCTTCGCTGCGCCAAGCCTGTCGATCCTCAGTCCGCGGTCGGCGTTCTGAACATAGCCGTAGACGTGGTCGTCCGGCGCCCGCGCGAAATTCCATGCCTCCCCTGCATGACCGGTATCGTTGGGATGGCGGTGCCCGCCCGTCCAGGTCGTTAGATCGCCGCTGTACAGCGTCATCGCGCCGGTACGGCATAGAAGCAGCGGTGCCGACATCACGTCATAGGTCAAGTTAGGACTCCGGGGCGCACATAAGTTCTCTGTCGGTCCTGCTCCGCCCAACATTGGCTCTGTCCAGGTCAGAAACTGAGCGCTCCGAGGAATGCTACAAGATCTTCAACATCTTGATCGCTAAGCTGTGGCACCATCAGATCATTTCCGGCGGCTGCTAGTCGTTTGAAATGCTCGATACGGGCGGCTTGCGTGAGGGAGACTGGCGACGGATGGCGAAGGGGGTCGAAATGATAGTGGATTGCGTGATCCAATCGCATCACAGACCCCGAATGTGAATACGGAGCAGTCTTAGAAACATTGTAGAGAGGTGGTGTTCTGAACTTATACAAGTCGTCTGGCTCAAAGGTGACATTGTAGCGACCGTAATCGACGCCAAAGCCATTCTTTCCGAATCCAGCCTGCGGGAAAGCCACTGTGTGGAAGGAGAAATCCGTAAAGTACGGACCACTGTGGCAGGCCGAGCATTGGCCCTTTCCGTAGAATATCAATCCGCCCGCTATTTCTTCACGGTTCAGCTTTTCAATTCCGAAGACAAACCGGTGGAATTTGGTCTCTCGAATACGGAATCGATCGCGGATGAACGTCGCGATCGCATCGGCGGCATGGCCAAATTCGATCTCACTCTGAGAGACGCCGTAGGCCGTCGCTAGCGCTGACCCCAGCGCCTCGTCCTTCCGCAAGCGGTTCGCCAGAACGGCATACAACTCGTCTGCGGCATCTACGTCCTCGTGCTCGAACTTCGCTTGAACCATCGCATCGTCGTCGATCATTTCCCTGATCTCGACGAATGGCAGGTGGGCCGCGACAACCAGCGGGTCCTCGGAAGGTGCGGCTTCGCCAAACTGACTGACGATGCCTTCCTCGGTCCGTTCGACCTTCCCGTCCCAGAAGAACGTCTCAAACCCGACGCCTCCGCGCCCCCATAACGCCAGGACGTTGCGCGGAACGATGCGCCCTCCTCTCGCGAGGCGCTCATTTCCTTCCCCCTGCCCGCCGACGCCGACGGCGTTTGGGAGCCCGTCAGCCGAACTGAAGCGATCTAGGTGGCACTTCTGGCACGACATGTCGCCGTTCAGGCTCAGGAGCGTGCTTTCGAACAGCTGTCCGCCGACAGCGCTGCGGGCAGGCTCGATGGGGGCATGTAGCGCGGCCGCCGGCAGGAAACCGTTGTCGAGGGCGGCCTTACGAAGGGTGACCTCGCGAAGCGACAGGGATCCATCGCTGGTTCCCCTTCTCGGTTCTGCAGCCTCGTGGGGCGGCGCTGGAGCGCTGCAGGCGCACACCACCCCCGCCAAGAGCGCGGCTATTTGTCTAGTAACGTATTTCATGGGTCGCCACGACTTCGTGAAGCGTATCGGCGCGTGCTTCGATCGCCCTGAGCCGCATGAGGCTGAGCTCGTTTTCGGTCAAACCAAGCTGCATCAGCCGCTTTTGGTAGATGTCATAATCCTGGCAGTCGAACAGGCCGATCTCGGCGCGTCGAAGGCCGTCTGCGGTGTGCTCGGACGGGGTCGCAATGGCGATCTGCTTTGCGATGAGGTGTTCGCGCATCGCGTTGTCGCATCGAAACACTAGCGCGGCGTAGGAAGTCTCATGTGTTCGCATAACAATTTCGCGCCAAATGGGCGGCGTGAGCCAGGCACCGGTCGCTCCAAGAACGGCTCCGGTAAGCAGAAGCGCACTAGCGCGCCACGATGGCCAGCGCATCGAGCGTTCCTTGCGTGATGGTGCCTGTCACTTCCAACCCCGAGTCTGATTGGAATCGAACGAGGGCTGCCCGCGTTTCTGGCCCATACAGGCCGTCAACAGCGCCATAGTAATAGTTGCGAGTGGCAAGCGCGATTTGTACCTGACGGACGATTTCCTTGAACTGGGAGGTGTTGCCCTTGAGCGTCTTGGGGGCAGTTGCGGGAGATGAGGGCAGCACATTCGAAGGCGGTGTGCTGTTGTTGTTGCGCGACGACGGTGTGGGGCGAGGCGCCGGGGCTGATGCGCTCGACCGATGGCTCGAGTGGGAACTATGACCGCCACCCCCGCCAGAACTGGACCGGTGAGAGCTATGGCTGCTGTGGGAGCGATGGCCCGCCAAGTCGAACGAATGCTCGCCGCGAAACACCTCGATAAGAGACCGGCGATCTAGGTCAGGACCGTCTGCACCCAGTTCTGGTGTGATTGCGGCCTCCGCGGGCCCGTGACTCACGAAACCCGCCAAAGCGAGCGTGGATATGCGAAAGCGTCGCTTCATAACGGACTGACCCTCTCGTTGGCTGCTTCGGCCGGATGCCATTCAAAGTATCCACTGCACTGCGCTCTCTCACCGCAGGGCTCGCAGGCAGGCATAAACTTCCGTTTCCAGTCTGAGATGGAGGCTGCCGCGAATGGCCGATATGGCTGCGGCACCGTGCAACGCGGGAAGTTGTACAGGGCGGCCGGAATGCCTTTGAGACTGCAGAGGTCAAGCGCGGCGGAAATCGGATCGAAGCGTTCGGCATGCTCATAGTAGAGCTCATCCCATCGGTTGCGGGCGAAGCCGATATGCTCAAGTTGCATGATCGCCCAGACCGATATGAAGGGCAGGCAGGCGGCGACGTGCCGGGCTAGCGCTGGAAGATGATCGGCATTGGACCGAAGGAGAACAGTTCGGAGTTCGACGTCGGCTCCGGCGCGCATCAAGATCGAGAATGAGCGGTGCAGGCGGTCGAATGCCCCCTTCTTTGCAACGATGGCATCGTGCAAGGCAGGCTCAGCCGAGTAGAGCGGGATTCCCCAGCAGACCGAGCGTAAACGCTGCAGGATCGGCACGTCCGCCTCGTCGAAATGCTGACCATTTGTGAGCACGTGAAAGGACAGGTCAGGACGCGTGACTTGCATGGCCCCGAGCAAATCAAAGAGTTCACGTTTGTAGAGCGTCGGCTCGCCGCCCGTGATGCCAATCACCACATTTGGCTCGGCCAATGAGCAGGCCTTGGCGATCTCTGCGAATTGATCGACATGGCTCTTCTTTGGTGGCTGGGAGCACATGATGCAGAGCTGGTCACACCGCTCGGTGACCAAAAGGGTATTGTGGCGCGATCCCCGGCGGAGCCATCGGGAGAGAATTCCGCGAGCCGGCTCGATGTAAACTACGTCACCAGCGAGCTCGCAGGCTGGCAGACCGGTGACTTCAAAGACGCGTTCGTCGAACTCATAAACCACCTTGTCTGCTAGCTCGGCGATAAGCGTCGCGACATCCTTGCCTGATACAGGCTCGTGGTAGCCAAGCCGCACGACAAATGGCGTGTCATGCTCCGCCGATACTGGTAGGCGGAGCTCAATCATGGAGTTCGGCCACGGGAAGTGGTCCATCGCCAGGCATGTCCAGCCACCGCCGGAGCGAGTAGTGGACCTGTGGATCTTGCGAGTGGATCAGTTCGAACGCGAGGTCGAAGATTGCCAGATGACGCTGGCAGAAGGCCGTAAATCGCCGCTGCAAATCGATGCGCCCATGGCGGGCGATGTCGTCAACGACGTCGCGACCGCAATACGGCTGATAGGCGCAGTGGACACAATCCGCATCGAAGTTGTTGGAGGAGAAGCGGTTCAGCGTCGCCAGCGTATCGTGATCGATGCCGGATTGTACGTCCCCGATCCTCAGGTCCATGACACCGGACCGCGTCACCATACGGGCTTCGTCGGTGGGGTAGAGCGCCCCATCGTGATCGATCACCAGATAATCCGTTCCCAACAAGTTAGGGTTTCGCAGGTCGACGTGATCATCGTGACCCGGTTGAAAAATCCGGCGCAAGCAGAGCTTGAAATAGAACTCTTCTATGACGTGGGCGCGGTCGACCCAATTGCGCGCAATGAGGCGTCTGACAAAGGCGGCGTAGTAGCCATGCCAACTCTCTTCATCGTTCCTCACGTAGGCGTGACGCTTTCGCGCAAATCCCTGGTAATTCACCGGCCGAAGATAGATAGATGTGAGGCCGTACTTGATATAGGCGTCGATTAATCCGTCCATGTCAGGGGGATTAGCAATATCGACCGTCGGTAGAGCAGATACTTTGTTCGGGCCAAACTCGTCGACCAACTGGGCCATGTTTAGCTCAAACCGACGCGTTTCCGGCTCCACACGTGTGCGGTTGCGTTCATGTACCGCAACCGGTCCATCCAGCGATGTGCTGACAAAGACATCCGGCCGGGCGATCAGGTCGAGCGCCTCGCCGTCGAGGCGGCTGAGGTTGGTGCAAATGACGAAGCTAGCCTCAGGTAGGCGGCGTTTGGTGTGCTCGATCACCCGCCGGAGCAGATCGGGGCGAAGGAGAGGTTCTCCGCCTTGGAACTCGATTTTGACCTGCGGCCCCGACAACTCGTCGATCAGTCGAAGAACGGCCGCTAGGGTCTCTTCGGTCCAATCAAAGCCCGGCTGCTGGACGGGTACGCGCGACACCTGACAATAGCTGCAGTCGAGATTACATCGCAGCGTGGGGACAAGGATCAGGTACTGGAGCGGCTTCGGCGCAGCGATGCGCCTCGCCAGGCCCTGGAGATGCGCCAGGTACCGCAGGTCGCCGTCGTCAGAGGCCGCATGACCCTCTTGCAGTAAGAACGCGTCATCTTCCGATGTCCACTTTGAGGTGGCCATACGGTCAAGGAAGGTGCGATCACCCCGAAACGAAACTCCCGCGTCATTGACGAAAAGGTAGCTGTCGCCAATCGCGCGGAAACGCAGCGGGAGCCGGATCATGACCCGACCAAACGCTGAAAGAGACCATGTCTTAATTCACGCGCATCCTCATAGATCTTCTCTTGATAAATGAGGTGAAGAAACTCGCCGCTCGCGGTTTCGAGCAGCCTGGGGTCCTGATGTGCGAGCGTGACCTCGGTCAGCCCCAACTCAATCGCCAGACCGGTGTAAAGCGTGCTGAGCCGGGCTGCTGCGAGCGGTGCAAACGGCGCGAGCGCCGACATCAAGACAATGCGTTTCGTCTGCGACACGAGCCCCCCTCTGCACGCAGTTCAAAGTTAATCTGGCACCTCCCGAGGCGGTCCGCAACTCATGCTAGATTTGCCGCCTCACCACGTCTTCCTGGCGAGGGCGGGCGGGCGTGAACGGGCCATTCCCATGGGCCGCGAAATCTTGGAACGGATAGAAGCAAATCGACGCCCCTTCGGCGGCCAAGTCGTCGATGGACGCGGGGAGTCGATTTTGCGGGCGAGAGCGACTGATGTCGCCCCACGACTGGTTGCCAAAGCGATTGCTGACACGTGCCATCCGCCAACTGGCCAGCAATAGCTTGTATGCCGCTCTATCTGGCCAGCCTTAAGCGGCGACCTGGCCAAGATTAGCTTGGCGGGGCCAACCCCGTATTGGCCAATGTGGCCTGGCTTAAGTTGCGGCGACAGGGTGTGTCGCTGCAAACTAAAAATGCCGCGTTTCCCGGTTAAGGCTGCCGCACCGGCCGTTCAGCTGATGACCGACCAAACAC
>Ga0208316_1002120_pt1 | contig 10357 bp, 8 predicted proteins | sample MalvireepMed_231_FD_184240 | JGI IMG/M metagenome (GOLD analysis project Ga0208316, IMG submission 184240) | Marine viral communities from the Global Malaspina Expedition - Malaspina viral metaG DeepMed_231 (SPAdes) (version 2) | ecosystem: Environmental > Aquatic > Marine > Oceanic | place... | reverse complement strand
GTTGCGGAATACGGGGTAGGGGCGGGGGGCACCGACATCTGCGTAAGCCAACAGCCGATTAAGGCACGATCAGTACAGTAAGAAAACGCGAGCCATCATCTATGCATTCTACAAGTTCTGGCAACGGCATAGCATAGATGAAATATAATGTCCTTTTCAATCTTAAGCGTGCTTAACAAATAAACATGATAACAGCAAAACCAGTCGCCTTACCGGTCAGCGTTTTCAGCCACTAGGGGTAGCAGCCAGGAAACGCATGGTCACCCTACGCTTGACGGATCGGTATTCCATGCCATTTCAAGGTGAATAGCGGCGCTCGGACAACAGCGCCATCACGTGGGGAGCTCAGATGCGGTTCGTCGGATTCCAGGTAAAAAACTTCCGGAATATTCTGGACTCCGGGTGGATCGAAGCCAACCAGATCACCGCTTTCGTAGGACAGAATGAGGCAGGCAAGAGCAATCTGTTCGAGGCGCTCTACCTCCTCAATCCTATCACAACAGGTGCCGGGTACAATCTAGATGAGGATTGGCCAGTGGACCAATGGCAAGGACGCAAAGAGGCGCAAGGCAAACTGGTATGTAAGGCGCAATTCGACCTCGAGCCTCACGAGATTGCTCAGCTAGCCAAGTTCGCGGCAGCAGCGGGCGAAGTGCCGGAGGGAGAAGCATCGCCGCCCCAGCCAACGCCGCCCGTTAAGGTTCAGCTAGTGGTGTGGCGAGGGTACGGGGAAAGGACAGGTTTTAAGATTCACGATTTCGCGGAGGGTGTTCTCGATCCAACTAAGGCGCTCGCGTGGGCTAAGGCCAACGTACCGAAGTTCGTCTATATCCATGACTATGAGATGTCCGGCGCTCAGGTGGAGCTCGATCAGCTAAAAAAACGGGTGGATAAAGTTGGTGGGCTCGAAAATCGATATGAGCTGTCAAATGAGGATCAGACGATCCTCGTGATCCTAGATTTAGCCCAAATCGATTTGGAGGATTTTCTTCAGAAAGGAGAGTCGTCTGAGGGACGGACCGTTCGCTCCTTCGACAAGCGTTCGGCATCTAAGTTTCTCACCCAACAATTCGGCAGCCTCTGGCAACAGAAGGACGTCGAGTTTACCATCGAGATAGATGGACCGACGCTGAACATTTTCGCTGAAGACGCAGCGGTCGGCATGCCAGTTAGATTGATTCGGCGATCTACCGGATTTCGGTGGTACGTATCATTCGCTTGGAAGTTCACACACGCCACGCAAGGTGAGTTCAAAAACTGCATCCTCCTTCTTGAGGAGCCAGGCGTGCATCTTCATTTTACAGGACAGCGCGACCTTCTAAAGGTTTTCGAGCGACTCGCCGTCAGCAACACAATACTTTACACGACACATTTAGCCTCTATGGTTGAGCTATCTCATCCAGAGCGCGTCCGCATCGTGGAGTCGAAGAACAACCACCTTTCGATTACTCAAGGCATCGTTAGCTCGCAAAAGGAGCCGATGGCGGTCATTGAGCAAAGCCTCGGTCTAACAGGAGATCAAAGCGGTCTTCTAAGCAACCGTCAGGTGCTCATCGTCGAAGGTGGCGACGATGCAGTAGTGCTTCATAAACTCTCAGGCCTATTGAAGGCCGGCGGTAAAGAAGGTCTTTCAGATCGGATTTACCTATGGCCCGCCCATGGGGCATCTAAAACTCCAATGTATGCAGGCTTCGCCATCGGCCAGGGCTGGGACGCGGGGGTTCTTTTGGACTCAGACCCCGCTGGGAATGCTGCCAAAAAGAAGATCGAGGAACTCTACGTATCCAAACTCGCAGAAGCCCAACAGAAGCGCTTCCGCACTATCATGTTGGGTAAAGCAACCGGATCAAAAAACACCGACGTCGCAATTGAGGATGTTTTTGGAGACAAATTCTACGTCGATTGCGTAAACGACGCATTTGGTCTTGCCATCAAGATGGAGGACCTCCCTGCTGATGGCTCAGACATGATCACGAAACGTGTGGAGCACGTTTTGATGGCGCGATACGGTCACAAGGAGCTCGATAAGCGCCATGTGATGGGCGAAATGTGGAAGCGTTTCGACAAATGGATGACCGCCAGCGATTTGCCGACGGGCACCGTCGCCCGAGCGGAGAAGCTGTTCAAGACGATCAACGGCCTCTTCGCTGACCCAGCCAAGGACTAACCCGCATCAGGACCCGCGCGTGCCGCCCCCGACAGGCGCCCCGCGCCTATCCCACGCTAAAAATGGGACAAACCAGCGCAACAGCCGGCGGGAGCCGCTCTGACAGAGCCGAAGCGGCGGCTGCTGGCGCAGATCCATGGGGCGGCGGGCGGCTAGGCCCTCTGCGTCGCGCACCTTTCCCGTGAACGCCCCCTGCGGGCCCTGCGTTGAAGGGGCGCAGCCGTCAGAGGGAGCGCGAGGATGTCCGACTACAAACTCTACTACTGGCCCGCCCCGTTCCGCGGCCAGTTCGTGCGCGCCGTGCTGGCCTTCGCAGGCCAAGACTGGAGCGAGGCCGGCGCCGAGGAGATTTCCGAGCTGATGGGCCGGCCGGTGGCCGACATGCCCGTCCCCTTCATGGGGCCGCCGGTGCTGGTGGATGGGGCGGCCGGTGTGGCCATCGCCCAGATGCCGGCCATCATCCTCTATCTGGGGGAGACCCTGGACCTGCTGCCCGAGGCGCCGGCGGCCCGGGCCATGACCCTGAAGGTGGTCCACGACGCCAATGACGTCATCGACGAGCTGACCCTGGATGGGGGCCGCCAGATGTGGACGACGGACCGCTGGGCGGAGTTCGAGCCGCGCCTGCGCAAATGGATGTCGTTCTGGGAGGAGACCGGTCGCCGCCATGGCCTGACGCAGACCTCGGGCTTCCTGCTGGGCGGGGCGGCGCCGGGCGTGGCCGACGTGGTCACCGCCACCCTGTGGACCACCATGGCCGACCGCTTTCCCGCCCTCGACGACATTCTGCAAGACGCCGCCCCGATGACCGCGGCCCTGTCGCGCCGGGTGGCCGCCCTGCCGCCGCTCGCCGCCCTGGCCGCTCGGGCCAAGGCCGACTACGGCCAGACGTGGTCCGGCGGCGAGATCGAGGCCTCGCTGCGCAAGGTGCTGGGCGACTGAACCCCGGAGCGCGACCGCGCGACCGGCGAACAGGCCGCCCCCGCGGAGCCCTCGAACGAGCGTGAGACGGGCGTGAGCGAAATCGTGGCGGACGGGGTGGAGTACCAATGCCATTGAATAATTGAGATTTTTCTCTCGCACGGTGGGTTAAACTACAAATTGAACCACAATTCGATTTGGCCAGGATCTGGGGTGCCCTCACTACGCTGCGCCTAACTGCACGCGTCCCGGTCTTTGATCCCCTGGCGTCCTGGCCATAATGGCCTCGTCACAGGTGAAGGGACGATTCGGTGGCCGACAACGCTCGAGCTTTCTTCGCATACCCCACTGCGCCGCGAGAAGTCGGGCAAGTGATCCATGCAGCGAAGGAAAAACTCGGCCGCCGCCGACCGGCACTAGCGCTTCAGCTATGGGAAGAAAACGACATTTCAGGTCGTGCCCTCGTTGACCCAATTTTCCGGCACATCGAAGATTCCGACTACATCATCGCTGACATTACGGCGCTAAATTTCAATGTAACGTTTGAGATTGCGTACGCGATTGGGCTCGGCAAGCGAGCATTCATTGTCCGGTCGAAGTCCTATGGTCGACAAAGCGACCAGACGAACAAGATCGGCATATTTGATACGCTCGGCTTTAAAGAGTACTCAAATGAAGAAGAGTTGTCTTCATTATTAGAGGAGACGACTTCAGAGTCGCCAATCCCAATCCCGGGAAAGATTAACTACAAGTCACCAATCTACGTCCTACAAACGCCTGTATCCAATCAGGCGATGTTAGCTATAACAGGGCGCATCAAAAAGGCTAGAATTCAATATAAGGGGTTCATTCCCCAGGAGGAAACACGGTTGTCCGCCGTAAAGGCGATTGACGATGTGGCCGCTGCACACGGGATCGTCGTGCCGCTTCTGCCGCCCGACCACGTTGACGCCGAAATCCACAACATTCGAGCCGCATTCGTTAGCGGACTAGCCCTTGGGATGGGCAAGGCGACCCTCATTCTCCAGCCGGTAGGCGGACCCGCCCCCCTCGACATACGAGATTTGGTGAAAACCTATCGCCATCCAGACGATATAGGGGAGCTAATTGCCGAGCTTGCGCTTGAGGTCACCGCACGGCTTCAAGCGGCTGATCCGCTACCTATCTCAAAGGGCAATTTCCTCGCGGAGCTATCGATTGGCGACCCTACGGCTGAGAACGAGCTCCAGACGCTTGGCGGCTACTACGTACGGACAGACCAGTTCGGCCGAGCGTCGCGCGGCGAGGTGAATATGGTTGTCGGCAGAAAGGGTGCAGGTAAGACCGCTCTTTTCTGGCAACTAACAAACCAAAAACGCGCTGATAGACAAAACATTGTCGTCGACCTGAAGCCTCAGGGGTATCAGCTAATCCGCCTAAAGGAGGATGTTCTAGATTTTCTAGCGGATGGCGCTAAAGTCCATCTTATTACTGCATTTTTTGAATATGTTCTATACCTTGAGATCGCTTACAAAATTCTCGAAAAAGACAAAGATCGGCATACCAGAGATGGTCGTCTTTATGACCCCTATGTAAAGCTGAGCGAGGTCTATCAGGGTGGAGTGGCGGGTGAAGGGGATTTCTCAGAACGCCTTCTCAGCTTGTCGCAACGGCTAGCAAGCGCCTTCAAATCTAAAACGCTCTCCGGCAAAGAGCAGCGCTTAACAGCGGCAGAGGTAACCGAGTTAGTTCACAAGAACAATATTAAACAGATTAGGGAGGCAATTTGCGCATATCTAGAGTTCAAGAAAGAGACATGGGTCCTTTTCGACAACCTAGATAAGGGGTGGTCTGCCCAGGGTATTGGCGCTGAAGACGTTGTTATTCTTCGTTGTCTCATTGACGCAGCGAGAAAACTCCAGCAGCAAATTCAGGGCGAGGGGCACTCGTTTCATTGCATTGTGTTCGTCCGGAACGATGTATATCAGTTGCTCGTGGAGCGTTCGGCAGATTACGGCAAAGAGAGCCGTGCAATACTAGATTGGTCGGATTCGGATCTATTAAGGGAGCTTCTCCGTCGACGTCTAGTCCAGAATGAACTGCCTGCGGACACATCCTTCGAGAGGATTTGGTCCGAAATATGCGTTAGCCATTACGAGGGCGAGGAGACCTCACAGTACTTTATAGATAGAAGTTTAATGAGGCCAAGAAATCTACTGAAAATCCTGGCTCACTGCCTAGGGTTTGCGGTGAATCTGAACAGGGCAAAGATAACGGAGCAAGATATTGAAAAGGGAATGAGGGCCTTTTCGCTGGACCTTATTACCGAGGCCGACCAAGAACTCACCGATGTCCTTGGCCAGCAGACCAACCTTATTTATCATTTTATAGGGGAGGGATCTGAATTCCGTTTCGACGCACTCACAAGAATTATCGAAAGCAGCGGTATACACTCGTCCGACGTCGCGAGGGTTGTAGATTTTCTCCTGTATTATGGTTTTATAGGCGTCCGCATTAAGGATGGCGACGTTAAGTATATATATAGCGTCGGCTATGATATGAAGATGTTGAATGTGCTGGCCTCAAAGGCGGAAGGCGCAATGACTTACGTATTGAATCCCGCGTTCCATCCAGGTCTAAACTAACTCTTATTCTAGGGTCAGCTGCCGCGCCTCTGCGCGGTACCGGTGGTGCACGCCACGCACAACATAGATCGCATCCCATGTAATGAGCTTATTGAAAGCGGCAGACGCTATCTATTAGAACGGCGTAATTTCTGAAATCTGCAAGACCCTCGGCAGCATGGCCGTTTTCGATCGCGGACTCAAACATCACTACGGTCATGTAATCTCTATCAGGGTCGTTCTCAGAGACGATCTGGCGATCAGAATATTCTCGCCGGTGCCAGTAATATTCGAACATAGCTGTCGGGTCATATTCCGTTTCATCACGGCCAACAAGAAACGTCGTGCCGTTGTGTTTCCATGCGATATGGTCGGGATCGACCTTTCGTATGCGGCAGACGATAAGAGGTAAAAGGTATGGAAGAATTATTTTGTTGCCGGCAGAAATTCTAACGGCTGTCTCCAAGATGTCGAACAGAGAAAACAATTCGCGAGGAGTGATGCTCAGCCGCTCAACATAGATGCGAATGATATCAGTTAGGCTATTGGTCTTTCTTGTTTGCCCGGTAAGGGATCGAGAGAGCGGGAAAAAACTATTAGTGCCCAGCCCGGTCTTGTTTATCATGTAGTCTATTAGGCGGGTGCTATCAGGCGTCCTTAACGTGTAGCTTCTGTTGATGAACCTGGCTAGGTAGGATTCACCGTCGAAGTCGGATCCGTACGCCCACTTTACGGAATGCGATAACTGGCCAGAGTGCACACCAAAGATAAATATTATTCCCGGGACATCAAAGAGATGTTTGATTTCCTCCAGCAATTTGATGGCATAGGATGGTCGGCACCTATCGAGCTCGTCTATGATTATTATAACTGGGGGGTGCTGCTCTCCCTCGGATAAGCCAGCTATAAAAGTTGTCAGGCTCTCCTTCATTTGGGCAATGGCCCGCTGACCTGCTTCGAACTCCTCAATGCGTCTGCGGATATGATCAGGTTCTCGCGTTAAGCTACCGGCTACCGCATCGATGGCGTCCGAGCTGGCATCTGTTATAGCTTGTTCAGCCGCATCCCTCACCGCCTCGCCTGACGTGCTTAGCAGTGCCTCTGTTGCCTCAAGGGCTGGGGTGCCGATAATGAAACCTGCGCCGCGTTTGATCACGCCGAGTCCAGCAATAGCGGCCACTTTGCCGCTCTTCTCCAGAAAATGTGACCAGTTCGCGCTGTGCTTTTCCTTTTCAATCTGCGGGTATACAGCGCGTTTTAAGGTTGATATTAGGGCTATTAACGGGTCATCCGCTAAATCATCTGTCCACGCGTCGATAAACGCCACGGGGTGATTCATCTTTAGTTCTTCCGCGAGTCTTTTGAGGAAGAACGTCTTTCCTAAGCCATAAGTAGCATCCACAGCTATCGTGTAAGCGCCTCCCCGTGCTTTGAGCAAATCGCGATCAAAGATGCTTTCGATATATCCGGTCAGCAATAAGGCCTCTTGTCGTCTCCCCAAGAGATCGTCGTGCCATATTGTTTCTGAAGTGCTCGACATCATTCCCCCTTACTCCTGAGGAATGTTGCTCCGTGATGGGTGACTTGTACACAGCCATGAAACCGAAATGGACCGATTCCGATACGCTAGCGCTAGCCGTATCGGAAATAAGGGTTGCGCCAGTTTCGATACAACCATAGAAACGAGCCACGGTTTCGATACGGGGCGCGCTATGGGTAGGGTCTTTGCGTATTGCCGGGTCAGCACCGGCGACCAGACCACCGACAACCAGGTGCTAGAGCTAAGATCAGCAGGCTTTGATATCGATGAGCGGCGGATTGTCGTGGAGACGGTCTCCGGCTCAACGCCAGCCCGGGAGCGCAAGGAGTTTGCCCGCCTTCTAGATAGGCTGGAGCCTGACGACGTTCTGGTCGTCACCAAACTCGACTGATCCTCCCTCGTTTTGGTGGACACCCATGCTAGCTTTTCGGAGCTGGAGAGGAGTGTCAGATGAGTGGTACGCGCCGGGTGTTTCCGGAGGCTTTCAAGCGGGAGGCCGTTGATCGTGTGGCCTCTAGCGGCCTGTCGGTTGGTGAGGTGGCCCGGGAGTTGGGTCTGCACGAGACGGTGCTTCGACGATGGATGATGCAGTTCGGGGCGCAGGCGACGGGGACGCCGCGGCGCCCCAGTACGCAGGCGGTGGCCCCGTCGCCGTCTGATTTGGCTGCGGAGAACGCCCGGCTGAAGCGCGAGAACGACCGGCTTCGGATGGAGCGCGATATATTAAAAAAAGCCGCGCTCATCTTCGGAGGGGCCTCCCGGTGAAGTTCGGGTTCGTCGATGAGCATCGCAAGGTCTGGCCAGTTCGGGTGATGTGCGGGGTCCTGGGGCTGTCGCCCAGTGGCTACTACGCGTGGCGAGGACGGCCCGAGAGCCGGCGGGCTACGGCCAACCGGGCGCTGCTGGAAGACATCCAGCTAATCCACGCCGAGAGCAGCGGGACCTACGGCTCGCCTCGGGTGCACGCCATCCTTCGGGGTCACGGCCGCCGCGTCGGACGCAGCCGCATTGAGCGGTTGATGCGGCGGGCGGGCCTTCGCGGACTGGCCGCCTTGCCACGTCGGGCCAGGACCACAGACAGCCGTCACGGCTATCCGATCGCGCCCAACAGGCTCGGCCGGAACTTCACGGCTCAGGCCCCCAACCAAGTCTGGCTCGCCGACCTGACCTACATCCCGACGGGCGAAGGCTGGTTGTACCTGGCTGCGATCCTGGACATGCACACGCGCAAGATCGTTGGCTGGTCCATGCGCCAGACCCTGCACACCGAGATCGCTCTCGAGGCTCTGAACATGGCCATCGAGCGACAACGGCCAGCGCCGGGGCTGATCCATCACTCAGACCGTGGGATCCAATACGCCGCCGAGGCCTATCGCTCAGCCCTTGCCCGACAAGGGATTACGCCGTCGATGAGCCGCAAGGGCGACTGCTGGGACAACGCCCCGATGGAGAGCTTCTTCCACACCCTCAAGACCGAACGGGTCCATCATCGGGTCTACGCCACGCGCGACCAGGCCCGCCGCGATCTGTTCCAGTACATCGAGGGCTTCTACAATCCCCGTCGCCTGCACTCAGCCCTGGGCTACATCAGCCCAGCCGACGCCGAGCGCAGAGCGGCCTAACCCCGTCCACTAATTCGGGGGAAGATCACATGTCACCACGCCTGTAAGCCGCCTCAACAGCGTTGCTAACGACGTGTGCTAAAGCCATCTCTGCCACATCGCGAGGCGTGCTGGTTTGTTCAGCCGTCCAATCGCGAAACGTTGAACGGAAGCCGTGAGCGGTTAAATCCGTCCGCTTCATTCGCTCCAATAGCTTTAGCATCGACATATTGGACAACGGCTTCCCGGGCTTAGCGCCAGGAAAAATATAGCTCTCGCTTTCTGTCGCGCCTTCCTCTGGTTTAAGCAGCAAAAGGACGGCAATAGCTCGGTCGCTAAGCGGCACGCGGTGTTCCCGGCCGGATTTCATACGTTCGGCCGGGACTACCCAGAGCTTGTTAACAGCGTCGATCTCGCGCCACTTAGCGCCTAACACTTCACCGGTTCTAGCTGCGGTTAAAACGGTAAACTCCAGCGCCTTAGCGGCTAAGCCCGGTTGCTGACGTAAGGCTAAGAAAAAGGTTGGCATATCACCGTATGGTAGCGCTGGGTGGTGCTTAACCTTAGCGACTTTAGAGCGTGCGGGCAGTTGGTGCGCCAGATGTCCTTTCCAGCGGGCGGGATTATCCCCGCTTCTAAGCTCCCTCGCCGCCGCCCAACCTAAAACACACTCGATACGGCCTCTAACACGGCTCGCTGTTTCGTTCTTAGCGCTCCAAAGACGCTGCCGGTTATCAGTGGGTCCTACCTCCTGCTCTAGAACCTGCATCACGAGAGCCGTATCTATGGCTGCTACGGGCAAATCACCGATGATTGGATAAGCGTAAGCTTTAAGGGTGCTATCCCATTGGGCCGCATGTTTATTATTTCGCCAGCCATCGCGTTGAGACGCGATGTAAGCTTGCGCACACTGCTTGAACGTCTGAGTCTTAGCCGCAGATAAGCGTTTAGCTAGCTTAGCGGCTTTGCGTGTTTCTATCGGGTCAATGCCATCTGCCTTTAGCTTCCGAGCCTCCAATGCGCGAGCGCGCGCCTCCTTGAGGTCGATCTCCGGAAAGGGGCCGAGGCCCATCGTACGGGCCTTTCCATCCAGCATGTAGCGGAGCACCCACGACGCGGCGCTTGGTGGCGCGACTCGCAGATACAAACCTGCGCCGTCGCAATACATGCCTGGCTTCCTAGCCAGGCGGGGGACTTCAATAGGCTTTAGCCTCGCTGACGCGCGCGTCATCGCTCACCCTTCCTACAAAGGTTTATACAAATTGATTGGGGATTTCGGCGGTCGTCGGCGAATGCCAACGAACATTGGCCCAGCAAGAAACTGCCACGCCGCTTTGTAATATATAGGAAAAAGCGGATTTTGTCGAACGCGCACGCCCATGGGCGAACGCCTGGGGCGGCGGACGGGGTGGGATTCGAACCCACGGTGAGCTTTCACCCACGGCGGTTTTCAAGACCGCTGCCTTAAACCACTCGGCCACCCGTCCGGAGGGGCGGCCTATAGCAGGCGTTCGCGCGGGCTTCC
>Ga0208316_1002118_pt1 | contig 10363 bp, 18 predicted proteins | sample MalvireepMed_231_FD_184240 | JGI IMG/M metagenome (GOLD analysis project Ga0208316, IMG submission 184240) | Marine viral communities from the Global Malaspina Expedition - Malaspina viral metaG DeepMed_231 (SPAdes) (version 2) | ecosystem: Environmental > Aquatic > Marine > Oceanic | place... | reverse complement strand
AGCTAAAGCCCTGGAGACAGATTATTTTATCTGTGGGCTTTACCGAGGCGAGAGACTTCATGAGATAATGAATGGCCAGTCAAGTTTAGATGCTGAACGATATACAATAAAGGAATTGAAATGCTTGGTACAAGAATCATTGCCAGACTAGATATCAAGGGACAAAACTGCGTTAAGGGCGTTCATTTTGAGGGATTGCGGGTTATGGGCAACCCTATGGAGCTTGCAAAAAAGTACTCAAACGCACATGAATTATTATACATTGATACTGTGGCGAGTCTTTACGGACGCAACCAGTTGACAGATTTATTACAGGAGGTATCAGATGGAGTATACATCCCGACAACGATTGGCGGAGGAATTAAGAATTTACAGGACGCTTCTGAACTCTTTCAGTCAGGAGCAGATAAAATCGCTATTAATTCTCATGCCTTATATAACCCCGATGTCATTAACACTCTTTCAGGCAGATTTGGAAGTCAGGCGATCACCGTTTCTATTCAATCAAGCCAAGGAATGTGCTTTTCAAATTGCGGAAGAGAGCGAACCGGAAAATGTGTGGATCAGTGGGCTGAAGAGGCGGTCGCACTAGGAGCAGGTGAAATCCTGCTGACCTCAATTGACAAGGACGGCACCATGTCGGGTCCCGATTTGGACTTAATTCGTTCCATCAAGGTGGCTGTCCCGCTGGTTTACTCAGGTGGCATAGCAACTGTCCAACACGCCATAGATGCCATAGATGCCGGGGCTGATGCAATCTGTATCGGCTCGGCATTACATTACAACAAACTGAAAATCGAGGAGATAGAGGATGGGATTAATCAGATCAAATTTCCCCACCAAGAAAGATGTGTTGCCTGATGACACTGAGCCTGACGATACTTTGGAATATGAAAAGAAGGCCATTGAGTCCATAGGCGGCAGTATGGTGTTCGTTGAGAGAAAGAAATTATTGTGGGATAAAGATGAATGAAAGGACTGATAAAATATGATGCCGCTTGCAGGGCTATCGCGGAAGCCAAGTCTCTGGACGAAGTTAAGGATATAGCAGACAAAGCCACCGCCCTTAAAGAATATGCCCGACAAGCCAAAAACAAACAGCTAGAAATAGACTCTGCGGAAATACGCATGAGAGCCGAAAGGAAATGGGGACAAATGTACACTGAAGCTGAGAAGGCCAAAGGTGGTGGTGACACTAGCACCGGTACTAGAAAGGAACCGGTGCAAGAACCGCCAACATTAGCTGAAATGGGTGTAGACAGGAAGTTTTCCAGCAAAGCCCAGAAAATAGGGGCTATCCCTGACGACAAGTTTGAGGGCTTGGTAGGCGAATGGCGTGACAGGGTACAACTGGAAAACGAAAGGGTGACAACAAGGCTAATTAGGGAAGCCGAGAAGGTTGAGCCAAAAGAAGCCCCACCATTACCAGAGGGGAAGTATCAAGTCATTTATGCTGACCCGCCCTGGAGCTACAACGACAAATGCGAGGACGGTGCTATCCAGTCGGGCGGGGCTGAAAGGCATTATCCGTCTATGAGCATTAATGAACTGAGCAATATGGGAGCAGATAAATTGGCGGGGGATAATTCTGTGCTTTTTTTGTGGGCAACCTCTCCACTTCTTCCCGATGCGCTAGAAATTATGTCAGCATGGGGCTTTACATATAAAGCAGCATTTATATGGGACAAGGTAAAACATAATATGGGGCATTATAATAGTGTGCGCCATGAGATTCTCCTGATCGGTACTAGAGGAAGTTGTGTGCCTGATAATTTAAAACTGTTTGATAGTGTGCAGTCTATTGAGAAGAACAAGCACAGTGAAAAACCAGAGGCATTTAGGGAGATCATTGACACGCTTTATAACGGACCGAAAGTAGAATTATTCCATAGGGGTGAAGCAGTGAAAGGCTGGGAGGCTTGGGGGAATGAATGTACCACTACGGAATAGAAAAAAGTAGCGCCCATTATTGGGTACACGTTTGCCCTTTGGACGCAGGGTTGTTTGTTTATCCGAGAAATAAAATGGTTAAGGTTTTATCCAGATACCAGGACACGAAGGGCGAGACCTATATTGGCAAACTGGTGGGCATACGCGAACACATAAAAGGAAACGGTGGATTTATTACTTTCATTGAAATGACCTATCCATTATTTAAAGAATACAACTGGAAAATGGAGCATAAATACCTTTCTGATAAAGACCTCACTGAGTTGGGTCGTTACGGTGAAGATGTATTTAAACGTGCTTGTGATACAGGAATGTTTAGGTTGCCTTGTACCGCCATACCCTACAGTCAAATTGAAGATCAATATAAGGGTAAAGACTTTCTTGTAAAACCATTGTTAGATAAAACTTTTGTTGAGGTAAAGGTTGATCGTCCTGGGGGTATCTGGGGGTCAGGTAATCTATTTGTACAAACACACGAAACACGAAATGAGTTTCCAAGAATTAATTGATGACATCCCCTCAATCGGTTTTGAGTGGCACAAGGACAGGTTGATTGAGAACACAAAGCGCAACCTTGACCAATTAAAATATTGTCAGTCAATCAAGGACATACAACCGCGTCCAGGTAAATGCCTGATAGTCAGTGCTGGGCCAAGTCTTTACCGGCAGAGGAGCCTGACTAAGCTAAATGGTTATAAGGGCACCATGGTCGCTGTGGACGGAGGTTATATCCAATGCTTGAAAGCAGGCGTCATCCCTGACTACATCATTACGATTGACCCGCACCCAACAAGGATAGTCAGGTGGTTCGGTGACCCCGCCTTAGAAGAAAACTCAAAGGATGATGATTACTTTGAAAGACAAGACTTAGATGTTTCTTTCAGGGAGAATGCTTTAGAGACAAATAAAGATAATATCAAGCTAGTAGACAGGTTCAACCAGTCAAGGCTAGTAATCGCCTGTTCCGCCCCTCAGAACGTGGTTGGACGCACGTTTCACATGAAACGCTACTGGTTCGCCCCATTGGTCGATGATCCAGATGAGGACGGCTTAACAAGACAGATGGTGGACTTAACAGGAGTCCCAGCCATGAATAGCGGAGGTACTGCGGGAAATTGTGCATGGGTGTTTGCATATTCCGTCCTTAATTCAAAAGATATTGCCTGTGTGGGGATGGACTACGGTTATTATATGGACACGCCTTTAAACCAGACACAGGAATGGAACATGCTTAAAGACCACGACACACCAGAACAATATTTTCCTGAAGAGGAAGGTTATTGGGGGAAAGCTCGGACTTCACCCACATATTCCTGGTACAGACAAAACCTAAGAGACTTGATGAAAGCCAATGATGGACGGATAACTAATTGTACTGAGGGCGGTCTTTTAACTGGGTTCAGGGTGGAGAATAGGGGGTTGGATGAATGGCTAAAATCCTGATAATCAACCCAGTCGTAAGAGAGGAGGATGTTCCCAGGCATATCCCCTATGGCGAGGCGTTACTCGCTGCAATCGCCATACAACAAGGCCACCAGGTTGCTGTGTACGATGCTAATGCCTGGAGACAACCTATATCTAAACTGGCCGATGCCTGTAAAGCTGATGATTGGGACGCTATCTGTATTGGAGGATTAACGACTACTTACAACTATATCAAGCAGGCTTGTCGGGTAATCAAACTATCAAGCCCCAAGTCTCTACTGATAGCAGGCGGTGGGTTTTTAACTTCCATGCCTCAAGAGATTATGGAATGGATACCTGAAATAGATATCGGTGTGGTAGGCGAGGCATTTAATACCTTTCCTCAAATCTTAAAACAAGTCGATGAACATGACTTAGACTTCAGCGGGACTAAAGGGGTTATTTACCGCGATACAGAACCCATACTGAATGACCAGGCTTTCTTGGCCCAAGACCTCGATAGCATACCTCACCCTGCCTGGGACCTGTTCCCGCTTGAGGAGGTGTATTTTAAAAACTCATCAAGTTTATATTCGGAGGATGCTTATCATGCCCAGAGAAGGATCGATATCAACGGTTCCTATGGCTGCTCACTTATCTGCCGCTATTGCTGGCATCTGGGCACCACTGGAGACATGGCTATATTACCAAAAGATGACGGCAAAAATGAGGTAGTGTTTAGCTATGCCAGGGACATTCGGTATCACAGCCCTGAGTACATTGTTGATATGGTGCTGACGTTAAAGAAGAAATACAACATAGACTTTGCCAATTTCCTGGATGAAAACCTGATGACCATGCACACGGCATCAGGCAAGAAGTGGTTATTTGATATCTGCAATGAATGGGATAAAGCGGGGCTGGTCCCCTCAAGGGATGAGCATAATCAGGGGGTTTACTGGTCAGGGACAAGCCATGCCAGTCTTGCTAATACCCCGATCTTGGAGGCGATGTATAAAGCTGGGTGTACTCACCTAGTTTATGGACTGGAGTCGTTTGACCCAAAGATACTCAAGAATCTCGGTAAGGGAACAAACCGAGCGAACAATATCAGGTCGGTTGGTCAGTGCATGGACACGGGGATCATACCTGTTCCCAATATTATAATTGGTTTTCCAGAGGAGACTTTCGAGTCAATCAGGAATACAATCACAGCACTAATCGAATTGGGCATCCATGCCAAGCCTCATTTTGCCACTGCATATCCGGGTTCTGAATGGTATTACACCTATAAAAATTCTATAATAGAGCAATATGATGATAATTTAGAGGCTTATATCATGGACCTTGGTGATGCAACGAAGATAACCGGCACGATTTCAGAGAATTTCACAGGCGTTGAGCTTCTGGGCTTGCAGGAAATCGTTGCGACCAGAAATCTGAGACTGCTTGATCAATTCGAGGCGAACTATTCTCAACGGAGCAATATTGTTTATCCAGAAAAATCTTTTAACTTTCATGCAGGTAAGACTTTTCCTCCCCCGGTCCCCCCACAACTTGTATCTCCAACTTAGAAGGCCGGGGGTTTTTTATGCTGTTAGTCATTGACAGAAACATCAAGAGCAGTAAGTGGAATATGGGAAGTCTCACTGACCCCTCACATCCAGAATTTCAGCTCGCAACCCTTGAAAATCCTTGGGAGAATAATGAACCTTACATCAGTTGTATCCCCAAAAATAATGAGTACCAGTGTGAAAGGGTTGATTCCCCACGGTTCGGTAATACTTTTCAGATTTTAGATGTGGTGGGGCGCACCCATATCCTATTTCACGTCGGAAATTGGGAACGCCAAACACAAGGCTGCATTTTACTTGGGCTTTCACAAAATCCGCGAGCGGACATGATTACGAAATCGAGGCAGGGATTTGGATTATTCATAAAACACACACAGAACATAGACGAATTTACTTTGGAGATTAACTAATGGACGCGCAATTTGTTCAGGAGACTGGACAACAAATTTTAGAATTGTTTGGCCCAAGGAACATATTATCGATTTTGATAGTTAACTTAATGGTGCGAATGTATCGCGCTAGGAAGTGGCGATCTAAGAAAGAAACATCAAGAAAGGTAATCTTGTATTCAATATTCATTGGGGCAGGCACAATTATATTAACTACTGACATCGCAACTGTTGGGAGCCGACTTATTTTTGCACAGCAGATCGGTGCTGGCATCTTCCTGACCTATTTTGGCAGCATGTTATTCTACGAGATTCTCAGGTGGGGTATAAAATTTGCTATAGAACTCAGGCATAAAAAGCCAGGGGAAAAGACCTTGATAAGCCTCTACTGGTTTTTGAACCCATCACCGCCAAAGATTAAAAGAAAGATTGTAGGCGGGGGCACCCAGGAGATAGAATTAGACCCATGTGACACCCTGACAAAACTGAACGACAAGTACATCAGGAACACTGGAAAGAAAAAAGAGGTCCCAAAATGAAGATACCTTTCAAGGAAAATCTACCACTACTGATAGCTGGATTAGTGGTCCTCGGGCTATCAATCTGGTTTCTCATGGATTACGTTTTTGAAATTATCCTCGGCATATTTGGCCTTGGAGGGGTGGCGATTGCCAGGGAGAAACGAAAGCAGGATCAATTGCAAGCTAAGGCTGACGCACATATGGACATGATGGATGTAGGTATGGACGAAGCATTGCAAGACCAGATGGAGGCTGACTTAAAAGCAGCAGATGCTAAACAGAAAATTGACAACATAAAAGATCCTGAAAATGAAGTTAAACCTGGCCGTAAGCGTACTAATTTTCCTATTCGTTGAGGGTTGCGCTACGGCACCACCTCAAATTACATTTGCCGACATTTCAGCAAAGAACGAAACATTTAAAGTTGAACAACCGGAAAGAAGTAGCAGAAACATCATAGCTGATTGTGATGAGGACGATGGGGATGAAAGCACAGTTGAGATGTGTGAAATTTCTAAGGCAACTTTGATTGCATTAACCGGCGCGATTACTGATTTACAGGATGACCGGGAAAAACGAATAGACAGCTATAACAAATCCATTGATAACCTCACTCATTGTGAATATGCAAATAGCAAATTAGAACGCGCAATAGCCGTTATGGACGAAAGAATGCAAAATCTGGACATCACAAGCCAAGTAAAGCAATTAGTCACCTTTGCCGGGTGTGGTGCGCTCCTCTGGGCTAAATGAACAGGAAGTTAAAAAGTATATACGCGAACGCGAAAGCAGTCCCCAAGTGAAATGACAGATATATCAAGGATTTAAGCATACTTCACCTTTCTTTAATGCTATCAACTTGTCAATATGAGCTATTGCCGTGACTAGTATCAATTTTTCAACATTTGCATCTACGTTAATGCCTTGTTCAGTTAGCTTCTTTTCTATTATGTATGTATGCCATTTCATGGCATTTTCAAATGTTTTCTTTGAAATTTTCTTTGTGGTTGTCTTTTTAGTTTTATTGCTCATGATTGTTCCCCTATTTGTGTGTGTTAAATAATGTAGTAAGGATACATGGATACACAAAGATTTGCAACAACTATTTACATGAGTATTTAACCTATACATATCAAAGATTTAGAAGTAAAATGTTGCGATGCTTACGAAAGGACCGTTAAATCTCGACAATTTAGATCAATCATATACTTGCGTCGTGCAACTATTAACCCAGGCTCCAGGGGTTTTGCATCAAATAACTCTTGATCCTAATAAAATTAAGGACGGACTTATCCGGCTGGGGGACACTCCAGGTGATGAGGCGTCGGGCTGGCAGTATCCTCAAAATATCCATACTCATGTAATCCTGGGGACGGCCATCCTTGAAAATGATGGTACAGTCACAGTCACCCCCTTAATTGATGGAGAGGAGGAATAAAAATGGAAGGCTATGGAAATCCACATAAGGGTGGAAATCCCCATAAAAGTATGGCATTGGCTAAAAAACTGAGAGCAGCCTCAAGAAGGGGCGCTCTTGGCGCTCAATTCACCGCCAAGACTGGTGGGGCTATGGGTCAACTGTCTGACGCTGAACTGAGAAAACTAAGAGAAGCCTCTAGGACAGGAGGCGCTTCCCCAACAAGAGGCGCTCTTGGCGCTCAATTCACCGCTGCTGAGGGAAGAAAATTAAGGAAAATAAGAAAATAATGGCGGCTGACAAGAAGTGGATTCAGAAGGCAATTAAACGCCCAGGTGCTTTTACCCGCAAAGCTAAGGCAGATGATATGTCTGTAGCGGGATACGCTAAGAAAGTCTTGAAGAAAGGAAGCCCCGCAAGCACTCGCACGAAGCGACAAGCATCCTTGGCTCAGACTTTAAGAAAAATGAGAAAATAATGCCCTGGACGCTTAAGCAGCATAGATTATTTCAAGCAGCAGCGCATAACCCTGAAATAGCCAGAAAACATGGTATTTCACAACAAGACGCGCGAAGGATGGCAAGCGAGGGTATTAAGCGCAGGTCATTAGCGAGAAAAGTAAAACAATAAATATATATCTTACATTTATCATAAACATAGTAATTATATCAATATGGCTGGCGCACCACTAGGTAATATCAACGCATCGAAGAATAAGAGATGGTGCGAAGCTATAAACAAAGCATTGAAGCAATATAACAAAGGTGACGTTGCACAAGGCCATGCACTGGATAGGATCGCTTCAAGACTGGTTGACATGGCAATACAGGGTGATAGTCAAGAGTTCAAGGACAGCATGCGAGAAATAGGTGACCGCCTAGACGGGAAGGCTCACCAGTCATTATCAACCGATGTCGTGGGGAATATCACTGTTGAAATCCCTAAGTTTTGACAGACAGAAGACAAAAGCTCTTCCATGATGAGGAGGGCAACCTTCTCTGGAAACCCCGCAAGGAGCAATTGGAAGCGTGGCGATACTTACAGGCTGGCGGGAAACACTGCGAAATAGTCTGGCATCGGAGATTTGGGAAAGATGAACTTTGCTACCGCTGGACCAGTCGTGCAGTCCTTGAGAGGGTCGGGAACTATTGGCATATGCTGCCGTTGCAAACCCAAGCTAGAAAAGCTCTATGGTTAGCTGTTAATCCTCACACTGGCAAGAGACGGATCGATGAGTCATTCCCCGAATACATCCGTGATGGCAAGCCCAACGAGACAGAAATGCTGATCCGCTTCAAAAATGGTTCAACCTGGCAAGTCATAGGTTCTGACAATTTTAATTCCTTGGTTGGTTCGCCACCTGTGGGCCTCGTGTTCAGCGAATGGGCTTTATGTGATCCTGCTGCCTGGGCTTACCTTATGCCGATTCTTGAAGAGAACAAAGGATGGGTGATCTTCAACACGACGCCTCGAGGTCGAAACCACGCTTACCGGTCTGTCATGTCAGCCATTAAAGATCCGGACAAGTTCGGTCAAATACTGCCAGCTGATCAAACAGATGTATTTGACACCAATCAACTTGATAAAATACGTCAAGACCTAACAGATGTATATGGTGATGAGTACGGCCTATCAGTATTCGATCAGGAATATATGACTAGCTTTGAATCGGCTAACATTGGGGCTATCTTAGGTCGTGCGCTGGTAAGGGCAGAGAAAGACGGAAGAATAAACAACCGCCATGATTATGATGAACTGGGAGCTCCTATTGAAATCAGCTCGGACATTGGACGCAGAGATGCAAGCACGTGGTGGTTCTGGCAACCGTGCCCTGGAGGATTCAGGATTGTCGATTATTTGAAGGACTCCGGTATGGACGCGGATGAATGGTGCGAAAGGCTGGGAGCTAAGATTTCAGAACGTGGTTACAAGTTAGGGAAGATACATCTTCCCCATGATGCTAGGGCAAAGACATTTTCTGCTAAATACTCAGCAATTGAAATATTCTTAAATTACTTCGGTGCGCGTGTTATGAATATCGTACCGAACTCATCAAAGAGTAACCGGATAAACGCAGCGAGGCGCGTTATCAAATACACTTCATTCCACCGGGACAAGACAGATAAGGGACGAGATGGATTGGTGAATTGGTCTTACGTTTACGATGAGGAGCGAAGGGAGTTCTCTAAGGAACCAGACCATAACTGGGCGTCCCATGATGGTGACGGGTTCTCATATGGTGCTCTAATCATGGAAGAGACGAAGCCTGACATTTCAGAACCTAAACCTGTTAAACAAATTGGTATAGGAAACCAAAACACTGCTACACTTAACGACCTATGGAATACCGCACCTAAGAAAACCTGGAGAATATAGCGAAGAAATGATTTTGTTAGAAAAGGCAACCCGTATAGAACCAAGTGGTGTGGGACGGGCGGGTGTAAATGTGGGCACTTCGTCACACCCCTTAGTTAATAGACATAGTAAAATAGGAGGCAATCATGCCACAATATAGAGGATTTGGAACGGCTACACACGTGTCTGCGACAGGTTTGCAGACAATATCGTCATGCTCTGGCGGGGTGGCACTAATCGGCGTAATGGCGAATGCCTCGGCAACGGCCATTGAGCTGGAAATCTATCACGGAGTCACGGCCTCGGCTTTGGCCGTGGGTACAGTTATTTTTGCTTCTGGTTCTGTTGCCAGTTATATAGACATACCGGCACATATATCGGGTGGAATGACGATTGACCTGAACCCGACACAGGACCCGGATGTAACACTATTCTGGAACCCGGTTTAACTTAATCCCCGGGAGATAGCATTCAATGGCTGATCAACCAAACAAAGACACCCAGCTTCTACAGGAATATCTTGAAGTCATAGCGTCTTACACCAAGGAGTTCAAGCCTTGGGAAAATCGGGTAAGCAAGATCCAAAAGCGATACCGTGATGACGGCAGGACACGCACTGAGACAGACGCAAGATTTAATATCCTATGGGCGAATGTTCAAACGCTAGTTCCTGCGACTTTCTCACGTTTACCCCAACCTGATGTTTCGAGAAGGTTTAGGGATAATGACCCCGTTGGCAGAGTAGCTAGTTTG
>Ga0208316_1002115_pt1 | contig 10383 bp, 7 predicted proteins | sample MalvireepMed_231_FD_184240 | JGI IMG/M metagenome (GOLD analysis project Ga0208316, IMG submission 184240) | Marine viral communities from the Global Malaspina Expedition - Malaspina viral metaG DeepMed_231 (SPAdes) (version 2) | ecosystem: Environmental > Aquatic > Marine > Oceanic | place... | reverse complement strand
CGCCTATGACGAGGCGGTGATGGCGCTGTCCTCGGACCCGGATAACGAAAAGTTGGTGCTGGCGCTGGGCCGGGTCTACCAGGAGGGCGGCCTGCACCGGGAAGCGGCCACCACCTATGACTGGCTGCTGGCGCGCCCGGGCCCGCAGTTGCCGGCGCGTCGCGCGGCGGTGGCCAATGCCCTGGCCATGGACGACGTGGAACGGGCGGAACAGTTGCTGGAAGAGGCGGCGCCGCTGGAAGACGGCGAGCTGCTGTTGCTGGCGGCCCGCACCGCGCGCCGTTCCGGCGACAGCCGCAGCGCGCTGGCGCTGGCGGAAAAAGCGGCGGACGCCCACTACCGCGACAACCGTGCCGGCGCCCCGGCGGCGCTGGCGGGCAGCGCCAACCCGTTCCGCAAGACCGCCGGCAAGACGCCGGAAAATCGCTGGCTGGCGCTCGCCGACGGCGACGACAACGACGGCACCCGCACTGATGTCTGGCTACCGGGCAACGTGTCTTCCGGTAACAGAGGCCAGCACTGGCAGCCGCCGGTGCGCGAGCAGGCGGTGGCCGCCTCGACGCCTTCCGCCGGGTACTACCAGCCCGGCGCGGTATCCCGCCCGGCACCAGCGCCGACGCCGGTGCAGGAAAGCGCCCGGGCCGAAGCGCGTATCGACCGCTTCCGCGAGGAAGTGCGCCGGGACGTGGCGCCGCGCCTGGAAACCGGCCTGGGCCTGCGCAACCGGGACGGCGAGTCCGGCCTCAGCGAACTCACCGAAGTAAGCGGCGAACTGGCGTTTTCCGGCGTGCCGTTCCGGGGCGGCCGATTCCGGGGCGCGGTCACGCCCACCTTCCTGAACGCGGGCTCGGTGAGCGGTTCCGCCAGTGAGCGGTTCGGTTTCGGCCCGCTGTCCGAGGGCGCCGCCTCCCTGGCCGGTACTCTGGACGGCGCCTACGACCTGATCGCCGAAGTGGGGCAGAGCGCCGAGCAGCTGGAAGCCGCCCAGAGCGCGTTTGAAGCGGCTGAAGTCGCGTTCCAGGGCGCGGACACTGCTTACCAGGAGGCGCTGGATGAGTTCGAGAACCAGGTGCCCCCGGATCCGGATGATGAGGACGCCGACGAGGATCTGATCACCGAGGAAGAATTGGCGGCCCTGGAGGCGCAGCGGGACCAGCGGGCAGACCAGTTGGCCGAACGCCAAACCCAGCGTGAGCAGGCGTCGAACCAGTTTGAAAGCGCCACCTCCCGCAACGTGCTGTACGAAGTGGGCATCGACCTGGACGCGCTCTCCGGCGAGCAGCGCGCCTTCGTGGACCGTTTCCTGGTGGCCAATTTCGGCAGCGCCGACTTTTCCCTGGAAGCGGACACCCCGGAGGAGTTCGAGGCCCGTTCGCAGGCGGTGCGCGATCTGATCGGCGGCCTGCAGGCGCGCGCCAACGGCTACGCCCGTGGCGCCGCCGCCGGCAACCAGACCGAGGCGGGCATGGGCGTCGGCTTCGGCTATCAAGGTCAGGCGTTCGCCGCCGATATCGGCAGTACGCCGTTCGGGTTCGAGGTCACCAACCTGGTGGGCGGGATCAGTTGGACACCCCGGCTGGGGCGCAACGGGCGCTTTGTTCTCGCTGGCGAGCGCCGCGCGGTCACAGACAGCCTGTTGTCCTACGCCGGTGTCGAGGACCCGGCCACCGGCGATCGCTGGGGTGGCGTGACGCGCACCGGCGCGCGCCTCGGTCTGACGTTCGATAACGGACCGCTGGGGCTGTACGGCGACCTGGGCTTCTACGATTACGACGGCCACAACGTGGCGGATAACCAGTCGGTGGAGGCGTCGTTGGGCGGTTATCTGCGACCGGTCCGTGAGGACGACCGTGAACTCAAGACCGGGGTCAACGTACGTTACATGAGCTTCGACGAGAACCTCAGCAAGTTCACCTACGGTCACGGCGGTTATTTCAGCCCGCAGGATTACGTCAGCCTGTCGTTCCCGATTGAGTACTCGGAGGACTATCGCCGTTGGACCTGGAGCGCCAAATTCGCGCCCGGTTTCCAAAGCTACAGCAGCGACGCGGCGGCGTTTTTCCCAACCCTGGCGGAGGAGCAGTTCTGGATGGAAATCCTCGCCTCGTCCGGCGTGATCGACAGCGCTTACTACGCCGCCGAGAGTAAAAGCGGCTTCGGCGTCAACCTGGGCGCGGGCCTGGATTATCGGTTGTCGCCGGGGCTCAAGCTGGGCACCCGGCTGGGTTACGACACCTTCGGCGACTATTCGGAAACCAAGGCGTCGGTGAACCTGAATTACACCCTGGAGGAATAATATGGACCGCGATGCGATCATGGCGCGCAGCCTCGCGTACTACCGGGATCAGCAGTGCGTGCCACAGTGGCGGGACTTTCTGTCGATCCTGGTCGGCGAGCTGGGCCAGCTTTCCGGGCACGACGAGTCGCTGGAATTCTTTCGCCACCTGGGTCACCGGCTGGCCGAGCGGCTGCCACTGGCGGAGCAGGACACCCTGGAAGGGCTGGAGACAGCGATTAACGAGCGCCTGCGCCGAATGAACTGGGGCTGGTGTTTGTTCTCCGCCCAGCAGAACATGATCACTATCCTGCACGGCGCCTGGCCGGAACTGGACAAGCGCCCGGGCTGCCCGTGGCCGCTGGCCATGGCGTCGCTGTTGGAAGGGCTCTACGAACGCTGGCTGCGCGGCCAGGGCGGCGGGGAGGTGTCGGTGAAAATGCTCACCGCGGCCTCCGGGGAACCGATGGAATTCTGTTACGGCCGATAAAACATGGAGATAACCATGCACACACGACCAGGGACGGTCGGACCCTTGGCACGGCGCTGTTGGCCCGTGCTGCTGTGTCTGACGTTGTTCGCCGGCTTCAACAGCCCCGCCGGCGCTGAAGAGCGTTACTCGATTTGGCGTGATTACGCGGCGCGCTTTATTACCGACGAAGGCCGGGTTCTGGACACCGGCAACAACAACGTTACCCACACCGAGGGGCAGGGCTGGGCCATGTTGTTCGCCGAGGCGTTCAACGACCGGGCCCGCTTCGACGCGCTCTGGTCCTGGACTCAGGCCAACCTGGATGTGCTCGACAGTGGGCTGCTGGCGTGGCGCTACCAGCCGGATCAAACGCCGCCGGTACAAGACCTGAACAACGCCAGCGACGGCGACCTGCTGATCGCCTGGGCGTTGCACCGGGCCGCCTACAAGTGGCGGGAACCGGAGTACGAGCACCTTTCGATCCGCCTTCGTCAGGCGATCCAGCGGCATCTGATTCGGGATTACGGTGGCTACGCGCTGCTGTTGCCGGCCCGCGACGGCTTCGTGCGCGAGGACCGGGTGATCGTGAACCTGTCCTATTGGGTGATGCCGGCGTTGCGGGAGTTCGCGAACGTGGACCCGGGCGGCCCCTGGCGGCGCTTGCTGCTGGACGGCGAGCGACTGCTGCGCGAGGCCCGTTTCGGCGACCATGCTTTGCCGCCGGACTGGCTCACCGTATACCAGGACGGCCGCCTCGAGGTGGCGCAGGACTGGCCGCCCCGGTTTGGCTTCGAAGCTATTCGCGTACCGCTCTATGTGGTCTGGGCAGGGCGCCGCCGAGAGGCGGGGATGGCTTCGATTCGGGCCTACTGGCAATCGCCAGTCGGCAGGCAGCCGGCGGCCTGGGTCAACCTGATCAATGGGGAAACCGCCGAGTATCCCCTGTCCCGGGGCGGCCTGGCGGTACGCTCGCTGTTACTAGGGATGCCGGGTAAACTGCCGCAACAGCTTCGTCCGGAAGACGACTACTACTCCGCTTCTTTACTTATTTTATCAATGTTGGCGGCCTTCCTTCCGGAACCCACACTGTCCCAGGCGACTCCTACCCGGTGAGCCCTACAAGGAGGTAAGAGACCCCGTGATTCGTAAAGCCGTGATTCCCGTGGCCGGCTTCGGCACCCGCATGCTGCCGGCGTCCAAGTCGATCCCCAAAGAGATGCTGCCGGTGGTGGACCGGCCGGCCATCGCCTATGTGGTGGACGAAGCGGTGCGCGCGGGCATCACCGAAATCATTCTGGTCAGCCACGCCAGCAAGAGCGCGGTGGAGAACTATTTCGACGGCCATCCGGAGCTGGAAGCGCAGCTGGAGGCCAAAGGCAAGACCGACCTGCTGGAGCAGGTGCGCCACCCGCTGCCGGACGGCGTGCAGGTGGTGAGCGTGCGCCAGGGGCCGCCGCTGGGCCTGGGCCACGCGGTGCACGCCGCCCACCAGCTGGTGGGCGATGAGCCGTTCGTGGTGATCCTGCCCGACGTGCTGGTGGACGCGCTGGACGACACCGACGACCTGACCGCCATGGTGCGCCGCTTCGAGGAGAGCGGCGCCGCCCAGATCATGGTGGAGGCGGTACCCGACGACCGCGTCGACCAGTACGGCATCGCCGAGCTGGACGGCCCGTCACCGGCGCCGGGGGCGAGCGCGCCGATGCGCGCGGTGGTGGAGAAGCCCAAGCCCGCCGACGCGCCCTCCAACCTGTCGGTGGTGGGCCGCTATGTGCTGCCCGCCGGCATCATGGGCCTGCTCGCCGACACCGCGCCGGGCGCCGGCGGCGAGATCCAGCTCACCGACGCCATCGCCGACCTGATCGCCCGCCAGCCGGTGGAAGCCTACGCCATGCGCGGCCGCACCTTCGACTGCGGCAGCAAGGCCGGCTACCTCCAGGCGATCCTCCACTACGCCGCCAAGGACCCGGCGCTCGCCGAAGTTCTGGCTGGAGCTGGCCTTGTGGGAGCGGGCCCAGCCCGCGAAAGGGAGCAAAGCGACCGGCAGGATCCCAGAGCCCCCTCTAAATACGCTTCTTCAGGCGCCTCTGGTATCCCGCCGGCCGGCGAGGCCGGCCTTTCGCGGGCGGGGCCCGCTCCCACAAAGCCCGCTCCGTCAGGCGATGGGAGCAGGGACTAGCCATGCGAATCGATGTGTTCGGCGATACGCTCTGTGCGTCCGTGACCGCCGCCGCCTTGGCGCAGAGCGGCCATGAGGTGTGCTGGTTCATCCCCGAGGGCCGGGTGCTGGACGCGGTCAACGAGGACCGGGTGCCGTACCGCGAGCCGGGGCTCGGCGAGCTGCTCGGTGAGCAGCGTGCCGCCGGGCGGCTGCGCTGCGAGCCGATGACGCTGAACGGCGCGCCGGCGGCGCCGGCGGTGTTCCTGGCGCTGCAGCCTGGCGCCCAGGCGCTGGCCGGGGAGATCGCCGACTGGCTGGCCGGCTCCGGCGCCTGCGGTCTGCTGGTCAACCAGAGCGTATTCCCGGTGGGCACCAGCGAGGCCCTGCAGGGGCGGCTCGCCGAGGCGCGCAGCCCGGCGCGGGTGGTGGCGCTGCCGGAAACCCTGCAGGAAGGCGTGGCGATCGACAGCTTCCTGCGCCCGCACCATATCCTGCTGGGCTGCGACGACCCCCAGGCGGAAACCCTGATGCGCGAGATCCTGCGCCCGTTCAACCGGCGCCGCGATGTGATCCGCGTGATGGGCCTGCGCGAAGCGGAATTCACCAAGCTGGCGATCAGTGGCATGCTCGCCACCCGGCTCAGCTATATGAACGACATGGCGCTGCTGGCGGAGCAGCTCGACGTGGACATCGACACGGTGCGCCAGGGCGTCGGTTCCGACCCGCGCATCGGCGAAGCCTATCTGTACGCCGGCTGCGGTTTCGGCGGCTCCGGTTTCAGCCGCGACGTGATGAGCCTCACCGACACCCTGCGCAGCAAGGAAGTGAGCGCCAAGCTGCTGGAACAGGTGATGGAGATCAACGAGCGCCAGAAGGAGGTGCTGTTCCGGCGCTTCTGGCGCCATTTTGAAGGCGAAGTGGCCGGGCGCCGGGTGGCGATCTGGGGCGTCGCCTTCAAGCCGGGTTCCGACCGGGTGGACAACGGCCCGGCGCTGAAGCTGATCGAGGCGCTGTGGGCCCAGGACGTGCAGGTGCACGTGCACGACCCGCTGGCGCTGCCGGAGCTGAGCGTCTGGGCGGACGGCCACCCGGACCTGATTCTGCACGACGACCCCTACCAGGCGGCGGCGGAGGCGGACGCGCTGATGCTGGTGACCGAGTGGAAACAGTACTGGAGCCCGGACTGGTCGCGTCTGCGCGACAGCATGGGCACGCCGCTGATTCTGGATGGGCGTAATATTTACGATCCCGACTATGTGCGCGGCCAGGGTCTGCTCTATCACGGCATCGGCCGGGGCTGACCCGCCGCCGAGCGAGACGAAGAGGAAAGACAGGATGTTGCCCGACCACTTCAGCGCCGCGGAGCGGCCGGTGCGCCAGGCCCTGGCGGACCACGCCGGCAAGGCGCGCCACTGGCACCTGGCGGATCTGTTCGCCGACGACGCCGGGCGTTTCGAGACGCTCAGCCGGGAGTGCTGCGGCCTGCTGGTGGACTACAGCAAGCAGCGCCTGACCGGCGAGACCCTGGACCTGCTGCGGGACCTGGCCCGGGCCCGCGACCTGGAGGGCTGGATCCGCGCCCTGTTCCAGGGCAGCGACGTGAACTGGACCGAGGCGCGCCCGGCGCTGCACTGGCGCCTGCGCGAGCAGGCCGCCGCCGCGCCGGAGGTGCACGACCAGCTGGCGCGCATGGGCGAGATCGTCGACCAGGTTCTGCGCGGCCAGTGGCGCGGCTGCCACGGCGACGCCATCACCGACGTGGTCAACGTGGGCGTGGGCGGCTCGGACCTGGGGCCGCTGATGGCGTCCTACGCGCTGGGGGATTTCCGCCCGGAGCACGGCCGCCGGCCCAACCTGCATTTCGTGTCGTCCATGGACGGCAGCCAGATCGCGCCGCTGCTCAATGATCTCAACCCGGCCACCACCCTGGTGGTGGTGTCGTCGAAATCCTTCACCACCCTGGACACCCTGGCCAACGCGGAGACCGCCCGCGCCTGGCTGGAACGGGCCTTCCCCGACCAGCAGCGGGCGCTGATGCGCTGCCATTTCGTGGGCGTGTCCGCCAACCCGGAAAAAATGAGCGAGTGGGGCATCCACCCCTGCAACCAGCTGCTGTTCTGGGAATGGGTGGGCGGCCGCTTTTCGCTGTGGTCGGCGATCGGCCTGCCGATCGCGCTGACCGTGGGCATGCAGGGTTTCCACGAGCTGCTGGAAGGCGCCCGGGAGATGGACCGGCACTTCCGCGAGGCGCCGCTGGCGGACAACCTGCCGGTGATTCTCGGCCTGGTGGACGTCTGGAACATTAACTTCCTGGACATCACCGCCCGGGCGGTGCTGCCCTACGACGGTCGGCTCAAGCATTTTCCGTCCTACCTGGAACAGCTGGAGATGGAATCCAACGGCAAGTCGGTGACCCGCGACGGCACGCCGGTGGATTACCACACCTGCCCGGTGATCTGGGGCGAGGTGGGCTCCAACGCCCAGCATGCGTTCTATCAGCTGCTGCATCAGGGCACCCAGCCGGTGGCCTGTGACTTTATCGTCGCCGGGCGCTATGTGCCGCCCCACGGCGATGCCGAAGGCGGCGAGCACCAGCGGCTGGCGCGCCAGCACCGGCTGACCCTGGCCAACTGCCTGGCGCAGTCGCGGCTGCTGGCGCTGGGCGGCCGGGCGCTGCCCGACGACCAGCACGACCAGCCCGCCTTCAAGCAGTACCGGGGCAACCAGCCCAGCACCACCCTGATGCTGGACGAGCTGTCGCCTCGCCGGCTGGGCAGCCTGGTGGCGCTCTACGAGCACAAGGTGTTCGTGGAATCGGTGCTGTGGGGCATCAACCCGTTCGACCAGTGGGGCGTGGAGATGGGCAAGGTGATCGCCCGCGACATGGTGCCGGTGCTGGAAACCGGCGACGGCCTGGACGGGCTGGACGCCTCCACCCGGGGCCTGGTGCGCCGCGCCCGCTCCTGACTTTTGACGCCAACGTTTTCGGTAGAGGACACAGCATGGCTTCCGATTTTTCCGCTTCCGAGCTTTCCGACTCCCTGTTCCGCGCCTACGACATCCGCGGCATCTTTGAGGACACCCTGACCCTGGAGGCGGCGCGCCTGATCGGCCGCGCCATCGGTTCGGAAGTGCGCCGCCAGGGCGGTGACACCCTGGCGCTGGCCCGTGATGGCCGCCTGTCCGGCCCGGCCCTGCTGGACGCCCTGGCGGAAGGCGTGCAGGCCTGCGGCTGCGCGGTGGTGGACCTGGGCATGGTGCCCACGCCGGTGCTCTATTTCGCCACCTGGCACTACCCGGGGGTCAATTCCGGGGTGATGGTCACCGGCAGCCACAACCCGCCGGACTACAACGGCTTCAAGATCGTGATCAACGGCACCACCCTGTCCGGCGACGCCATCCAGGCGCTCAAGCAGCGCATCCACGACCAGGATTTCAGCGAGGCGGACAGCCCCGCCGGCCGCGAGCAGCGCGATGTGCTGCCCGCCTACCTGGAGGCGCTGCTGGAGCGCCACCGCGCGCCGCGCCCGCTCAAGGTGGTGGTGGATTGCGGCAACGGCGTGTCCGGCGTGATCGCGCCGCGCGCGCTGCGCGAGATCGGCTATGACGTGGTGCCGCTGTTCGACGAGGTGGACGGCACCTTCCCCAACCACCATCCGGACCCGGGTGACCCGGAGAACCTGCGCGACTTGATGCGCGTGGTGGCGCAGGAGCGCGCCGACCTGGGGCTGGCCTTCGACGGCGACGGCGACCGGCTGGGCGTGGTGCTGCCCAACGGCACGGTGATCTACCCGGACATTCTGCTGATGGCGCTGGCCGAGGACATGGTGGCCCGTCACCCGGGCGCCAAGGTGATCTTCGACGTAAAGTGCACCGGCGCCCTGTTCGAGGTGATCCGCGCCGCCGGCGGCGAGCCGGAAATGTGGCGCACCGGCCACTCGCTGATCAAGGCGCGCATGAAGGAGACCGGCGCGCTGCTGGCCGGTGAGATGAGCGGCCATATCTTCTTCGGCGAGAACTGGTACGGCTTCGACGACGGCCTGCTGGCGGCGGTGCGGCTGCTGGACGTGCTGGGCCGCCAGGACCGGGACGCCCAGGCGTTTTTCGAGCGCTTCCCGGCGCTGTGCACCACCCCGGAGATCCCCATCGAGGTCACCGAAGAGAACAAATTCCGCATCGTCGAATACCTGCAGAATGAAGTGGAGTGGGGCGAGGGCGCGCGCACCGTGCTGGACGGCATCCGCATGGACTACGAGGACGGCTGGGGCCTGTGCCGGGCGTCCAACACCTCGCCCAAGCTGGTGACCCGCTACGAGGCCCGCGACGAGCGGGCGCTGGACGCCATCCGCGCCCGCTTCGAGGCGGCCATCCGCGAGGCCATCGACGCCGTCGGCTGATAACGGCCTTCCATCGGAAAATTGCAAAATCGAATCGGTTTGCGGTGCGGTTCCCGTTCTTTAGCGGCGGGAATTGGACAATGGGTCTCCGCCATCGCGAAAGGATTCGATTATGAGCATTGCGGTTTTCGAGGCCGTACCGGACGACGTTCCCCATGACGTGCCGGACCAGGTGTTCCGCCGCCGCGACGTGCGCGGCCGCTACGGCGACACCCTGACCCTGGACGGCGCCCGCCTGATCGGGCGCGCTTTCAGCGCCCAGGCGCGGGCGGAGGGCACCCAGCGGGTGCTGCTGGGCCGCGACGGGCGGCTGTCGTCGCCGGCGCTGGCCGAGGCGGTGACCGAGGGCCTGCGGGCCGGCGGCTGCGATGTGATCGACCTGGGCCTGGTGCCCACGCCGGTGCTCTATTTCGCCACCCACCACTACCCGGACACCAACGCCGGGGTGATGGTCACCGGCAGCCACCATCCCGCCGACTTCAACGGTTTCAAGTTCGTGCTCGGCGGAGCCGCCCTGGGCGGCGCCGGGCTGGCGTCGCTGCGTGAGCGCGTGCGCGGGCGCCGTTTCAGCGAGGGCGCCGGCGTCTACGAGCGCCGCGATGTGCTGCCCGCCTACCTCAACGCCATGCAGCGCCGCCACGAGCTAAGCCGGCCGATGAAGGTGGTGGTGGACTGCGGCAACGGCGCCGCCGCCGTGGCCGCCCCGGAAGCGCTGATGCTGATGGGCTGCGACGTGGTGCCGCTGTTCCTGGACGTGGACGGGCGCTTTCCCAACCACGCGCCGGACCCGGCGGACCCGGACACCCTGCACGACCTGCGGGTGACGGTGCGCGACGTCAACGCCGACCTGGGCCTGGCGTTCGACGGTGACGGCGACCGGCTGGGCGTGGTGCTGCCCGACGGCGAGCTGGTCTACCCGGACCTGCTGCTCAAGGCCGGCGGCGCCGGCAGCCCGCTGTTCTTCGGCGAGGAGTGCTACGGCTTCGGCGACGCCACCCTGGCCGCCGCCCGACTGCTCGGCCTGCTCAGCCGCCACCCCGGCCCCGCCGCCGACTTCTTCGCCCACGCGGACCTGTAA
>Ga0208316_1002113_pt1 | contig 10387 bp, 9 predicted proteins | sample MalvireepMed_231_FD_184240 | JGI IMG/M metagenome (GOLD analysis project Ga0208316, IMG submission 184240) | Marine viral communities from the Global Malaspina Expedition - Malaspina viral metaG DeepMed_231 (SPAdes) (version 2) | ecosystem: Environmental > Aquatic > Marine > Oceanic | place... | reverse complement strand
GGAGATGCAGTTGAGCAGGGTGGTCTTGCCCGATCCGCTCTCACCGACGATGCCGAGCACCTCGCCCGGACGCAGGTCGAAGGCCACGTCGCGGCAGCCCAGGACATGGCCGTACCACTTGGTCAGGCCCTCGACGCTGAGCAGGGGCGCTGGCGCTATTCTGCCAGGGATGGCGTTCATTGGGCGGGCTCCTTCAGGGCGGCGTCCTGGTCGAGGGTGTGGCCGGCCATGGGGCCGACATGGCCCGCCTCGCGGCGTTCGGCGCAGTGGTGGCTGTCGGAGCAGACGAACATCTTGTCGCCGGCGTCATCGAGGATGACCTCGTCGAGATAGGAGTCCTTGGCCCCGCAAAGGGCGCAGGTCTCTTCCCAGGTCTGTGTCTCGAAGGGATAGTCCTCGAAGTCCAGGCTGCGGACGCGGGTGAAGGGCGGCACGGCGTAGATGCGCTTTTCCCGGCCGGCGCCGAACAGCATGACCGCTTCGTTCTGGGCCATCTTCGGATTGTCGAACTTCGGGATCGGCGAGGGCGACATCAGGTAGCGCTCCTCCACCATCACCGGATAGCCGGCGGTGGCGGCGATGCGCCCATAGGTCGAGACGTTCTCGTAGAGCGAGACGTACTGCAGGCCGTATTCCTCATAGGCGTGCATGGCGCGGGTCTCGGTCTCCCGGGCCTCCAGGCCGCGCAGGGGTTCGGGCTGCGGCACCTGATAGACCAGGACCTGGCCCTGCTTCAGGGGCTTTTCCGGGATCCGGTGACGGGTCTGGATGATGGTCGCCTCACCGGTGTCCTCGGTGGTGGCCACATCGGCCACATTGGCGAAGAACCGGCGGATGGAGACGGCGTTGGTGGTGTCGTCGGCGCCCTGGTCGATGCACTTGTAGACATCGTCGGGACCGATGATCGCCGCGGTCAACTGGATGCCGCCCGTGCCCCAGCCGTAGGGCACAGGCATTTCCCGCGAACCGAAGGGCACCTGGTATCCGGGGATGGCCAGGGCCTTCAGGATCGAGCGGCGGATCATCCGCTTCGTCTGCTCGTCGAGATAGGCGTAGTTGTAGTAGCGCTCGGGCGCATTGGCGCGAGCCGGGACGGGGGTGCTCATTCTGCGGCTTCCTTCAGGGCGGCGCGGCGCTCGAAGTGCTCCTTACGGAGCCGGCGGATCAGTTGCAGGTCGGCCTGGAAGTCGACGTAGTGGGGCAGCTTCAGGTGCTGCACGAAGCCCGAGGCCTCCACATTGTCGGAGTGGTAGAGGACGAATTCCTCGTCCTGCACCGGGGCGTCGGCCTGTTCGCCCACTTCGCGGTGACGCAGGGCGCGGTCGACGATGGCCATGCTCATGGCCTTGCGCTCGCAGTGGCCGAAGGTCAGGCCATAGCCGCGGGTGTACTGCGGCGGACGCTCGGCCGAGCCGGCGAAGCCCGACAGCATGGTGCACTCGGTCAGGGTGATCTCGCCGATCTCGATGGGGAAGCCGAGTTCGTCGGGCACGAATTCGACGGCCACTTCGCCCAGGCGGATCTCGCCGCAGAGGGGGTGGGTCGAGCCCCAGCCGCGCTGCGAGGAATAGGCCAGGCTGAGCAGGAAGCCCTCGTCGCCCCGGGCCAGGGCCTGCAGGCGCTGGTCGCGATCGGCGGGGAACTTCATCGGCTGGCGGGTCAGGTCGTAGGGCTCGGGCGCCTCGTCGGTGCGGACGTCGTGCTCCAGCAGATCCTCATGGCGGAACACCGAGGCGATGTTGGGCATGGGATAGGCCTGGGGCTCTTCGGCCTGGGGCGCGGGCTCAGGCGCTGCGCCGCCTTCGGCCGCCAGGGCGAAGTCGAGCAGGCGGTGGGTGTAGTCGAAGGTGGGGCCAAGCACCTGGCCGCCGGGAATGTCCTTGAAGGCGGCCGAGACGCGGCGGCGCACCGCCATGGCTTCGGTCTCCACGGGCAGGGAGGCGCCGAAGCGGGGCAGGGTGGTGCGATAGGCCCGCAGCAGGAAGATGGCTTCGGGCAGGTCGCCACGGGCCTGTTTGACCGCCAGCGCGGCCAGGTCGCGGTCGTAGCAGGAGCCCTCGCTCATCACCCGATCAACGGCGAGCGACAGCTGCTCGCGAACCTGCGCGACCTCCAGCTCGCCGACGGTGGGATCGCCGCGACGATCCTCGGCCAGCCACTGGTGGGCGTGGGTGATCGCTTTCTCGCCGCCTTTGACGGAAACATAGGCCATGTCAGCCTCCCTTGATCTGAGCGGTTGTGGTGCGCGGCAGGGCGAGCAGCTGGTCGCCAGCGACCAGCAGCACGTCGACGCCGAACTGGAATTGCGCCTGGTTGGTCTCGATCTGCGTCCAGAAGTCCTGGGGCAGGCCCTGGGGCGCGATATCGGTGGTGGTCTGGATGCCCGGGCCGCTGAGGGTCACCGTCGGGCCGCCCTCGAGGGAGGCCACCTGCAGGATCACCGTGGTGGAGCGGTCGGGATACTTGGCGTCGCCCTGGTTAAAGGCGGCGAGGTTCGGAGCCTTGGCCATGTCGGTGACGATGGCGAAGGCCGCGTCCTCAGCCCTTGTGGTCAGCGGGCAGCCGCAGTGGAAGCGGAGCCAGGCCTCGGCTTCCGACTCGGCCAGGGCCGGGTCGAGCCAGACCAGAGTCTCGAAGTCGAACAGGGTCAGCGCCACGGCGCCGGCCGACTGACCGAGCCCGGTCGGGGCCTGGGGCGCGCGGTCGAAGCGGGTGATGCGGCCGGGGCGGGCCATGCATTCCATCACTTCGCGGAACACCGCCTGGCTCTCGCGGACCGGATCGGCAAAGGCCGGGGCGATGCGGCTGAGATCGAGGGTTGCGACGCTCATTGGGGGCCTCGGGTGCGAACCATGGTGAAGAAGTCGACCTTGGTGGCGGCGGCCTTGCGCGCGGCGGTGTCGCGGCGCTCGGCCTGGGCGCGGGCCAGCTTGGCGACCACGGCGCCCTCGACCGCCGGGCGAAGGGCCGGGGCCTGCATCATGGCGTCCACGGCGGCGGCCAGTTCGGCGTGGCGACGGTCGCGGCCGGCGACATAGCCGATCCCCGTCTCGCCGCTGTCCAGCCGCACCGCGGCGCGGGTGACGGTCATCTCACCCACATTGAAGGCGTCGCCGGCGCCGCCCATGCGGCCGCGCACCAGCACCAGGCCGGTCTCCGGCGCGCGCAGCGCCGAATAGGTCGGGGCTTCGGCCAGGGCGTCCCAGGCGGCGATCATCTCGGCGGGCTGCGCCTTGGCCAGGATGGACAACCAATTGCGGCGCTCGACGTTCGCCGTCTCGTGGACCGGTTCAGCCGGCATGTCTCACCTCGACAAGTAAGTAAAATGTTGTATTCGTCCTATGCATTGGGTATTCGAAAGCCGAATTGGCGACAACAAGCCAAGTATGAAAGTTATTTTACAGTAGTAAAACTTGTCTAGAACATCCGACGTAGACTGATCACGAGGTGATGGAATGTCAGGTGGAATGCCGTTGTGGCGAGAGATCGCCCAGTCGCTGGAGCGGCAGATACGATCGCGTGAACTGACGCCGGGCGACAAACTGCCCACCGAACACGAGCTGTCGCGCCAGTTCATGGTCAATCGCCATACGGTGCGGCGGGCCCTGTCCGACCTGCAGGAAAAGGGCATTGTCGAATCCACCCAGGGCCGCGGCAGCTTCGTGCGCCGTCCATCGCGGCCGGCCCGCCTGCAGAAGCGGCCACGCTTCACCGAAGCCGTCCTGCGCAGCGGGGCGGAACCCACCACCCAGATCCTAAAACTGGAAGTTCGCCCGGCGATCAGCGCCGTGGCCGAGGCCCTCGGCCTCAAGGTCGGCGCCCCCGTGATCTTCATGGAGCGGCAGCGCTTCGTGGATGGCGAGCCGACGGCCCTTGGCCTCCACCACTTCAGCTTCGAGCGGTTCCCGACCTTCATCGAGATGTACAAGGTCCGCGGCACCATCACCCAGACCCTGCGCGACAGCGGCGTGCCCGACTATACGCGGCGGCGCACCTCGATCTCGGCGCGCCTGCCGACCCCGCAGGAGGCCGAGCAGCTCCACGTGCCGCGCCACGTGCCCCTGATGATCCGAAGGTATCTCAATGTGGACGGCCTGGGTCGCCCGCTGGAATTCGGCGAATCCCGCTCGACCGCCGAGATCGAGATCATTTTCCAGGACCCCGAGCGGGACTGATTTACTTATATTTTTCCAGGAGAAGAGCGTGGAACTGGCGTTTCGAAACGCGCGCGTGGTGACGGGCGACGAGGACTTCATCGGATCGGTGCTGGTGCGCGATGGCGTCATCGCGCAGGTGAGCCGGGGGCCGAGCGAGGTCGGGGAGGACTTCGAGGGCGACGTCCTGATGCCTGGCGTCGTTGATCTGCATACTGACAGTTTGGAGAAGCACTATTTCCCCCGGCCCAATATCGACTGGAATCCCGTTTCGGCGGCGGTGACCCATGACGGCTGCTGCCTGTCGGTGGGGGTGACCACCATCCTCAACTCCCTGACCCTGGGCTCCTTCAATCCGTCGGCGGCGCGCAACACCGACAACCTGCGCCGGCTGGTGGATGGCCTGCACGACGCCCAGGACCAGGGCATGCTGCGGGCCGATCACAAGATCCACTGGCGCTGCGAGACCACCGCCGATGATCTCCGCGCGCGCCTGGAGGTCATGGCAGATCACCCGATGACCGCCATGTTCTCGCTGATGGACCACACACCGGGCCAGCGGCAGTACCGCAATCTGGAGAAGCACCTGGCCAACTGGCAGGCCAATGGCATGAGCGAGGCCACCGCGCTCGAACGCCTCGCCCAGGTCCGTGATCGTCAGGCCCGCAACGCCGAGGGCAACCGCACCCACGTGGCCCAGATGGCCAAGAGCCGCAACACCCCCCTGGCCAGCCACGACGACGAGAGCCTGGCCCATGTGGACGAGGCCGCCGATCTCGGCGCCACCGTGGCCGAGTTTCCCGTGACGGCAGAGGCCGCCCGCCGGGCCCGCGAGCGCGGCATGGTGGTGGTCATGGGCGGCCCGAACCTGATCCGCGGCGGCTCCTATTCCGGAAACGTGCCGGCCGCCGAGCTGGCCCAGGCCGACCTGCTCGACGCCTTCGCCTCCGACTATGTGCCGCGCAGCCTGGTGGAGTGCGCCTTCGCCATGACCCGCGAGCCCTTCGGCTGGAGCCTCGCCCAGGCCGTCGCCCTGGTCACCCGCGGTCCTGCCCGGGCCGTGGACCTGGAGGATCGGGGCGAGATCGCGCCTGGGCGTCGGGCGGACCTGCTGCGGGTGCGCCTGGCCGGGGACCTGCCGCTGGTCCGCGGGGTTTGGACCCAGGGGAAGCGGGCGGCTTGATCGCCTCATACGGCCATGCGGATCGTCACCCTCAACACCTGGAAGAACGAGGGCCGCTATGACCGCCGGCTCGCCCTGATGGCCGAGGGCCTCGCCGCCCTCGCGCCGGACGTGGTGTGCCTGCAGGAGGCCTTCCAGGCGCAGGGCTTCGACACGGCTGCGCGCCTGGGGGAGGCCCTGGGCCTGTCCGTCTCGACGGAGCCAGCCCGGCAAAAGCTGCGCCTGCACGAGGGCCGGCCCCTGGACAGCGCGTCTGGGCTGGCCATTCTGTCACGGGCGCCGCCGCAGGCGAGGGGTCGTATCGCCTTGCCGTCCGCCCCGGCCGATGGTGAGCGCATCGCCCAGTGGATCCAGGCGACGCCTGATCTGCGCATCCTGAACCTGCATCTCACCCATCTGCGGGGGGCAGACGCCTCGGTCCTGCGCGGACGCCAGCTGGCGCACGCCCTGGCCGAGGCCGCTTCGCCGGGGTCGAGTCTGCTCGTGGTCGGCGACTTCAACGCCCCGGCGAGCGCGCCTGAGCTTGCGGCGGTGGCGGCTGGCCTCGATCCCGCTGCGCCGTCCACGCTGCAGGGCGAGCGCGCCTCGCCGATCACCCAGACGCGCGCGGCGATCGATCACGCCATTCTCGTCGAGGCGGGCCATTGGCGCCTCGTCAGTCGGTTCAACGCCCTGGATCAGCCCGATGCGGACGGCTTCTTCCCCAGCGACCACGCCGCCGTCGTCGCCGATCTTGCGCCCATCTGAGGCCTTCGACGTTTTCGCCCCCAAAGAAAAAGGCGCCCCGGAATAGCCGGGACGCCCAGGAAGTTGTCTGACGGCGAGCCGCGATCATGCGGCCCGCCCTGGACAGGGGATTAGAAGGTGGCGCGGACGCCGGCCATGTACTTGCGGCCGAAGCCTTCGATTTCGTAGGGACGGTTTTCGACACCCTTGTAGCGCACGCCGCGTTCGTCGGTCAGGTTGTTGCCGTCGAAGAACACCGAGAAGTTGGGGTTGATCTCGTAGCGGATCGACAGGTCCCAACGGGTCGTGGCGTCCCAGTAGAGGTTGGAGTTGTCGGAGCTGCCGCTCGGGAACACCTCGTCCAGCCAGGCCGTCCGATGCTGGTACGACAGCCGGGTCGAGAGACCGTAGTTCTCGTAGAACAGGGTGGCCGACGTGATGCGGTCAGACGTGCCGGGGAACTCGACCTTGGGGCCTTCGGGGGTCTCGAACTCGCCCTTGGTGAACGACACGCTGCCCTGGAAGCCGAAGCCGGACAGCGGGCCGGGCAGGAAGGTGAAGGGTTGATTGTAGATGAACTCCACGCCGCTCAGATAGCCGTCGCCGCCATTGACGGTGGCCGAGATCAGGTAGTCGCTGCGGTCGATCCCGTCGAAGTTATAGCTGTCGTCGCCGACCACCTGGGTGGACGAGAACAACACGTCCTTCACTTCGCGGTGGAAAGCGCTGGCGGCCAGCAGCGAAGCCGGGCCGAAGTACCACTCCACCGAACCGTCGAGGCCGTAGGCCGTTTCCGGCACGGCGAAGGGGTTGCCGCCGCTGATGGTCTGGGCGTTGTCGTTGACCGACACCGTCGCCCGCAAGCCCGCGAGACTGGGGCGCGCCTGACCCGAGATGAAGGCCGCCCGCAGCTTCAGGTCGTCGGAATAGTCGAAAGTATAGTGCAGGCTCGGGAAGATATTGGTCTCTTCCGACGAGAAGCTCAGCGGTTGGAGGACGCCGCCCGCATTGGCCAGGCCGTCAGTCTCGATTTCCGTCCGCTCGACGCGAACGCCGCCGACCAGGGTATGGCGATCCCAGCGCCAGCGGTTCATGACGTAGCCGGACAGGACCTTTTCATCGACCGTGTTGTCGGCTCGGGTGTCCCAGTCATAGACGGCGTAGTTGGCCCCGGCGGCGTTGGCCGCGCGCGCAGCATCCATCAACTCATCCAGCTTGGAGCGCATCGCCGGGTTGTGCATGTAGCCGACGGTGAAGCCGTGGTCGAAGTTGGTGTCCCACGGCACGGTGGTCACATAGGAATAGGGATTCCAGTCAATGCCAAGCTGCGCGGCGACGGTGCGCAGGTTGAAGCCGCTGCGGTTGCCCGACACTACCGTGCCGTCTGGCCGAACGAGGGCGACGGTGCGGCTGTCCTGGCTGCGGTCGTCGAACTGGAAGCCGGCGGAGAACAGGGAGTCGGCGCCGAAGCTTTCCCACTCGCGGCTGATGTCACCCTTGGCCGTGAAGGCGTCGGTTTCCAGCAGCGAGCTCGATTCTGTGGCGAACTCCTCGTTCAGGGACATCTGGTCCAGCGAGGTGCGCGCCGAGCCGCGGGTCGGGACGCCACCCACCAGGATGGTGTCGTACAGCGTGTTGTGCGGGAAGCCGCCGGAGACGGCGTTCACCTGTGTCACGATCGACGGCAGAAGCAGGGCGTTGGCGAGCGTCGGCGTGGAGGAGAGCCCGCCGGCCGTCTGCTGGCTGATCAGGGGGATGTCGCTGTTGAATTCGGTCTCGGTGTAGGCCAGGTCCCAGGCGCCCTTCCAGCCGCCCCACTCGTGGTCGCCATGCAGGTTGGTCAACTTCACGCTGTTGGAGAAGGTGCCGTACTCAAAGGTCGAATCTTGCGGCACGCCGACGCCTTCGAAGGTGTCGAAGTTGCGCGTGGTGGTCTGATAGGCCCGGTTGTACTGAAAGCGGTTCTGGTTGCGCTCTTCGAAGTCGTTGAACTCCGTCTTCAGGTGGGTCAGGCGGAACCGGTGGTTGTCATTCGGAGCGTATTCGACGCGCCCCGAATAGGATTCCGTCTGGCGGGTGATGATGTACTTGGTGATGCGGAGCTGCGTGATGCCCACATCATCGAACCGCGGTTCGGAGTTGTCGGTGTGCTGTTCGAAGGAATAGTGCGAGCCGATCAGGCTGACGCCCCAGGTGTCGTTGGCCCAGGACAGGCGGCCGGAATACTGTTCCACCGGGCCATCGCCCATGTCCACAAAGCCGCCGCCGGCGTCGAAGAAGCCATGGAAGCCCGGGTTGTCGAGCGGCGAGAAGGTGCGGATGTCCACCCGTCCGGCCAGGGCTTCGGCGGGCATGTTCGGCAGCAGGGTCTTGCTCAGCGTCAGTTCGCTGATCTGGGCGGCCGGCACGGAGTCGAAGCGGAAGATGCGATTCTCAGCGCCAAGAACGTTGACGCCATCGAGGGCCACCGTGGTCCAGCGCGTCGGGGCGCCACGGATCTGGATATAGCGCTCCTGGCCCTGGTCGCGCTGCACGCCGACGCCGGGAAGGCGGGCCAGCGCGCCGGCGGCGGTGGCGTCGGGGAAGCGGCCGATGGTGTCTGAGGCGATGACGTTGACGATATTGTCGGACGCCTTCTGGATCTCCAGCGACTTTTCGATGGAGTCGCGGATCGGGGTGGCGGTGACCACGACTTCCGCGACCTCCGCCTCTTGGGCCAGGGCAGGCGCCGCGGCGGCGGCCAGAATGGGCAGAGAGGCCGAGACGGCCAGAAGAGCACGGCGCGTGCGAGCGCCACTATGGCGCGCGGCTGGGCGCAGATGATTGGATGACATGGGTCCGTCCCCCTTGTTGCTGTGATCAGCGGACGGGAGCCTCGACTAGGCTACGCTGGTGTCATCCATTCGTGGGTTTGGTGATGTCTCGATGTTGTCGCCGGGACTTGTCGGTTAGACAGGGGCGGGCGGCGCACCTATCCCGAGGGGACAAGTGCGCCGACCAACCTAGCCGTGCAGCCTTTTGGCCACCTCGGCGATACGGCGGCCCTGATAGCGGGCGCCGTCCAGTTCGGTCTGGCTTGGCTGGCGCGAGCCGTCGCCGCCGGTGATGGTCGTGGCGCCATAGGGGCTGCCGCCGGTCACTTCGTCCAGGCGCATCTGGGCCTGATATCCATAGTCCATGCCGACCACCACCAGGCCGAAGTGCATCAGGTTGGTGATCAGCGAGAACAGCGTGGTCTCCTGGCCGCCGTGCTGGGTGGCTGTGGCGGTGAAGGCGCCGCCGACCTTGCCGTTCAGGGCGCCGCTGGCCCACAGGCCGCCAGCCTGGTCGAGGAAGTTGGCCATCTGCGAGGCCATCCGGCCAAAGCGCGTGCCGACGCCGACGATGATGGCGTCATAGTCCGCCAGGTCCTGAATGGACGCCACCGGCGCCTCCTGGTCCATCTTGTAGTGGGCCGCCTTGGCGACCTCTTCGGGCACCAGGTCGGGGACCCGCTTGATGTCAACCTGGACGCCGACTTCGCGGGCGCCCTCGGCCACGGCCTTGGCCATGGTTTCGATGTGGCCATAGGCCGAATAGTAAAGGACCAGAACCTTGGTCATGTCGCGCTCCTGCAGATTGGAAAATGGGGAGGGGACGCGGCCTTAGGCCGCGTCCACCAGGACGAGTTCGGAGTCTTCCAGAGCGGTGATGGTCAGGGACGTTTCGCCGGTGATGGCCGCGCCGTCCCGGGCCTCCAGGGTCACGCCATTGACCTCCACCCGACCCTTGGCCGGCACCAGATAGGCGTGGCGCGCGGCGTCCAGGACGTGCTCGGTGGTCTCACCCGCCTTCAGCGTCGCGCCCAGGACCCGGGCTGGCGTCCGGATGGGCAGGGCCTCGCCGTCGCCGTCGAAGCCGCTGGCCAGGGTCACAAAGCGCCCGGAGCGATCGCCCTTGGGGAAGGGCTTGGCGCCCCAGGCCGGCGCGCCGCCGGTCCGCTCGGGCTCGATCCAGATCTGGAAGATGCGGGTGGTGTCGCTCTCCAAATTGTACTCCGCATGGCGGATGCCGGAGCCCGCGCTCATCACCTGGACATCGCCGGCCTCGGTGCGACCCTTGTTGCCCAGACTGTCCTGGTGGGTGATTGCGCCCTCGCGGACATAGGTGATGATCTCCATGTCTGCGTGGGGATGGGGCGGAAAGCCCGAATTCGGCGCGATCTCGTCGTCGTTCCACACTCGGATCGGTCCCCAGCCCATGCGCTGCGGATCGAAATAGTTGGCGAAGGAGAAGTGGTGGCGGGCCTTCAGCCAACCGTGGTCGGCGCCGCCCAGTTCGGAAA
>Ga0208316_1002112_pt1 | contig 10389 bp, 16 predicted proteins | sample MalvireepMed_231_FD_184240 | JGI IMG/M metagenome (GOLD analysis project Ga0208316, IMG submission 184240) | Marine viral communities from the Global Malaspina Expedition - Malaspina viral metaG DeepMed_231 (SPAdes) (version 2) | ecosystem: Environmental > Aquatic > Marine > Oceanic | place... | reverse complement strand
GATCTATCATGAGCACTTGTGCTACTATACCCTCCAGAGCCTTACTAATCTTCTCAATTCCCACGGGCTTAAAGTGTTTGATGCGAAGCACTCCTCTATTCATAGCGGTTCTTTGATAGTGAAAGCATGTAAAGAAAGTGCTGATTACTCTCCAACTGAGTCTTTCTTTGAGACTATGGAAAAAGATGAGAATTATACCCTGTCTTCCTTTTTGAGGGTAGCAGACGTAGTAAGAAAGAAGAGGCATGACCTGAGGAATCTCCTCCAAGAACTAAAAGATAAGGGGAATAAGATTTATGCCTACGGGGCTCCAGCCAAAGGTAACACCCTCCTCAATTACTTTGGAATTGATTCCACTCTTATTGACAAGGCTGTAGAGATTAATGAACTCAAGGTAGGACACTTGCTTCCTATGTCTAACATCCCTATAGAAAAAGAATCGGAAGACGATTATCCTGATTATTACTTACTACTGTCTCATAACTTTGCTGATGAGATTATTAAAAAGAACAAAAAGCTTATTGAAGATAATGGAGTTAAATTTATTATCCCATTTCCTGAAGTGAGTGTAATAGAAGCATGAAAGCATTAGTCACTGGAGCTACTGGATTTTTAGGAAACCATTTGTGCAGAGAGTTGCGAGAGATTGGATATGCTGTACATATATCTAATACGCAAACAGCAAGCTTAAGCGATATTAAAAATTTAGATGTCTATAAAGATATAGACTTTGATATCATTTTTCACTTGGCAGCGGTAACAAAAGCTGGGGATTGGTGTGTTCACAACCCTGGAACTCAGTGGATTGAAAACCAAATAATTAATACTAATATACTAAAGTTTTGGAAAGAGTGTCAACCTTCTGCTAGGATGGTGTGTATAGGAACTAGTTGCAGTTATGATCCCACGCTGCCTCTTGAGGAAGGTTATTATGAAAGAGGCACTCCCGACTTAGATCTATATTACTATGCTCAAACCAAGAGAATGCTTCTAACTGGTTTAAGAGCACTACAAAAACAACATGGTTTAGAGTGGCTGTATGTAATCCCCTCTACTCTTTACGGACCAGGGTTTAAGGATGATGATAATCATTTTATCTTTGATCTTGTTCGCAAGATATCTGATGGAAAATATAAAGATAGTCCCGTAACTCTATGGGGAACAGGAGAGCAGAAGAGAGAGCTTATTAATGTTAATGATTTCGTGAATATATTACTGGATCTTACTGATAGAAAGAATGAGGTCATTAACATCGGGCGAGGAAAAGAGTATAGTATCAAAGAATATGCTAGAAAAATCTGTGAGTTAGTGGGTTTTGATTTCTATGATATAAAGTATGATACGACTAAGTTTTCGGGGGTTCAATCTAAGTGCTTGAATATAGAAAAATTAAAGGGTATTTTTCCTAAGCTTAAATTTACTCCACTAGAAGAAGGCTTGAAAGAGATTATAGATTGGAATAATAATGGAAAGAAAATATTTACCAACACTGTCTGAGTTAATTGATAGGCTATCCATTGTTCAGCTTAAGGAAGTGTTTATTCCTGAGCATAAAGACGAATATAAAGAAGAGATAAAAGATCTAGTTCACGATATTTCTCTGTTAGGTTTGGACGGGGAAGTAGTAAGAGCTATCGTTGTGTTAGCTCAAATGAACCTGCATATTTGGCATAATGAATCTAACTGTAGGAAGGGGCTCAAAGAAGGTAATAGCTTAGAGCTTACTCATGGTCTTAATGGTATTAGGAATACCGCTAAGAATAAAGTCCAAGAAGGTATGGGAGGCAGAAAAGATTACAAAATCGACTGTTTAGCGGCTGAGTTTAAAGATTGGGATGTAAGCTGGTGAGTAGACCTAACATTCTAATTACGGGAGGGGCTGGCTATATTGGCTCTGTTTTAGTACAAAAACTAATGGAGTCTAAGAAGGTATGGTCTTTAGCTTCTTTTAGAAATATTAATCCAGAAGGAAGTACAAAAGGACCAGAAAATCCAGGCTTTTTCTCTTGGAGCAAGGTAACTGTTTATGATAATTTGATGTATAAACAAACTCCCCTCACTAATTATTGTTACAAAGATGATTTTGAGTTTATTAAAGGGGATGTGAGATATCGTGAAAAATTGTTACCTTTAATTAAGGAAGCTGATATCATTATTCCTTTGGCAGCTATTGTAGGATTCCCTGCTTGTGAGAGGGATAAGCTTTTAGCAGAACAAATAAATTATGAGCATGTAAAATTTATTGTGGAGAACATGACCCCAGGTACAAAGCTGGTATACCCTAATACTAATAGTGGTTACGGGATTGGTGAGGGGGATACTTTCTGTACAGAGGAGACTCCCCTTAACCCTATTAGTCATTACGGTATTACTAAATGTAAAGCAGAAAAAGAAGTTTTGAAGGTTGGAGGAGTATCTTTACGGTTGGCTACTGTATTCGGGGTATCCCCAAGAATGAGATTAGATTTGCTCGTTAATGATTTTACATATAAAGCTCATCATGATGGTTATATTGTACTATTTGAAAAAGACTTCAAAAGAAACTATATCCATGTACAAGATGTAGCCCTCACATTTATCAGGGCTATGATTGACTATAAACAAATGTCAGGGGAAGCTTATAATGTAGGGAGAACTGATTCTAATTTATCAAAGTTAGAATTGGCTGAAAAAATTAAAGAACAAATTCCTAAGTTCTCAATCCAATGGGATGAAATAGCTACCGATCCAGATAAGAGAGATTATATTGTGTCTAATGAAAAATTGGAATCTTTAACTCCTCCCTGGAGGCCACATTATAGTCTGGAATCTGGAATCTCTGAGCTACTTAAGAGTTTTTCTATATTTGATAATACACTTACTACTTATACTAATTTATAAAATGCTTTGTGATTATTATTCAAAATATAAAAAATTACATACTCATAGGGCAAGCATAGGGCTTCATATTTTAGGAAACCTAATTACTTTGCTTTTTTTGGGATGGTGTGTCTATAATCAACTGTGGATAGCGTTGCTGTTCGCTCCTTTTATTGTATACCCTTTTGCATGGAGTGGTCACTTCTTCTTTGAAAGGAATATCCCCGCAGCCTGGACTAATCCTATTAAGGCTAAAATGTGTGATTGGATTATGATGAAGGATGTCTTATTGAGAAAATACAATGACTAACGAATATTATCAGCTAGATAGGTATCAGGAAGAAGCTTGGGAAACTGCTATTTATCCTGACAAAGGCAACAATCTTTATTACCCTGCTCTTGGTTTGGTAGGTGAGGCTGGAGAAGTTTGTAATAAAATTAAAAAGGTTATGCGGGATCAGGATGGTAAAGCTACTCTTGAGCAAAAAAATGAGATTGCTAAAGAGTTAGGAGATGTTTTGTGGTATCTTGCTACACTTGCTACTGAGTTGGATTCCCACTTAGGATGCATTGCGGACTCTAACTTAAAAAAACTTGAGGATAGAGCGAAGCGGGGAGTCCTAAAAGGATCAGGGGATAACCGCTAATGCCTAATTACCAATACCATTGTTCAGGATGTGATATGCTATGGGAAATCTTCCAAAGCATAGATGAAAATATAGAAAATCCCCCTACTCATTGTGAAAAATGTGATCCTGAAAAAAAAGAGGAAGGCACTATTTACAAGTACTTTGGGAATGTTAGACCAGCATTTGATTTAAGAGGAGATGGCTTTTATAAGCCAGGATGGCAATAATGACTGAAACTCAAGCAGTAAAGATAACGGATGGTTATTCATTTGATGATGTACTTATTGTACCTCAGTACTCAGAGGTTACTTCCCGTTCTTTATGTGATGTAACCCCTACTCTTCCAAAAATGAAGCTTAATATTCCTGTATTCGCTGCAAATATGGATACTATTTGTGGTATGAGTATGGTTAAGAAAATGGCTGCTCTTGGTGGGTGTGGAATTCTTCACCGATACATGCCTTCTTCTTCTACACACAATTTCATCCAAGAATGGGATGAGGATTTAGGAATGTTAATTGTTTCTGTGGGAACACTAGAAAAGGATAAACAAAGAATCAGTTCTGTACTGTGCAGTACTAAAAAGAATGTGGGAATCTGTGTAGATATTGCTCATGGGAATAGTAAGAACATGATTGATACTCTAGATTATATTCGGAACAGTGGAGTTTCCTTTGATGGTCCTGTGATTGCAGGGAATGTATGCACTTATGATGGTGCGTGTAGACTCTTTGATGCTGGTGCGGATATTGTAAAGGTTGGAGTAGGTTCTGGATCCGTTTGCACTACTAGATCTAAAACTGGTTGTGGTCTTCCTCAACTGGTATCCATCCAAACGTGTGCTGCTGCTGGTCCTGTTATTGCTGACGGAGGAATTAGATATCCTGGGGATGCTGCTAAGGCTTTAGCTATGGGAGCCCAAGCTGTGATGGTAGGTGGAATGTTGGCAGGAACAGATTGTGTTCCTAAGTATGCCCATGCAGGTAAATCCATGCCCTTTAGAGGGATGGCTTCTAAAGAAGCTAGGGAAGAATTTCAACAAGAACCTAATCATTCTGAAGGAGTAGCTCTCACCGTAGTCAAGCAGGGGTCAGGAAGTACCGAAAAAGTGATTAATAATCTTGTAGAAGGGATTATGTCTTCCATGTCCTATGTGGGGGCTACAACTCTTGAAGAGTTCAGAGAGAAAGCTATATTTGTGAAAATTACTCCTTCTGCTGTGAAGGAGAACGGTGCTCATCATGGAGGATGACCCGCCCCCGCCGATGAGGCTAGCAATACAAGAGTCCAAAAAGTCAAAACATCGGTTCAAAATAGGAGCTACTATAGCCAAGGGAAATAGAATCATTTCCAAAGCTTGTAATGTGATGAAGACCCACCCTCGTTTTGGGTCTGGACAATACAACAATCTCCATGCTGAAGGAAATGCTATCTATAAAGCAGTTCGTAGGGGTTTAGATTTGCGTGGGACAACCATGTATGTATACAGACAGAATAATAATCTAGCCAAGCCTTGTCCTTGTTGCATGGGTTTAATTCACAAGCATGGCATAAAAGAAATCGTGTATAGTGAGCCCCAAAAAGTCAAATCTTCTATAATAGTGTATGGATAAAGCAGTATTAACGCGGTTGAAGAACGCAGGTTTGTTGTCAGAGCAGGTTTCTGATTTGGGATTTGTTTCCACGGGGAGTTATGCCCTAAATAAGATAATCTCTGGTGACTACACCAAAGGAATCCCCGTGGGTATGATAACTCAGTTTCATGGGGAATCCTCTACGGCGAAGACTGTATTCGCTACTCATGTGCTTAAAGAAGCACAAGAAAAGGGCTATTGGTCCGTACTGGTAGATAGTGAAAATGCGTACAATCCTGAATTTGCAAAGCACTTGGGTATTGATCCTAGTATGCTTATCTATTCTACTCCAGAAACTCTTGAGGATTGTTTCCAAGCTATTGAGGACACTATTCTTGCCATTCGAGAAAGTGATACGGAAACTCCCATAGTGGTTGCATATGATAGTATTGCAGTCTCTCCCTCTAAAGCTGAATATGAAGCTGATAACTATGAGGGTAACAATATGGTAGGAGCAATTCGCGCTAAATCAACTGGAGCGTGTTTGCGAAAAATCAATCCATTGATGCGTAAACACAAAGTTGCTTTAGTTATCATCAACCAAATTAGAAATAAAGTAGGAATTATGTACGGCAGTCCCGACACGATGGCTGCGGGCGGCAAATCATTAGAGTATTACCTTGGTGTTAATTTAAAGTGTATTTCAAATAAAACTAGCGATCTTATTCGTAATGAGCACAAAAACGTTACAGGTATTAAGGGTACGGTAAGAAATACAAAAAATAAAGTTTCGATTCCTTTTCGAGAGTGTGAGTTTGAATTAATGTATAACGAGGGGTTAAACCCCTTTTCTGGAGTTTTGAAGCAATTGGAAGCAGACGGGCACATTACTCGGAGTGGAGCTTGGTATAGTGTGTCAGGAACCGAAAAAAAGTTTCAATCAAAAGACTTTGAGGGGTTGCTCCAAGATGCTACGGACGAAGGCTTTACGCCAATCAGAAAATTTTTAGGATTTTAATCTTGCAAAAAATCAGCGAAAGGCTATAATAGGTTGTTATGAAAGACGAAGATTTTTACACGATGATCGAACAGCTTATTGATACTGCGTTCGACACTCAACTTGGAAAGAAAAAGGAAAAACCCATGAAAACCAAACTAGAATTTGCTCATCAACCAGAGGAGGAGGCCCAAACCCTTGTTTACGAGTCCATTGAGGATTATACTTCTAGGACTGGTAAGCGATTCAGAATGCTCAAAGATCAGAAAGCCCGTGGACTCACGCGAGAAGAAGCTTTTACCGAAACTTTTGGAGGTTCAGTCTGATGGTTATCAAGAACGAAGAACTGCTACGTCAATACGCCCCTGCTGCCTTTGCTGAGGCTCCTGAGGCTGAGAGAGTGTCTGATAGGTACTCTTTCCTGCCCACTACAGACATCCTTGAGATCCTTCAGGATGAAGGCTGGACTGCTTGGAAGGCTCAACAGGTTAGGGCTCGCACATGGTCTAAGGATCATGCCAAGCATATTATTCGCTTGCGTCATGAGGACTTGGACATGAATTCTTTTGGTGTTGGAGACTCCTTCCCAGAGATGCTTCTTATCAATGCTCACAACGGGCTTGGTGGGTACATTCTTCAAGGTGGACTCTTTCGCATGGTTTGTTCTAACGGGATGGTGATCTCTGAGTCGGACTTCGGTAAGATTCATATTCGCCACATTGGTTTTGAGCCTGAGCAAGTGAAAGAAGCTTCCCGCCAACTCGTCATGAATACGTCCCGAATTGCGGACAAGATTGACGTTTGGCAGAATACTGAGCTTACTTCTCGTTCCCGTCAAGATTTCTTTACGGATGCGGCAAAGATTCGTTTCGATAATCCTGATGAGGGAATCATTCGGGCTATGTCCAATGTGAGGCGTGAAGCAGATCGTGGAACTGATCTTTGGACTACTTTTAATGTAGCACAAGAAAACCTCATTAGAGGAGGTTTTGTTAATAGTTCTACTCGTCGGAATGTACGTCCGATCACTTCTATTCAAAAAGATGTGAAATTCAATTCACAACTTTGGGACTTGGCTAGTACATATAGTGAGAGTATTTCCCTAAATTAAGGAAATAACTAGGAAGGGGAAATATTTCCCCTTCCTCTCCCCTTGACTAGTTAACATGAATACCAATCTCCCAGATGATTTTGAGCACAGGGAACGTCTATTTGAAGATGAAGAGGGACTCTATTTAACTGTAGCTCAATTGAAATTTTTTTTGAACCGCAAGGGTGGTAAAAAAAAGTTTGAGAGGGCTCATGAGGATTTTATCTCCTACTATAACCAATGTAGATTATATAACGTAATTTATGATATGATGGAAAAAGATCCTAAGTGTGCCACCTTGTACTGGGATCATAAAAAAGAAACGGTATCCTTGAGCTTCCCTATGAAGGGAAAAGTAGCTCAAGCTGTATCCTTTCTTGCAAATATATTCGCAGAGGAGGACGGTGAAAGCGACCTTTTTGATTAATATGGGAAAAACATATAGAAATGATTCAGACGATGTACGGCATAGACCCAGGAATGCTATAAAAAAGAAGAAACGAGGGAATCATAGGAGACAAAAGAAGCAGCCTAACTATGATACAGCGGAGGAAAAGGTCACCAGGGCACTAGATGACTGGTACGATAATGACCTTGAAGAAGATTTTGAAAAATTCAGACGAAAACACTAATCCTTTTTTAGAGCTTGAGGTTCCTGACCTCCCATATGATTTCCCTATTACTTATAGGGAGTACGAAAGTATGAGAACATACTTTTGCCAAAAATATATGGATTATCACCTAAATAAAGAGGAGGAACAAACCAATGGTATCAAATTATATTCCCAAAACTTCTCTCTTGGGACCAACTAGAATTCAGAGGATAGCAAAAAAGATAATTGATGAGGCTACTGATGATAGAAAATTAGCATTAGAAACTCACCGATTTTTTAGAGGAATGGTAGATGAAAATCCCCAAGACTCTGCTGCTAAATCTCTGATGGTAGATTGTTTAAAAGTGGCTCAGGCTTCTAAAAATAACGTAATTAAAATTCTGAATTTAGTCGTAAAAATGGAGGAAAGTGGCAACAACGGTCAAACCCAGGTTTCGGGAAAAAAGGAAAATTCAGTGTTTGCCCAATTGGACAATCTTCTCAATGAATAAAAACAAAAATTATAAAGTAGTTTGTGATGATCTCAATTTAGTTATTTTCGTGAAAGGTTTTTCTCTGGAACAAGAGAAAAACTTATATATGGAAGTAAGAAAATTGATTTCGAAGGCCAAAGCTCCTATAAATGTAGAAGATTATAAGAAATTTGTAGTCTCTAAACTCTTAGATGATGCTGAAAAAGTTTTAGATAAAATAGAGGAAAAGGGTGAAGATGCAGATGAGGTGATTAACTCTCTGTATGAATCAATTATAAATGTATATCCTCCATTTTCTTTGGAATTCATTTGTCAGGACTTGAATCAAGATACTTTCTTTAAGAGTATGAATAGCTCAGTTGCTAATGCTTTACGAGAGCAACTGAAAAGTATGAGAGGAATTAATGGGGAGGGTGTGGATCCTGCCTCTGTTAATTCTGTACAATTATCTTCTATTGAGGATATTGAAGAACTTGAAAAATTCTTGAAAGAAAACATCGTAGGACAACGTCAAGCTATTGAGGCTTTGATGAAGGCATTGAAACTAATGGCCGCTGGTCTGTCTAACCATTCTTCGTTTTTCTTTGTAGGACCAACAGGAGTAGGTAAAACAGAGCTAGCCAAGTTGTTAGGAGCAAAGTTTAGTGGTAATTTTTATAAGATTAATTGTGCTGAATATGCGGGGGCTCATGAGTACGCCAAATTAATTGGTGCCCCTCCAGGCTATATAGGGCATACAGAGAAGAGTCTCTTGGGAGAAAAAGCTGCTCAATCTAATCAATGGGTTTTGTTGTTTGATGAAGTGGAGAAGGCTCACTCCAAGTTGCATGATTTTCTTTTGTCGTTGCTAGACGATGGCACAGTTACAGATAACTTGGGAAATATATTGGATTTCTCTGAGTCTATTTTTATCTTTACATCTAACCAAGGAGTCTCCGAACTTAAATATGATTCTTTGGGTTTTGGTCAAATCCAAGAGGACGATAAACAAATAGAAGTTAATTCAGAAGTTATTTCTAAGTCAGTTAAAAGAAATTTCAGTCCCGAATTTCTCAACAGAATAGATGACATGATTTTATTTAATTCCCTCTCTAAAGTTGATGTGAAAAAGATTGCTTCTTTGGAGTTAGATAAAATTCCTATCAAGCAAACAAATAAGCTTGTGGAGTATGTTGTGACTAATGGATATTCGCAAGAATATGGAGCTAGAAACATAGCAAGGTTCATCAAGAACAATATATCAATCAAAGTGGCCGATGCGATTCTAGACAAGAAAGTCCCTAAAAAAGAGGGGGAATTTTATACTCCGCGCATGGTGAACGGACAGGTACGAATTATAGAAACTAAAAAATACGAAGCTTCTTCTTGAGGAAAATCCGCTATTTCGGTATAATAACACGATGGGCCAGTAGCTCACGCTTAGGTTAGAGCACTCGCCTTATAAGCGAGAGGTAGATGGTTCAACTCCATCCTGGCCTACCATTCCCCTGTGGCGCAATTGGTAGCGCGAGTGGCTGTTAACCACTAGGTTGCAGGTTCAAATCCTGCTGGGGGAGCCAAACAAGCTGGAGTGGTGGAATTGGTATACACAACAGACTTAAAATCTGTCGAACAATTGTTCATGCGGGTTCGACTCCCGCCTTCAGCACCAATCACCCCACTATTATAAGTAGGGGAGCTTTTATGCAACAAAACAAAAAAGAAATCGAACGAGAAACTAAGAGGAGATATTGTAGAGATAATAAAGAGTTAATTAATAAACGTGATACACTCTCAAAAAGAGATAGAAAAGCTTATTTTGATGCTATACGTTTGGAATTAGGATGTCAAGTATGCGGATACAACAGATGTGTAAATTCCCTTGTATTTCATCATAAAGATGACTCATTAAAAACAGCCAAACCTCATCATATGCATCGTCATAAATGGTCTTACGCTCGCATAGATGAGGAGCTTACAAATTGCATGGTTCTTTGTGCTAATTGTCATCAAGAACATCATGCTCAGTTTATTGATGCTCACGAATTTGAGAAAACTGTGATAATGAAATCTAAAACTTTTTTCGAGTGGGACAAAAGTAAAACTTTTACTGCGAAAGACTTGGGATTAACACTAAAAAGCCAACAAGATAAGCACCCATAACTCAAAATGAC
>Ga0208316_1002111_pt1 | contig 10393 bp, 12 predicted proteins | sample MalvireepMed_231_FD_184240 | JGI IMG/M metagenome (GOLD analysis project Ga0208316, IMG submission 184240) | Marine viral communities from the Global Malaspina Expedition - Malaspina viral metaG DeepMed_231 (SPAdes) (version 2) | ecosystem: Environmental > Aquatic > Marine > Oceanic | place... | reverse complement strand
CGGAGTATAGCGACGACGCCGTTGTTCGCCAGTGATAATTTCAATGCGCTCCATAGACACTCCTTAAAGATAGGTCTAAGCCTATCGCTTAACTAATGAGTGTCCGTTTTAAAAAGGGGCTAATACATCCTAAGCCAAACTCGGACAATGCTTCAGCTAGCTTAGCTATATCCGAATGTTGAGCATCATGAATATAATCCAAAACCGCACGGTAGTCCGTTCTTTCAAGCGCGTCTAACAAAACTCCGACTATAGGCTCCACTTTTGATTCGGGCTCTCCATAGTACCTTCCCAAAATTGATTTTATAGCTTTGTCAGCGTATTGCCTTTTGTACTCTGGTAGCTCCGAAAGTCGCTGATTAATTCTTTTTTTTAATCTTGCTTGTGCGAGGCTCATTTCTCGACCATATTCTTCTTTGACTTTTTCTTTTAATATCGGTCGAATATATTCGGCAACCTCATGGTATAGTTCGCTATTGTCTACTAATGCTCCCCAGTCAGCAGTCACATGGTCAAACAGGCCGTCAACCTCCACCTCCCCATATATTTTCTCCAGCAGTTTTGGAGGAAAGTCATCTTCCTTATCCAACCCAAAGAAATCGGGACTACCTACGATTTTTCCACCGACCCTTATAGATATACCAGCCTGTTTCAACTTTCCCTTTTGATTTGAAACTGTGAAGGCTAGATTCACTTTTCCAACTAATGGGAGCTCAGCATTATGTTCAGTATAGTTTCCCTTTATATCATCAATACCTATGGTTTTACCGTTAACGGTTACATCAAAACCCTCTTCTCGGCCATATTCTTGAAGTAATAGCTGCCGCATTTTTTCTGGATTGGGGAATGCTAGACCATGAATGAGATCTGATAGCGTAATTTTGGTTCCCTGAGCTTCTTGATCGCAATCTCCAACTATAAGACTGATGGGCAGGTCTTCAATATCACTTGCACTTTCTAAATCTTTTATTGATATTGAAAATTCGCATTTTTTTCCTCTGGACCACGTCTCTAGTCGCATCGAATTTGCTACCATTAACCCGGCAAATTTACCTATACCTTTCTTGCCTTTAACTTTTCGTTTCTTTACTGCTGTAAGCTCCCCCCTTCTTTTTCTACGATCACTTGCAATAAACAAATATTCTCTAAGCAATTCTTGCTCGGTCATTCCCGAGCCGCTATCATGCACGGTAATAGGGTTGTCAGTCATAGGCTCCGGAAGAGAAACGTTAACTGATGAGGCGTCAGCATCCCAAGCATTATCTATCAACTCCTTAAGAGCTCTCTCAGTAGATCGATAATTTTCAGAGAGTAGTTTGGCTAACCTTGTATCAACTTGAAATGCTATTTTCTTCATAAATCATTCCTTTGTATGAAGCATAATTACGTTTAACGCTGTTCATTACCGGCGGCCACCCATTGGATGCCCGGCGCCGCAGGCGCGAAGTTGATGACTTGGTTAGCGGCGAACCTCGGAAAGTATTTCACTAGCCAAAGCCTCCATTTTTTGAAGACCGATATCTGCTTTTTCGAGATCTTCACTTGCAAACTGGTTAGGGTTCGCCCAATGCATGCCCTTCATCCTGCATCGCTGAGCTAGCGCATCTATGCCTAGGTCCTCCAGCTTAAAACTGAGTTCAGTCCAAGCTGTGCTCAGCTCAGCCTCTGTATTATGATCTTTATACCCTGTATCATTATGACGAATATATACAGATGTTTTTTGTGCAGCAAGAATAACCTGTCGCAGTGCGTTTACTGACTCTTCTTTACGCGTAGCGCTCGCACGCCTCAGGTTCACAACCCAACTGCCAGCGTGCTTGATTAGTTCCCATAAAGAAACTGATGTGACCAGATCTACCATACTAGGATCTTAGATATTCGTCGTAGCTGCAAACGTCAGTATATTTAACATGCACACCTCGCCATTCGTTAAATTGATAGCTACCTAGCTTTAAGTTACTTAGCTAGAAATAATTCCAACCTTGAAACGCTTTAAATAAGCGACAGTAACTTTAGCATGCTTAATTAGATTCTAACGAGCGCAAAATATCCTACGTTTATTTTTTGTCATGCCATTGACATTAAACGACTTAAATACACAACACAACAAAAAACGCGCAGTATTGCCGAAGTGAACGAGCCCTGCATCGTTGGCGTGAACCGCACTTACTAATAAAGGGACGGCTAGCCACTAGTCGGAGTAGCCTGAAAGTCAGAAGGCCCGCCCTTCCCTCTAATCCACCCACGATTCATCCCAAAAACAAAAATTCCAAACGCATCAGAGAAACTATAAATCAAAAAGAATGCTCTTTTAAAAGGTCTGAAACGACGTGAAGTTTTTTCACCGATTTAGGCTTGCCGCCAATTAGTGTTGTTCGCATCGCTGCTCTTACGGCTAAATCCTCTTCAGACCAATGTTGCTCGTTTTCATAAACGTCGATGTTCGGCCACTGGGCATAAGCGACGTATAAACTCTTTTCTTGATGATGCAGTCTCGACCCCAGGCTACCGAAGTTTTTGTAAATAATTTCTGTTGTTTGGTTCCAAGTTTTCAAAAATGTTTCTTCGCAACCTTGCTTTACTTCAAACTCTATAAGAACACCTATCATTTGGGTTTTTCCTTGCATTAGTTCACCACACTCTTTTTTTGGTGGAGCATCGATGCGGCCCGGTTCTGACGTTAAGGTTAAACGTCTTCTCCGTTAGGCGAATAAGCGACCCAGCCCAAATTCTAACGTTAAATAAAGCCCAAGTGCGGCTGAGAGCAAAATTATAACTGGGCGCAGAAAGTAACGTAACTTCCAGCGATAGGCGTAAAAGCCTCGTGATTTCATCCTGTGTCCCCCACGCGTAAACCTAATAACGCCCTCGCCTGCTTTAAATAGCTTTTGACGGAGCCTAACGCTAACCCCAATATTTTGGACGTTTCAGTGTGTGACATTCCCAGCCAGTCACAGCATAAAAAAACGTTTTGTTGCTCTTTGGATAGGTCTTCTAGCACTCTCTCGTAACGCTCAAAGTAAAACGAATGGTCAATCATTACTGGGCTATCTGACCGGTTCAGCGAAAACTTTTCGAGCAGCCTCTGTAATCGGCCGGCTTTACGTTTAGTGTCGATAAATTTACGGAAGGCAATTCGCATTAACCAGGTAGAAAACGTCGACTCCTCGCGGAACTGATTAATTTTAAGGAATCCCGTCAACAACGTTTCCTGAACCAAATCGTCAACGTCACTCTGACACGCGCCCCTTGAGAGCAAGAACTTTTTGACTCTTGGAACATAGGGTTTGAACAACAAGTCAGCCACATTAGGAGCGCCCGTCTCCTGCAGAAGCACCACAAGCTGTTTTTCTTTATTTTCGTTCACAGTTTCGGCTGTAGCTTGCTTAATATAAGAAAAGTCACACCCATCACCAGGGGTAAAATCGCCAAACCTGCTATCGCATCCTGCAGGTTAGTGTTGCCGTTGGTTGGTAAACTGACAACAACGGAAAAACCATAAATTGCCACGCCAAGCCCAACTAAGATGACACCCAGTCTGTAATCTTTTTGTGATTGAGGAACGGGCTGCGCTAGTGTTCTTATCACTTCCGGGCTTACGGGCTTTCCGTCCTCTAAAAGCTTTAAGGTAGTATCAGCTAATAGTTTTCGTTGCTTAAATCGAAAATAGACGGTCAGGCCAACGCCCGTGACGACAGCCAGAAAGAATGACGCTGGCACTAAAATCTCTACCCACATATTCATCGCATAACCTCATCATCAGTGGTTGTAACTGAAAACTCGTTTCATCATCCATTTGTCTTTTTGAAGTTCCCAGTAAATCATAAAATTGGCCGTGCTGGTCTTCTCCCGTTCGCTTTTGCCATCATATTTAGCAAAGAACTCGTGCTTTCCCTGAACAATCAGGCCATAGAGCTCCTCGTTTTTACGTAATGGATAAACAGTGAGCCCCGCTTCGCTTAACTGTCGTGTCCCTTTGTAGGGGAGATCACAGATGCCCGACTCTATACTATCGATAAAAGAACGCTTTCCAGACATTTTGCCGCTTTTATCATGAAAGAATTCCAAATCATCCGCGACGATTTGCGTTAAGACGTCGGTATCGCAATCATTAAACGCCTGATCAAATAACATTTCGTCGAGTTTGTGGGCGATGGCCGTGAGATCATCGGGGGCTGATGCGTTGGCAACAGGGCTTAAAACCCCAACAGCCAATATCAGTAGCGGTACAAATGATTTCATTTTTTATGCGTCCTGTGTTTCGTCATACATTCTGTTAGACGACACAACCGCATAACTTGGATGTTGGTTTTTCTACAGTTCTTAATCCATTGGCTTTGTCCGTGTCGTCTAACGTGGTGAACGCACTAAAAAGGACGACTCAATGAAGTATTTTTACCTAGCTTGTACGCTTATGGGCATGCTTTTTTGCAACGCTTATGCAAAGGCTGACACGCACGAGGATCACGTTTTCGATAGCAAGCAAAGCCTTAAGGAATTCATGGAAATAAACCGCATTCCCCACCTGGAATTTGCGGTTATCAAAAATAACGATGTGGTTCAGGTCGAGCGACTTGCAATCAATGAAAAGAGCTTATCAACACCAGTGTTCAATGTTGCTTCATTGGCAAAACCCGTATTCAGTGCGCTGGTGCTAAATTTAGTGGACAAAGGCTTATGGACTCTTGATACGCCTATCTCAGAGATGCGTGAAGACGATTCTCTCAAACATCATCCTTGGCTAAAAAAGTTAACGACTCGTCGTATACTTGCCCACCGCTCTGGTTTCCCAAACTGGCGAAAGGGCCAAGCGTTAACATTTGAGTTTGAGCCGGGTACTCAGATGCAATATTCTGGTGAAGGTTATGAGTACTTGCAAACCACGTTAGAGCGGCAATTGGGTATGCCGCTCGAAGCGATTTTTCAGCGTTATCTAAAAAGTGAACTGGCTGTTGAGGACCTTCATTTTAGCGTGCCAAATGCCGCTTATGAACAAAAAATAACGAGCTGGTTCGACAAAAATGGACAAGCATATCCTATGCACGATCACACCAGTGCAAGTGCAGCGGACAACCTCACTTCAACGATACAAGCGTACGCTAAATTTATTCAATTTATGATCGGTGGCGCTAATATCAGTCCACATCTGTATAGAGAGATGTTGTCGCCTCAGGGGCAACCGGGCGACGCCTTTCAAATGGGGTTAGGATGGGAAATTCTTGATATTGGCCAGGGAACCGCTCCCATTTATCTTCACTCAGGCTCCGATAAAGGCGTAAACAGCATCGCCATTTTCTCAGTTGCGCATAAAGAAGGCTTGGTCATATTCACCAATAGTGACAATGGCAAGAAGTTATTTAAGCCGCTTATACGAAATTACCTATCGTTTGGGGCGCAGATGACAAGCTCGCAGTAAACACGCTTGAGTCAGTGAGCGCTGTTCGCTCCACTGGTTGGTTATTAAATCACGTCTTGGCGGAACAATTTAGCTTCTTAAAAAAAGTCCCTCCGCAGAGCGAAGGGACTTTCAAAGGGACTTTCAAATGGACGTTCTACTACTTTTTCACGAGGAGTGCGGTCTGTCCCGCCGTCATCGCCCCCTGGGCGTTACTACTTAAGGAGACACATGAAGTGCTCAAGGAGCTTTTTTCAAAGCCCTTTTATTTAAGCACCCTCTCCTCGCGCTGTCTGTAGAAATAAAACGCATCGTGTTGTGCGAGATCGCTGTATGTTGCGGGTTCAGGCCGTAAAAAGCCGACTAGGCGCTACAAAGTCTGGCTGTTCTCAAGAACGAACATTACCTGTGGTGATCAATCATCTTGTCGGTGCGTAATTATGTAAAAATGGAAATTGCCGTCCTCGTCCTCTTTGCCATCGAAGTGATGGCCCCATTGCTGGATTTTTATATAATGTTCGTAAACCTGACGGGCAGCATCTAGCGATTCTGCGGAGCCTCGCATCAAACAGGTTTTAATACGACACTGCAGATAGTCCACGTTGATGTTCTTAAGCGCGTCAAACTGCATAAAGTTTGTAATCTCTCCCTCACGCGAAGTGCCCCAGGAACTAACACCATTCTCGTTAACAAAACGGTCAACGATTTTTGGGTAATAGCTATTTTCCCGCGCTACTTGTGCGTAAATCCCTCGAAAGTGAAAAGGATGTTTGCCAATAAGTTCTTCGGTGCTATTCGACGATTCTTGCTCGGCTTTTTCTCGGGAGCTATTGGTTATTTTAGCGTCTGATTTAACCGTTTGCCGCTGGCTCAACGCTTGCTGCATAACGCCTGACTCTGCGGACTCAACCGCACCGGAATTGAAATTAGATGGAGTTGGAGGTTCTGCCTCTTGCGACTGGCTAACTCCCAACCAATAACCTACCCCACCTGCAACTAAGGCGGTTACGGCGATAGCTGTTTTACTCATTGCATCTTCCCTGAACTAAATCGTAAACCTTTTATAGCTTAATTAGACGGTTGGATTCAACACGAATTGTACGGGCGACGTCTGACGGTAAGAGTTTTCAAGCTTTTGGGCGCCGGCTTCATTTGAGCGTTACAGTTTTTATTACTGGACTCGTTCAACCCTTCGCGATTCATTTTTCAAGACTGCTATTGATTCTACAGCGGTACAACGACTTAAAGATATCTCATTTTTAGGCGCTGTAGATTACACAACGAACAAAGACATTTCTGGTAGCCGTTTTGAGCATTCAATAGTAGTGTTGCCACTATCGCACAGTATGCGTGTTCAATTAGGCAATATGACGCTAACAAACTTAGCTGTGCCACACAGGGCAAGAACCCGAATAATCCGTCATTTGAATCCTTGAATAGCTTTCGGATAAGACAACCATAGCGCGCTATTTAGCGATTGCGCAATCGAACCGAACGAGCCAGACGCTGGTACCGAATGGAAGGCACACTTATGTGGTCTCAATATTGATTTTTAGCTTGTTATCGGAGGTCTGTTTGTGCCAAGAGCGGACGTTAACGTACTGATTAATTGAACTTCAAGTCCGAAGCTTTGAAAGCAACTCTCTGGCTTCTTTTTGCTGGATAAGGCTGCCGTTCTCCATAATATCGACAAGAATATTGACGGCATCCCCTGACTCACCCATTTGAATATAGACCCTAGCCAAATCCAGTTTTGTATTGTTTTTAGCGGCTTCCGGTGAATCAAATGGATTGGGGCCAACCTCAGGTTTATCTAAATGTACTACACCGTGCAGCTCTTTTATTAGATGTTCTACCTGAGCCTCAAAATTTTTGTCATTACTACAATCAATATACAAGCGGCTTTTCAGGAGGTTAGGAAGTTGTATTTGATGGGTTTGTTGCCTTACAACAACCACAAACTTCGAAGTACCCAAATCTTCCATCAAGGACGCATTGATAACCAATGCCTCAACGCCAATACTACCGACTCGGTTATTGGCTTTTTCAGCGTAGGCTTCAGTGCAAACTAGTAAAACCCTATCGGGATTTCAATATGGATTCTTCTACAAACTGAGGAATCTCTTTTCCCGCACGTAAATCCCAATGATCAAGAATGACCTCAACACCATTTTTGATCAGAACGGTTGCAAGGTGTTTGACCCACGCTTTGTGTTCTTCACTATCGTGGGAGTATGAAATAAATACTGTCTTAGTCATCTGAATTCCCTTGATGTGCACCTACCATGAACGTGGTATGTAGTGGCCAACAAAACCCGGACACTGTTTTAGTTTAATACTCAGAAATCCCTAACTCGTAGCCCAAGTTCATTTCTGACATCATGCCAACAGCCAGATTAATGCACCCAACATAAGGATAATTTCCATATTGAGCGCATTTACATAAAATATGCTAGGCGGCGCTCGACTGTTGATCTACTTGTTTTCATCCGACTTCAACACACATTTAAACTGTAAAGAAGCCGTAGGAGACTTTGCGAAACCAGCATCAGTGCTTTCGAATGATACCGTTTCAAGCTTGCGTGCTGATTTTTCACAAAACTCATTTGCCTCTCGATATACGTCACCTTTAAGTGTAACAGATGGACCAAACCCAACTTGGGGTGACTTCTTAGCCAGAAGGTATAAGTCGTTTTCTAGTTTAACGACTCCTGATGAGGAGCAACCCAATAGAATTATTATTGATGTCAATAAAAATAAGTTCTTCATAATTGCCTCTTTGCAGTGGTAGCCAAAACTCGGACACCTTTTGAGTTAATTTTCTGGCTTTGGCCGACGGCTGGCCATCTTTACATTAATGCGGTTTAGATACTCTGATGATGTTATGGCATCACTCTAGTGTTTCCATTTTGATTTTACTCATGCGGTCACGAACTGCTCTCGTAGGCGTTTAGATTCAAAATACTCTTCAGCCGCAATTGTTGTTTTGAAATCTACATCTTCACCACCAATTTGCTGCACAGCACTACGAATACTTGCGAGCTCCACATTGAAGAATTCCTTGCGCAGGTTTACAGCATTAACTCGATGCTGGCTAAATTCGCGATGCAAAGCGGTTTCTAATGCGGGGGCGTCATCGGCGAATATGATTGCGTGCACGTCAAAGGAAAATGGAACACTAGCATCGCCAAGCTCTCGTACCCTATCCATCGGATCTAAGCGTCTGGTCATTCCGATTTTATAAACATTTTCTCCAAATGAGCCAACATTGCTGATCACGTAAACGTGTCCGCGACGGGTTTGCTCTGCGAGACTTTTTGCACGTTGCTCTTTGGCTTCGGCTTCGGCTAATTGTTGCTCTAAGGCTGCTATTTTTGCTTCGGCAAGTGCCCGTTCTTCTTGGGACAATCCGGTCAATTCCTGTCGAGCCTTTTCAAGTAATTCTCGATACAGTTTTTCCTCTTTCTCTGCCGCTGCCAAAGCTTCACGATATTCTCGCTCTGCCTTTGCTTCTTCACGCATTTGCTCGCGTATTAGACGCTGTTCTTCAAGTTCATCTTTTTTCTTAAGCGAATATTCGTATTGAATACGGCATTCTTGGAATTTTAATTCGACATAATCGTTATTAAAGCCACATCGTTTCGATGCGACTGACTTTTCAAGGTCATTAGCGAGCTTCTCTATTTGTGACAGGGTTCGCTCGAATGTGGCTGGACTGACTTTACTTATCAACATATCGCATTCAGTGTTGAACGCTTTCAGCAAGAGCTTTATTTGACCGTCTATGATGCTTTTATCAATCGACGCTACGCCAGAGTCAGTCAACTTTCCGTCGATGCTGATAGCTTGTTTATCCTTAATCAACTGCTTCTGTTGTTCGCGTACGAGTTTAATCTCGGCTGCATAACGTTCACTAGTCTGATAAAGGTATTCGGGCATCTCGAAATGTCCAAAGTCAACAAACTCCTCAATTCGGCTGTACAGATCAACCTTAGACATTACTTCGTGCAACTCGGACTCTTTTTCCTGTCGTTCCTCTTGCAGGCTTGATATTTCGGTTTCTATGCTTGCTTGTTCAGCGATAAGCTTTTCGATGTCTTGTTCTAAATCTTGTTCACGGTTTCTAAGCCCTTGAAGCGCCTTGGTCTCGTGATCAACCTTTGCAAGTTCATGTTGTGCCTTGCTTAATTTATCTTTTGCTGCGTTTACGTCACTCAGTAGTTTATCGAGCTCAAGTTCCTTTTGCCGGATAGTTGTAGTGTGCTCTTTTAATACGACTTCGAGCCGTTGTTTACGTTCTTCATAATCAGTAACTGCGCTTTTCAGGTTGTCAAATGATTCAATCTTTTTATCTACGCGACGAGAGAGCGCTCGGTAGATAAAAAATATCGCTATCGCGTTAAGCAAAATAAACAAAACTTCCATGTCATTACCTCATGTAATTTTCAATAAATTCAAGCTTGAGTTTAGTCCGCGCAGCTTGACGTCGTTCCATTAACTTTTTTGCGTCGAGATGTTCTTTTTTAATTTTTTCAATCCTTGCCTTCGCTTTCATTTGCGCCTGCTTTTCAGCTTTTTTTCTTGCGACCGCCTCTTGAGCTGCTTGCTCCTTTTGCCGTCTTGCTTCTTCAGCTCTAGCCTCTCTTTCTCGCTTTTGCTGCTCTCGCAAATGTTGGGCCTGCTGACGTTTTTCTTCACGCTCCCAAGCCTTAATTTGTTTTTGGCGCTCGCGATCTGCTCTTTTTGACGCCCTATCGATAGCTTTGACGACTTTTATTACACCACCCAATCCGCTGCTTTTTCTAGCCATAACCGATCTACTTAGCTCCGCATAAATAACAACCATTGATTAACACATTAATAACTAGAAGTGTAGTTGCCCCCGCTAAAACGGACAGTGCTAACTTGCCACTTTGAGAGCGCGATACTCTCGTGGTGACATCATTTTTAATCCGCTGTGCGGATGGTAATTGTTGTAATCCTCGAACCAATCAGCTA
>Ga0208316_1002105_pt1 | contig 10419 bp, 8 predicted proteins | sample MalvireepMed_231_FD_184240 | JGI IMG/M metagenome (GOLD analysis project Ga0208316, IMG submission 184240) | Marine viral communities from the Global Malaspina Expedition - Malaspina viral metaG DeepMed_231 (SPAdes) (version 2) | ecosystem: Environmental > Aquatic > Marine > Oceanic | place... | reverse complement strand
TGAGCGTAAGCCTGGACGGCGAGGTCCGGGAACTGGACCAGGCGTTGTTCCAGATTAAGGAGAAGCCGCTGTCGATCGAGACCGGTTTATACGCCTCCGATGCACCACGACTGCTGGTGCTGGCGGATCCGGTTCGTTCCACCTGTGAAGCCGTCACCGGTATCACTCTGAAGGCGGATTTCGAACAGCCGGTCCGGCCGCTGGATACGGTTAACGCCAAGGCGCTGGAAAGTCCGTTCCTGATTCGGGACTTGGAAACCGCCACGCCGCGCTTCTTCGACGGCGAGATGGATAACGACGGCGAGCGCCGCCTTGATCTGACGATCAGCGATCTCGATGCCGAGGGCGTTGAGGTGCGAATCGAGGGTGAGGACCTGGTGGAACGCTTCGAGAGCAAGCACAGCCTTGAGGTGATGGTGGATTACCCGCGCTTCCTCTGGTTCCGGAACACTCTGACCACCGGAAAGCGGAAGTTTCATTGCGGCAAACCGCCGGAGCCTGGCGACAGCCTGGGCGATTTCCAGGTGGTGGACGTCTTGCTGGAGGAACGCGCCAGGAACGATCAGCGCGACAATAAGCTGGAGCAACCCCCGATCGCCGAGCAGCGCGCCCGTCTGGACACCTTCCTGGCAAGCCGCGCGCACACCCTGGTGGATTCATCAAAGGCGTTCCGGCGGCAGCTCCATGCCGGTCAGCACCACCAGTATTTGCTGCTCGCCGATCGTGTGCCGCTGAATCACTGGGACGCCAAGTACCTGCGCGAAGCGGCAAACCGCGGCGAGGGCGTCATCCAGGCTTCCGGCGACCGGCCGCACCCGCTGCTTCTGACCACGGCCCTGGGCCTGAAGCCCGGTCACGGGCCGGGCCATAAGCCGCACCGGCCCCACACCGTGACCTTGTTGGACAGCGCTCTGGCCCAGGCCGGTGAGCTGCCACTGCTGTTGCAGCGCCAGGTGCCAGCGACCCGTCTGCACGGGGCGGATCTGGCCGGTTACTTCAAGTCGTCATCGCATCACAAAGGACGTCGTGGCGGTCATCACCACGGTTGGCCGCATCCGGAGCCCAACACGCCAGCGGTCACGCTCAATGAATACGGCGAAGGGCGCACGGTTTTCCTGGCCTTTGACTGGCTCGCGGAAATGACTGCCTCCGACCCCACCGGCGATGAACCCGGCGCCATGACCGCATTGATGGAGCAGGCCCTCGCCCACACCGCGCCGTCAATCCAAGAACCTGTGGCCGGTGAGCCGTTGCCGGTGCGTCTGACGGTTGAGAACACCGGCGCGGCCCTGGCTATGACCGTCAGCCTGGCCTGGGACAACGGCGCTGAGTTGTTGGACGCCGTGCCCGCCATGGGTAGCGATAACCAATGGCACTTCGACCTGGCCGCCGGGGAAAGCCGTGTCCTGCGAGCCTGGATCGGCTCCGGCAAGGATGATGAACATGTCCAGGTTGAAGCCGTCTTTGAAGGCCAAGATGCATCCGGCAACTCGGTGACGGCTTCAGAACAGCTCACCCTGTCGTTGGACGACAGTGAGGCCAGCCTTGTCCAGGTCTATCGAGACGTTGGTACCGCGTACTGGCAGAGGCCCTGGGACATCGCTTTGAAGAAGGCGCTGATGGAACTGGGCGCCGCCAAGCATGCGTTGCACCACGGAAAGCGGGATAAGGCGCTGCGCTTCGCACTGAAAGCCACCTCGTCACTGGCGGCGTCGCACCATTCGGAGGCCAGTGTGCTGCGGCTTGAGCTCGACCGGGCGATTCGGGGGATTCGCCCATGAAAACCACATACGGAAAAGGACCTTCTCTGGGGGAGACCATCATGGAACAGATTCGTCGCGCCGGTGCGCTGTGCCGCACCGTGGCCCTGGCAACCACCCTTTTGCTGCTTAACGCCGTCATCTGGCCGTCCTGGGCGCTCGCCATCGAAACCGAGCGCCACAATGAGCAGCAGGAACAGGCCCGCTGGGAAGCCCGGCATCAAACCTTCGATCAGGTCTTGCGCGGCATTCGTGACCAGGCGCGTGAGCAGCAACAGACTATCAACGAGCGACTCGGCGAGAACTCCGGAATCATGGCGCGCGCTGCCCGGGCGCTGGGGCTTGGTGACCAAGCGCTGACCACGGAGCGCCTTACCTGGCTGCAGGGAAAAGCGAAGGCGATGCACCAGCAAGCGTTGGCCGGTTTTGAAGAAACCGGGGCCCGGCTGGAGAAAACCAACGCCAGTGCTCGAATTCGGGACCGGCATGAGCGCGCGGTGGCGGACTATCGCCAGCGTTATCAACGTTTGCAGGAGCAACTGCGGTCGGTAACCGGCTCAGCGTCACTGGCCGCTCAGAGCGACGCCACCGCCGAGCTGGTTGGCTTCCTGGAGCAGTTCCGCATGGAGAAGCCCCGGGACCCCTTCGACCCGAACAAGCTCCCCTGGCGAACCCCGGACCCGGACCAGACCCGCGCCCCCGCGAACAGCGCTTCCGAGTTAAGCCGCAGAACCGGCCTGCCCCTTTTCGATATGGGGACCCAGGTCGCCAGTTCATCGGCGTCCATGGACGGCCTCCTGTTGGAAAGCGCGGTGGCCCCCGACGAGCAGCATCTGGCGAGTACCCTGGACGCGGATATCACGCCGGCCGTCGAAGCACTGGCGGAGGAGCTGAATCACGAGCCCGTGGCGATCTACCAGTGGGTGCGCAATAACATCGAGTTCATTCCCAGCTACGGCTCCATCCAGGGCTCTGAATACACGCTGGAAAACCGTCGCGGTAACGCCTTCGACACCGCCAGCTTGCTGATCGCGCTGCTGCGCGCCTCGGACATACCGGCGCGCTACGCCATGGGTACCGTGGAAATGCCGGCGGACCAGGTAATGAACTGGGTCGGTGGTGTCCGGGCCCCGAGCGCGGCCGGCAATCTGCTCGGCCAGGGCGGTGTCCCGAATGTCGCAATGACCCGTGGCGGCCGCGTCGACAGCTTCCGGTTGGAACATGTCTGGGTGGAAGCCTGGGTGGACTTCCACCCGAGCCGCGGGGCGGACCATCGCCAGGGCGACAGCTGGATCCCGATGGATGCCAGCTTCAAGCAGTACGACTACGGTGACGGCATGGCGCTGGACCAGGAAGTGCCTTTCGATGCGCAAGGGCTGGCCGACACCATCGAACAACAGAGCACCATCAACGAAGAAGAAGGCTGGGTGCAGGGCGTGCCCGGCGGTGCTATCGAAGACAGCCTGGAGGACTATCGCGCGGAGCTGGAAGCCTACATCGACAGCCAGGCCCCGGACGCCACCGTCGGTGAGGTACTGGGCAGCAAAGGCATCAAGGAAGTGATTCACGAACAACTGACCCCCTCACTGCCGTACCAACGGATCACCCGCCAACTGACCACGGCGGAACTGCGGATTCGCTCCGCTGGAAGTTCAAGTACCAACTGCACACCGACGCCAACGGCTACAAAGGCACCGAGCTGTTCACCATCGAAGAGCCCACCGTGGCGCTCGCCGGCAGAAAGCTCTCAGTGTCTTTCTCTCCCGCCACGCAGGAAGACGAAGACACCCTGGCAGGGTACCTGCCGCAACCGGATGAAGAGGGTGAACTGGATCCGGACCAGCTCCCTGACACGCTGCCCGGCTACCTGATCAACCTGAAGGCTGAGCTCGCCGTCGACGAAGACATCGTCGCCAACCCGGACGTGGAAGTGACTATGGGCTCCGGCTTGATCTCCGAGATGGGCTACTGGCAACCGGGCCGGGGCTGGGACACCTCGGAAAACAACCCGATCGCCGGTGAATACCGCGCGCTCGCCCTGGACCTGCAAGGCATCAGCGCTCAGGCCGCGGAGAACCTGGAAAGCAGCCTGGAAGCCACTCAAGCGAAACTCGAAGCCGAAGACTACTCAGGCCTGACCAAGCAGCAACTGGTCGGTGATATGCTCTACAGCACCATCCTCGGCTACTTCGCCCTCAACGACATGCAGGACCAGATCGGCGAACGGCAAGCCAACAGCGTCGGCTACAGAGCGCCCAGCTACGGCCTGTTCAAAACCAGCCTGCAACCGCAATACTGGTTCGGCATGCCCCGCGACGTAAAAGCCAGCGGCCTGACCATGGACGTGGACCATATGAGCAGCATCCGCGTCGACAAAGACAACAACCGGGAACGCTGGGTGGCCTTCAACCGCGCCACCGGCGCCCGTATGTCCGCCATGGAACATCTCGTCCCGGAAGAAATGTACAGCACCGAAGACAACCCCGCCCACGGCATCAGCGCCGTAAAGGCCCTGCAGCTGGCGGCGGCGGAAGGCCAGAAAATCTGGACCATCACCCAGAGCAACCTTAGCCAGGCCATGGCCGCCCTCAACCTGAGCAGCTCCGTGGAGGCCGACATCCGCAATGCTGTCCGCACCGGCAAGGAAGTCACCGCCCACGAAGACACCATCAACTTCCACGGGCGCCCCTCCGCCGGCTATATGGTCATCGACCCCGAAACCGGCGCCGGCGGCTACCTCATCGCCGGCGGCGAGAATGGCGGGTTCTTGTCGGTAATCGTGGCCGCTATGCTAGGTTTCTTGGGGGGAATAACAACGAGTGGTCAGTCAGGACAGCCAATGTTTTCAGAAAGACTAAAGGCTTTGGCGAGGCAAGCACGATATGTATCCATCCTAGGCGTCATTTCCTTGCTTATTGATGTCTTGAGTACGCTTGGTGATGACACTTTAAGTGTTTCCAGTAAAATTGGTCGATTCTCAACAGCGATTTTTGCCTATGCATCCACCTCTTTGGTAACGCTAGCGGCCTTTAGTGTGCTTGGAGGGCCAGTTGCAGCTGCCATTGTGGGCTTGCTTTTCGCTAGTATGATAACGGCTCTTCTTATCAGCTTTAATAGCAGGTACTTCTCAGTGGTGACATATAGAAGTATTCGGGTTTATGCGTGATGTTTGTTGCTCTGGCTGCTTTTTCGGGTTTTGTTTCTTCAGTATCACTGGCTCTCTTCCTAATTATGTTGTGGGCAAGGAGGTGGCCCAAGGCGATCATGGAAGAAGCTGATTTGTCGTTCAGTGAAGTTACAATGGGCCGCCGTAAGCTTTGGTTAATTAAAGTTGAGTACTCTTATCTTTATGAAGGTCAAAAGCATTACGCTAGAAGCTTCTTTCTTTTTGGGGGGCGGCCATTCCGTTCAGAGGAAGATGCCAGGGAAACTGAGATTCCAAAATATGCTTATGTTTGCCCTGTAAACCCAAGGATCAGTTACCTTCGCCAAGATAAGAGAACATTTTGGACCTTTTTGGGCGCCTCCTTTTGTGGGTATATCGCCGCCATTTTTATGCTGCTGGCATGATGTTGTCAGCGCTAGAATTTTCGTGTCATTTCGTCGGGCTCCCCCGTTTGGGTGATACGCTTCCAGGCCGGGCCGCGCTAGGGTCGGCCAAGCCGAGAATACTAAAAGGAGAAATACCATGAGGAAGTTGAAGGCTTGTGTCCTGTCCCTGTTCATCGCCACGCCGGCGTTGGTGTCGGCGGAGACGCCGAACGTTAATCCGGGGCAGTGGGAGTATGAAACCACCATGACCATGAGCGCCGGTGGCCAGGCGATGCCGGCCCGCACCGCTAAGAACAAGGATTGCGTGCGCCAGGAAGACGTTACCGATCCGGATCTGTTCGGCGGTGACGAGCTGAACAATTGCGAGGTGTCCGAAATGGAGCAGAGCCGGTCACGCCTGCGTTACAGCCTGACCTGTCCGGGCCCGGACGGGTCGCCCTACACGATGAGCGCGGATCTCAAACTCCAGGGCGACACCATGGAGGGGACCATGCAAGGTGACATGGAGTCCCCCATGGGGCCGATGAAAATGCGCATGTCGCTCAGCGGCAAACGCATTGGTGAGTGTTAGGCGGTTTTCGCGTACTGGTCCCGCAAGGCTTTGCGGTTGATCTTGCCGACCGCGGTCTTGGGGATCGCGTCGGTGAAAATCACCTTGCGGGGTTTCTTGTAGGAGGCGACCTGTTCGGCAACGAAGTCGATCAGGGGCTGCTCATCAATGTTTTGGTCCGGTTTGAGGGCCACGACGGCGGTGACCGCTTCCACCCATTGCGGATCCTTCAGGCCGATGACGGCGCACTCGGCCACGGCGGGGTGCGCGGTGAGTACGTCCTCCACCTCTTTCGGGTACACGTTGTAGCCGCCGGTGATGATCATGTCGGAGGTGCGGTCCTTCATGTGCAGGAAGCCGCGCTCATCGAATTGGGCGATGTCGCGTGTGCGCAGCCAGCCGCCGTCCATGAACATCTCTTTGTTGAGCTCCGGGGCATTGTGGTAGCCGGCCATCATTGACGGTGCGCGCACGGCGATTTCACCGGGTTCGCCCTGGGGCACGTCATTGCCCTGTTCGTCGACCAGACGGATCTCCACATCGATGCTGGGCTTGCCGCAGGCGCCGAGCAGCTCCTCTTCGTGGTCTTCGGGGCGCAGCACGGCAATGGTGAGCGGACATTCGGTCTGGCCGTAGTACTGCCAGAACTTCTCCCGGCCCCAGGTGGCCATGGCTTTCTCGATCACCGGGCGCGGCATCGGCGAGGCGCCGTAAATCACCTGGCGCAGCCGGCTCACGTCGATCTCCGCGAAACGCGGGTGGCCAAGCAGCATCTGCAGCATGGTGGGCACCATGTTGACGGCGGTGATGCGCTCTTTCTCGATCAACTCCAGGAAGGCGTCCGGGTCGAAGCCGGGCATGATGACGGTGCGCGCGCCGCGCAGCCAGAAGGGCAGCACGAACACGCCGCTGGCGTGGATCAGCGAGGCGGCGTGCAGCATGGCATCGTCCTGCTCGACGGCGACCAGGTTGAGCAGCACGTTCTTGCAGACGCCGGCATAGGAGGCCTGGGTGTGTTGGGCGGCTTTAAGCGTGCCGGTGGTGCCGGAGGTGAACAGGGTCAGGATCACGTCGTCCGGTTCCACGGCCACGTCTGGGTTGGCGGTGCTCTGGTTGGCCGCGTCGGCGAGCAGGTCGTCACCGCCGCCGTCGGTGCTGCCGATGCCGTGGCATTGCAGGGTGGGGAGGGCGTCGCGCAGTTCGCTGGCCCGTTCGCTCAGGTCGGCGCCGTAGAGCAGCAGTTCGCAGCCGGTCTCTTCCAGCATTTTCCGGTGTTCGTTCAGGGACAGCCGGGCGTTGAGCGGTACCCGGTTGATGCCGGCTTTCACGCAGGCGAAATCCACCGGCACGCTGTAAAGGCTGTTGTTGAGCAGCAGTGCCACGCGGTCGCCCCGTTTTACGCCGCGCTGCATCAGGCTGTGGGCGAGCTGATTGCTAAGCGTATGGGTCTCTCTAAAGGTGAGGCTCCGGTCGCCGAAGACGATGGCGGTCCGCTCGGGGTAGTAGCCGGCACCGCGATTAATCAGATCGAGATAGGTGGTGGTCATTCAAGCTCTCCTCTTGTCTGTTCATTGTCGTTATTCGAATTCGCCGTGGCGGCCGGCGCCTTTGGCGAAACGTTCGGCGCCGGCGATGGCCTCTTCAAAGACGATCGGGTAGCCTCCCGCGCCTTCCCGGGCGAGGGCATCGGCCAGCGGCTGGTCCCATTGCCGGTAGGCGGAAAGGCGGTCGGCGCGCAGGCAGCGTTGCGGGAAACCGGCGATGCTGTGCGCCAGGGCCCGGGCGGTGTCCAGGCCTTCGCCGTCGGCGACCACGCGGTTGGCGAGGCCCATGCGCAGGGCCTCGTCGGCGTGCACCGGGCGGCCGGTGAGGATCATGTCCATGGCGTGGCCCTGGCCGACGATCCGCGGCAGGCGTACCGTGCCCCCGTCGATCAGCGGCACGCCCCAGCGCCGGCAGAAGACGCCGAACACGGCGGACTGCTCCGCCACGCGCAGGTCGCAGAACAGGCTCAACTCCAGGCCGCCGGCCACGGCGTAGCCGGACACCGCGGCGATCACCGGCTTGCTGAGCAGCATGCGTGATGGCCCCATGGGGCCGGGGCCGGTGCCTTCCGGTTCCACTTCGTTGCGGCGTTGCGGGTCGCCCAGGGCGGCCAGATCGGCGCCGGCGCAGAAGTTGCCGCCGGCGCCGGTGAGTACGGCCACGCTGACGCTGTCGTCCTCTTCGAAGGCTTGAAAGGCGTCGCGCAGGGCGTCGGCGGTGGGTCGGTCCACGGCGTTGCGCTTATCCGGCCGGTTAATAATGATGGTGCGGACGGGGCCGTCGGTTTCGACAAGGATCGGGGGCGTGGGCACGGGGCTCTCCTGGGCTTGGCCATCGGGCGTTATTTATTTCCCTTTGTGGAACAAAGGGGATGGTTTGGATATATTTCACCATATGACTGCAAAAGACAGCAAGAGTTATAATTTGGCCGTGACCGACGGCCCGTCCGACGGTCAATATGAGCTCGGCGCCGCGGATCTGGTCCTGGATATTCTGTCCACACACGATGCCCGCCAGGTGTCGGTGGCGGCGCTCTGCCGGGCCGGCGAGGTGTGCGGGCTTCGTGACCAGAACGTGCGAGTGGCGCTGAACCGACTGGTGCGGCAGGGCAAGGTCGCCAATCCGGCGCGCGGTCTGTACGCGCTGAACCCCGGTGGCAGTGGTCTGTTCGGCGAGGTTGAGAGCTGGCTGAGCAAGGAGCAGCGCGCGGTGGCCTGGCAGGGCGGTTGGGTCGGCGTGGTCGATGGTGCGGTGCCGCGGCGCGAGAAAACGCTCTGGCGGCGCCATGAGCGCGCCCTGATGCTGCGGGGGTTCCGCGCCCTGGGCGTTAGCGGTTTACAGCTTCGTCCGGACAATTTGCACGGGGGGGTGCCGGGTTTGCGTGAGGATTTGCGCGCGCTGGGCCTGGCGGATCAGGCTACGGTGATCGCGGTGGGCGAGCTCTCCCGGGAGGACGAACGGCGCGCCCGTGGATTATGGGATCTGGCCGCGTTGGAGGCGGCGTATCGGGACATGTTGTCGCGGCTGGAGCGCAGTCAGGCGGGTCTCCATGCGCTGCCGGCGGAGGTGGCGGCCCGTGAGAGCCTGCTGCTGGGCCGCGCGGCGATTCGCTCGATCATCCACGATCCGCTGCTGCCGGACGCCCTGATGGGGGGCGACCTGCGTCACCGTCTGATCGAGCGGATGCGGGACTACCAGAGCGAGGCGAAGCAGCTCTGGATGCGCGTGCTGCCGGCTTGAAGGGTCAACCCGCCGCCGCGTTTACAGCGCTTCCAGGATCGTGGCCACGCCCTGGCCGCCGCCGATGCACTGGGTGGCGAGGGCGTACTTCACCTTTTCCCGTTGCAGCAGCGCCGCCGCCTTGCCGGTGATGCGCGCGCCGGTGGCGCCCAGCGGGTGGCCGATGGCCATGCCGCCGCCGTCCAGGTTGACGGTGGCCGGGTCCAGGTGCAGGTCGCCGATGCAGGCCAGCGCCTGGGAGGCGAACGCCTCGTTGATCTCCACCACGCCCAGGTCGTCGGCGTTCAGGCCGGCCCGCGCCAGGGCTTTGCGGGTGGCGGGGATCGGGCCCAGGCCCATTACCGCCGGGTCGCAGCCGGCGCTGGCAACGGCGCGGATGCGCGCGCTCGGGGTCAGGTTGTGGCGGGCGGCGAAGTCGTCGCTGGTGACCAGTACGGCGGAGGCGCCGTCGGTGAGCGGCGACGAGGTGCCGGCGGTGACTACGCCGTTCTCATCGAACGCCGGCGGCAGCTTGGCCAGGGCGTCCAGGGAAGTGTTGGGCCGGATGCAGCCGTCCTCGGTGATCCACTCGCCGGTGCCGGTCTGGATGCGCACGATCTCGTCGCGCAGACGCCCCTGCTCCCGGGCGGCGGCGGCCTTGTGGTGGGATTCCAACGCCATCCGTTCCTGCTCGCCGCGGGGAATAGCGTAGCGTTCCGCCACGTTCTCGGCGGTGCGGCCCATGGACACATAGGCGTCGGTGTATTCCTGGAGCCAGGGGTTGGGCGAGAAGTTAAAGCCGCCCTGCGGGACCTGGGTCATGGATTCCACGCCCACGCACAGAAAGGCGTCGCCCAGGCCGGCCTCGATGTTGGCGGCGGCGATGTGCACCGCCGACATGGACGAGCCGCAGAAGCGGTTCACGGTCATGCCGCCCACGTCCTGGGGCAGGCCGCTGAGCAGGCCGACGATGCGCGCCAGATTGTTGCCCTGGGACGCTTCCGGGTAGGCGCAGCCGAGAATCACATCTTCCAGCAGCGCCGGGTCCAGATCGGTGCGGGCGAGCAGCGTCTTGACCACCTGGCTGGCGAGATCGTCCGGACGTACCTGGGCGAGCAGGCCTTTGTTGGCGAAGTGAAACGGGGATCGGGCATAGCCCGCGATAACGGCTTTCATAGTGTGTCTCCTGTGTCAGGCCCGCCCGGTGCCTGTCGCAGCCAGGGCAAGCCGTTGAACAACGCCATCGCCACCAGGGCGGCCACCATCACCGCGCACAGCGCGGCCAGGTTGCCC
>Ga0208316_1002098_pt1 | contig 10452 bp, 6 predicted proteins | sample MalvireepMed_231_FD_184240 | JGI IMG/M metagenome (GOLD analysis project Ga0208316, IMG submission 184240) | Marine viral communities from the Global Malaspina Expedition - Malaspina viral metaG DeepMed_231 (SPAdes) (version 2) | ecosystem: Environmental > Aquatic > Marine > Oceanic | place... | reverse complement strand
TGGCGCTGGCGGCCCCCAACCTGGTGGTGATGCTGGCCCAGGCACTGGCCAATTTCCTGGAAAGTTACTACGTCGGCCTGCTGGGCGTGGACGCCCTGGCCGGCGCCGCCCTGGTGTTTCCGCTGGTAATGCTGATGATGATGATGTCCGCCGGCGGTATCGGCGGCGGCATCTCCTCGGCGGTGGCCCGCTCCCTGGGCGCCGGCGATCAGGACAAGGCCGACGCCCTGGCCCTGCATGCGGTGGTGATCGTGCTGGTCTTCGGGCTGGTCTGCTCGGCGATCGTGATCGGCTTCGCCGTCCCCCTTTACGGGGCGCTGGGCGGACAGGGCGCGGCCCTGGACGCGGCGGTGGCCTATTCCAACGCGCTGTTCTGCGGCGTGGTGTTTTTGTGGTTGATGAACGGTTTGTCGGCGGTGCTGCGCGGCGCCGGCAATATGCGCCTGCCGGCCCTGGTGATGGTGGGCGGCGTGCCCCTGCTGTTGGTGCTCTCGCCGGTGCTGATTTTCGGCTTCGGCCCGGTGCCGGCACTGGGTATCACCGGCGCCGGTCTGGCGCTGGCCGGTTATTACCTGATCGCCACGGTGATTCTCGCGGCCACGCTGATCCGTGGGCGCGGCGGCGTGCGGCTGAGTTTGCACCATTCTCTGCGGCGCGCCCTGTTCGGCGAGATCCTCGGCGTCGGTCTGTGGTCGTCGTTGAACACCGTGCTGTCGAATCTGTGCGTGGTGGTGGCCACCTTCTTCGTGGCGCGCACCAGCATGGAGGCGCTGGCCGGCTTCGGCCTGGGCATCCGCATCGAGTATCTGCAGATCCCCATCGTGTTCGGTTTCGGCACCGCCCTGGTGGCGATGGTGGGCATGAACCTGGGCGCCGGCCAGTTCCAGCGCGCCCGGCGCATCGCCTGGACCGGCGCGGCGGTGGCGGCCATCGCCACCGAGACCGTGGGCCTGGCGGCGGCACTGTTCCCACACGCCTGGCTGAGCCTGTTCACCGACGACCCGGAGGCGATCGCCACCGGCGCGCTCTACCTGCGCATCGTCGCGCCCGCCTACGCCTTTCTCGGTGTCGGCCTGGCGCTGTATTTCGCTTCCCAGGGCGCCGGACGCATGGGCTGGCCGCTGTTCGCCAGCGTCGTGCGGCTGACGGTGCTGGCCCTCGGCTGCGCGCTGGTGGCCTGGTGGCTGCCGGGCAACCTGGCCGCGCTGTGCGCGGTGATGGTGGCCGCCCTGGTGGCGATGGCGTTGTTCAACGGCTTGCCCTGGCTGCGACAGGCACCGGGCGGGCCTGACACAGGAGACACACCATGAAAGCCGTTATCGCGGGCTACGCCCGATCCCCGTTTCACTTCGCCAACAAAGGCCTGCTCGCCCGGGTACGTCCGGACGATCTCGCCAGCCAGGTGGTCAAGGCGCTGCTCGCCCGCACCGACCTGGACCCGGCGCTGCTCGAAGATGTGATTCTCGGCTGCGCCTACCCGGAGGCGTCCCAGGGCAACAACCTGGCGCGCATCGTCGGCCTGCTCAGCGGCCTGCCCCAGGAGGTGGGCGGCATGACCGTGAACCGCTTCTGCGGCTCGTCCATGTCGGCGATCCATATTGCCGCCGCCAACATCGAGGCCGGCCTGGGCGACGCCTTCCTATGCGTGGGCGTGGAATCGATGACGCAGGTACCCCAGGGCGGCTTTAACTTCTCGCCCAACCCCTCGCTCCAGGAACAGACCGACGCCTATGTGTCCATGGGCCGCACCGCCGAGAACGTGGCGCAACGCTACAGCATTCCCCGCGCTGAACAGGAACGGATGGCGCTGGAATCCCACCACAAGGCCGCCGCCGCCCGGGAGCAGGGGCGCCTGCGCGACGAGATCGTGCGCATCCAGACCGGCACCGGCGAGTGGATCACCGAGGACGGCTGCATCCGGCCCAACACCTCCCTGGAAGCCTTGGCCAAGCTGCCGCCGGCGTTCGATGAGAACGGCGTGGTCACCGCCGGCACCTCGTCGCCGCTCACCGACGGCGCCTCCGCCGTACTGGTCACCAGCGACGACTTCGCCGCCCGCCACAACCTGACCCCGAGCGCGCGCATCCGCGCCGTGGCCAGCGCCGGCTGCGACCCGGCGGTGATGGGCCTGGGCCCGATCCCCGCCACGCAGAAAGCGCTGGCCAGGGCCGGCCTGAACGCCGACGACCTGGGCGTGGTGGAGATCAACGAGGCATTCGCCTCCCAGGCGCTGGCCTGCATCGGCGACCTGAATCTGGACCCGGCCACCGTCAACCTGGACGGCGGTGGCATGGCCATCGGCCACCCGCTGGGCGCCACCGGCGCGCGCATCACCGGCAAAGCGGCGGCGCTGCTGCAACGGGAAAAGGTGAAGTACGCCCTCGCCACCCAATGCATCGGCGGCGGCCAGGGCGTGGCCACCATTCTGGAAGCGCTGTAAATGCGACGCTGGCACTACGCCTGGGTGATCGCCGGCGTCACCTTCCTGACCATGCTTTCCGCCTCGGCGGCGCTGGGTTTGCCGGGGGCGTTTCTGCGCCCCCTGGGGGAAGAGTTCGGCTGGAACACGGAGCAGATTTCCACCGCGCTGGCGATCCGCTTCGTGCTGTTCGGGCTGATGGGGCCGTTCTCGGCCCTGTTTATAGAACGCTTCGGGCTGCGCCCGATTATGGCCGGGGCGCTGCTGTCCGTGGCCGGCGGGCTGGGCCTGTCCACGCAAATGAGCGAAGTCTGGCATCTGATTCTGCTGTGGGGCGTGCTGCTGGGCCTGGGCTCCGGGCTGATCGCCCTGGTGCTGGGCGCGGTGGTCGCCAACCGCTGGTTCGAGCAGCGGCGCGGCCTGGTGCTGGGCATGCTCACCGCCAGCGTCGCCACCGGCCAGTTGTTGTTCCTGCCCCTGGCCACCTGGCTGATCGAGGTGGTGGGCTGGCGCTGGGCGCTGATGCCGGTGGTGCTGTGCTGCCTGCTGGTGGCGGCGCTGGTATGGCTGCTGGTGCGCGACCATCCCCGCGACCTGGGCCTGCGCCCCTTCGGCGCCCATGCCGACACCTCGGTGGAAGCGCCGCCCGCCGCCGGCGTCGCGCCGATGTCTTTCCTGGAGCCGCTGCGGCTGCTGCGCGGCGCGCTTAAGAACCGGGTGTTCTGGGTGCTGTTCGGCACCTTCTTTATCTGCGGGCTGAGCACCAACGGCCTGATCCAGACCCACTTCATCGCCCTGTGCGGCGACTTCGGCATGGCGCCGCTGCCCGCCGCCTCGGTGCTGGCGATGATGGGCGCCTTCGACCTGGTGGGCACCATCCTCTCCGGCTGGCTGTCCGACCGCTTCGACTGCCGCAAACTGCTGTTCTGGTATTACGGCCTGCGCGGCCTGAGCCTGTTCTGGCTGCCCTACTCCGACTTCACCCTGTACGGGCTGGGCCTGTTCGCCATGTTCTACGGCCTCGACTGGATCGCCACCGTGCCGCCCACCATCAAGCTGGCCGGCCAGGCGTTCGGCCCGCAAAAAGCCGGCATGCTGTTCGGCTGGATCTTCGCCGGCCACCAGCTCGGCGGCGCCGTGGCGGCCTACGGCGCGGGCCTGTCGCGCACCCTGCTGCTCACCTACACCCCCGCGCTGTTCGCCGCCGGCGCCGCCTGCGTGCTCGCCGCCCTGGCGGTGTTCCTGATCCGCAAATCGGAAACCTCGCCGCCCCCGGCGTACACCAAGGGCGCCGGATAGGCGATACTGCGGCGGAGCCCAGAAACAGGAGAACCTTGTGTCCGCTTCCCCGATCCTTGTCGAAACCGACGGCCCGGTCCGCACGATCATTATTAACCGGCCGGACAAGCGTAACGCCGTGGACCGCCCCACCGCCGACGCCCTGCGCGACGCCTTTCAGGCGTTCGAGGACGACGACACCGTCAGCGTGGCGGTGCTCGCCGGCGCCGGCGGCAACTTCTGCGCCGGCGCCGACCTGGCCGCCCTGGGCGACCCGCAACGCCGCAACGAAGTCGAACCGAAAGGCACCGGCCCCGGCCCCATGGGCCCGTCGCGCATGTTGCTCAGCAAACCGGTGATCGCCGCGGTCTCCGGCTACGCCGTGGCCGGCGGCCTGGAGCTGGCGCTGTTCTGTGACCTGCGGGTGGCGGAGGCCTCCGCCGTGTTCGGCGTGTTCTGCCGACGCTGGGGCGTACCGCTGATCGACGGCGGCACCGTACGCCTGCCGCGTATCGTCGGCCAGGGCCACGCTATGGACATGATCCTCACCGGCCGCCCGGTGCACGCCGACGAAGCCCTGCGCATGGGCCTCGCCAACCGCGTGGTCGACGACGGCGAAGGCCTGGAAAGCGCCCAGGCCCTGGCCCACAGCATCGCCGGCTTCCCACAACGCTGCCTGCGCGCCGACCGGCTCTCCGCCTACCAGCAATGGGACCAGCCCCTGGCGGACGCGCTGGCCCGCGAAGGCGCCGGCGGCTACCCGATCGTCTTCGAAGAAGCCATCGCCGGCGCCGAACGCTTCGCCAAAGGCGCCGGCCGCCACGGCGAGTTCGAATAAAACCCCGAAGCAGCCGACACTCAGCAGTCGCCGATGCGCTTGCCGCTCAGCTCCATGCGCATGTTCATCGGCCCCATGGGGCTCTTCATATCACCCGTCATGGTGCCCTCCATGGTGTCGCCCTGGAGCTTGAGGTCCGCCGACATCGTATAGGGCGAACCGTCCGGCCCCGGACAGCTCAGCGTATAACGCAACCGTGACCGGCTCTGCTCCAGCTCGGACACCTCACAGTCCTTCAGCTCATCACCGCCGAACAGGTCCGGATCGGTCACGTCTTCCTGGCGCACGCAGTCCTTGTTCTTCATGGTCCGGGCCGGCATCGCCTGGCCACCGGCGCTCATCGTCATGGTGGTCTCATATTCCCACTGGCCAGGGTTAATGTTGGGCGTTTCCGCCGAAACCAGTGCAGGCGCAGTGATCAGCAGGGCCACGACACAAGCCTTTGAAATCGACATCCTCATGGTTGTTCTCCTTTCGGTATATCATGTAATCAATCGTAGGTCCGCCGAACGTCGCATAGTATCCCCCGAACGAGGCAGCCCACGTGCGGAAAACGTCTGTCCCACACGGCTCCAATGGCCCTTCATGACAATAAAAATATAAATGGAGTCACGATATAGCCGAAAATGGCAGCTCCCAAAAAGAACCAAAATGTCCTCTGGTCCTGCCTTAGATAGCTGATATTCGCACTGACCGGGCAAACGAATACACGATCTGGCATTTCCGCTTCCTCCGCCTTTTCTTTTGATGAAAAGGGACGTCCTCCAAAAAGAAAATACGTATTACCTTCGTATTTTTCACCTTGATGAAAATAGTGGTATTTAACAGTAACAATCCAAACCCTACGATCACCAACCTTCACCTCGTTTACTAATTTTTCAGTGTCTTTACTTGGAACCCTGGGCCAGAATCTAGCCCAGCACATAGTCATAAAAATCACGAGAGAGAGTGAAGAAATGGCCGCCAAAAAAAAAGCGATTATTTCGTATATCACGCATAACCTCTGAAAAATCTAATATGATTAGACGAAAAATACCTACTATTAAAGTTAATAAGAAGCACTGTTATGATAGCAGCAAAGACTAGGCCCGCGATCGCAGCAGCAACAGGCCCTCCAATAACACTAAACGCAGCCGCCGTCACAATGGATGTTGACGCATAAGCAAACATCGCGGTTGAAATACGACCAATCTTGCTAGAAATACTTAACGAATCATCCCCCAGCGCGCCCAAAGTCTCGACAAAAAGGGATATCACTCCGAGTATAGAAACGTATCTTGCTTGCCTAGCCAAAGTCCTTAGTCTTTCTGAGAAAACTGGCTGGCCAGTTTTTCCACTCATAGTAATCCCCCCTAAGAAACCTAGCATAGCGGCCACGATTACCGACAAGAACCCGCCATTCTCGCCGCCGGCGATGAGGTAGCCGCCGGCGCCGGTTTTGGGGTCGAGGACCATGTAGCCGGCGGAGGGGCGGCCGTGGAAGTTGATGGTGTCTTCGTGGGCGGTGACTTCCTTGCCGGCGCGCACGGCATTGCGGATGTCGGCTTCCACGGAACTGCTCAGGTTTAGGGCGGCCATGGCCTGGCTCAGGTTGCTCTGGGTGATGGTCCAGATTTTCTGGCCTTCCGCCGCCGCCAGCTGCAGGGCTTTTACGGCGCTGATGCCGTGGGCGGGGTTATCGTCGGTGCTGTACATCTCTTCGGGCACCAGGTGCTCCATGGCGGACATTCGTGCGCCGTTGGCGCGGTTCACGGCGACCCAGCGGTCGCGGTTGTTGTCCTTGTCGACCCGGATGCTGCTCATGTGGTCCACGTCCATGGTCAGGCCGCTTGCTTTCACGTCGCGGGGCATGCCGAACCAGTATTGCGGTTGCAGGCTGGTTTTGAACAGGCCGTAGCTGGGCGCTCTGTAACCGACGCTGTGGGCTTGCCGTTCGCCGATCTGATCCTGCATGTCGTTGAGGGCGAAGTAGCCGAGGATGGTGCTGTAGAGCATGTCACCCACCAGCTGTTGCTTGGTGAGGCCGGCGTAGTCCTCGGCATCCAACTTGGCCCGGGTGTCTTCCAGGCTGGTTTCGAGATCTTCGGCGGCCTGGGCGCTGATGCCTTGCAGGTCCAGGGCGAGCGCGCGGTATTCACCGGCGACCGGGTTGTTTTCCGAAGTGTCCCAGCCCCGGCCCGGCTGCCAGTAGCCCATCTCCGAAATTAAGCCGGCCCCCATAGTCACTTCCACGTCCGGGTTGGCGACGATGTCTTCGTCGACGGCGAGCTCAGCTTTCAGGTTGATCAGGTAGCCGGGCAGCGTGTCGGGGAGCTGGCCCGGATCCAGTTCACCCTCTTCATCCGGTTGCGGCAGATACCCTGCCAGGGTGTCCTCGTCTTCCTGCGTGGCGGGAGAGAAAGACACTGAGAGCTTTCTGCCGGCGAGCGCCACGGTAGGCTCTTCGATGGTGAACAGCTCGGTGCCTTTGTAGCCGTTGGCGTCGGTGTGCAGTTGGTACTTGAACTTCCAGCGTAGTGAATCCGACAGCTCCGGCGTAGTCAGCTGGCGAGTGATCCGCTGGTACGGCAGTGAGGGCGCCAGTTGCTCGTGGATCACTTCCTTGATGCCCTTGCTCCCTAACACTTCGCCCACGGTGGCGTCCGGGGCCTGGCTGTCGATGTAGGCTTCCAGCTCCGCTCGATAGTCTTCGAGGCTGTCTTCAATGGCGCCGCCGGGCACGCCTTGCACCCAGCCTTCTTCTTCGTTGATGGTGCTTTGCTGTTCGATGGTGTCGGCCAGCGCTTGCGCATCGAAAGGCGCTTCCTGGTCCAACGCCATGCCGTCACCGTAGTCGTACTGCTTGAAGCTGGCATCCATTGGGATCCAGCTATCGCCCTGGCGATGGTCCGCGCCACGGCTCGGGTGGAAGTCCACCCAGGCTTCCACCCAAACATGTTCCAAGCGGAAGCTGTCGACGCGGCCGCCACGGGTCATTGCGACATTCGGGACACCGCCCTGGCCGAGCAGATTGCCGGCCGCGCTCGGCGCGTGGACACCACCCACCCAGTTCATTACCTGGTCCACGGGTATTTCCACGGTACCCATGGCGTAGCGCGCCGGTATGTCCGAGGCGCGCAGCAGCGCGATCAGCAAACTGGCGGTGTCGAAGGCGTTACCGCGACGGTGTTCCAGCGTGTATTCAGAGCCCTGGATGGAGCCGTAGCTGGGAATGAACTCGATGTTATTGCGCACCCACTGGTAGATCGCCACGGGCTCGTGATTCAGCTCCTCCGCCAGCGCTTCGACGGCCGGCGTGATATCCGCGTCCAGGGTACTCGCCAGATGCTCCTCGTCGGGGGCCACCGCGCTTTCCAACAGGAGGCCGTCCATGGATGCCGATGAACTGGCGACCTGCACCCCCATATCGAACAGGGGAAGCCCGCTGCTGCGGCTTAACTCGGAAGCGCTGTTCGCGGGGGCGCGGGTCTGGTCCGGGTCCGGGGTCCGCCAGGGAAGCTTGTTCGGGTCGAAGGGGTCACGGGGCTTCTCCATGCGGAACGGCTCCAGGAAACCGACCAGCTCCGCGGTGGCGTCGCTCTGGGCGGTCAGTGACTCTGAGCCGGTTACCGACTGCAATTGCTTTTTCAAATGCTGATAACGCTGGAGATAGTCCGCTACTGCGCGTTCGTGGCGGTCCCGAATTCGAGTACTGGCGTTGTTTTTCTCCAGCCGGGCCTCGGTTTCTTTAAAACCGGCCAACGCTTGCTGGTGCATCGCCTTCGCTTTTTCCTGCAGCCAGACAAGGCGCTCCGTAGCCAGCGCTTCGTCGCCAAGCCCCAGCGCCCGGGCAGCGCGCGCCATGATTCCGGAGTCCTCGCCGAGTCGCTCGTTGATAGTCTGTTGTTGCTGACGCGCCTGGTCGCGAATGCCGCGCAATACCTGCTCGAAGGTCTGATGCCGGGCTTCCCAGCGGGCCTGTTCCTGCTGCTCCTTGTGGCGCTCGGCCTCAATGGCCAGCGCCCAGGAGGGCCAGATGACGGCGTTAAGCAGCAAAAGGGTGGTTGCCAGGGCCACGGTGCGGCACAACGCACCGGCGCGACGGATCTGTTCCATGATGGTCTCCCCCAGAGAAGGTCCTTTTCCGAATGTTGGTTTCATGGGCGAATCCCCCGAATCGCCCGATCGAGCTCAAGCCGCAACGCACTGGCATCCGCATGATGGGACGCCGCCAGCGACGAGGTGGCTTTCAGCGCAAAGCGCAACGCTTTTTCCTGTTTGCCTTGGTATAACGCGTGTTTCGCTGAGCCCAGTTCCAGCAGGGCTTTTTTCAAAGCCAGGTCCCAGGGCCTCTGCCAGTAAGCGGAACCGACCTTTTCATGGACCTGACCGAGGTCAGGGACATCCTGGTCCAGCTCCAGGTGAAGCTGCCTTGAAGCCTCCACCTGGTTGCCGGCCTGGTCTTCGCCTTCAAACACGGCCTCCACTCGCAGGCTCTGGTCGCTTTCGTCCGAGGCGATCCAGGCTTGCAGAACGCGAGTCTCCCCAGCCGCCAGGTCAAAGTGCCATTGCCCGTCGTCGCCGGTATCGGGCACCGCGTCCACTAACGTCCCGCCGTTGTCCCAGTTCAGGGCGACGGTGACCATCAAGGCAGGTCCGGTATTCTCGACCGTCAGGCGCAGCGGCACCGGTTCACCGGCGGCCGGGTTCAGAGTGGACGGCGCGGTGTGGTCGAGAGCCTGCTCCATAAGTTCGGCCATCGCCCCTTGTTCTTCACCGCCGGCGTCCGAGACCGTCATTTCCGCGAGCCAGTCAAAGGCCAGGAACACCGTGCGCCCTTCCCCGTATTCATTGAGCGTGACCGCTGGTGTGCTGGGATCCGGATGCGGCCAACCGTGGTGATGGCCGCCATGACGCCCTTTGTGTTGCGATGACGGCTTGAAGTAACCGGCCAGATCCGCCCGATGCAGACGGGTCGCCGGCACCTGGCGCTGCAACAACAGCGGCAACTCACCGGCCTGGGCCAGAGCGCTGTCCAGCAAGGTGATGGTATGGGCCCGATGCGGCTTATGGCCCGGCCCGTGACCGGCCTTCAGGCCCAGGGCCGTGGTCAGGAGCAGCGGGTGCGGCCGGTCGCCGGAAGCATGGATCACGCCTTCGCCGCGGTTTGCCGCTTCGCGAAGGTACTTGGCGTCCCAGTGATTCAGCGGCACACGATCGGCGAGCAGCAGATACTGGTGGTGCTGACCGGCATGAAGCTGCCGCCGGAACGCCTTTGATGAATCCACCAGGGTGTGTGCGCGGCTTGCCAGGAATGTGTCCAGACGGGCGCGCTGCTCGGCGATCGCGGGTTGCTCCAGCTTATTGTCGCGCTGATCGTTCCTGGCGCGTTCCTCCAGAGAGACGTCCACCACCTGGAAATCGCCCAGGTTATCGCCGGGCTCCGGCGGTTTGCCGCAATGGAACTTCTGCTTTCCGGTCGTCAGAGTGTTCCGGAACCAAAGGAAGCGCGGGTAATCCACCATCACCTCAAGGCTGCTCTTACTCTCGAAGCGTTCCGCCAGATCCTCACCGTCGATTCGGATTTCAACGCCGTCGGTGTTCAGATCGCTGATCGTCAGGTCGAGGCGGCGCTCGCCGTCGTTATCCATCTCGCCGTCGAAGAAGCGCGGAGTGGCGGTTTCCAGGTCCCGAATCAGGAACGGACTTTCCAGGGCCTTGGCGTTAACCGTATCCAGCGGCCGAACCGGTTGCTCGAAGTCCGCTTTCAAGGTGATGCCGGTGACGGCTTCACAGGTGGAACGGACCGGGTCCGCCAGCACCAGCAGTCGTGGTGCATCGGAGGCGTATAAACCGGTCTCGATCGACAGCGGCTTCTCCTTAATCTGGAACAACGCCTGGTCCAGTTCCCGGACCTCGCCGTCCAGGCTTACGCTCA
>Ga0208316_1002093_pt1 | contig 10471 bp, 8 predicted proteins | sample MalvireepMed_231_FD_184240 | JGI IMG/M metagenome (GOLD analysis project Ga0208316, IMG submission 184240) | Marine viral communities from the Global Malaspina Expedition - Malaspina viral metaG DeepMed_231 (SPAdes) (version 2) | ecosystem: Environmental > Aquatic > Marine > Oceanic | place... | reverse complement strand
CCTTCGCGGCGCCAGACACCGAGCGGCTCGGGGAGACCCACGCCCTGCTGGGGGTTCAAGGCGGCCGCATCGTCCTGGAGCATTATGGCGAAGGGTTCGGCCCGGACGCCACCTATCCCTCCTGGTCCAAGGCCAAGAGCATCACCCACGCCCTGGTGGGCCTGCTGGTCGCCGAGGGGAAGCTCGACATCCACGCCCCGGCCGACGTTCCGGAATGGCGCGAGACCCCGGATGATCCGAGGGCGCAGATCACGCTCGATCAGTTGCTGCGCATGTCGAGCGGCCTGTCCTTCGTGGAGGACTATGTGCCGGGCCACGTCTCCGATGTCATCGAGATGCTGTTCGGGTCAGGCAAGGCCGATGTCGCCCACTATGCCGCCACCCGGCCGCTCGCCCATCCGCCGGGAACCTTCTGGTCCTATGCCAGCGGCACGACCAACATCGTCGCCCGCTGCGCCGCCCGGGCGCTCGGCGTCGATGGGGCGGGCTTCGAGGCCTTCATGCGCGACCGGCTATTTGCGCCGCTGGGCATGACGAGCCCGGTCCCCAAGTTCGACGCGGCCGGGACCTTCATCGGCTCATCCTTCTGCTTTGCGACGGCGCGGGATTTCGCGCGCTTTGGCCTGCTCTATCTGCGCGGCGGCCGCTGGGAGGACCGCCAGCTGCTGCCGGCCGACTGGATCGACTATGCCCGCACGCCCACCCCGCAGCCGGCGGTGCGCGAAGGCGACTATGGCGCCCACTGGTGGCTGAATATCGCCGGCCCCAGCTCGTTCAGCGCCAACGGCTATGAGGGCCAGTACACCGTCCTGGTCCCCGACCTCGACCTGATCCTCGTCCGCCACGGCAAGACGCCGCTCGACAAGAAGGACAACGTGAAAGCCTGGATCGCCCAGGTGGTCGACGCCTTCCGGTAAGACTGGGCGCTCACAATCCGATGATCAATCGACATGCATGTGCCATTGCTGCGGTTGCTGGCCTGATTGCTCTTGTGGCCGGGTCTGCGGCATCACAACCAACACCAGGAGCCGAGCAGGCTGCCCCTGCTCGCTCGGAAGTAGAAGTCAAAAGCCAACCGCCGCCGGTTGTCGTGAGGATTTTGCCTGCCCCCACGACTGCTGCAGAAGCCGAGGCCGATAGGCGCGAATACCAGCGCAAAGCTGCCATTGACGAGAGAGTATTGACCACAAATGTCGCTCTTGCAGTCTTTGCGTTCCTCCAATTCGTCGTGACGTGCATAACCCTTCTTGGCCTACGGCACGCCAGAGTCGCCGCTTCTGCTGCGGACAAAGCCGCGAATGAAACCAAGCGCTCGGTGGACGCTCTCGTTACTCGGAGCGAGCCTACCTGTTTTTCTTAAAGGCCAATCGTATGGATCAAACGTCCAGTGAAGCCTACCAGGTGATCTGGAAGAACTTCGGAAAGACGCCTGCATTTATCACTGGCATCAGACTGGGGCTATCTACTGATGACGACGGGGCTGACCCCGCTACTATGCCACGCTACGATATGCCATTCGGCGCAATCGTCGGGCCCGGAGATGGTTGGCCTCGTGGGCGGGTTTCGATCAGCTCAGAGCTCCAGAGGGAACGCGATGAGCAGGCTCGCCATATCTGGCTTTGTGGGGAAATCTCGTACCTGGACATCCACGGCGCGAAGCACAGGTCGTGGTTCTGTCGAGCCTACACTGGCACCCAGTTCGTTCTGGATGACAATGCCAACGAGGCATTCAACGGCTACGATTAGGCTGCAAGCCACGCGATCACCCCGTTAGAGACGGACGAGGTAGCGTCTAGTCCTCCACGGTACGCCGTAGGGGCGCGAGCGCTACGAGGCTGACCAGGGCTGCGGCGCCGAGATAGAATCCCACCGGAACCAGGCCGCCGCGGTCGGCCAGGAGCTGGGCCACCAGGGGGGCGAGGCCGCCGCCGAGGATGCCGCCGACATTGAAGGCCACCGAGGCGCCGGTGTAGCGGACTCGGGCGGGGAACAGGCCGGGCAGGAAGGCGCCGAGCGGGCCATAGACGAAGCCCATGCAGAAGAGGCTGAGCGACAGGAAGCCGAACACCAGCAGGAGCGAGCCCGAGCCCAGCATCGGAGCCAGCAGCAGGCCGGCGACAATCACCATGCCGCAGCCCCACATGAGCACGGCCCGCGGGGTGGTGGCGTCCGACCAGTAGCCGGCGATGACGATGCCCACGGCCATGAACAGGATGGCGCCCAGCTGGATGGCCAAGAAGGCTTCCCGCGCATAGCCGAGCGTGGTGACGCCGTAGCCCAGCGCGAACGAGGTCGAGAGGTAGTAGGTGGCGAAGCAGGCCACCACGGCGAAGGTGCCGCCGAGCGTCTCCAGGGTGTGGCGGGCCAGCAGCTCGAACAGTGGCGTCTTCGGCGGCGGGGCGTGCTCCAGGGCCTTGGCGAAGGCCGGGGTCTCGGTCAGCTTCAGGCGCACCCACAGGCCGACGCCCACCAGCACGGCGCTGAGCAGGAAGGGGATCCGCCAGCCCCAGGCGATGAACTGTTCCTGGGTCAGGAAGAGGCCGAGGATCAGGAAGAGGCCGTTGGCGGCGATGAAGCCGACGGGCGCGCCGAGCTGCGGGAACATGCCAAAGCGCGCCTTCCAGCCGGGCGGCGCATTCTCCACCGCCAGCAGGGCCGCTCCGCCCCACTCGCCGCCGAGGCCCAGGCCCTGACCAAACCGCAGCAGGCAGAGCAGGGCCGGGGCGATCCAGCCCGCCGTCGCATAGGTGGGCAGGAAGGCGATGGCGAAGGTCGATGCGCCCATGAGCATCAGGGACGCCACCAGGGTCGATTTGCGGCCGATGCGGTCGCCATAGTGCCCGAACAGCGCCGCGCCCAGGGGCCGGGCGAAGAAGGCGATGGCGAAGGTCGCGTAGGACGACAGCAGCTGGGCCGAAGGCGAGGCCGAGGGGAAGAACAGCGGCCCGAACACCAGGGCCGCGGCCGTGGCGTAGATGTAGAAATCATAGAATTCCACCGCCGTGCCCACCAGGCTAGCGCCCAGCACGCGGCGGGTGGACGGCGCCTTCAGCACCTCTGCGCCTTGCGACATCTGTTGTCCCCTCCCCGTCGAGGTCGAACGGCTTGGCCCCGGCGATGATCGCCGTCAAGTCTTCGGCTTTTCCAGCCCGTCCCGGTTGTGTCACCTTGGCCGACCACAAGGATCAGAGCCGCCCAGCGGCCGACCGCGCCCCGGGGAGGGTGAAATGACCAGGATCGAACTGCCCGCGCAAGGAAGCCCCTGGCCCCAGGTGGCCGCCCGCATGGACGCGCTGGGCGCCGGCGACGTCAAATGGCGCGACGGCAAGGCCGCGGTCTATGTGTTCAACGCCGGACCCGAGATCGAACAGGTGCAGAAGGAGGCCTACGCCAAATTCGCCTCCGAAAACGGCCTGGGGCCGGCGGCCTTCCCGAGCCTGAAGCAGATGGAGGCCGAGGTGGTCGGCTTTGGCCTGGGCCTGCTGCACGGCGACGAGGCTTGCGTCGGCAACATGACCAGCGGCGGCACCGATTCCATCCTGATGGCGGTGAAGGCCGCCCGGGATCACGCCCGCAAGGTGCGCGGCCTGACAGGCCCATTGAACCTCGTCCTGCCCCGCTCGGCCCATCCGGCCTTCGACAAGGCCTGCGCGGTGATGGAGATCGAGGTCAGGCGCACGCCGCTGGCCGACCTGCTGGCCGATCCCGGGGCGATGGAGGCGGCGATCGATGGCCAGACGATCATGATCGTCGGTTCGGCGCCCTGCTTCCCCTATGGCCTGATCGACCCCATCGCGGCCCTGGCCGAGCTCGCCCTGCGGCGTGGCGTGTGGCTGCATGTGGACGCCTGTGTCGGCGGCTATATCGCCCCCTTCGTGCGGATGAACGGCGCGCCCGTTCCGCCCTTCGACTTCGAGGTCGAGGGCGTCTCGTCCATCTCCGCCGACCTGCACAAGTACGGCTACTGCGCCAAGGGGGCTTCGACCGTCTTCTTCCGCAGCGAGGATCTGCGCGCCCACATGATCTTCGAGGTCGGCGACTGGCCGGCGGGCAAGATGGTCACCCCCACCCTGGCCGGCACCCGGCCCGGCGGCGCCATCGCGGCGGCCTGGGCGGTGATGAATGTGCTGGGCGTGGACGGCTACCGGGCCAAGCATGCCGAGGTCACCGAGGCCCGGCAGGTCATCGCCACCGGCGTGCAGGCCCAGGGCTGGCGGCTGCTGGGCGATCCGATGCTCGGCATCCTGGCCTTCACCCGCGACGACGTGAACCCCTTCGCCGTGCTGAAGAAGCTCTATGAGCGCGGCTGGGTGACCAGCGCGGTGACCGAACCCGCAGGCCTGCACCTGATGCTCTCGCCAGTTCACAAGGCCGTCGCCGGCCACTATCTGGCCGATCTGGACTGGGCCACGAACGCCGCCCGAGGCGACGGCGGCAAACCGGCGGAGGCGCGCTATGGCGGCTGAACGGAAGATCCCCTGGGGCGCCATCGCCGCCGTCGGCCTGCCCACCGCCCTGCTCGGCGGCTTCCTGCTCGCCCGCGGCCAGTTGAACGACGAGTCCGTGCCCAGGGCCCATATGCTGCCGGGCGTCGGCGCCGACGTCACTGTCCTGGCGATCTGGGCCCATCCGGACGACGAGATCACCTGCGCCGGGACGCTGGCCCGCATGGCCAAGGCCGGCGCGCGGGTCATCCTGCTCTATCTCACCCACGGGGAGGCGGCGCAGGACACCGGCTACGGGCCCGACGAACTGGCCCGGGTGCGCCTGGCCGAGGCCAGGGCCGCCGGCCGCCTGCTGGGCGCCGAAGCGGTGGAGGTGCTGGACTTCCCGGACGGGGGCCTCATCCGGCTGGACCCGGCCAAGCCCAAGGCCGCCATCGCCGAGGCCATCGGCCGTTACCGTCCCCAGGTGCTGATCAGCTTCGACGAGAAGGTCGGCTTCTACGGCCATCCCGACCATGTGCGCACCGGCGTCTGGGTGCGCGAGGTCTTCGAGGCCGCGCCCAAGGACGGCCCCTGGCCCCGGCTGCTCTATCAGGTGACCCTGCCCGGCGCCCTGGTGCGCCTGGCCCGTCGGCTGGTGGCCGCCTTCCGCGAGCACTATCCCCGCGATCCGGCCAGGGGCCTGCCGCCGCCGGAGCTGGCGGTGAGCATCGCCCGCGAGGCCCAGACCAAGCGCGACCTGCTGGACGTCCACGCCTCCCAGGCCAAGATCATCGCCGACGTGCAGCCCTATTACGACCGGGCGCCGGCCTGGCTCTATTACCGCCTGTTCGACCGGGAGTATTTCGCCGCGATCCGTCGGCGCTGAGGCCTCAGGCCTCGGCCCAGAGCGGCGAAGAGGCCTTCATGAAGCGGAGGCAGAAGGTGACGCGGGCCTGGTCCCGGCCGGATTTCGGATCGGCGATCAGCACGTCGTACCAGACGGATTCAGCGTCGGGGCTTTCGGTGATGGCGTGCAGCCGGGTGCGGGCGAGATAGGCGACGCCTTCGCGCAACGGCCCTTCCAGGAACTGGATCTCCACCCCGCCCAGTTGGCCCTGCTGCGCCAGATCGGCCGCCAGCGCCGGCGCCCGGGCGGCCCAGGCCAGCTCGACCACCTCCGAGGGCGACAAGGCCCCGCCGGACGCCGAGGTGGGACTCACCAAGGGGATGTCGTGGGCCTCGGCCCCCACGCTCAGGGCCGCCAGGATGCGGATCGCGCTGCGCGGGGCCGCCTCCTGGGTCAGCAGCCGGCGGGACAGTTCCGAGCCGGCGTCAGCGTGATCGGCGCCGGTGCCCTGGCAGATCATGGCCATGGCCGCGCTGCGCATCTCAAGCCTGGCCCGCTCCCGCCCCGGCGTGGCCTGCGCGTGCAGCATCTCGCCGGCTGGGGCGACGCCCTTGAACAGGACCGAGAGATTGCCGCCAGCGCACCAGCCCTCCTCATAGAGGTCGACCAACAGGGGAACAAAGGAGTCCAGATTGACCGCCCCGCTCAAGGGACCGGCCGCGGTGCGCGACGGAACGGGCGGGGCGACCAGAGTCGTCCCCTCCTCCGCCGCCTCATGTGCGAGGCGCATCTTCGTTTCCTTCCCGCGCCCGATCATGTCGCCGGGCTTTTTATGTTTTCTGCCAGGACATCGGCGGCGCCGCCGATGTCCTGGCCGGCCCACGCCCCTCTGGCGCGATGGCCGACAAAGGCATCCTGGCACGGGGATTCCAGAGCGTCACGACGCCAATTGTCGCCCACCAGACACGGGACCGCCGCCCGGAGCGGGCGCTGGGGACCAGCGGCGGGGACGAGAATCTTCGTCCGGACCGAACAACTTCACCAGAAATTCAGCTCATCGGACGAACGGTTGGACAGTGTTCCTGGACGGACGGTCGGCAATGGCTGCAAGCGGTTTCGATACGGCCTGGGACAGGCTCCGACGGCCTGTCTGGCTTTACGATCCGCAGACCGGCCAAAAGCCCTACGCCAATCCGGCCGCCCTGGCCCTCTGGGGCGCCGACAGCCTTGAGGCGCTGGCGGCCCGCGATTTTTCGGCGCGATCGCCGGCCATGAAGGCGCGAATCCGGCGCCTCGTGCAGGCGACGGCCGACGGCGAGGCCGTGAGCGAGCGGTGGACCTTCTTCCCCCACGGCCAGCCTGTGGCGACCCAGGCCACGGTGTCGACCATCGTCAGCGCCGCAGGCCAGTCCTTGCTTCTGTTCGAGGCCACGGTCGAAGAGGTGCCGGCGGAGGAACGCCGGGCCGCAGAGGCCCTGCGTCACGCCTCGACGCTGATCAGCCTGTTCGATGGGGACGGCGCCCGACTATTCTCCAACCCCGCCGCCTTTCGCGCCTATGGCGATGCTGAAGATAGCTTCGTCGCGCGTTTCGCGGTCCCCGCCGAAGGCCTGGCCATGCTGGCGGCGGCGGGCGCGACGCCCGTCGCGGAGCTGCGCGCGGTGCACACCCGCCACGGCGCCAGATGGCACCACATGGAGGCCCGCCCGGTCCCAGACCCGGTGACCGGCCGCACCTGCATCCTCCTGGACGAGCAGGATGTGACCCCCCGGGTCGAGGCCGAGATGGCCCGGAGCGCGGCCGAGCAGAAGGCGAGCATGGCCGAGGCCCGTCAGGAATTCCTGACGGAGATGTCCCACGAACTGCGCACCCCTCTGAACGCGGTGATCGGATTTTCTCAGCTGTTGACGGACGCCGAACTACCCGCCGCCCTGAGCGATCAGGCCTGGCGCATTCATGCCGCCGGGCTCAGCCTGCTGGAGGTGGTCAACCAGATGATCGCCGATCCGCTCGGCCAGCCGATCCAGGCCCCGGTTCGCGAGAGCCGCGAAGACGCCGGCGCCGCCGTCGTTCCAGGCCAGCCGGCGGCCGCCACGGCCGCCGCAAGGGTGCGCGCCCTCTATGTCGACGACAATGAGAGTAACCGCGCCCTGGTTCAGGCGATGTTTTCGGCCATGGGCTTCATCTGCGAGACGGCCACCGATGGGGAGGCCGGCGTCGAGGCCGCGACGTCCGGGGGCTGGGACGTCATCCTGATGGACATCCAGATGCCGATCATGGATGGGATCACAGCGACCCGCCGGATCCGGGCCCTGGAGGGGCCGACCGCCGCCACGCCGATCATCGCCTTGACCGCCAATACGCTGCCGGCCCAGGTCCAGACCTATGTCGAGGCCGGCATGGACGACTGTGTCGCCAAGCCGATCAACATGGTGGAGTTGATGACCAAGGTCTCCCACTGGGCCCAGACCTGCTGGCGCGACGCGGTCATCGAAGAGCCGCCCGTCGCCGCGGGGTGAGCGACGGGGCTGGGGCCGCCCAAAGTCGGCGGCATGGCCCGCGCGAACGGTCTTCGCCCTTCGCGCCGAAAGGACTATGCGCAAAGCGATGGAAGCGATCGTCCCCGGCCACAGGTGATCATGACGACAGAAATTCTCCACCAGCCGGAGCGCTATCCGCTGAGCTCGAAGTATGATGCGGCGTGGCTGCTGGGTCTGGACATGGGCCCCAATCCGCTGTGGCTTCTGGAGGATCTGGCGCCGGATCTCGGACTCAGGCCGGGCATGCGGGTCCTGGACCTGGGCTCAGGTCGCGGCGCGACATCGGTGTTTCTCGCCAAGGAGTTTGGGGTCAGTGTTGTTGCCGCCGACCTTTGGGTCGATCCCGCCAAGGCGGCGGCGACCTTTGCCGAGGCAGGCGTGTCCGGTCAGGTGGAGGCGGTGCGCGCCGAGGCGCACGCGCTTCCGTTCGAAGCCAGTGCGTTCGACGCCATCGTATGCATCGACGCCTATGAGTACTTCGGAACGGCCGACACCTACCTGGCCTACATCACGAGATTTCTGAAACCCGGCGGGCGCCTCGGGATCGCGACGCCTGCGATGCGCCGAGACGTCCGCGACCTTGGCCTGATCCCGCCCCACATCAAGGCCTGCGTCGGCTGGGAAGCCATGGCGTGGCACAGCGCCGATTGGTGGCGGTTTCATTGGGCGGTCACGGAGCTGGTGACCGTCACCTCGGCCCGACTGCAGGCGGAGGGTTGGGCGGACTGGCTGCGCTGGACCAAGGCCGGAAACTCGCCGGACAAGGACAGCGTGATCGCCATGCTTGAGGCGGACGGCGGCGAATTGCTCTCTTTCGCCTGGTTACAGCCGTCAAGTAGGCCGCCTCGGCGGCGGACGGCGCGCGGCGGTGAAGGTCCCCCAGCCGCAGATGGCCAAGGCCTCCGTCCTCATCGAGGCGCCCGGTGAAGCCGGGCCTCGAAGGACGAGGGCGGAGGCGCGGCCATAGACCCGGCCTCGTGATCCCCCACTCTCGTCATTCCCGGCCTTGTGCCGCGAATCCCTTTCGACGCTCGCGCCCGCCCTAGACAGGGATGCTCGGGACAAGCCCGAGCATGACGCGTGGGAGCGCTGGGTCTAGTATCACCCTCGGCGAAACGGAGAGTGCGATGAGCGATGCGGTCGGCCCTGGCGATCTGGTTCTGTGCGTCAATGCGGCCCCCAATCACGTCAACGGAAGGCCGGTGCCGCTGCAGGCCGGCGAGACCTATCGCGTCTGGGCGGTGATGGATTTCCCCTGCCCCTGCGGCCGGTCCGACGCCCTGATCGATGTCGGCATCGACTTCGCCTGGTGCCAGTCGCGGTTCCGCCTGCTGCCCAAGCCCAAGGCGCAGGCCAAGCCCCAGAAGGTGTCGGCGCCGCGGGAGAAGGAAACGGTACGCTAGGGGCGGATTGGCGGGTTGAGAAAAGGGGGACTTGATGGCGGTCATTCGCGATCTCGCCCGTGATGACGTTGAGGCGATTCCCGCTGTGTCAGGCGGTCCGGCCTGGAACGGAGGACGGAGCAAGTGGTCCCGGTACTGGGAGGAGCATGCGGCCGGAGCCCGCGCCTGTCTGGTCGCGCAGGACGAAACGGGCATCGTTGGGTACGTGTCAATCGTTTGGCGCTCGCAGCATGAGCCGTTCAGGCGGTCCGGCCTGCCCGAAATTCAAGATCTGGTGGTCGCCGAATTCGCCCGCGGTCGAAGCATAGGCAGCGCGCTCGTCGCCGAGAGCGAGGCGCGCGCCATCAACCTCGGTCATGCCGAGATGGGCATAGGCTTCGGCCTCTATGCCGATTACGGCGCGGCGCAGCGCCTCTATGTACAGAAGGGGTATGTTCCCGATGGCCTTGGGCTGACGTGGAACAACCAATCGGCCCATGCCGGCGACATGGTTCGCGTCGATGACGACCTCGTCCTTTGGCTCCGAAAGCGGCTATCGGCCCCCAGGCCTGCTTAGGGAACGCTTGTTGAGCCGTCGCCGCCACGACTTCGTGTCCTTCGCGCCCTTTGTGTGCTTCGTGTCGCCTCTTGAGGCCCCCGCCCCTATTCCCGCTTCAGCAGGCGCTCGGTGAACATGTTGCCCCACCATTGGCTGCGGAAGTCGGCCTTGATGGCGTCGGGGTCGTAGGCGGGGCTTTCGACCCATTCGATGAAGGAAAGGCCGGCGGGCTCGCCTTCGGCCAGATAGCGTTCGAAGGTGTAGTCCAGCACGCCGGTCTTGCCGGCCTTCATGTGCAGGTAGCGCAGGTGCAGCTGGTCCAGGGCCTCAGCGATCGTCTTGCCCTTGCGGAAGTGCATGTAGAAGACGCTCATGATGCCCGCCCGGTCCGCGCCGGACTTGCAGTGCATCAGGGCCGGATATTCGATGGTCTCGAACAGGTCCCGGGCGCCGAGCACCCGGGCGCGGCTGGGGACCTCGCGAGACGTGATGGTGAAGTCCACCAGGGTCAGGCCGAGCTCTTCGCAGGCGGCCTTTTCCAGCACGTGGAAACTGCCGTCGAAGCCGCCGCGCAGATTGATGATGGTCTTGATTCCCCGCGCCTTCCAGCCGGCCAGCTGCTCGGGCGAGGGCTGGTTGGTGCGCACCAGCTCCTCGCTGATCCAGTGGGCGTTCTGGAAGCGCAGGCGCAGGAAGGCGTGGTCGTTCCACATATA
>Ga0208316_1002091_pt1 | contig 10490 bp, 9 predicted proteins | sample MalvireepMed_231_FD_184240 | JGI IMG/M metagenome (GOLD analysis project Ga0208316, IMG submission 184240) | Marine viral communities from the Global Malaspina Expedition - Malaspina viral metaG DeepMed_231 (SPAdes) (version 2) | ecosystem: Environmental > Aquatic > Marine > Oceanic | place... | reverse complement strand
GATCAGCACCGACGGCGCGTTGGAGGCCCCGCGGATCTCCAGGTCGGAGCCGGGCACGAGCCGGGCGTACATATCAATCAGATTGCCGGCCACGGTGATCTCGCTGACCGGGTAGGCCAATTCCCCATCCTCGAACCAGAAGCCCGAACAGCCCACCGACCAGTCGCCGGTGTTGCCGTTCAGGGACGGGCCAAACATCGAGGTGATCAGCAGGCCCTTGCCGGCGCTGCGCATCAGGCTCGCCTGATCTTCCGAGCCGGGCTGAAGGGTCAGGTTGGAGACGCCGACCCCGGGGGGGCCGGCCAGGCCGCGGGAGGCGTGGCCGGTGGTTTCCAGGCCCAGCTGGCGGGCCGAGCTGGAGTTCAGCAGCCAGGTGGTCAGGACACCCTTGTCGATGAGATCCAGGGCCTGGGTCTCGACCCCCTCGTCGTCGAAGGGGCTGGAGCCCAGGCCCCGGCGGCGATGGGGATCGTCGGTCAATGTCACGCCAGGCGCAAAGACCGGCTGGCCCAGCCTGTCCTTGAGGAAGGAGGAGCCGCGGGCGATGGAAGGCCCGGAGATCGCGCCGATCAGCGGGCTGATGATCGACATGGCCAGGCGGTTCTCGAAGATCACCGGGGCGGTGGTCGAGGCGATCTTGCGCGAACCCAGCCGCGCGGCGGCCCGCCGGCCAGCCTCCGCGCCGATCCCTTCGGGACCGGGCAGGTCCTCGTGCCAGCGCACGGAGCGGCCGTCATAGCCGGTCTCCATCGACTGGCCGTCGCCGGCGATGGCCGAGGCGCCCAGCGAGAAACCCGATGCCTGGTGAGCGCCGGCGAACCCGTGGCTGGTGGCGATCAGCCACTTGGCGGTGGACCAGCCCGCCGTGGCGCCGTCGGAATTGACCACACCCTTCACCGCCCGAGCCGAAGCCTCGGCGGCGCGGGCGCGATCTTCGAGGGCTTCCGGTGAAAGCTCGGTGGGATCATAGAGGTCGAGATCGAGGTGCGGCCCCTGGGCCAGCCGCTCGGCCGGGGCGAAGCCGGCATAGGGATCTTCCGGCGCCAGGCGAGCCATGGCCACGGCCCGGTCCACCAGCTTGGCCAGGGCCTCTGGCGACAGGTCCGAGCCCGAAACCGTCGCCTGGCGCTGGCCGACAAAGACCCGCAGGCCAAGATCGCGGGACTCCTCGCGCTCGACCTCTTCCAGTTCGCCCTCGCGGACGGAGATCGACAGGGACTGGCGTTCGGCGGTGACGGCCTCAGCGGCATCGGCGCCGGCCTTGCGGGCGGCGGCGATCAGCTCGGCGAGCAGGTTTTGATCCATCCCAGCCATATGGCGAACCTCAGGCGGTCGAGCAAGCCAGGTAAGGCCCTGCAGGGCCGGCCGGGACGCGGCGCAGCTTGATAGAAAATCCCGTGCCTGGTCATCAAGTTTATTGATTTTCCAATGGGCCGCGCCCGGGCCTAGGCTCCCTTAACGCCTAGAACGCGAGGGAGAACGACCATGGACGACGCCTCCAACACCGGCGATCCGCTGGGCTGCCCGATGAAGCAACCTGCGGCGCTCCGATCCCTGCTCGGCCGCACCAATCGAGACTGGTGGCCCAACCAGCTGTCGCTGGAAATCCTCCACCAGCAGGGCCTGCATGGCGACCCGATGGGGGACGACTTCGACTATCCCAAGGCCTTCCAGTCCCTGGACTATGCGGCGGTCAAGCGCGACCTGACCGCCCTGATGACCGACAGCCAGCCCTGGTGGCCGGCCGACTATGGCCACTATGGCCCCTTCTTCATCCGCATGGCCTGGCACAGCGCCGGCACCTATCGCACCGGCGATGGACGTGGCGGTTCCTCCTCGGGCTCGCAGCGCTTCGCGCCGCTAAACAGCTGGCCCGACAACGCCAACCTCGACAAGGCCAGGCGCCTGCTGTGGCCGATCAAGCAGAAGTACGGCGCCAAGCTCTCCTGGGCCGACCTGATGATCCTGACCGGCAATGTGGCCATCGAGTCCATGGGCGGACCGGTGTTCGGCTTCGGCGGCGGCCGGGCCGACATCTGGGAGCCCGAAAAGGACATCTACTGGGGCACCGAGGAGCAGTGGGTGGGTCACGAGGAGAACCAGACCCGCATCCAGCCCGACAAGGAAATGGCGCTGGAAGATCCCCTGGCCGCGATCCAGATGGGGCTGATCTACGTCAATCCCGAGGGGCCTGGCGGCAATCCCGATCCGATCCAGTCGGGCCGCGACATCCGCGAGACCTTCGCCCGTATGGGCATGAATGACGAGGAGACCGTCGCGCTGACGGCCGGCGGCCATACCTTCGGCAAGTGCCACGGGGCCGGCGACGCTTCCAAGGTGGGCGCCGAGCCCGAGGGGTCGGACATCGCCCAGCAGGGCCTCGGCTGGACCTCGAGCCACGAGAGCGGCGTGGGCGACCACACCATCACCAGCGGCCTGGAGGGCGCATGGACGCCCACCCCCATCCAGTGGACGATGAACTACTTCCACATGCTGCTGGACTACGACTACGAGCTGGTGCGCAGTCCCGCCGGGGCCAAGCAGTGGCAGCCGATCAATCAGAAGCCGGAAGATATGGCGCCCGGCGCCCACAGCCCCGACAAGCGCCTGCCGACCATGATGACCACCGCCGACATGGCGATGAAGATGGACCCGAAGTACCGGGAGATCTCCGAGCGGTTCCGCGCCAATCCCGACCAGTTCGCCGACGCCTTCGCCCGGGCCTGGTTCAAGCTGTGCCACCGGGACATGGGGCCCAAGTCCCGCTACCTGGGACCTGAGGTGCCGGCCGAAGACCTGCTGTGGCAGGACCCGATCCCGCCGGTGGGCCACCCGCTGATCGATGCGGCCGACATCGCCGCGCTGAAAGGCAAGATCCTCGGTTCGGGCCTGACCGTGGCGGAGCTGGTGGCGACCGCCTGGGCCTCGGCCTCGACCTACCGCGGGTCGGACCATCGCGGCGGGGCCAATGGCGGGCGCATCCGCCTGGCGCCGCAGAAGGACTGGGAGGTCAATCAGCCGGCCCAGCTGGCCCGCGTGCTTCATGTCCTGGAGGGGATCAAGGCCGGCTTCGACGCCTCGGCGGCGGGCGGCAAGAAGGTGTCGATCGCCGACCTGATCGTCCTGGGCGGCTCAGCGGCGGTGGAAAAGGCGGCCAAGGACGCCGGCTACGACGTCGAGGCGCCGTTCCGGCCAGGACGTACGGACGCCTCGGCCGAACAGACCGATGTCGAGAACTTCAAGGTGCTCGAGCCCAAGGCCGACGGCTTCCGCAACTATCTGCAGGTGCGCTTCAGCGTGCCGACCGAGGAGCTGCTGATCGACCGGGCGCAGCTCCTGGGCCTCAGCGCCCCGGAGATGACGGTCCTGGTGGGCGGCCTGCGGGTCCTGGGCGCCAACCACGGCGGCAGGCCCCACGGGGTCCTCACTGACCGGCCAGGCCGGCTGACCAACGACTTCTTCGTCAATCTGCTCGACATGGGCACGGCGTGGAAAGAGGTCGATGATCGCGGCGACGAGGTCTTTGTCGGGACCTGCCGCAAGACGAATGAGGAGAAGTGGACGGCCACGCGCACCGACCTGGTCTTCGGCTCCAACTCGCAGCTGCGGGCCCTGTCGGAAGTCTATGCCGCCGCCGACGCCGATCGGAAGTTCGTCGACGACTTCGTCAAGGCCTGGACCAAGGTGATGAACGCCGACCGCTTCGACCTCGCCCGGGCGGCCTGACCTCGGGCGCCTAATCTCCCGCCGTGGCGCTTCGGCGTCGCGGCGGGAACGGTCTCAGACGATGGCGTAGAACAGCAGGGCGACGCCGGCGAAGACGTAGGATATCCAGGTCAGGGTCACGCCGATGGCCCGCGGCAGCGAGGCGCCGCCGCTCTGCGACAGGCCGACGGCGTGCATCACCCGGCCCGAGAACAGCGCCAGACCCGAGATGTGAACCGCCAGGGGCGGGGCCTCCACCAGGGCCAGCACGCCGATGGCGGCCAGTCCGGCGGGAATGTATTCGGTGGCGTTGCCGAAGGCCCGGATCGCCTGGGCCAGCTCCGGAATGCCGTCGTCGCCAAAGGCCACCTTGTGCCGCTGCCGCTGGCGAACCACCAGCATCGACAGCGCCAGCAGCAGAAAGAGATGCAGGCCCGTCCAGAGCGCTGCGGCGTGTCCCGACGTGATCAGGTTCATGGTGGTCCCCCCGTGCGCCCCCGCACGGGGGGCAGTTGGACTGCGAATTCGCCCGTGGGGCAAGGGGGGATCGCCCCTTTCAAGACGAGCATGGACGCCGCCATGGACAACCCCGGCGCCAAGCGCCACATGAGCGCCCGTTCCGTCCCCCAGGCTCTCGCCCCATGCCCGTCGCCGCCCTGCCCCTGCCCCACTTCCTGCTGGCCCTGGCGGTGGTGGCGGTGTGGGGGACCAACTTCGTGGTCATCAAGTATGGCCTGGTCGAGCTGCCGCCCCTGGCCTTTGCGGCGTTGAGGTTCTTCTTCGCCCTGGTCCCCGCTGTCTTCTTCCTGCCGCGGCCCAAGGTCCCTTGGGGCCATCTGGCGGCCTATGGGGTGTTGATCGGGGCAGGACAGTTTGGCCTGCTCTACATCGCCATGAACGGCCAGATCTCGCCGGGCCTCGCCTCGCTGGTGGTGCAGGTGCAGGTCTTCTTCACTATCGGCCTGGCCATGGCCGCGACAGGGGAGCGGGTCAGGCTCTTCCAGGTCGCCGCCCTGGTGCTGGCCACCGCCGGGATCGGGGTGATCCTGGCCCATTCGGACCGCACGACCACGCCGCTCGGCCTCGTCCTGGTGATCCTGGCGGCCATGGGCTGGGCCGGCGGCAACCATGTGGCCAAGCTGAGCGGCCGGGTGAACATGCTGGCCTATGTGGTCTGGGCGAGCCTGTTCTCGGTTCCGCCCCTGGTGGCGATGTCGCTGGTCATGGAGGGGTGGCCGACCGTGCGTCAGGCCCTGGGCGAGGCGAGCCCCGCGGCCTGGGCGGCGGTGGCCTGGCAGTCGGTGGGCAACACGCTGTTCGGCTATGCCGCCTGGGGCTGGCTGCTGGCGCGGCATCCGGCGGCGACCATCACGCCCATGGCCCTGCTGGTGCCGGTGTTCGGCATGGGCGCCTCGGCGCTCTTGCTGGGGGAGGCCATGCCGGTCTGGAAGATCGCCGCCGCCAGCCTGGTGATGGCCGGCCTCGCCCTCAACATCCTCTGGCCCATCGTCGCAGCCCGCCGGCTGCCCCCGCCGGCGGCGTAACCCCTGCGCGCAGCGCGGAGATATTTCACCACGAAGAGCACGAAGGACACCAAGGGTCGGCGCTGACCTTTGTGCTCTTTGTGACCTTCGTGGTTGATCTTTCCAGCGCCTGCGGCGCGCTATCACCCCTTCAGGGGCGGCAGGCCGAGGCTCGCCCAGCGGTCGGTGACCCGGGCGACGGTGGCCGCGTCCATGTCGAGCTTCTCGCCCCATTCCCGGTGGGTTTCCGGCGGCCACTTGTTGGTGGCGTCCAGGCCGATCTTCGAGCCCAGGCCGCTCTCGGGCGAGGCGAAGTCGAGATAGTCGATGGGGGTGCCCTCAACGAGGGTGATGTCCCGGGCCGGGTCCATGCGGGTCGAGAGCGCCCACATGACGTCCTTCCAGTCGCGGGCGTCGATGTCGTCGTCCACGACGATCACCCACTTGGTGTACATGAACTGCCGCAGATAGCTCCAGACGCCCATCATCACGCGCTTGGCGTGGCCGGGATAGGCCTTCTTCATCGAGACCACGGCGATCCGGTAGGAGCAGCCCTCCGGCGGCAGCCAGAAGTCGACGATCTCCGGAAACTGCTGGCGCAGCAGCGGAATGAAGACCTCGTTCAGCGCCTCGCCCAGCACGCTGGGCTCGTCCGGCGGCCTTCCGGTGAAGGTGGTCAGATAGATCGGGTCTCGGCGCATGGTGATGGCGCTGACCTGGAAGACCGGGAACTTCTCGACCGAATTGTAATAGCCGGTGTGGTCCCCGTACGGGCCTTCGTCGGCATATTCGTCCAGCAGCACATGGCCCTCGATGACGATCTCGGCCTCGGCCGGCACCATCAGCGGCACGGTCTTGGCCGCCACCAGCTCGGCCTTGGCGCCGCGCATCAGGCCGGCGAACTGGTATTCCGACAGGGTCTCGGGCACCGGCGTCACCGCCGCCAGAATGGTGCCAGGATCGGCGCCCAGGACCGCGCAGGCGGGCAGGGCGTCAGGCTTGCCGGCCGCCTTCCAGCGTCGATGGTGCTGGGCGCCGCCGCGGTGGGCCAGCCAGCGCATGATGGTGCGATCCTTGCCCAGCACCTGCATGCGATAGATGCCGAGATTGTAGTCGTCCTCCCGGTCGGTGGACGGCCCCTTGGTGACCACCAGCGGCCAGGTGATGAGCGGCGCGGGCTCGCCGGGCCAGCAGGTCTGGATGGGCAGCTTGGTCAGGTCGATCTGGTCGCCGGTCCAGACGATCTCCTGCACAGGCGCCTTCTTCACCGTGGCCGGGCGCATGGCCATGACGGTCTTGGCCAGCGGCAGCATGTCCAGCGCGTCCTTCAGACCCCGGGGCGGCTCAGGCGCGCGGAGGAAGGCCAGCAGTTCGCCCACCTCGCGCAGGTCGGCCGCCGTGGTCCGCTCGCGACCCTCCAGCGTCACCCCCATGGCCACCCGCTTGACCGTGCCGAACAGGTTCACCAGGCAGGGCATGGGCGAGCGCTCGCCATCGGCGCGGATGACGTGCTCGAACAGGACCGCCGGGCCCCCCTGCTTCAGCAGCCGGCGATGGATTTCGGTCATCTCCAGGACGGTGGAGACCGGCTCAGACACCCGCACCAGTTCGCCGGCGGCTTCCAGCTTGGCGATGAATTCCCGCAGCGACCGATAGGCCATGAGCCCTCCCAGCGTGATCTGATCCCAGGACTTAGGGCTGCGCTGGTCCGCTGTCACCCTTTGCGCCGGGCGGGCTTGCCGCTAGATTTCGCGCCCATGAAGCGCCTCGACCTCGACGACCTGCCCCCCAGGGTCGCCCAGCTGCTCACCGGCCTCGCCGAGGGCGAAGTCCTGATCCTCGTGCAAGGCGGCGCGGTGGCCGGCCGCCTGCACGGCGGCCCTGCGCCCGAGCCCGTCGTGGAGCCCGAGCCCGAGCCCTACAACAACCAGCGGGCCGCCGAGATCTTCGAACAGTTCCGCTCGGCGATCGAAGACGAGTTCTAGGCGCAGCGTCTCCACCGCATCGTCATGCTCGGCCCTGTGCCGAGCATCCCTCGTCGAGGCGGGCGCAAGCGTCACAAGGGATCCTGGGCACAAGGCCCAGGATGACGGTTGAGAGGCGGGCGCTGCGCGCCCAGGGGCGGAGAGCCCCGGGCCTTCCGCTGGCCTCATTTGCTCCCCATCTTCCTCACGTGACCCAACGGACTCCGAGCGGCCGTCAGAGCCGCCGCCGTGGGGTCGGTCATTAGGGAGACGAAAATGTTCAAGCTTGCTTCCGCCGCGCTGGCCGCGGCGCTTCTGGCGACTCCGGTCCTCGCGGCGCCGGCTGTGACGGGCCAGGCCAAGGTCAATGTCACCAACCTCAATCCCGCCAATCCTGAGGACGCCCAGCGTCTGGAGCGGCGGGTGGAGCGGGCCGCCTTCGCCGCCTGTGGCGGCCACGAGGGCAGCGTGCGCACCCTCAGGCGCACGGTGACGCGCTCGGACTGCTACCAGGACACCCTGGCCCAGGCGCGCGCCGCTGTCGGCATCGGCCAGCAGTACGCCGCCCGCTAAGGCGGCGTCTGGGCCGCATCATAGGCGTTCGCCATCGCCTTGGTGACGAGCTTGCGCCAGCGGCGCTCCAGCAGGCTGTGCAGCGACCCCGGATCGAGGCTTTCGATCCGGGCGAGCACGGTGGGATAGTTCTGATAGTGCGGCGTCAGGTGGAAGGTGGCGGGCTCCGCCGCCATCAGCATCTCGCGTTCGTCGAAGCCCACATCGCTCAGCACCAGACTGGCGTCCTCGGCCCGTAGGCGGGTGAAGAACTTCCCGCGCACCTTGAAGGACGGATAGCCGTAGGACGTGCCCGCCTCGGCGCCGGGGAAGGCCAGGATGATGTCGCGCATCTCGGCTTCGGTCATGGCCGACTCCTAAGTCAGTAGGCCAGGGCCACCCCGTCCTTGCGCATCTCGGTGGCTGCGGCATAGCGGCCGGGCCAGCGCTCGATGGCCTGATAGCCGCCAAAGCTGCCGTCGCTTTCGCCGATCTTCCAGCCCAGATCGGCCAGGGCCTTGCGGGTGGCCGCCGGCACGCCGCTTTCCAGGTGCAGCAGGCCGGCGCCTGGGGTGACCTCGCCGGTGGGCTCCGAGCCGCCCCCGTGGCGCCAGCGGGGGCTGTCGCCGGCCTCCTGCACGCCGAGGTCGAAGTCGACCATATTGGAGATGATCTGGGCCTGGCCCTGGGGCTGCATGTCGCCGCCCATGACGCCGAAGGACAGCCACGGCGCCCCGTCCTTCACCGCAAAGCCCGGGATGATGGTCTGGAAGGGTCGCTTGGCCGGCGCATAGACGTTGGGGTGGCCGTCGGTCAGGGCGAACATCTCGCCGCGGTTCTGCAGCATGAAGCCCAGGCCGTCCGGCGACAGGCCTGACCCCATGCCGCGATAGTTGGACTGGATGATCGACACCATCATCCCGTCCTTGTCGGCGGTGGTGAAATAGGTGGTGTCGCCCCGGGTCGGCGCCTGGCCGGCATAGACGGTCTGCAGGATGGAGTCGGGGCGGATCAGCCGCGCCCGCTGGGCGGCGTAGTCCTTGGAGATCAGCCAGTCGGCCGGGACATCATAGAAGGACGGATCGGCGTAGTAGCGGGCGCGGTCCTCGAAGGCCAGACGCTTGGCCTCGGCCCCATGGTGGATGGCGGCGGCCGACTGGAAGCCCATGCCGCGGATATCGAACCGCTCCATGATGTTGAGCTGCTGCAGGGTCGCCAGGCCCTGGCTGTTGGGGCCGAGGCTGTAGACGTCCACCCCGCGATAGGAGCTTGAATAGGCCTTGGTCCACTCGGCCCGGTGGGCGGCCAGGTCGGCCTTGGTCATCCAGCCGCCGATACGGCGGAAATAGGTCTCGATGGTCTGCGCGATCTCGCCCTCATAGAAGGCGTCGCGGCCCCCCTGCGCGATCAGGCCATAGGTGCGGGCCAGCGCCGGGTTCTTGAAGATCTCGCCTTCCCGGGGCGTGCGGCCCTCCGGCGCCCAGACGGCCTTGAAGTTGTCGACCTCCTCGATGCCCAGCTTGCCGCCGGTGAAGTTGGCGTAGCTGCGGTCCAGGTAATAGGCGACGTTCTGGCTAACCGGCGCGCCCTCGCTGGCATGGGCGATGGCCGGGGCAAACAGGTCCTTCCAGGGCAGCTTGCCGTAGCGTTCGTGCAGGGTCCACCAGGCGTCGACCGCGCCGGGCACGCTGACGGCGATGGCGCCGTGCGAGGGGATGAGGCCGTTCTTGGCGCGGGCCCGCACCGTCTCCAGCGACAGGCCCCGGGGGCTGCGGCCCGAGCCGTTCAGGCCCATGACCTGCTTGGTCTTCGGGTCCCACAGCATGACGAAACAGTCGCCGCCGATGCCACACGCGATGGGCTCGGCATAGCCCAGCACCGCATTGGCCGCGATGGCCGCATCCACCGCCGAGCCCCCGGCCCGCAGGATGTCGATGGCCGCCAGCGTCGCCAGGGGGTGGGCCGTGGCCGCCGCCCCATGGGTTCCCCAGGCTGCGCTGCGGCTGGCGAATGTGGCCCCGTCGATCCGATCGCCCGGTCCCACGTCGGGCCGGTCGCGGTTGGGCGTCGCCTCCCGGCTCTGTCCCGCAGCCCCGCTGGCGAAGAGCGCGCCTGGCAGGGCAGCGGGCAGGGCGGCCAGGAAGGTGCGGCGACGCATGGGCAGGCTCCGGATCAGCGATGTAACAGCGCCGTCACTATAGGCGCCACAGCCGCTCGCGAGGCTAGTCCCCGAGTTGGATATTCAGGGCTGTCAGGGCGTCGGCGATGGGAATGAACAGGTTGATGCCCGTAGGCGCGCTGCCAGGCTGGAAGCTCGCCACGGTAATGGCGATCACCTGGCCGCGGCTGTTCACCAGCGGGCCGCCGCTGTTGCCCGGGTTCACCGTCACATCGCTCTGGATGAAGCGGAGACCGTCGGTCACCCTTGTGGCCGAGACGATGCCCCGCGTGATCGTGCCTTCGAAAGCCTCGTCCAGCGGGGTGCCCACCGCAAAGACATCGTCTCCCGCCTGTGGCGAGTTCAGCTCCAGCCCTAGCGGCGCGCGGCCCGCAGGGGGGGCGATCTTGATCAAGGCTACATCACGTCGGGGATCGCTGCGCACGACTTCCCCAGGGCCTCGGCGCCGTCGGTCCAGCGAACCTTGACGTATTTGGACCGGCCGACGACGTGCGCGTTCGTCAGAATCTCGCCGGTCGAGGAAAGCAGGAAGCCGCTGCCATGCCCGGCGTCCGAGAGGACGGAGAC
>Ga0208316_1002088_pt1 | contig 10504 bp, 8 predicted proteins | sample MalvireepMed_231_FD_184240 | JGI IMG/M metagenome (GOLD analysis project Ga0208316, IMG submission 184240) | Marine viral communities from the Global Malaspina Expedition - Malaspina viral metaG DeepMed_231 (SPAdes) (version 2) | ecosystem: Environmental > Aquatic > Marine > Oceanic | place... | reverse complement strand
GCAGCCCCCTGCGTATGACTGGTGGATCGCCCATGCCCATGAGGACTCGGCGTTTCTGCTCCTGACCGAATACCCCGATGTCTTTGAACAGGCGGTGACCAGCCGTCTGGTGCAACTCGGACGCCCCGCTGATCAAGGCGTCTTGAATCAGGCGAAGTGGCGTGCGATCTGGGAGCAGGACCGCTACGGGTCGCTCTCCTCGATTCTTCAAGCGATTCAACCCCTCGCTGAAACAACCTATCGGCCGCTGAACGGCCCGCTCCGGCTCGACCACCGGGCGCTGCGGGATGATACTGGCCCCTTCCCCCTTGTGGGTGTGAGCGCGTTCTGGGCCCCGTGGGCGGTGCGGCACAATCAGGGGCAACTTGACCGCTTCGCGGAATGGGCGGTTGGGTCCGGGATGACCTACGTCCGGTGGTTTGGCAGTCACGACTGGGCCGGGGGCACCGATGTGCAGACCGCTAATTACTTTGCGCTGATGGAGCGCACGATTGAACTCCTCGCTGACCACGGACTCCGGTCTGAAATCACCTGTTTCACGCGCCGACACATCGTCTCGGACCCCGCCTATTTCGTGCGGGAATGGGCGTCCCTCGCCAAACAACACCCTGACAAGGTGGCCTGTGTCGAGATTGCCAACGAATGGAATCACAGTGACAACGGGTGGGAGGACGAAGAGATTCGGGCCTTGGGCAACGTGTTTCGTGAGCGGTGTGACACCCCACTAGCCCTCTCAGCGGCGGCGGCACCGGACTGGGAGTCTCTCGAAGACCGCCTGTCCGATCTTTATAGCGATGGGGCCGCGACCATTACCACGGTTCATTTCCCTCGGCGGGATAATACGAGCGAAGGTCCGTGGCGCTGGGTACGACAACCGTGGCACGCCAAGCACGGCGTGACAGACTGTCCCTCGCCGGTCATTGACAACGAGCATCAACGCTGGGACAAGAGTTATCAGGGACGGTGCGTGGAAGTCGCGGCAGCGGCTCCGCTGACCGCCTTTGTCTGTGGGTGTGCGCTCTCGGCCCACCACGATGTCTACGGGGTCTTCAATGATTGCGGCGAATATAACCATGGAGATTCCGGCGCACAGTTGCAGCGCGTGCTATCCACCGTGCTGCCGTTCGTCCCATCTGATATTGCCAACTGGCAATCGACACGGGTAGGTAATGGGGGTGGCCCGCATCCGTTCCCTGGGTTACTCGACCAGCATTGGACGTTTGAGCCGAATCCCAGTCACGGTGTCTCTCGGTCCTTTGCGGCGGTGCATGGCGATCAGTTTGCAATGACCCTGACCGGGGTGCGCGACTATGTCGCCCTTGATGATGTGCAACCGCGCCCCTATCGGGTGCTGTCATTGGCGACCGGCGATGAGGTCTACAACGGATCTGGGCCTGTGCGTCTCGACTCGACCGATGGCACCGCCTTTTTTGCGGTGACGACCTGATGCCGTATCCGATTCAGACCCAGGTCTTCTCGGTGTTTCTCGGCACGCAGGAAGGGATTCACTCGGTGGCACTGCCCGCGATCTATTCCTCCAGCGGGAGCCGGAATCTCTGGATTGACAAATTAGGTCGGGCCAAGAAGATCCTCGGGTATAGCAAACAGAATAGTTCTGCGGTCACGACCAATACGGGCAGTGCCGCTACACGGGTGCGGGCGTTGCGGGCCTATCGGCAGACTGGTGCCTCTTTCACGCGCCAGTTGATGGGGGTCTTCGAGGCCGCCTCGAGTGAGTATGAACTCTGGTATAGCACCGACGACGGTGCGTCGTGGACGTTCATTGCCGACCTCGGGAGTGGGTCCGTGGGGTCCATCCCCGACTTTGCCCAGGTGGATAACACCCTGTTCTTCGCCAATGGAGTGGTGGCTCCCCGTGCGTGGAATGGATCGGCGCTCTCCACCGCTGGTCCCTCGGCGAAGTCCCCAACTCCCACCTCGGTCGTCAACACGGCCAACGGGCAACTCAACGGCAGTTACAGTTGGAAGATGGTCAGTGTCGATGATGCAGAAGTGCGATCGGCGGGGTCGGTGACCTCGAACATCATCCAACTCCAAGATGAGCAAAGCAACCTGTCATGGACTGCCGATAGCGATACCGATATCACCGGTTATGAACTCTATCGGACCACTGGCACCGGCACGACATTCTATTTCGTGACGTTTATCGATGGGCGCACCACTACCAGTTATACCGATAACGCCTCTGACCTCGATATTTTAGAAAATCGGGTCAATCAGGAACACGGCGATGCACCCGCAACCGGGAGTTACTTCTGTGAGCCACACAAACAACGCCTCTGGTGGGGACGGACCAATACCAATCCTCGGCGCGTGGCCTGGTCCGATCCTGGGCTGCCCGATCAGGTGGGAGTCAACAACTATCTCGATTTCACAGACCAAAGTTCGGTGGGGGACGTGGTTACTGGGATGGTGGGGGACTTCGAGGGAATGCTGGTCGTGTTCTGTGAGCGATCCATCTGGACCGTCAGCGGCACCGGCCAAATAGTCTCTGACATCATGGACTGGACCCGCACCAAGTCCAATGCGGTCACAGGCACCGCTGCGAATCGGTCGATTGTGCGCGTGCCGGCCGGGTCCGTCTACACCGATTCGAGTGGCACCCAGGTGACGACGAGTCGGGTCATGCTCGGCTATTTCACCCCGCTGGGAGATATCCGGCTCTTTGACGGGAATAACGATGTGGTCATTTCCACCCCGGTCAAGGAGACGTTGAAAGAATTTGTCTACGCGGAGCTGGAGAAAGTCCACTCGGTGCATGACATCGAGAATGCCCATGTGGTGTGGTTCTGGCCTGGGACTTCTCCCGATGACGCGGAGTGTACCAAGGCGGTCGTCTGGAACTATCGCTGGGGTGTCTGGTATGTCTGGCCGGATATGCCGATGGCGTCTTCGACCACGATTGATACGGCCACGGACACCCAGGTGGTGCTGGTCGGCGAAGCCCAGACCGCCAAGGGCGGCTTCTGCTACAAGTTCTTCGACGGGGATAGTTTTGATGGCTCAAACATCCCGGCCCGATGGATTACCAAGGTGATCTACGGGACCGACAATAGCTGGAATGTTCGTTCGCCACAGCAGATGATGGCGTATATCAAACGGTATCGCTGGCTGGACATCATTGCCCAGGCGGATTCCGATGTCACGCTCACCGTCGAGTGGATGGAGGGCAACGCCGGGGATGATGCGGTGAGCGAAGGGGCAACCAGTAAGGCGCTCACCCCGGTGGGTTTCCAACTCATCACGGCAGACGGGAACGGGATTGATACAAGTGAAGGCTCTGGTGTGACGACCTCGTCTGACTCGGTGCAGAAGATTATCAATCTGGAGGGGAGTAACGGGGACTTCATTCAGGATGTCGGGTGTCGGATACGAATCAGCGATGATGCCCAGAACGGCTCATGGAGCTTGGAGGGGATGACCCTCGGCTACCAAGTCCTCCCAGGCGCGACACGACGGTTGCAGTAATGGCGCGATCAAACATTCCGCTTGATTTCCCTATTCCCGACTTTGCTCGGATACGGGAAGAGTCTGGCTCGGTGACGGAGCGGTCGATGCGATCTCTCTATTTCTCTGCGATTGACACCCGTCGTCGGGTGCAGCGGATTCAGCAGGAGTTGGGATGGCAAAGCACCCCGTTTCTAGCCGGGAATTTCACCGCCAATTCGGGCACATGGACGGTAGCAAGTGCCGACCAGAAGCTCTATCAGTTCATCAAGATGGGACAGTTCGTCACGATCAACTTTTTTCTCGAAGACACGACTACCGGCTCCGGTATGGGGAACGAACTCCGTATTCAGATTCCGAAGGGCCTGAAAGCGACGACGACGACCTTTACGGGGCCGCTGACCATCAAAGGGTCGGTCGATACAGAAGGCTACATCACCACCGGAGGCACCGATAAACTCTACTGTTACCGGACGGACCATGCGGCGTGGCCGTCCAGTATCACAGATAACGTGGATATTCGTGGTGCAATTAGCTTCCAAACAGCCCAGTGATATACTGCCAACCGGTGCTGTATCGGAGATTCAGTTCCGCGACTATGCCGTGGGCGATCCCCCACGCATCATTGCGTGGTATCAGGCCGATCGTGACGGGTTCGAGGCGTTTATGGGGCAGTCAGTTCCCGATGAGCTGGCGTGTACTTTGGCAATGAATACGCTCCTTCAGGCGGCTCAGCAGGGATGGGCGCTCTTTGCGATGGTGGATCAGGGTGAGGAGACGATTGGCTTTACGGGATTGACGAATATCAGCCCAGATCGGGCGTTCGGACAACCCCACTTGTATATCGCGCCGCCGGCACGCCGGTATAGCGTCCGTGTGGCGAAAGCAGCAGAGCGTCATGTGGCGGCCCTTGGTGTGAAACACTTCATGGCGTCGGTCGAATACGGTAATAGACGCGGATTGGCCCTGATCAAGCGACTCGGGTATCAGGAAGTCCCCCGCAAGAGTTTTCTGAAGGAGTTGTAGCGATGGGTGGATTTGAGGTACCAATTGCTCAAGGCGTGTTGGGGGGCATCGGTGGTTATATGCAGGGCGGGGGTGAGAGTGACCCGATCACCGGGTTACCCATTGGCAATACGATGTTTGCTGCGCCTCGCATGTATAAATCGTATGTGGGCGATCTCGGGACAGCGGGTGCGGTTGCGGCCCAACGAGCGTCCAGAGATATTTCCTTCCCTGGGTCTTACGTCCAAAACCCTTTCATGATCAAGGGGGGTCCGCTTGATGTTGGAGTCACGGGACGCGATCCAGCTCTGTCTCGACCGGAACTGTTGCGTCGATCGGGAGTGGATTGGGGAACAACACCTCCGTTTTCAGGAGAACTCTCAGGGTCAACGGTTTACAGTGAAGCGTATCAACCATCTCCACCACAACCGATGTTGGGGGGTGGCTTACAGGAAGTGGAAGACGCGCTCGGGTTGATGGGTATCGAGCGGGATGCGACGGGGATGCTGACTTTTGCGGCGAACCAGTTTGCACCGTCACCAGGACAGCAGAGTCTTGGCGGTCTGCGGGCAAGAATCCGTGCAGCAGCAGGACAACCTGATCTAGATTCACCGTATGACCCCATGAATGCAGGGTTGGGTCTTGGTGATGACGAAAGTGGTGGTAACTAAGGGGCACTCATGGCTGTACGTAGACGAGGCAGCGAGGGAACCGGAGTCGTTTTTGACGAGGGGGGCGAGGACTATCTGGACGATTATGCTCCCGACCAAGCGATTGACCCCTCGACAATTCCCGGCGCTATTCCTACAGTAACTTGGACGACTGACAACCTACCCTTTGGCTGGGACCCTTCTAGTAATCCCGTTTATAGTGGGATCAGCGATCCCGACTACGATGAGTTGACACCGCACGGTGACCCTCCGAGGGTTGATCCTGAAGATTCTGGTCGTGGATTTCCTGAGACTGATGACACCACTCCAGCTTTTGTTGGTACCCCCCTTGGTGGGTTTGACGAAACGCTCAGTCAGTATAATGACTGGGATCCGTTCTTCCGGTGGGCGCATGAAGGCGCACCGATAGGGGGACTTACCCAAACGGCCGCGTATGACCCCAGTCGGTTTGCCTCTCCGACACGGGAATCCCCTCTCTGGACTGGCGGTCGGTTTGCCGGTTCAGATCAGACGTACGAGCCGTATATCGGTGGTGGATTAGGCTGGTCGGGATTCCAAGACGAGTATACGGGCCAGTCCCCCCGGTTCCTTAAAGGGGGACCGGTTGATACGGGCAAAGCCCGTCGTGGATGGACCCCGCAGACCGCCGAGGAGCAAGCGCAAGGCCAACGATGGCTCCAACAGCTTGAAGACGCGTACTCGGAGTATGGAGCCACCCCTTACGCGCAGTATGCACGGACGGACACCTCCCCAGGACTTGAGCGTGAACAACAGGCGTGGAATGTGCTGGCAGACCGCTATAACTTGGAGCGTCAGGCCAAGATTAACCAGTGGAATCAGGATCAGCAGCGTCAGGCGGATATGACAGCGTGTATTGCCGCCAAGGGCACATGGAACGACGCTACTGGGTGTACTCCGTATGTTCCACCACTCACCCTTCAAGAGCAATGCGTCCAAGACCCCACCAAAGACTGGGTTAACGGCGAATGTGTCCCGAAATCCACGAACGGTGAACCGACTGAGGTCACCTGTTGGGACGGATCAAAGGCGGCTACTTTAGCAGACTGTCCCTACCAACCCCCTAACGGCACAGGCTCGAACGCAAATGAGTTAGCGTGCTACAAGGGCGGGGGCCGATGGGTGAACAACGAGTGTATCCCCGCCGATGGCACGGATTTACCAAAAGGTGGGAAGACTAGTGACCCTGATCTCGATGATCGCCAGGATATCGATCCCTTTGGTCACACAGAGGTAGACCCGTCGAGTATGCCGATGTATCCACCGGAGTATCAGGAGTACATGACGCTTCGGGGCTTCGACGATCCGCTCTCCCAGATGCAAAATCTTGGGATTGAGGGTCTGACGCAGGGCGGGGGCCGGATCAGAACCCCATTGAGTGCCCAGACTGACCTCACGTTGTCCGATCTCATGGCGGCGGGGGGAGAACTGGCCCCGACTGCGGATGAAGCACGACGGGGGTCTGAGTTGGACCGCATCATGGCCGAAGGCGGTCTGTCGGATGCCACCCCACTTGAACAGGAGACACAGGAGTTATTACGTGACCTGATTGCCCGTGGGGGCCGACTTCCACCAGATGATCAGCGTCGGGCGATGGAAATTGAAACTGCCCGGTCCCCACTGGACATCTTGCGGCAGTCCCAGCTCGCCGAAGGCCGCGCAGCGATGGCAGGACGGGGACTCCTTGGGCAGGGGCCGGAAGCGGACTACGGGCAACGTCTCGAACAACGCTTAGCTCCGATGTACACCCAGGCTGCTCAGCAGATTCAACTTGATGAAGCGAATCGGTCGGAGGAGCGGTATCGGACGGCGATGGAAGCGTTAAGCCAGCAAGCCACCTTCCAACGGGCGTCGGCAGATCAGCGGTTTACCCAGGCAAATCAACTGCGAACCAGTTTGACGTTGGATACGGCCCGTCGGCAGGATGATCGTCTGACGAATGCGATTAACCAGTCGGCCAACATTACCGACTCACAAAGTCGCAATCTGGTCGATACGATTAACGCCACGACCGGCGTCCAGAAAATGCGGAATGACGCCGCGATCGATGTACTGGATCGGAATATCCAGTGGAACCAGTTCCTGGCGGAGTACGATTTAGATCGGGCGAAAGTTATCGAGATGATTGACCAGAACCGCTTTGGTGAAATCTTGCCGTATCTCAATGCGTTCCTCCAGGCGATTCAGACGGGCACGGTAGGGTGGCGAGAGCAAACCGATGAAGTTTCTAGAGGATAAGAACGAATGGCTTTTAATCCCTTAAATCAAGGTGGGCCGGCTCCTATGAATCCGTACACGGGTTCGCCAACCGCCCCACGCGGCTCGGTATCCCCAGGTGGGGGGATGCCCCAGACGGGAGCGGGTGGGATACCGGTGAAGCGACGGGCGCAAGCGGAACCGCAGGGCATTAAGGGTACGAAACGCCGATCACGGACACGTCGAGGCGGTCGTCCTTCGGGTGCGCCGCCGCCCAATCTGCCGAAAGCGGCTCCGATGCCACAGACCCCGATGCCCTCTGAGTCTTCACCGCTCGGGGTGGATTGGTCCGTATCGCGTGGTCTTGGGAATGGGGGGTATTAAGCATGTCTGTGCAACGACGACTGGGACGGGGGTTCATGGGGGCGGCCCAAGCACTGGGAGCGCGTCGTCCCTCGTCTCAGGGACAACAGAATGATCTTCCCTTGGGGGATAACGATGCGGAAAACGATGAGTTTCTCCGTAAATTGATCGCACAGTTTGGGAGCCAATTCGGTGTTGAAAGCCCGAATGAGCTGCCGGAATCCCTTCGCAAGATGTTCAGAAAGTTCTAGGTACGGAATGCCGTCATCACGAACACAACGATTGGGAAATGCGATTCTTCGTGGCCTTGAAGCGGGAACTCAAGCGTATCAAATTCAGCAGGACTTGCGACAAAATAAAGCGTTAGAGCGATACCGTCTCGCCCAAGCTGCCGAGATTGAAGGACGGCAAAAATTCCTTGGTATGCTCTCTAAGCTTGAACAGCAGGAGATCGACGCCCGTAGCGCCCTCCCATCCGTCGTTCAACGGCGCACACCGTTTCAACAGCATATGCAACTCCAGGAGGAAGAAGGTCCGACGTATGAAGGTGGGGGGTATGGTGGCATGGCACTCGATAGGCCATCCCTACCGCAACCAGAGTTGACAGGGCCGGATCTTTTTCGAGAACATCCGGCGATTACGGCTTCTCGTCCAGGTTGGGAGCGTGCTAAACAGACACCAGGGCCGGGGGGTCAACCTGATCCGCAGACATCCACCGGGTTTATCGCCTCTGGCACGCCAGAAGCGCGGGCCATTGGTACCCAGCATCGGGCAGTTGATCCCTCTGGCGCTCCACGGCCAGATTCTCTCCCTGTTCCAGGTTTCTTTTCTGGGACTAACAAATATGCGTCCGAGTTTACGGCACCGTCTCAATTTGACCCGGTGGAGGAGCAAAAAAGAAGACTTTCAGGGTTATCGGGACTTCCTGCGGGAACCTATCGCAGCGAAGAAACACCGGAATGGACAAATTATCAAACCTTTATAAAGGGGGTCACAGAGAATATCGCCGATATTTTCGGCGCGAAACCAGACAAGGTTGAGTATACCGATATGAACGGGAACCCCACCACGACGTATGTCAATTTGGGGATGGTATTAAATCCTGGGTTACTGGACGCTGCTAGACGGATACCTGGCGTGGCCCCGATCTTTGAGAAAGGGTTCTTAGATCAGGTACAGGGAATATCCAGTAGCTCTGAAGAGCGGAATATAGATCAGATGGTGCAAGGTGCTGATGCCAATAAGGTTATGGAGGAAGCGGTACACTCTCCGCTTGATCCACACAATCCGCTCGCTCGGCGGATATATCAGAATCCGCTACCAGGGATGGAAATACGCGGCAACACCATGACTGTGAGAAATATCTCGACGGACAATCAGAAGATTTTGTCGCAGTTGGCACCAGTGGCGAATGTATTGCAAGAGATTGGAGATTTGGCGCTGTCCTTGAACACTTCGGAATCCAGATTTATTGCCGGATTGACAGCGATGGGACAAACCGTTGAATCGCTTTTCGGAAGAACGTGGTTCACCGATCCGCGCACCGTGACGCTGACGGAGGGGCAGATTCAAGACCTCGCCGCCAAGATGGGGCTTTCATCACCGAATAGTTTGGACCGGATACGACTGTTAAGCAGTAAGCGACGAGCCTACGCTGGATTATTTGCAGAGATGGGCGGTGAGCGTGGGCGCAAGACGGAAGATGATGTGCGACGGGCACTCCTCATGGTTCCGGGGGTTGGGGAAACTCGTGGTTATACACTTGAGATGTTGGATAGTTTGTTTGAGAACGTAATCAATACTTACGACGGGATCGTCGGCGGATTCATTCCCGTAGTAGATCCCATGATCGATCGGTTGCGTCGGCAACAATTGATGATCGGAGATGAACTACAGCAGCGGTTCTTGGACGATCCAGGTGTTGTTCTTCCTCCAGGTGTTGTTCTTCCTCCAGTCATAGGCCAGAACGGGGGCGCTGGCCCTGGGACCAGCGGTGGAACGCCACAATTCGGCAAGACGACGCCGAGAGCGCGTTGACAGCCGATGCCAGCCGATCCACGTCAGTACTATCAGGGACTGGTTTCCAAGTATGCTGACCGATTCAAGGTACCGACCGACCTTGCGCTCGCCGTTCTTGAAACTGAGTCGAGTTTCCGGCCCGATGCCGTCTCCCCAAAGGGGGCGAAAGGGCTGTTCCAGCTCATGCCGTTGCTTATTAGGGAGTATGAGGTCACGGACCCGTTCGATCCCGAGGAGAATATCCGGGCGGGGGTGCAGCATCTCGGGGTATTACTTCGGAAGTATGACGAGGACGATCGGCTGGCCGTTGCCGCGTACAATGCCGGGGAGTCAGCGGTGGCTCAAGCGCAGGGTGTCCCTCCTTTTAAAGAAACACAGACCTATCTTGCCAAAGTGCAGAATGCGCGTGCCCAGTTTCAACGGGGACCATCTCAGGAGCCGGTGATGGCACAACAGTCAACACAACCGCGTGAATTTGAGCAATGGATTTACCCGTCCATCCAACTGGGGTCGGATGAGATGCGGAACGAGGATGGCGAGGTGCTTTCGCCTGAACACGCAGATCGACAGGGGATTTTAATTTCCTGGGCTGGACTGCCGGGGGATGCGCCGAGAGACGAGCAAATTGCCGAGATTTTCCGCCAAGTAGACCCCGAAGGGATCGTTACGCGAGAGGATGCCGCTTCGCTCGGCGCACTCAGCACCACTGCCGGCGTTGGGGCGGGGAGAATGGCCGTCAAGGGTGGACAATCGCTGCTTCGACG
>Ga0208316_1002081_pt1 | contig 10539 bp, 6 predicted proteins | sample MalvireepMed_231_FD_184240 | JGI IMG/M metagenome (GOLD analysis project Ga0208316, IMG submission 184240) | Marine viral communities from the Global Malaspina Expedition - Malaspina viral metaG DeepMed_231 (SPAdes) (version 2) | ecosystem: Environmental > Aquatic > Marine > Oceanic | place... | reverse complement strand
GCACTAATGTCATCAAGACGGGTTTTAAACTGCTCGGTAAATTGGGCAACGCTTTGCGATATATTAATATCGACTTTTTCAAAGCTCGATATATCAGCGCTAAGTACGCTTGAAAACTGCTTCCACTTTTCTAACAACGCATCGCGTTTTGCGCTTGTTTGGTCTAGCTGCTTATTAACCTGGGTAAGGGTTAACTCAGTGTGTGTAACGCTTTCTTTTGCCTGTGCTCCTTGTTGCTCAATATCATCTAACTGCTCTTTTAAGCTGTCACGCTTTTGTACAGTTTCAGGTATATCAATCGCCACGCTAGCCGTAGTGTGCTCGTTAGCTCCACATACCGGACATGGCTCGCCACTTTTTAGCTGGGCGCGCAGGTGTGCCACTTCAGCATCTAGGGCGATCAGCGCCTCTATGTCTTTTAAATTACTGCGTGTTTGTTTGTAGGCGTCAACCAAGGCTTGTCGGTCAGATTGCTGCTGCGCTAGTTTTTTCGATAAGTCTTCCTTCTGTGCACTCAGCGATACTTTGTCTTGCTCTAGTGCCAAATATTGCTGTTGAATATGACCTATCTGAATCAGGTTGTCCCAGTGATGAAGCTTGGTATCCCGCTCTTGTTGAAGACTTGTTTTACTGCTTGCGCTATTTTTATTGGCGTTAGAAAGCGCAGCATTTAACGCCTCTTCACAAGTGGCGACGTTGGCGGTCGCATTATCAAAAGTTTGCGTTAATGTTTTCAGCGCCTGATTCGTTTGTGTAATAGCTTCATCAATTGAGGAAAGCGCGTGGCGGTGCTCTTCGGCGCTTTGTTTAAGCGTCGCTATTTGCTTCTGTTCGCTCTCAATATGCCGCGCAGTTTCACTCCAACCGCTGATAAACTCGGCCATACTGCTGAGTGAGTGGTTTTCATTTAGGTAGGCTTCTAATTCACCCAGTTTTTTCTTGTTATCGGCTGACGCATTTTCAATTTCTGTACGCTTTTTAGTTAGCGCATTTATGGAGCGCGTAAACTGCGCAGCGCTGTCATTTGCTTTTTGTTGGGCCGCTGTACTCTGCGCTATATTATTATCTAACGGAACCACCTGCTCGTTTATGCGCTTTTCAAGTTCACTGCTTTGTTGCTTAGTTTGAAGTAGTGCTCGTTCAGCATTGGTCACTTCCGAGCTGAGCTGTTCTTTTTGCGTTTTTAATTCAGGAAGCTGCGCCGCTTTTTCATTGAGCTTTTCTTTGTAGCCCGATACGTCTTGCTGAAGCCCGTTTCGCTGCAAAAAAGGGAGGCGAAGCTTTTCGGCGGGCTCACTGTGAGTTAGCACATCAAGTTCTTGTTTCGCCTCATCAATCGCATTATTCGCAGCAAGCTGTGCTTCTTTCGCCTCTTTAAGCGCGAGTGCATTGGTGTTGAATGATTGTTGCCATTGCTGTTGCTGTTGTAGTTCAGTAAGTGTTTGGTTAAACGCCGCAACTTGACCATTAATACCGTCTTGCTCTTCTTCCAACTGGGTAATTTGCTCATTGCTAAGTAACGTTACCCCTTCAAGCTTTATCGCGAATTCTTTTTTCTTTTGTTTAGCCTCGCTAAATTGCTGATGTACTGCTTGTGATATTTGCCCATAGATTTCAGTACCAGTTAGTTCTTCAAGTAACTCAGCCCTGTCGCCTTCATTGGCATTTAGAAAGGCAGCAAAGTCGCCCTGCGACAACATCATAGATTTTGTGAAGCGCGCAAAGTTCAGACCAGTGAGCTTTTCTATCTCTTCATTTTTAGGGCGAACCTGGGTTGCTAGCACATCGCCACTTTCAACTTCAGCCAGCTCAACATCGGCACTTTGCAGATTACCGTCAACTTTTCCTCTGGCGCGGCGCATGCTCCAAAACGCACGGTACGCTTTACCCTTAATATCAAACTCAACTTCCGCCAAACACTCCGCTGTACCGCGAGTCATAATGTCGTTGTTCGACGTTGATATAGGCCCAAGTCGAGGCGTTTGGTGATATAAAGCTAAACATATTGCATCGAGCAGGGTGGTTTTACCCGCACCGGTTGGGCCAGTAATGGCAAACAAGCCGTTGTCGATAAAGGGTGACTGAGTGAAATCTATCTTCCACTCCCCTTTAAGGGCATTTAAATTTTTAAGGCGTAAGGTCAATATTCTCATTTTCAATCGCCCTGCGTTTCTTCTCATTTTTAATCGCCCTGCGTTTCTTTGTTTGGTTCAGATTCGCTTGCAGGCTTTGATTGTACTAGCCCTTCGCTGTTTTCTAAGTCTTCTTTATTGGTATGCACTAGCGCTACGGCTTCGGCAAACAAATGTTTAATACGCTTAATACGTGACGGCTCAGTATTTTTCTGCGGCAGTTCTGAAGCCTCGTTGGACGTTTCATTAGGTTCCTCATCCAACGACTCTAGCACTAAGCGCGCTTCAAAAACCTCGTTCACTGACAGCTCGCTAAGCTGTACATTTTGCTTTTTGCTCAGGCTTTTCACCGTGCGCTTACGCATGCGTTTTAGCTGAAGAATTTCAGCGTTTTTAGCGTTTTAGCTGAAGAATTTCAGCGTTTTTACCTTCTAATAAGCCCTGAATTCGCTGCTGTAAATCAGTCAGGTAGTCTTCGGTTTCAACCTCAATACACAACCACACGGGGTCTTTTGAGCCAAAAGGTTTTTCGTTAGAACTAGAAGCTTCATGGCTAGCGAGAGGTTCTGAACTGGCGTTTTGGTCTTCGTTTGCTAGGGAAGCATAGGCTATGGCTTCGCTTTCATTAATCATCGCCTCAATCGCTTTTAAGTCCCCTTTTATTACTTCCATGGCTTGAAAACGAGGTACTGGAAGGGTTGAGATATTGGGTGTCGTGCTTACCCCGTCAAACTCCACCAGCACGATTTGTTTTTGAGAAGTTAATTCATCAAAGCTTAGCGGTATAGGCGAGCCTGAATAGCGAATGTGTTCGGTTTTCGCTACCTTTTGGGGTCTATGGATGTGGCCTAATGCGATATAGTCGGCTGGCGGAAAACCTTTGGCGTCAAAGCCTTCAAGGGTGCCAATGTAGATATCACGCACACTTTCCGACTGACTTACACCCAAGGCGGTTAAATGCCCCGTGGCGATAATGGGAATAGCAGCGCTATGATCAATGCCCTCTTCAAATCGATTATTTTCCAATGTGTTGCGTAGTGTTAGGGCTTTATTATAAAGCGACGCATAGTGCTGTTTTATTGCATTGCCCAGCGCTTGGCGCTTGTCAGTTGCGCTTTGCCCCGACTCACTTACCAATACGTCACGAGGGCGAATAAATGGCACAGCACAAAGCACGGCACTGGGCTGGCCCTTGCGGTTTTTAAGCGCAATTACCTGTTCACTTATTTCTCCATATGTACTGGCTATCACATGACTATTTAAATATTTCAGTAGCGCCTTGCTTTCATTTAGTACCGACACCGAGTCGTGATTTCCCCCCAGCACCACTAGCGTACACTGCATGCCTTGTAATTCACCGATAAACGCATGGTATAGCTCTCGGGCATAGCTTGGCGGCGTGCCAGTGTCAAACACATCGCCCGCGACAATAATCGCATCTATTTGATGCGCTTCTACTTGTTGGAGAAGCCATTTAAGGAAAGCGGCATGTTCTTTTTTGCGACTTTTCGTAAAAAAACTCTGACCTAAATGCCAGTCAGATGTATGCAATATTTTCATGTAGAAGTGAACCAGGCTTGTTGCATTGGAGATAGAGAAACGCATTCGGCGCAATGCGGCTTTTGCCATGGTGTGTCGATGTTGGTCGGCGCACCGTACAGCAACTATAGAGATTTTGTGGTTTTATGACAATGGTTTGTATTAAGGGCACATGACTAGGAGTACGGATAGAAAGCAAAGGGCACCGCTGGCTTTATTAAACGTGTGGTGTCTAAAAGCGTAGGTGACTGACATCTAATTTATCGCAGTAGCCAAATAAAACCGTTCACACCGGTTGATAAATATTGTCCCAGTAATCATCGAGTATCTTCACGGCATCGTTGAGCGCTCGTGCTGCAAAAATATCACCGTTTTGCTCAACCAGATCCATAGCCACCAGTTTATCAATGGCATCGGTAACGTCGAAATCGAGCGCACAGTTGTGTTCTTCTAAAAAGTAGGTTTCTATTGCACTATCTAGCGTTGCTAATGTCATTCCACCTGCGGCAATTTCACTGCCTGTTCGCATCTTACAAAATGACGCAGAGCCTTCATCGAACACGTTACTACATCTCAGCAGAAAGGTATAAGCCAACAAAGCTTCTTTGCAATCCTCTTCCTCTGCTGCATCGATTAACGTGTGAAACACACCTGCGTTATTGTCTAAATTTTTGAAATACAGGTTGTCGGAAAGGGCCTTCATAAACCGAATTTTTCTGTTTTTAAACTTTGTCCATTCCTTGAAGATAAAGCTACCAAATACCCCCATGCCTATGCCAAAAGTAATTAAACTCTGCTTCGTCAACTCCACTTCATCATCTTTAAAGCCTAGCCAAAATGCGATAAACGACGCCACAAGTAGTAATGAAGCACCTAACTTAGTCACTAGGACAACCGTGCCGCCTATTGCAGCCGATGCGCTAATAATTAACTTATCTAGCGGCCGCATCTTCACTTCGCTATTGGGAAACAGCATTTCGAGATCGGCTTTAGGTACGTTTTGAAAAAGCTTAACTATGGTTGAACCAGGTTTGAAAGTTAACACCTTCTGCCCTTTTTCTTTAAAGTAGGCTTCATCTTTAAAGGTAATATACACGGCTACTTTGTCGTAGTTAGTGAACGACACCTCTTTTTTCCGTAAACCGAAAAAAGTACGCACGGTTTCAGTTTTCACCGACTCGCCCCTTCGATAAAAAACCACGTCGTCAAAATCGTCAAAGCAAACCGCAAGACGCACTTTAAATAGCGATTCTTCACTAAGCGCTGCTGCTAAATCTTCGTCTGTGACTTTCTCGAAATTGGCCGCATCAAGGAGGCTAGCAAATCCCTTAGAAAACGCTTTTTGGTGCTGCTTTCGCAACCTTTCATCCGCAGGCTGCAATTCTCGTGTGTCTTTATTTGGGTCAAAATGGCTGTAGCTATTTTTTAGCGCTTCTAGTTGCTCGTGGTACTGGTAATGAATACGGCTTACTAACAACGTAGAAAAAGTTCGGAAACCTGAAGAGTCGTAAGAGAGTACCCCCTCACACAAGGAGATGACATCGCATTTGCGAAATGGAATAAATCGTTCTAGTGGCATAGGTGGCTTTATGAGTTTTGCTACTTCTTATTCGCTGAGAATAGTCGCCTTAGCGCACGAAAAACACAACCATTCTTAGCGAAATTCCGCCTAATGTCTAAACGAAATAACTTTTCAATAAATATAATCTACATTATGTTTATTAATAGTTGTGCATATAACTTAAGGGGACGCTATGTTCGTATCAAGTTCTCGATACAATAATGACATATCGGCTCTTAGGGATGAGAGTCAAGGTTTGCTTGGCACGCTGGATGCGTTCAAAAATAATATGGCTTATGCCATCTACAGTACCGATGGACAGTGCACTTATGCTTCTCCAGCGTTACTTTCCATTTTGAGTTATCCAAACTCCACGGTAGCATCGTTTTCCCACGCTGCGATGCGTGTGGAAGGTATTGAAACCGAATCTCAATACAAAGGGTTTTGGCAACAGCTTGTCAATGGTGGCAGTTTTAGCGACACGGTTGCAAGAAAGACAGCACTTGGTGAAACCAAATGGCTTAAAGCAAGCTATGTTACTGTTAATGGAAACGGTAGTGTGGAAATTCACGCTATTTATCATGATATCACTGAGCACGAACAAGCGTACTTTGAAGGCAAAGCAGTCACTGATGCACTAAACAAATCAATGGCGGTTATTGAGTTTGAACCAGACGGCACAATCATCACGGCAAATGAAAACTTCACTGCCACAGTAAAATACAGTTTGTCTGACATTCAGGGCAAACACCACCGCATGTTTTGTAATGATAAGTTTTATCAAGATAACCCCAACTTTTGGGATAACCTTGCGCGAGGAAATTTCTCTTCAGGTCAATTCGAACGCGTCGATGCTAACGGCAATACGTTGTGGTTAGAAGCAACGTACAACCCTGTTTTTGATGGCTCTGGTCGCGTTACTAAAGTTATTAAATTCGCTTCAAATATTACCGACGCAGTGAACGAAAAACACGCTATTGCTCAAGCAGCTGAATTAGCAGTATCGACGGCAGAAGAAACTTCGCAGATTGCAGCAGATGGCGCCTCTTCGTTGCAGCGCAGCGTAGAGACTTTCGACGCTGCTCTTTCAGAAGTTGAAGAAACCAATCAGCTTATGAATGAACTCAGTGAACAGTCACTTAAGATTGAAACTATTGTGACGACTATTAGTGGTATTGCAGAACAAACTAACTTGTTAGCCCTAAACGCTGCAATTGAAGCCGCTCGCGCAGGCGATCAAGGCAGAGGTTTTGCCGTAGTTGCAGATGAAGTGAGACAGCTCGCTCAGCGCACTAGCCACTCTACGGTAGAAATAGAAAGCGTTGTAGCAGAGAACAGAAAGCTTGCCGACAAGTCCACAAAGAAAATGGCTGGAGTCAAAGGCAGCGTAGGGCTGGAGTCAAAGGCAGCGTAGACCAAAACAGTCAGCAAATTGCGCAAGTGCAGAGCATAATTGACGAAATTCAAAAAGGCGCGTTGAATGTATCAGAAACCGTTTCTGATATTCTTCGCTAAGAAATAATGGGTGAGAAATACAAAGGAGCTGTTGATATTCAACAGCCCCTTTCCTGTTAAAGCTTGATGGTATTTACTCTCTTAAGCCTTTGAAATGCGCGATGACTTAAGTCGAAGGTACTATTTATTATGTGCAACATTGGCGATGTGCTGCTGATGAATGTTCAGGTATTTTTTAATGCTATCTGCGTTCTTACCGTACTGTTCGACAAATGCAGAGACTGTTAATCCGTTGCACATCATTTCTTTTGCAACATACTTTTTGTCTAACGCTGAATCTTTAATTTGATTGTGCAACTTCCATTTGTTTCCCGAAGCCGCTGTCACGCAAAGGTTGGACGTTACCGAGTTGTCAGTAGGGGTGAATTCCACGGAAGCAAAAGAACCTCCTGCGAAAAGTGATGTAAAAGCAACAATAGCAATAGCGGTGGTACGTAATTTCATAGCATAATTTCCTTTTGGGGACGAAGTTACCTTGTTGTAGCATTACGTCTTAGCCACATGCACAACTAACATTACTATTACAATCACTAGGCCAACATTGAAAAAACAATCAATTTCAGACACTTAAAACCAAATAAGAATATATCAAATCGTTTCGCTCGTAAAATAAAAGCCACCTATCAAGATAATTCACTAAATAGTCGTATTTTTGACCACTTCAATTTGTGAGCAACATTCTAAAGTCAAAACTCAGCTTCATTTATCGATTTAATCTTCTACCTGGCTTATTTGACTTAACTAAAAAATTGCCTTCGCTTACAATGTGCTAATGACTTATCCCGTTCCCGCCAAACAGGTTGAAACCCTGTACGAAATTAAAAAAAGCAAATTCATTGCTTGTGCCGGCTTTGCCAACTCTCGTGAAAGTGCAATGGCGCTTTTAGACAGCGTCAAACAACAATACCCTGATGCTCGCCACCACTGCTGGGCTTATGTTTTTGGAAATCCTAGCTCGCCAACGAGTGCAGCCATGGCAGATGACGGTGAGCCTAGCGGTACAGCAGGCAAGCCTATTCTAAATGTGCTCCAGCACAAAGATATTGGCGATATCATGGTAATTGTTACGCGCTACTTTGGCGGAATTAAGCTTGGCGCAGGAGGATTGGTTCGTGCCTATTCGGCAGCAGCTCAGCAAGCAATTGACGCACTAGAAGTAAGACAAGAAGTTCGTTTAGAAACGCTCAACGTTGATATTGATTTCAAACACGAGCAGTTTGTACGACATTTAGCTGAGCAAGCACAGGGACAAATTGGTTCGTGCGATTACACAAGCAGTGTGTTGATGGCGGTTAAACTTCCCGAAAACGCAGTAGATAATTTCAAACAGCAACTGGCTGCAATTGCATTTTCCATTAATGAGTGCGAGATATAGTTCAGTTTACTTCTTTGTCCATAGGGGCACTCACTAAAAGCCTGAGAAAGACCTCGGTAAAACCACAGGCACTGGAAACAGCGCCAGGTGAATCCCACCTACCGCTGTTAAAACATCAAAAATTAGCTTTTAAGCGTGCCGCGAATAGGATAATTGTTATCGGGGTTACGAATAAACTCTAAGCCCGACACCAACTGTTCCAAATCCGGACGAACAAAAGGCGCATTGGCAATTTCAGCAATATGAATTTCGTTGTCACTGTTAAGCACAAACAACGCGGGTTCAGCGAAGTTATGATCGGTTTCTTTTTCTGAGCGTGGTTCAGAAATGTATAAGCCAAGCTTTTCCATATCACTTTGTGATAAACCACATGCAATAGGGAAGTTTATGGATAGCTCATCAAGATGTTCGTCAAGCTGTGCTTTGCTATCGCCGCTTACTGCAACTACATCAATATTCATTTCACGAAGGCGGCCAGTGAAGTCTTCGAGTTTATTTAAGTATTTAGTACAGATCGGGCAATGCTTGCCGCGAAAAACGACGACCATTTTCCAGTCGCATCCCTCTTCTTTGTTAGTCAACGATACCGTTTCACCAGTTGATAATGTAACGCTAACTTCAGGAAAAGTGGCGGCTGGGTGCATTTTTTGTGTATACATAGAGACTCCTTAACAATTAATCTGAATCCTTCAACGCACGGCAAGCAGGTCGCTTGTTTTGCCGTACTAGAACTACACTAGGTAAACTTAATACGTTAAACCTAACGTTCAGATCGCCTTTTTGAACAATCGTTCAATTTTTTTCGATGTAAAGGCTTAAAGGTCATCAACGTGTTATAGAGAATTAAAAAAACGAGAGATAAAAAAAGCAGCGCCGAATGCGCTGCTTTTTTGTGTGGCAAAGCCATCGATATATTCAAGCGCTGAGGATTAGTTTACGTATCCCTCATTGGCTCTAACGGTGAGCGGGTGATAGCCCAGTTTCGCTTCTTCAAAGGCGCGCTTCGCAAACGCCTTGCCGTCGGGCGTTTTTGATAGCTCACGATACAGCGGCTTAACCAGTTTATTGCGTCCTATCGACACTAGATAGGTGTACAAACGATCAAAAGCAGGTTGGTAGTTATTTTCTACCGCGATCATCAGCCAGCTATGAGCAATTTCGTTGTTCTTTGTTGACGTTAACGAAAATGCCTTGTCCAATTCAGCAAGCTGTGGCTCAGTCAATGTTTCAGGCATATTGTTCAGGAAGTATAACCACTCGTGTACCGTCCATTGTGCCGTTTCTATATCCGCCGCGTTTACATCACCTGAAAGCCATGCCGTGCGTGTATCATCGATTTTGGTGAAAGCATCAGACTCTGGCTGAGGTGCATCTTCCGGAAGACCCGGTTCGAAAATCCAAGTATTTATGCGCTTAGCATCGAGTTTATCTGGGTATTGGTTCAATAGCGTTTCATCTAAATAAGCGATAAATGTGTCGGTGGTTATGCTCTTAAAAGCAAAGTCTTTAAAGTACTGCATTAAAAACGCGTCAAAGTTTTCGCGACCTATTTTTTGCTCAATTTCACGTAAAAATAGTGCGCCTTTTTCATAGGGAATATTCGAGAAAACATCGTCTGGGTTGCGGCCACGAAGGTCGATAGCTAAGATCTCGTCGTTTTCATCTAACGCTGCAATATCGTTCTCTAAGTCTTGATAACCTAGCACTGCTTCTTTTTTAAAACGATCATGACCATAGATCATTTCCATAATTCTGTAAGTTAAATAAGTGGTGAACCCCTCGTTTAACCACAGATCGCGCCACGTTGCGTTAGTTACGGTGTTGCCCGACCAGCTGTGTGCAAGTTCGTGGGCAATCAATGAAACCAAGCTCTTATCACCGGCAATAACCGTTGGTGTGATAAACGACAAGCGAGGGTTTTCCATGCCACCAAACGGGAACGACGGCGGTAGAATAAGCAGGTCGTAACGATCCCACTGGTAGGGACCATAGGTTTCTTCTGTTACTTCAAGCATCGCTTCAGTGTCTTCAAACTCTTTCGCTGCGCTTTCAAGAAGTGCTGGCTCTGCATACACACCAGTACGTTCACCCATGGCTTTAAACTTCAGATCACCGATTGCCAACGCAATAAGATACGACGGAATAGGCTGTGGCATGGTGAACTCATATTCGCCGTCGCGCTTTGTTGTAGGGTCGTTCGACGCGCTCATTACCGCCAACAGAGCTTCAGGTGTTTTTATGATCGCGTCATAGGTCACGCGCACCTGTGGTGAATCTTGAAGGGGAATAAAGCTTCGTGCGTGAACCGCTTGGGCTTGTGTAAATAGAAACGGATGCTGTTTACCTGCCGTTTGTGCTGGCGTTAACCACTGCACGCCAGAGGCGTCAGGTGATGTGGAATAGGCTACGGTTACTGA
>Ga0208316_1002076_pt1 | contig 10568 bp, 12 predicted proteins | sample MalvireepMed_231_FD_184240 | JGI IMG/M metagenome (GOLD analysis project Ga0208316, IMG submission 184240) | Marine viral communities from the Global Malaspina Expedition - Malaspina viral metaG DeepMed_231 (SPAdes) (version 2) | ecosystem: Environmental > Aquatic > Marine > Oceanic | place... | reverse complement strand
CTTTTACAGCTACACTTCCTGCGGGCACAATAGGAGATGAATGTTCTTTTATTGATTATGCAGGAACATTTGATACAAACAATTTAACTGTAGCCCCTGATGGTTCGGAAAAAATTGAAGGTACAGCGGCTGACTTAACCGTTGCCGTTGAACGTGCTGCTTTTACTTTAGTTTATGTAGATGGAACACAAGGCTGGTTATTGAAGGATAAATAATGGCTACATATAAAGCTATACAGGGATATACAGTCGAGAAATTATCATCTGATCCTAGTCCAGTTCCAGAAGGAAAACTATGGTATAATGATACTTCTAATGTTTTTAAAGTTGGAATTCCTGGAGCATCAGCATGGGCTTCCGGTGGACTTATGAATACTGGTAGAAGAAATGCGGGAGCTTCAGCATCGCAAACTACAGCTTTAACTTTTGGAGGGAAAATAGAACCCTCAGGTGAAACTGCTTTTACAGAATCTTACGATGGTTCAACATGGACTGAAGTGGGTGATTTGAATACTCCTCGATCTCAACTGTTTGCGGGGGGCACTGCAACTGCAACTATAGCAGGAGGTGGAGATGTTCCCACCTTTTCACCCCGTTACCAGAATGCAACAGAACTATGGAATGGAACTTCTTGGACAACTGATCCAGCAACACAAAACACTGCAGGCAATTATCGGGGTTATGGCGGAACATCAACTGATGGTATCGCTTTCGGAGGTTATGCTCCTGGAGACAACTTTACAACAGACGCCGAAACATGGAATGGAACTGCTTGGACAGAAACAGGAAATTTAAATACAGGTCGAAATCAGCTGAGCGGATGTGGCGCTAGTTCAACATCTGCTATAGCTATGGCAGGAGCAGAATTTAATCCTTCTCCACCTCCAGGATCTAAAACATCAGCTTTGACTGAAACTTGGAATGGAACTTCCTGGACGGAAGTAGGAGATGTAAATTCATCAAAATGGGCACGATCTGCATTTGGAATTGCAACCGCAGCAATGGTTGCTGGTGGTTCCACGGGGGCAGCAATCACGGCTGCTTCAGAAAGTTGGAATGGAACTTCTTGGACAAATACCCCTAGTATGGGATCTACAGCTTATGTTATGTCTCAGAATACTGGGACTCAAGCCCTTGGTTTAGTTTCAGGTGGGATTCAGGCCTTGGGGCCTGGGGAGTTTGTGACGAATACTGAAGAATGGAGTGAGTCACCAATAAGTGCAAACACCGTGACAACGAGTTAAAAATGAATTATAAGGAATAAATTATGGCATATTTATATTGTACAGCAAATAACACAGGCAAAGGATTTTTTACATGCTTGGATCGAAATCGATTTTTTCTCAGTGGTCGTAGAGCCGACATTTGGATTATAGGAGATAATGATCATGGAGCAAATTGGATCACTAGAGTATCTGGTGTTTCTAAAACCAAAGAAGAAGCTCAGGCATTAGTTGATGCTGATGTGACTGCGGCTCAAGCTATATGGGATTCTCGATCTGAAGAAGAACAAGTGGAAATGGAATTTAAAGGTATGGGTAGACCTGAAGCAGAAACATTACCTTAGGAAATTAAATGGCAAATTATACCGCGATTAAAGGATATAAAGTTAAATCTTTAGCTTCTGACCCTTCACCATTAGCAGAAGGAAACGTATGGTATGATACTGGTAGTAATGTTTTACAGGTGGCACAGGCCGGAGCATCAGCATGGGCTTCCGGTGGACTTATGAATACTGGTAGAAGAAATGCGGGAGCTTCAGCATCGCAAACTACAGCTTTAACTTTTGGAGGGAAAATAGAACCCTCAGGTGAAACTGCTTTTACAGAATCTTACGATGGTTCAACATGGACTGAAGTGGGTGATTTGAATACTCCTCGATCTCAACTGTTTGCGGGGGGCACTGCAACTGCAACTATAGCAGGAGGTGGAGATGTTCCCACCTTTTCACCCCGTTACCAGAATGCAACAGAACTATGGAATGGAACTTCTTGGACAACTGATCCAGCAACACAAAACACTGCAGGCAATTATCGGGGTTATGGCGGAACATCAACTGATGGTATCGCTTTCGGAGGTTATGCTCCTGGAGACAACTTTACAACAGACGCCGAAACATGGAATGGAACTGCTTGGACAGAAACAGGAAATTTAAATACAGGTCGAAATCAGCTGAGCGGATGTGGCGCTAGTTCAACATCTGCTATAGCTATGGCAGGAGCAGAATTTAATCCTTCTCCACCTCCAGGATCTAAAACATCAGCTTTGACTGAAACTTGGAATGGAACTTCCTGGACGGAAGTAGGAGATGTAAATTCATCAAAATGGGCACGATCTGCATTTGGAATTGCAACCGCAGCAATGGTTGCTGGTGGTTCCACGGGGGCAGCAATCACGGCTGCTTCAGAAAGTTGGAATGGAACTTCTTGGACAAATACCCCTAGTATGGGATCTACAGCTTATGTTATGTCTCAGAATACTGGGACTCAAGCCCTTGGTTTAGTTTCAGGTGGGATTCAGGCCTTGGGGCCTGGGGAGTTTGTGACGAATACTGAAGAATGGAGTGAGTCACCAATAAGTGCAAAGACGGTAACAACGAGTTAATTATGGCAGATTATTCAACAATTAATGGTTTTACAATTGAAGTTTTAGGTGCGGATCCGAGTAATCCACAAGAAGGACAAGTATGGTATAATACGGCTTCAAGTACTCTTAAAGGAAGAAATAATTCAGCGACTGTAACTTTTACGACTAGTTAATCTTTACATATGTTTTAAAATAGTTATACTAAGGAAAGAATGGATAAAGAAAAATATAATATTAAACCTACTGCAGAACAATCATCCAGGCATTTATCTAAATTATTAAGGAAGTCTGATCTTACAGAATTTCAGAAGATGGTTCCTGAGTTACGAGACACATGGACTAAAAAACAAGTGTTTAGAACCGAAACGGAAATGAGAATGTCGGTCTTGAATGATGCAAAGTATGGGACCAAGGCAGCGAAGTACTGGCAATCGGTTCGTGAACAAAACACTCACTTTGAAAATTTAATGCGTCTTTCTTTTGATTATAGAAAAAATGATGTTGAAATTAAAAAAATAAAAAGAAAAATAAAAAAGGAAAAAGATGATTTAGAAAGAGAGACTTTACAAGTGGATCTTGACGATCGACTTTATGGAAAAGCGAACATGGAATTAATGGCTCGAGGACGAATGAGAGAAATTAAAACATGGTCTATGCTTAAAAAAGAATTTGATGACGGCTCCTTTGACACTCAACATGTAAATACACATCAACTAAAGTCTTATAAACATATGTTAGAAAATACTGTAAAGACTTTGACCTCTTCCTCTAGCCAATCAGAAATTTTTAATGCTATAGGGCAATTGGAAACTTTGAAACGTGTAGAAAAATCAGGAGAACTTTTTCATAATGAAAAAACCAAAGCCCTCTTTCCCAAAAAATAAACAAATATTTTTTCTTGCAGGATTTCCTCGTGCAGGGAATACTTTACTTACTTCTATTCTTAATCAAAATCCTGATATTGGATGTACTCCAAACAGTATTGTTTTAGAAATTTATAAAGCAGTGTTTACTCTTAGAGAAGATGAAGTTTTTAAAAACTATCCCAACCACCAGTCTTTAGATAATGTTTTAGAAGCCATTATACCGGCCTATTATAAAAACTGGAACTATAAATATATTTTGGATAGAGGACCTGCAGGGACTGACGGTAATTTACCCTTGTTGCAAAGATATTTTAAACAGGAAATTAAAATTATATTTTTAGTAAGACCTATTCTAGAGGTTTTAGCATCTTTTATTTCGTGGTCTAGACGTGAACCTACAAGTTATATTAATCGCTACGACAAAAGTATAACAGAAAAATGTGACGCCTTGATGCATCCCGATTTACAGATTGTGAAAGAATTACGTTGTATGCACCATCTTCTTAAACCAGAGAATAAACACCATGTTTTGTTTATAGATTACAAAGAAATAGTGAATGAGCCTCAGTCTACAATGAAAGCTATCTATAAATTTTTAGGAATTCCTCCTTTTAAACATCGATTTATTAATTTAGATCAAGTTAAAGTTAATGGATTGGCATATGACGATACTGTAATAGGCAATAATCTTCATACTATTAAAACAAAGCGTCTGATTAAAAGCAACACCGTTGTTAAAAAGATATTACCATCAAATGTTATACAGAAATATGGAGGTATTCAATTTATATGAAATTTGAACATGTGTTTTTAGGTCAATGTATTTTAAAATTTCGAGTTCCTTTAGAACTTTTTACTAATTTAAATGAAATTTATGAATCGAAAAAGAAAGAGTTACCCGATGCAACTAAACAATTAGCTGGAAAAATTATAGATGAAAAATCTTTAGTTTACAATGGAGCGGATACTTCTAAAATGATGCGACATAATTTTCTTTCCCAAGATATGCTTCAATGGTTTGAACAAGTCTTTAGAGAATATTTAACATTTATGCGTGCAGAACAAGGTGGCATGAAAATTAATTCTATTTGGGTTAATGAAATGAAAGCAGGGGAATACAATCCAGTTCATATTCATCAAGGCACCCTTTTCACAGGACTTTCATCCGTGATGATTCTTAGACTTCCCAAAAGTATGGGTCCGGAGATCTCACGTCCCGATCAACCGATGAATGGACGTTTACAGATTTTTGGAACAGGAGGAGGTCAATTTGCTAAAACTGATTATGCACCTATTGTTCGTGTTGGAGATTTTTTTGTTTTTCCCTATGATATGAGACACTGTGTATATCCTTTTTTTAATAAAAAAGAAAAAAGAAGAACATTAGTATGTAATATGGATGTTGAATATGATTCTGTTGCTTCTAGGAATATATCATGATCTATGAACCTTCATGGAAAAATTTTCTTGCTACAACAATTGGGCCTGTATTTAGTGCTCAAGAATGTGAAACCATTATCAATTTAGGACGACAACGAAACCAGCAACCAGGAAAGGTAGGTGCCGCGACAAAGCATGGACTATACAAAGCCAACTATAGGACCTCCCTTATTAGTTGGATACCTTTTAAGGAGATGACTCCTTTTTATCACCGAATTGAAACGGCCATGATGGCTATTAATCGTAATCATTTTGGTTTTGAAGGAATGTGTCTCACCGAACAGGGGCAATTTACAGAATATAAAAAAGGAGGTTTTTATGATTGGCACATGGACGCGAATGTAAGCGGTGGATCCCAGACTCCTGTACGCAAAGTGTCGATGACCATTCTTCTTTCTAATCGTTCCGATTTTGACGGAGGAGAATTAGAATTTTTCAAAGAACATAATAAACCCCCTCCTCTTCAACAAGGGCAAGCTATTTTTTTCGCTAGTTTTATTAGACATCGTGTAACTAAAGTGACACGAGGAATGAGAAGCTCATTAGTGATGTGGTTTGGAGGACCTCCATTTAAATGAAAAATATAGAAATTTACGATGATACTGTTCCTTTTACTGAACGTAGTGCATTCTATATGTGTGCACAAAATTCTCTTTATAAAATAGGGTGGGAAGATCGTGATGAATATGATAAAAAAGCTTTCCCCTGTCTCCATAGTTCTTATTCACCAGACGATTTAACTAAAATGAATATTCTTCCTTTCATTGAAAAAATATTCAAGCAATCTAAATTTAAAAAAAACTTTCATTTTAAATCTATCACTAAAGCCCTGATAAATTTATCTAAGCCTGGTGATATTCATTATAATCATGTTCATCTAGGTAGCATTGGCATTCTTTATTATATCAACTTAGATTGGAAACCTGAATGGTGCGGAGAAACCTTATTTTGGGACAAGGATGAAAAAGAAGTTATATATACTTCCCCTTATAAACCTGGGCGATTCATTATTTTTGATGCACAAAGTACACCTCATACTTTAAGACCTCAATCGTATATTGGTCCAGCTTATAGATTTACTTTATCTATTTTTCTTAGAAGAGAATAAAAATGAACCGTGAAATTTTGTTCCCGACTCCTGTGTATTTTAAAATGGTTAAGGATCCTCAAAAACTAAATAAATATTTATTTCCCCTGATTAAAGCCTGGAGTAAAAAAGACAAGAGTGAAACAAAAACGAATGCTGGTGGAGGATGGCACAGTCCAACGGACATGAATAAGAAAAAGGAATATGACATTTTAACTGATGAACTGTTTGCGATGCAATATGAAATTTTTAAAGATTATGGCATGGAACCTAAACCTGGATTAGGTAATATGTGGGCGAATATTAATTATCCAGGCTCCTATAACAAGCAACATATACATCCTAATTCTCAATGGTCGGGTGTCTACTATGTGAAAGTTCCCAAGAATTCTGGTAGTTTATTTGTTGAAGATCCTCGTCCAGGTCCCAATATTATGCTACCTCGAAGAGTTAAAGGAATACCCAGAGCTCTTTGGCGCGCGGTGCTTTATCCTGCGATCGAAGGACAAATGATTATGTTTCCAGCATGGTTGCCGCATGGTGTCGAAATGAATGGATCCAAAGAAAAAGGAGAAACGGGTTGGCGTGTATCGGTTTCATTTAATTTTATTCAGGTCAACAAATGATTCAAACTATTTATACACAATTACCCAGAGAAAAGATTTCTCATTTGACCCGGGCTGAATTTATCAACGGACAGGAACAATCCTTTCATGATGCCTTAAAGGCTTCCATGACCAAGTATGGATTTAAGGATCCAGTTTATATATGGTATCATAGCGAGCGATATGGAGATAAATTAAAAATTATTGTAGGAAATAATCGTATGGTCATTGCTAAAGAACTAGAGATTCAAACTATACCCGCTGTGGTTACACACTTTAAAGCGGAAGAGTTTCCTCTGGAAGGAAAAGTATTAACAACAGACGATGAGATTAGGGCTTTATTTTATTTACCTAAGCAACTTCAAATTAGACGAACCAAAAAAGGCATTATTGATCAAGTGATGCCTCCTTATTTTCCCACGGTGAAAGAACATTATGTATAAAAACAAAAAATATGAAGTGGTCCGCCAACCTTTTCCTAACGGTCTCATTAATTTTATTTTTAATTATTTTTTAATGCAGCGCGACGCCGTTGCATATTTGCTTAAAGAAAATAAAATTAATTCGTTTAATCCTCTTATTGGAAGCTTTGATGATAAACAGGTTCCAGGTTGTTATTCTAAATATGGAGACTGGGTAATGGATACTTTACTTCAATACGCTCGTCCTTTGATGGAACAAAAAACAGGATTGAAACTTGTACCTACTTTTACTTATGCACGGATTTATACGCAAGGGAATGTTTTATGGAGACATAGCGATCGTGAGAGTTGTGAAGTTTCAACAACCATTAATTTAGGAGGAGATCCGTGGCCTCTTTATATTGATCCAACAGGAACTAAATCGGTTATTAAGTCATGGTACAGTAAGAAAGGAGAAGAATGTGAGGTCAAACCTAATGCTCCTACGGGGGTACGAGTAGATTTAAAACCTGGTGACATGATGATCTATGCAGGTTGTGATCTTGAACATTGGAGAGAAAAGTTTGAAGGTAAACTTTGCGCGCAACTTTTTCTTCATTATAATAATGTAAATGGCCCCTTGGGTATCACTCATTTTCAAGATGAGCGGCCTATCTTAGGGATTCCAAAGTATGGCCAACTTCGTGATCCTCAACAATTTCACAATTAGTTGATATCCTCAAAAATATAGTATATTTGTAATAGAAACGGATTTTCTATGCTACAAAAGATAAATTTTTTACCTGGATTCAATAAACAAATAACCGCCACCACTGCTGAAGGGCAATGGATTGGGGGCGATTATGTACGTTTTCGTTATGAAACACCTGAAAAAATAGGGGGTTGGTCAGAACTGGGAGAGAGTTCTTTAACGGGAGTTACCCGTGCTCAACACCATTTTATTGATGATGCAGGAACCAAGTACGCAGCCCTTGGCACTAATCGTATTCTCTATGTTTATTCAGGGGGTATTTTCTACGACATTCATCCTATTAAAACTACCAGCACCTTAACTAATACGTTTACCACAACCAATGGATCGGCTGCAGTTAAAATAACTTTTGGTAGTTCTCATAATATTAGTGCTGGTGATATTATCTATCTCGACAGTTTTACGACCATTACGAACTCCAATTATGTGGCGGCCGACTTTAATGACATCAAATTTATGGTAACCAGTATCGATAGTTCTACTCAACTTACCATCACGATGTCTTCAACTGAAACAGGATCGGGTGCCACTTTATCGGGGGGTATTCGAGTTCAACATTATTATCCCGTAGGACCCGCACAACAACTCGGGGCTTACGGCTGGGGTATTGGCCAATGGAGTGGTGAAGTGGCCGGTGAAGCTACGACTACCTTAAATGGAGCTTTGACCGCGGATGCTAGCGATACGACCGTGGTATTAACGGATGCCTCGGCTTTTCCAACGTCTGGAACCTCTTATATTTTAGTAGGTACTGAACTTATTAGTTATACAGGAATTAGCACCAATACTTTAACAGGCGTTACACGAGCTACCCAAGGCACGAGTGTCGCCATTCATGCAGATGGAGCGACAGTGAGTAATGCAACCGACTATGTAGGATGGGGTCAAGCGGCTTCAGGAGATAAAGTCTTTGAACCTGGACTTTGGTCCTTGGATAATTACGGAACTAAACTGATTGCTTTAATTTATAACGCTGAATGTTTTGAATGGGATTCAGCAACAACAAACGCCACTGCGATACGTGCTACTATTCTTTCAGGAGCCCCCACGGCTTCACGTGATATGCTTATTTCAGCACCCGATAGACACATTGTCTTTTTAGGTACAGAGACAACGATTGGAACATCATCAACCCAGGATGATATGTATATTCGATGGTCCGATCAGGAAGATCTGAATACCTATGCTCCAACGGCAATCAACACCGCGGGTACACAAAGACTCGCCGATGGATCAAAAATCATGGGAAGTTTAAGAGGTCGTAATGCAATTTATATCTGGACCGATACCGCACTCTTTATCATGAGATTTGTGGGTCAACCTTTTACGTTTGCTTTCGAACAGGTAGGAACGAATTGCGGACTTATCGGTATGAACGCCGCTTTGGAAGTCGATGGTTCGGCTTACTGGATGTCGGAAAATGGTTTCTTCAGGTACACGGGTAAACTGGAATCTATGATCTGTCTGGTGGAAGACTATGTTTACGATGATATTAATACTACGTCCAACCAACTTATTAATGCCGGTTTGAATAATCTTTTTGGAGAAGTCATCTGGTTTTATTGTACTAATGGCTCAAATGTCATTGACCGAATGGTTACATATAACTATATTGATTCCTCCCCGCAACGTCCTATCTGGACCACAGGAAGTTTAAACCGAACGACCTGGTCCGATTCGGCTGTCTTCGGCAAGCCTTATGCAACGCATTATGATGCTGATACCGATACTTCTTACGATGTCGTAGGGAACACGGATGGCATTACAACTTTTTACGAGCAGGAAACAGGAAACGATCAAGTCAAACGAGGGGTAACGTCCGCTATTGCTGCTAATATTGAATCGGGTGATTATGATATTACCCAGGATGAACGACAAGGTGTCACCTTCAGAGGCGACGGTGAGTTTCTAATGAGCATTAAACGGTTCATTCCCGATTTCCTAACGCAAACGGGAAACACTCAGGTCACTTTAAATTTAAGAAATTATCCCAATGAATCACAAACAGGTTCGTCTCTTGGACCGTTTACCATTAGTTCTTCAACCACGAAAGTAGATACCAGAGCTCGGGCACGATCCGTAGCCCTTAAAGTTGAGAATACGGGAGTTTCCCAGGACTGGAAGATTGGAACCTTCAGGCTGGACGTACAAGCGAGCGGAAGAAGATAATGCCTTTTCAATCAGAAAAACAACGTAAATATTTATGGGCCAACGAGCCAGAGATTGCTCGTGACTGGAGTGATAAATATGGTAGTCGGGTTAAGAAACAAGAAGGTGGAGGTATCATGGATCAAATACCTTTTATAACAGGTTTTAAATTGCCTGATGTTTGGAATCAATGGCAACAACATAAACTGGCAACTAATTTAATGAAAGAGGATCCAAATACAAGAGATTATCATCAAATGGGTGGCCATGATTTTATGCAAAGATTTCCCAATACTCCTGACTGGTTGGGAAAAGGACTTGCTACAGGATATCAACTCGCATCAGAATTTGGAAAAGGAATATTAAATCCTTCAAGAATGTCTAGTTTTCTTCCACGAGCCTTGGAAGAAGCTCGTTTAAATAGATTAGGAATTGAAGGGTTAACACCAGATCAACAAGCTAGATATGATTCCTTTAGTAAAACTTTTGATCCTACTATAGAATCAATGTATCCGACAGATCGTTCAAGCGGCATATGGAACGCTATTAAAAGTGAATTTGGTGGAAGTGCTGAAGCTGCAGACCTAAGTGATATGATTCCTAAAGATCTAGAAAAGACTATTGAGGAAGGAATGAAACGAAGACCTCAAGCAGGCCAAAGAAG
>Ga0208316_1002072_pt1 | contig 10591 bp, 10 predicted proteins | sample MalvireepMed_231_FD_184240 | JGI IMG/M metagenome (GOLD analysis project Ga0208316, IMG submission 184240) | Marine viral communities from the Global Malaspina Expedition - Malaspina viral metaG DeepMed_231 (SPAdes) (version 2) | ecosystem: Environmental > Aquatic > Marine > Oceanic | place... | reverse complement strand
GAATGTAGTCTTCAACCTGTTTAATTGACTCAAGCGTTCGCCCTGCTGTTGCCCCTGGCGGTGTGCTGACGAGCACCATCATTCGCCCTTGGTCTTCATCGGGAAGGAACGCACCTGGAAGCTGGCTAAATATAAACGCCATGCCGCCCACTAATAACCCGTACACCACGAAATAGCGCTTAAATCGTTTCGCCATGTGAGTGGTGGTTCTTTGATAGCGGTCACGCCCCTTGTTAAAGGTGCGGTTAAACCAGCCAAAGAAGCCTTTGTTCTTATCATGATCTTCGGAATGCTGTTTTAACAACGTGGCGCACAACGAAGGGGACAGCACAATGGCAACTAATACTGAAAACGCCATCGCCGACACGATAGTCACAGAGAACTGGCGGTAAATCGCCCCCGCAGAACCGCTAAAGAACGCCATGGGAATGAATACGGTTGAAAGAACGGCTGCAATACCTACCAACGCCCCCGTAATCTGCGACATCGACTTTTTAGTGGCTTCGGCAGGCGAAAGGCCTTCCTCTTCCATAATACGCTCAACGTTTTCTACAACTACGATGGCGTCGTCCACTAACAGCCCGATGGCAAGCACCATGGCAAACATGGTCAGTACATTAATACTAAAACCAAAGGCCAGTAGCACGGCAAATGTACCCAGTAAAACAACAGGTACCGCAATAGTAGGAATAAGAGTGGCACGCCAGTTTTGAAGGAAAAGTAGCATCACCAAAAATACCAACACTACGGCTTCAATTAAGGTATGTACCACCGACTCAATAGATAGCTCGATAAAAGGTGAGCTATCGACCGGATAAACCACTTTTACGCTATCAGGTAGGTTTGAACGTAACTCTTCAACTCTGGCTTTTACGGCTTTTATCGTATCTAGGGCATTAGCCCCCGACGCTAAGCTGATGGCCATGCCAGAAGCAGGCCTTCTATCGTAGCGAACAATAACATCGTAACTTTGTGCACCAAGCTCTACACGCGCAACATCTCGTACTCGCACTTGCGAACCATCGGTATTTACGCGAAGTACGATGTTCTCAAAATCTTCTACGGTCTGTAGGCGGCTTTGCGCTTGAATAGTCGCGTTTATTTGCTGGTTTTCAATAGCCGGTAAACCACCTAATTGCCCTGCTGAAACATCAGTGTTTTGAACCTGCACGGCTGCCTGAACATCTGTGGGGGTCAGGTTATAGCTATACAGTTTATCTGGGTCTAACCAAATACGCATAGAACGCTGCGCACCAAAAACCCGCACACTACCTACCCCGTTTACACGGGATATTGGGTCTTGGAAACTCGACACTAACATGTCGCTCAGATCATACTGCGTCATGCTGTCGTCTTCAGAATAAAAACCCACCGCCAGTGCAAAAGCACTGTTCGCCTTAGTTACTGTTACCCCCTGCTGCTGCACTTGGGTTGGCAACAGCGGTAAAGCGCCTTGCACCTTGTTTTGCGTTTGAACTTGCGCAATATCAGGGTCGGTACCGGGTTCGAATGTTAACGTTATCGACAGGCTGCTGTTCGAGCTACTAGCCGAGAAATAACGCAAATTGTCGATACCCGTTAGGCTTTGTTCGATAACCTGCGTTACCGAGTTTTCAACGGTTTCTGCCGACGCTCCAGGGTAGGTTGCCGAAATGGTCACCGAAGGGGGAGCTACCTTGGGATATTGCTCAATTGGCAGTGAAGTAATGGCAAGTACACCAGCCATCATAGTGATAATTGCGAGCACCCATGCAAACACGGGCCTGTCTATAAAAAAACGAGCCATATTACTTAAATCCCTTGCTTGCTATCGTGAGCCACGTGATGACGGTTGCCATTCAGACGGGTTAACTTTTGCACCAGGTTTAACCTTCTGATACCCAGTTACAATGACCTTCTCGCCCTCACTCACGCCGTTTAAAACCACATACTGATCGCGGTAAATCTTGCCAATTTCTAAGGTTCGACCTTCAACTTCATTGTTCTTGTTAACAACATACACAGACAACGAGCCGTCAGGCTGGCGAGTGGTGGCACGCTGAGGGATTAATAGCGCGTTTTCACGGCCAGTGATAACGTGGCCTTTTACAAATAACCCTGGCAGTAACACGCCTTCAGGGTTTGGCATTTCTGCGCGAAGGGTTACTGAGCCCGTGCTTTCATCAACGGTGACTTCAGTAAATTTTACGCTTCCGGTTTGTTCATAGCGCTTACCGGTCACTTCATCGACCGTCAACTCTACGTCCATAGAGCCTTGCTTACGCATTGATTGGCGCAATGTGATAATTGACGACCCTGATTCTTGCATATCAATAAAAACAGGATCTAACTGGGTTATGGTGGCAAGCTGCTGTGCCTGATTGGTAGTGACAAGGGTACCTTCGGTTACAAACGAACGGCTAATACGCCCGCTTATCGGCGCGTATACCTTGGTATAGCCCATATTTACTTTAGCCACATCAACTGCGGCTTCAGCCACACTAATGGCGGCCTGCGCCTGGTCTTTTTGGGCAATAACGTCGTCGTATTCCTGCTTACTTACCGCATTTTGCGCCACAAGGTCGTCGTAACGGCGAGCTTTCGCTTCCAGTGTTTTAAGGTTTGCCTCTACGCTTTTTAAATCAGCCTTAGCACTATTTAGCTGCGCCAGGTAGCGTGCCTCGTCAATTTGATAAAGCTGCTGACCTTTTTCTACATAAGCGCCTTCTTCAAATAGGCGCTCGGTAATAACACCATCTACCTGGGGACGCACCTGAGACTGACGAGACGGGCTAACTCTGCCCGGCAACACCATTTCATGTACTACAGGTTGTTTTTCCAGCGTAACTACCGATACGGAAGGTGCAGGCTTACCTTGCTGAGCACCTTGCTGCGCTTGCTCACCTTCGTTCGAACACCCAATAACGCCCAACAGGGTTATTAATGCTGCAGTAACATAAAAAATGCGACTCATAAATTTTCTATTTCCCAATAACGTTTACAGAACACGGCCTTTGTTCCGTATTTCCAATATAAAACTAAGAATGTTTGCTTCCAATGCGCCTAATTATCTACAGCCCTACTAGACCGATACGATGATAATCGGAAGAGGTGTGGCACAGTTAAACGCTCGTTAGTACGAATCTGCGCTCTTATCGTTCATATTGTGCGCATTTATACATCAGAATAAAAGAGAATGAAGCTGAAGTTACCGTTGTTGTCGTTTAACTGCCGTAGGCCATATACATTATACGAATAATGCGAAATTATACGCTCAGTATCATTCTATTTTGCCGAATTTAGCGAATAGTACGCACATAGCATCTGATATGCCTGAATAACCTTTTGCGCCTGTTGCCCATTACCCCCTTTATCAGGATGCACGCGCTGAAGCGTTTTTTTGTAGGCGCGCTTTAATGACATGCGCGATACGCCATCCGCCTCATTTACCCCCAGTAAGTCGTGGGCATTATCAATATCACTTTGCTGATAGTTGGCGGTTCGCAACCCTGCCATGCGCTGCCAAAACCCGTTTAATAATGTTTCAACGCTATCGCGGTCGGTCTTCTCGAAGTTAGACCAATCCAAGTAGTATTCAGCCAGCTTATCTGGTTCCGTTATTACTTTGCCTCTTAATTTGGCCCCGTCGTTTTGCTCAGCGTCTGATTTATCAATGGGCTTTAACGAAATATTAAGCGCATGAATATCTAACTCGCCTTCATTTCGCTCGCGCCAATTGCGTTTCAATTGATAAAGCGCGTGAAACAAAACGAAATGGGTTTTAAAGAGAATAAGTGGGTCACGCAGCGCGTCTTCATCGAAAAACTGATAGGGGGCTTTTTTCAACAGCTCGATAAGCGCGTATTCGCTAATACCCTTTATAAAAAAAGGCTTGAAGGTAGAGAGAAGGTCAACCAACAACTCAGCTTGTTGTACGTAAATAGCTTCATCGACTGTCTCACTTTGCAATGCGACTTACCTTTTTTAGATTCGGGCTGTAGAGAGTTTTTACTTAAATAAAAGGGCTCAGCAAAATAAACGGCCCCCATTTTTATTGCGAGAAACTAATCCAAAATCCCCATTTGACTGTTAAAGTAGGTTGGTCAAACTAAAATAACAACCTTGGAGTTCACTTGAAAGCACTCATTGCCCTAACCAGCATAGTTGGTTTTCTCATGGTGGTATTGCCTGGCCCACTGTATCAATACGCTGGCGTCAGCCTAGGCACCGCGTTTACATCGTTACGCTTCGGCGTATATGTCGGCGGCGCAGCCATCATACTTATTATTTTGCAGGTATTACTAAACCGTAAAAACGTAAACTGGGGCAGTACGCTTGTTTGCGCTATTCTTGCGCTAATTGCGGTAGGCATGCCGGTTAGCATGATGAGCAAGGCAAGCGCGGTTCCCCCCATTCACGATATCACCACCGACGTGACAAACCCACCCGAATTTGTAGCTATCGCACCACTGCGCGAAGGCGCGCCTAACTCGGTAGCCTATGAAGGCGGCGACGTCACCAAACAGCAGATAGAAGCCTACCCTGAAATTAAAACTCAACTGTTGCCACAGCCCGTCAATGAAGTTTATATGGCCGCAGAGAAAGCGATAGAGGCACTGGGTTGGGAACGCGTTAGCGATGGCGCTTTACCTAACACACTGGAAGCCACCGACACCACCACTTGGTTCGGCTTCAAAGACGACGTGGTTATCAGGTTAACCGCTAAAAGCGATGACACCTTGGTTGATGTACGCAGTAAATCACGCGTAGGGAAAAGCGATTTAGGCAAAAATGCTGAGCGTATTGAAACCTTTATGGCCGAACTTAGAAGCCAGCTAGGGTATTACTAAATATAGCCTCACGCTTGCATAATTGAGGCGTAGAAAGGTAAAAAAGCCCGTTCACAATGAAAAGCGAACGGGCTTTTTATTTGCTTTTGGCCGCTCAGGTTGGCCGCCTCCACATTAGTGCGCTAGTTTAAGTACAACAACGCCCGCCACAATAAGCGCCACGCCAAAATAGCGTGCTAACGACGCAGGGTCGCCGTAAAACACCACGCCTACCAAAAACGTGCCCGCTGCCCCTATGCCCGTCCATACAGCATACGCCGTACCTATGGGAATTTGTTTTTGTGCCATCCAAAGGCAAAAACCACTGGCAGCCATAAAACCTATGGCCAGTAGAATGCCCATGACACGGGTTTCCGCCTCTTGCGACATTTTAAGTCCTACGGGCCAGCCAATTTCCAGCAAGCCCGCCGTTATCAAATAAATCCAGCTCACCTGTATATCCTTTAAATCAGTGGTTTGACTTACCGCAGCAGTATACCGTTTCAACGAAAGCCTGGAGTTCAACGCGTCTTAGAATTTTGCGACTCAGCGTGTCTTAGCTAAAGGCTTGCCAACTGTATACTTACCATCCCCAACACGGCCGCATTTAGGCGGTTAAACCAGCGCCAAAAATTGGGACGTTGCATATGATGGGCAAAGCGCGCGGTCAGGGTGCTTAGCCCCACAAACCACACTACGGATGCGCCAATCGCACCGCCCACAAACCACCATTTATTTTCTTGCCACTGACTTGCCAAATTCCCCATTAGCAATAGCGTGTCTAAGTAGAAATGTGGATTAAGCCACGTTACTGCCAATGCAATTAACAGCGCCTTTTTAAACGACAGTTGCTTTTTCGCCATCGCTAACACCAAGGCATCATTTGCTAACGACGACTTAATCTTGTTAAACGCTATCCATAACAAAAATGCTACGCCAGCCCATTTGGTCACCGTCACTAGCATTGGATACTCTTGCAACAACAAGCCAAAGCCCATCGCACCCAGGCTAATTGAAATGGCATCGCTAAGAATAAACAGTAAAACGAATAGGGTGGTCCACTGCTTTTTCATCGACTGCTCAATCAGAAAGCTGTTTTGTGCGCCTACTGCGATGATAAGGGTACCGCCCATCACGAAACCACTTGTTGCTGCCGCCAACATGTTGTCTGCCTCTTAAAGTAAATAGATAAATAAAATAGAACGAGCTGGTTGCTCATCATTGACTATCAATACGCCGTAGCAACCTAAATAATTGGCTTGATTTTATACACCTTAAGCAGCTAAATTAAATTAATGATTTTTGTCTTTGATAAGCTAAATTAATACTAATAACCTTCTTTTCACAGGATCACCATGCTCGATTACGACGCGCTACGATGCTTTCACGAAGTTCTTCGCTACGGAGGGTTTGAAAAGGGCGCGCAGGCGCTAAATCTTACGCAATCGGCGGTTTCTCAGAAGATAAAACGCTTAGAGCAAAGTGTGGGTGGCCCGGTGATGGTGCGTACTAAGCCATTGAAAGCAACACCGCTTGGGAAAGAGCTGCTTGCTCATATACAGAAAGTGAGTGTGCTTGAAGAAGCATTAAATATAAAAAGTGGTTTAGAAGCCTCGGCAGCACCTATCAGTATAGCAGTGAACAATGATGTGCTTGCCACGTGGTATTCACAAGTTATGGCTTCATTCAGTGAAAAGCACGCCAATCCAGTGCACATCGTCAACGCAGATCAAACCCAAACCAGAGAGATATTACAACAAGGGCGGGTTATGGCATGCATTAGCCAAACGGGAACACCTGTCACCGGTGGCCAGTCGGTCAGGTTAGGCACCATGCGCTATCAGCTGTATGCTTCGCCTCGTTTCATAGAGCGGCATCTTAGTAACGGAATATCGCCTGAACATGTAATGAATACGCCGGGGCTTTTGTACGATGAATACGATGTAACGCTACTTACCGACTATCAAAGGGAATGTTTAAATATTGCGCCTACGTTTACTACCTGTCACTGGTATCCCTCGTCTCATGGTTTTGTAAAAATGGCGTTAGATGGCGTGGTTTGGGCGCTGCTGCCAACACTTCAGGTAGCGCAAGAGGTCAAAGAGGGTGAGTTAATCCCACTGTTTCCCAAAAAAGAGCTGGGAGTACCGCTGTTTTGGCATTGGACTACGCTTGAGTCAGCAGCACTTGCCGATTTAACCACAGCAGTTAAAAAAGTGGCCAAGGCACAACTCACGTGAATTTTTATTCGCTATAAAGGCGCGAACCCAGTGCTTGTGTGTTGCTCTTTAACACTTGAAAATTTATTTCCGATAGACCATTAAGCCGCGGCCTTGCAAACAAAAAGCCCTGAAACCTTTGAACACCTACATGCTGAAGCCACAGCCACTCTTCCATTGTTTCGACGCCTTCCACAACCAGTGGAATGCCCATTGCATTACCAAACTCTAACACAGCTTCAGTAATTGCCTGACGATGACCGTCTTCATGAATACCTGTAGTAATCTTTCTATCGAGTTTTATTATATCGGGCGAAAAATCTGCGAGCAGAGATAAACCAGCGTACCCTGCACCAAAGTCATCGATAGCGATTTGAATTCCGCGCGAGCGTATACGCGCAATAACGTCGTAGAATGCAGCGCTTTCACTAATAATTTCCGTTTCCGTGACCTCTAGCACCAGTTGTTTTGGTTTTAATTTATGTTGATTTAATAAAGAGCACAAATAGTCAGCCACATTCGGCATATGTGTGATAGCGCCCGGGCATAAATTTACCGAAAGTGATTGGGATGGGTTGAGTAACTTAGCCCCTTGGGCTATTGCTATAGCCTTACTCTCAAGGTCAAACTTATATTTTTCATCACCGTGTAAACTGTCGAGGATAGCTTCAGGGTATCTGCCGTCGTCACTTCTTATCAATGCTTCTATTGTTGAGACTCTGCCTTTAAACGTATCAACAATGGGCTGGAAAGCGAACTGAATGTTGGAGTTTTCGAAAGCATCAACAGATGCAGCTTTAACTGCCACTTTCGCGTTAATTTTCTTGCGATCGTCATCACTCAAGCAGTTTCGCCATTTACCTGAAGCAAAACTGTTTAGTAACGCAAATATTCGGCTTTCTCGGCTAAGGCTAATATCTGAGGGTAACCAGTAACAGCGGCTTCCTTTATTAATTGATAGGGTCCTTAAAAGCCACTCGCCAAAATCGCGTTCGTGAATGACAATTTCCGTTACTTTGACGATAGCACTGTGACGACTGTCCTTTTTGATATACTCATAGAGAGCTTGGACCTTCTCATTTTCCCCTTCAAGTACTTGAAAGAAGTATTCACCGTCGAATAGCAGAATCCCTGTAATACCATTTGCTTTGTTAAAAGGTAATGAATCTGACGTGATTCTCGCCAAATCTTCCTCACTAAATGTTGCTGTAGCTTTACTTCTATAAACCAACTGCTTAAGCACGTAAGTCTCCGTTTCTTTAAGTCGTAACTCTCCTTGTCAGGGGGTCGCAATAATATTACTCCCTGGCAAGCGCTATCCTACTTGCCTCATTTGAGTATAGACAGGACACCTTTTCCCAGCAAAGGTGTAGTAGAAAAAACTGCGTTACGTTAACTAACGCCGTTAAACTAAAGTCCATTGGCAAGAGACGTGAATCATACCTACGCTTTAATGAGTGCTAGAAAGTACAACTTTCTGGGAAGTCACGATTAGAACGTAAGTGAGTAAGACTATGCGAGTATATTTAGCAACCGTTTTGCTGGGTGCCTCAGTTTATGCCTCTGGCGTTGGTGCAAAAGAAAATGCTCATCACTGGCAATCAACACCCCACCATTTGTCTGCGCTTGTAGGCACAACCTACACAAAAGAGTGCGGAAACGCATTTACGCTAGGTATCGATTACGAATACAGGCTTAATAACTTTTTAGGCGTTGGCTTTGTTGCAGAGTACGCATACGAAGACTTAGTTGCCTATACCTACTTACTGGTTGCCGACCTTCATATTACTAACCACTTCATTGCACAAATTGGCCCAGGCCTAGAATTTCATGGCAGTCATAAAATGGAAGTCGCCCGCTTAGGCCTTTTGTACGAATTTGAAATGGCTGGCTTTACCGTGTCGCCCCAGCTTCATTACGACTACCATCAAAACCATAAAAGTGCGGTGGTAGCGGGTTTGGCGATAGGTATGTCGTTTTAATGTTAGAGGCTGCAAATGAGGATAAGTAAAACGAATATATTTTATTATGAATGATTTTTACTTAATCTCACTCATTGGCTTTGCAAATTTGTATTTCATGAAGATGTTTTGATGTCTAGTGGTACTTAACTAATGAAGAATTCGTGGGTAAGCCAATCATCAGGAAGGCCCATAGGAAATATTGGGATTTCGGGATGAAGTGTAACCAGCGCTTTTACTTTCTTATGCCATTGACTATCTGGACTAACCTGTCTCATCAGGTGACCTAACATAAGTAACACCATATAGATACGACGCTTAGGCTGAACCTGGCTGGGCTCTAATCTATCTGGCATCTGCCAGTTATCACCATTGGGAATTTTGGGCTGAACAGACAACTCTCTATTCCAAAGCCGACTATGATGTGCGCAACAATTCCTCACAAAGTTTAGCGTATGCAACCAACTTTCAAGAACCTCTTGAGGTAAGTCAAATCTTCTAGCTATGTCTTTACGGTCGCTATCTCTTGCTAGCCCCCGATATAGGTGAGATATACTCCCGAGAGTTAGTTCTTCTACCATCGCCCAACCAGGCATAAGCTGAGGCGAATCATATGTATGTTGGTAAAAGCGGGCATAATTCTCTCTAACTCTTCTTTCAATCCGCCGTACTTTAATTTCTGCGGCAGCTGAAGTTCGTTCAATCTTTTTTACGTCTCTCTGAAGATCGTTGAATTCTTTTGATTGCTTGTCTTCGATTTCTTTTAACAGTCGTTTGTGCTGATATGATGATTTAAATAATGATTTATTCAAGTACCAGTGAGAACCACTACATATATCATCAGTTTGATACTTGTTAGCCATCACGTTGTTCAAGGTAGCTCGAATTGCAACTTCTACTCTCTCAATAGCGTCCATAATGAGCAATCGCAATTCTCTATCAAAAGAGTACAAGTTCACTATTTGTTTAAATTCAGTTCCATCTTTGAATTGATGGTCTACACCTCGTTTGTTTATATTCTTTTGGAAGGGGCGCATATATGCGCTAAGGCGAAAATAGCTTATTACTTCTAAATATCTTTCCGCACGCTCTGGAAATTGAATGGCTAGACCGCGATTTTTAAGAATGCTGATTTGTTCTGTAACACTAACCGCGGGTTTGTTGAATTGATTCATTATGCCTTATCTTCCATGACGTAAAATTCAGGCATAAAAAAGCCCGCACAATTTGAGCATTGTTAAGAGGCTTGGCGGGCGTGTTATTTTTAATATTAGTGATACGCTTACCGCCCGTCAACCACATTCATCTATTCTCCTTAGAGTATTAACCCAATACACTACGAAAATTTCAACATAACCCCTTTTATACCAGAGCAAAACAGTAATCCTTATTCAGTAATAAGAATACTGAACTTAAAGCCGGTTTTATATACGTAAAGCCTTGTTCCTGGCGATATGATCAAGCAGTGTACGTAGCCCAATTCCGTACAGCTCGCCCGTCAATGTCAGCTAATGCCGTTCACAGGGGATTAGTCCAGGGATATAGTAAGAGGCGCTTTTTGAGAACAAGAAGTAGAATTAGTATTTGGTAAATTAAACGCAGA
>Ga0208316_1002071_pt1 | contig 10606 bp, 8 predicted proteins | sample MalvireepMed_231_FD_184240 | JGI IMG/M metagenome (GOLD analysis project Ga0208316, IMG submission 184240) | Marine viral communities from the Global Malaspina Expedition - Malaspina viral metaG DeepMed_231 (SPAdes) (version 2) | ecosystem: Environmental > Aquatic > Marine > Oceanic | place... | reverse complement strand
GCGCTGCAGACCGTTGTCATCCACCGTGGCGTTGAATACATAACTGAACCGATCAACGGTACCATCGACGGTAGCGCTGCTGCGGAAGCTGGTACTGTCATCCGATTCCACCTGATTCACGCTCAGCTGCTGAGTCAGTTCAACATTAAACGCCTCGCCCCCCGCTTCGCGTGTAATGTAATTGATGATGCCGCCGGCAGCACCATTGCCATAAATAGACGTGGCGCCTTTAACCACCTCAACACGCTGCAGCGCAGCCGGATCAATGGTCCGCACATCCAGCGCACCGTTTCGCAGCGGCGTGGACTGCGGCACGCCATCAATCATGACCAGCGTGGTCCGGCCACGCAGCGTCTGACCAAAATTACTGGTGCTGTTGGTGGTTGGCGCCAGACCCGGCACCCGAAAACTCAGGATGTTCTGCAGCTCGGCAGTCAGTTGCAGATCCTGCCGCAAGGCTTCGCTGTCGACCACCGTGACCGACGCCGTCACTTCATCCAGACGCTCTGGGGTGCGGCTGCCGGTGACAATCAGCTCCATGATGTCTTCAGATTCGGCGGCCTGCGCCGCTGATTGCGCCAGGGCCGTGTTTGACATTGAGGCGCCGATCACGGCTGCAATGGCGCCCGCCAGGGCGAGGTTTTTAGTGGTGGGTGTATTCATGGGTGTGTATCCGCTCCGTATGTGTAGCTGTCTAACAGTTGGAGCGGCATTCTAGAGCGACAAGCAAGCGTAATGCAAATCATTTTCATTTATACTTGCGATTGCATTATTGCAGCACATTATGGTCAAATTACGGCATCAATGCGCACGCCCAAAGCTCAGGAAGATCACACCCCTCATGTCGCTATTACGAAAACTGCACCTCTACAGTGGTCTACTGCTGTCACTGTTCCTGTTTCTGATTGCCATCACCGGCGCAGCGCTAATTTACAAAAACGAATACTGGGCATTACGTTACACACAGATCAGCAGCGAGGATGTCATCCCCTCCGCCACCAATCAGGCTGCCGCCATCGAACAGGCCTATGCCCTTTACGGCACCGATCTTGGCAGCATCAAAATGCCGGAGCCCGACCTGGCCGCCTACCACATATACCTGCCCGACCATGAAGAAGCCCTGCTGGATATCGAGTCATTGTCCGTCATTGATGAATGGCAGCCTCGGCAACGCCTGATGGGATTTCTGTTTGATATCCATGCCCACCTGATGGCAGGCGATCGCGGCGAGATTGTCGCAGGCATCATCGGCATTATTGGCGGACTGATGGCGATCACCGGCCTGATCCTGTGGTGGCCCACCCGCCGGGCGTTTCGCTGGCAACGGCTGTGGCCCAAAGATACCTCGCGGGCCAGCCTGCTGGCCTGGCATCGTGACGCCGGCATGTTGCTCAGCCCCCTGCTGCTGCTGTTTATCCTCAGCGGCAGCGCCATGGTGTTCTACACCAGCGTGCAAAAAGGCATGAATGCCCTGTTTGGCGACCCCGTGCCGCAGATCATGCTACCCCAGGGTACGCCGGTGGACATTACCGATCCGGCGCGCCCACTGCCCAGCGCCGAGACCATCGCCCGAGTGCAACAGGCCCTACCTGATGCCCGACTGATGTTCTACTACGCCGACGCCCTGCCCCAGGGTTTCCACCGGTTCCGCCTGAAGCGAGAGTGCGAACTGCACCCCAACGGATTGAGCTTTGTTTACACAGATGCGCGCAGCGGCGAGATTGTGGCGGTTAAAGACGCCTGCGCCATGCCGCCCGGTGAGCGACTGACCAATATGATTTATCCGCTGCATGCGGCAAAGATTGGCAGTGAGTTGTATCGCGTGCTGGGGCTGGTGACGGCGCTGGTGCTGGCGGGGCTTTCGGTGACGGGAGTGGTGACTTATGGGCAGCGTTTGCTTAGAAGCCGGCAGCGGCGTTTGGCGTTGTCCTATAGACAAGACGGCGTGTCATAAAAACCGATTCGCCAGACTAAGCTCTTCACAGCCTTGCTCATTCCGCATGCAAGCCTCATGATGCTGCCATGATTGCAAACGCCCTAGGGCCCGTATTCCTTCTGATTCTGTTTGGCGCGCTGATGCGCCGGGTCAACTTTCCCGGCGCCGAGTTCTGGCCGGGCATTGAGCGGCTGACGTATTACATTGCCTTCCCTGCCCTGCTTGTCCACCGCCTGGCACTGGCTGATTTTAGCGATGCCGACTTCGGGGGTTTTGCGCTGGTGATCTGCACGGCCCTGCTGCTGACCAGCGCACTCACCTGGCTGATCAAGCCCTGGGCCAGTGACAATGCCGCCGATTTCACGTCTTTGTTTCAGGGCGCCATCCGCTTCAACACCTACATCGGTCTGGCCGTTGCCAGCGCGCTGTATGGTGATGCCGGGCTGGTGATCGCCGCGATAGCTGTCAGCATCATGATTCCCTTGGTCAATATGCTAAGCGTTATCTGTTTTTCGATTGCCACCGATGGCCCGCGAAAATCGCCAACACAAGTGCTCATTGGGCTGCTGACCAATCCCCTGATTGTCGCCTGCCTACTGGGCGTGGCACTAAACCTCAGCGACATCGGCCTGGTCGGGGCCTGGATTGAAACGCTGCTGGCAACACTGGGCAGCACCGCCCTGCCACTGGGCCTGTTGGCCGTGGGCGTTGCCCTCAGCCTGCACACCGTAAAACAGGACTGGCCCATCATTGTCACCGCCAGCGTGCTTAAGTTCGTGGTATTCCCCGGTCTGATGCTGACCCTGGCGACCTGGTGGCAACTGGATTTACTGAGCCGGCAGGTTCTGTTACTGCTGGCCTGTCTGCCTACCGCCACTTCTGCCTACATCCTGTCGCGACAACTGGGCGGCAATGCGCCCATGATGGCCAATATTATTAGTGCGCAGACGCTTCTGGCGTTTGTTGTTATTCCACTGTGGCTGGCTATTATGTGAAGGATGAACGGATTTAGAGCGCCAATACACTGCCTGGCCGTTTACCTGTGGTAAAGTCTTGGATAGCCCTATCAGCAAGACGGAATGCAATAACAACAGATGCGCCAGCCTACACTCGTCACAGCTCTGCTGGACATCGGTCGCAGTCAGACAAACCCGCAATTTCGCCGCAAATGGCAGCGCTACCTGCGCAGTCTCAAACGACTTTGCCAGCTTGATCTGCCGTTTCACATCCACGCCGCGCCTTCCATGCATTCGGACATTCTGCGCTGGCGTCAGGGCAGGCCAACCGTATTGTACGCACTGACCGCTGATCAACTACGTCAGACGTCCCTCTATGAAGATATTCGGCGTATCTGTACATCCGAGACATGGCTGTCCCAGGCTGACTGGCTGCGAGACTCCCCAATGTCGCAGATGGATTTGTATGTTCCATTAGTGAATAGCAAAATGCAGTGGCTGGCACACGCAGCGGGCCAAGCCACTGACAAGAATGAGTCATTTATCTGGATAGATGCAGGCATTCACATGCATCTCTGGCCAGGTGAGCACAAGCTGATCAACGAATCCTTCTTTTGCCATTTCATCCGTGATAAAGAAAGACTGCGGCTTATCGCCAAACCCTACGAAAAGAATACCGAAATCCATGGCTTTGAACGGGCAGCACTGGCAAGAGTTTGCGGCACCGATTTCGTTGATCGTTGCTGTCGGGGTGGTCTGTTCGGCGGAACCGCTGCCGTCATTGATAAGATCGCCGGCCATTTCTATGACGTGCTCGATGAGACTGTTGCAGACGGTTTTGTCGGTACCGAGGAGTGCATACTGACTGCACTTTCCTACCGATACCCACAACAGACTGACACGACCTTGTTAAATGACGGTAGCGTTGTTGGACTCTTTACAAGCAGCACGCCTCGCCTGAGCCTCCGACGGCTTCGACAGCCGCGGGGAACACTGAGAGGCGTTAAAAGACGCGTGCTGACACACTGGACTCAATGGCGCCGTGGCGCACAGCTTAAGACCATTCTGCAGCAGGCCCCAATAACGGGCCTGAGCATTGACGATTTCGATCTGCATATCCTGCTGTGCGCTCGTGATGTCATCAATGGTCTGTGGACGCTGCACAGTTTCCTGCACTATAGCGACCTAAAGCCACGGCTGATCATTCACGACGATGGCAGCTTAACCGCGGCGCATCAACAGCGCCTGCTACAGCATTTCCCGGAAGCCCGCATCATTCCTTTTCAACAGGCAAAAAAGGATATGTCAGCGGCACTGGCGAATTACCCGAACGCGTATCGCTACCGAATCACCGAATACAGCTGGCCAGCCATCAAGCTGCTGGATTTTGCGCACTACTCAGGTGGGCGAGCCTTCATGGTGCTGGACGCCGATGTACTGTTCTTTAAACGGCCTGATGAGATAATCGCGGCCATGCAACAGCACAAAGGTTTCTACATGAGTGACTGGCAAGACGCCTACACCTGGCCACTCGAACGATGGCCAACTGTGCTTGGTACAACTGGTATCAGCAGGGTCAATGTTGGTTTGTTCTATTTGCCAGACGGTCAACTGTATGACCTGGGCTATGTCGAACAGTGCCTGGCGGCATACTACAAACGCCACCCCTGCCCCAGACTTGTCTGGCTGGAACAGACAGTCTGGGCGGCCCTGTTTGCCCGGTTGGGCGACACCATGCAGCGCCTGCCCGACACTTACCAGATTTCAAAAAAGCAGACGCTAAATGACAACACCTGCAGCCACCACTACGTCAACGACAGCCACCTGGCACGGCTGGATTTCGCGGGCAAAGGTGTGCCGCACCTCATACGCAATAAATTACTTTCTGCCAGAACAACGTATCAGCCTGCGACAGGTGAGGCATGATCCCGATTTCCCTGTTAATCCTCAGCTGGCAATCCCACAAAACCCTGATCGCCACACTGGAAAGTTATCGTGAAAACGGTTTGCTGGATATTACTGACGACAAACTTATTTTCTTTCAGCAGATGTCGTCTAAAGATATCCGAATCGCCAAGCGTTATGGCCTGCAATACTATGGCGCTGGCCACAATATCGGCATCGGCGCCGCCTATCGCTTTCTGGCGGAACGCGCGCGCCATCCCTATATTCTGTACCTGCAAAATGACTTCAGACTAATTCACGATGTATCAAACAATGCCACCGAACTGACTGATGGCATTGAGCTGCTCAGCAAGCACGACGTAGATGTGGTGCTCTACCGAAGCCGCAGTCGCCCTGGCGAACCCAACTGGGCCACTGACAATGTAAAGGGCAACGAGCAGCGCTGGCAAAGCCACCTGTTTAATGCCCTCTACTGGCTGGACCATCCCGACCAGGTGTACCCGGACAAGATACATCGTAATGCCGCCAAGCCGCACTTTTTGCAAACGACGGCACGCTATATGAACTACACCGACAACCCGGCGTTGTATCGGCGCGACTGGCTACTGGCAACGCTTGGGGACTATTTCACCATCAACGATCCCCATGACATCACCTGGCCAGAACGCGTGATTCAACCCTGGTGGGAGACGCAGGACTTTCGGATTGCCCAGGCAGAAGGACTGTTCGAGCACATTCGGCTGGACCGCGGCGGCTTGCTGCGCCGAGTCATCACGTGGCCGGTCCCGCTGCTGAAGGCCACTGGCCTTTATGATCGCGTTCGCACCCTGCCCGCCATTCAATCGCTCAAAGGCAAACTGTGAGTATGTGGAAAGATATCCGACACCTTTGGTCATTGCTGACACCAATCCAGCACCGACAGATCATCACACTGCAATGGATGATACTGCTGATGGCGCTGATGGAGGTGATTGGAGTCGCGTCCATACTGCCTTTTATGACGGTGGTCAGCAATCCGGACACGCTTGGCGGGAACACACTACTGGCACAACTTTACCAGGCAAGCGGCGCCAATTCCGTCGATACGTTTTTGTTCTGGTCAGGCTTAAGTGTTCTGGGTCTGCTAACACTCAGCAGCATCACCAGCATTGTCACCTCCTGGCGTATCATTAACACCGGTCAACGACTCGGCGCTGACCTGAGCATCAGACTGTATCAACACTATCTCTGGCAGCCCTGGTTGTTTCACTCCAGCCACCACAGCGCCACATTAACGAATCATATCGCCGGTGAATGTCAGCGAGTTATGTCGCAGATCATCAATCCGCTGTTGCAAATGAATGCAAGAATTGTCACCGCCGCTCTGCTGTTAACGACCGTCTTCCTGGTTAATCCAATGGCGGCCACCATTGGTGCGGCAGCCTTTTTGGTGATTTATGCCGCGTTGTTCATGACCGTGCGCCGGCGGCTGTCACGCGTCGGCGAACAGACAAGTGCCGCCGGTCAGCGTCGCTACCGTCTAATGACCGAGGGTTTTGGCGCTATCAAGGAGTTGATGTTACTGGGGCGGCAATCACGTTTTATCATCGACTACAAAGAGAGTGCGCACGACCTGGCTCGTCAACAAGGCCATATGAATGCCCTGGCGCAACTCCCACGCTACCTGGTTGAACTGACCGCCTTTGGCGCGGTCATCATGCTGGTGCTATATCTGTTACGTGCTGAAAACGGAGACAGCAGCGCGTTGCTGCCATTGCTGTCCCTTTACGCACTGGCCGGCTTCAAACTACTTCCAGCCTTTCAGCAGATTTATGCCAGCCTGGCACAGATCCGCAGCAACCTGCCTGCATTTCATGCCATCAGAGACGACCTGGAGATTTCGCAGCAGTCGCATTCATCCAGGTCCGCAATAAACAGCGCTTTATCGCCGCAGCGTGACATCAGGCTGGAGCATGTCAGCTTCACCTATCCCGGCAAAGCGCAGCCGGCATTGCTGGACGTTTCCCTGACAATATCGGTAAATCATACCGTTGCGTTTGTCGGGCCGTCCGGCGCTGGCAAAACCACCTGCATCGACATGATCCTTGGTTTATTGCCGCCCGCGAGCGGCAAACTGACAATAGACGGTCAGGAAGTAAATGAGTCCAATCGGCGCAACTGGCAGAACAGTATCGGGTATGTACCCCAAGCCATCTATCTGGCCGATGCCAGCATCCGCGATAACATCACTTTGGGTCTGGAAACCTCAGAAGTTGAAGAGGATAACCTGGCGCGCGCTGTGCAACTGGCTCACATAAACGACTTTGTCGACCAGCTGCCGGCCGGGCTTGATACTATGGTCGGTGAGCGTGGCGTGCAGCTGTCCGGCGGCCAGCGGCAACGTATTGGTATCGCTCGTGCCCTGTATCATGATCCCGCTATCGTAGTGCTGGACGAAGCCACCAGCGCGCTGGACAGCATCAGCGAGCGCCATATTATGGAGGCCATCGCCGACCTGAAGCAGCAGAAAACTGTCATCATGATCGCCCACCGATTAAGCACCGTGCAGCACTGCGATACGATTTTTGTGATGTATCATGGGCGACTTGTTGGTGCGGGTACATATGCAGAGCTTAGCTGCAACAACAGCGTTTTTGGCGCGTTGCTGCAGAACCTCACTCCACCAAATCACTGATCCGGGCATAGCTCCTTCAATGACAGACTCATACTTAACGCCTTCACATGCCCCGACAAGCTGGCGCGAGTTCGCCCAGCAGGTCAGGAGAAAAAATCTCCCCTTACTGGCCTGCCTGGATGACTTCCACAATGCAATTTTAGTGACCGGTTGCCAGAGATCAGGCACTACCATGATGTCCAGTATGATTAACGCAAGTGGCGGAATCAGCCGATTCGCCAAAAACGACGATCATGAATTTTTCTCTGCTCTAATACTGGCTGGTCAACTTAGACTGGCTCACACTCATTCAGACCGGATCTGTTTTCAGACAACTTACCTCAACGAAAAATACATCGAATACTTTCAGATGAAAGGTAATCACAAGCTCATCTGGATGCTACGTAACCCTCACTCGGTGGTCTACTCCATGTGTTACAACTGGGGCCACTACGCATTGATCGAGCTGTTTGAAGGGTGCGGTCTAGTGAACGCCAATCAGGTGGACCGGTTTCGTTACAGAGTCTTTGGCCGACGCGGCGTAAACAGATTCCGTATGGCCTGCCATGCCTATGTCGGGAAAGTCGCGCAGCTATTGGAGTTAAACGCCAGACTGGCTGAACCTGCATTTGTAGTGGACTACGATCAACTAACGCAACGAAGTCACACGATTTTGCCAGAAGTTTATGAGTATCTGGATCTTGTCTATCAGGACCAGTATGCCGCCCAGGTTCACAAACATAGCGTCGCAAAGTCGGCAGAACTTTCGCCAGAGCAGGCCCGGCTGGTCGATAGAATTTGCGGGCCGGTTTACCGTAGCGCGCTGGAACTGGTGTCACATGCTTAAGCGACAACTGCCTGGTCCGGTCATCGTCTTTTTTATCTATATCAGTTGGGCACTATGGCTGATGCTTACAGGGCATCCGCACGAGGACGCCTACATTCTTAACATTTACGCACGCAATCTGGCCGAAGGCCACGGCATCAGCTACTTCGCTGGTGGTCCTCACGCTGAGGGCGCAACCGACTTCTTGTGGATGCTGTTGTTGGCGCTTGCCGAGTATATCGGGCTGGATGCTGCCACATTTGCGCACATCCTCAATGGTATCGGACTGATGATCATCACCTGGGTTGCGAGCAAGCTGATGCGACATGAGCTTAGCCATTGGGGCCGATTCGTTGGCCTGATTCTGCTTATTGCAGTGATCGCAACATCACAAATCGTCCAGGCGTCGTTGTCCGGATTTAGTGCCGGATTTTATTGTGGCGCGGTCGCGCTTTTATTCTGGTTGCTCTTCAGCCAGCACAGCAGATACCTGGCCTGGATACCCGTTATCAGTATTGTGGTTGCTTTAACCCGGCCCGATGGCGTCATAATTGGTGTGACTGCCACACTCCTTGGAGTCTTTATAGCCTGCCGCCACAAACAGCTAAATCAGTTTATGACCATTTCTGCGGTCTGTTTCTGCATCGGCGCCAGTTATTTTGTCTGGCGGGTTTTATATTTTGAGCAGTGGCTACCGCTTCCGTTAATCGTAAAAAGCGCAGATGCGCAATCGCTGCCGGGGTTAATTGCTCATGTTGACTGGGCCAGGCGCAACTTTTATCTTGGCGTAATCGCCATATCGGCATTCCTCGTCTTGCGGCAGCGATGGCGTATGCTGTTCGCTTCGCTGCCTGTCGGTGCCCTGCTTTTTGCACTGATGTTCGCAACTCAGTCCCAGAATATCGCGGATCGCTTTCAGGCACCGGCGACGGTGGTATTGATATTATGGTGCGCCCTTTTCCTGGATGCTGTTTTTCGGCGTGACCTGGAGCCTACCCTGCTTCGTTTGCCAAGCGCAAACACGATAACAACAGTGGCTGTCCTGGTGTTCATGATGTTTGTCATCAATCAATCCATTAAGGCAACCATCAGCCGAGTTACGAATCTGCAGGCATTTCAATACATCAACACGTTCCCCTATTATCTGTCACCGCATGCCCGGCCTGACACGAGACTGGCGTTAACGGAAGCAGGCCGGTTCGCCTACTGGTTACCTGGCGAGAAGTATGATCTAGTTGGACTGAACACCGCAGATTTTGCGACAGAGCTGGCATCCCCTGATGCCATCGCCGCTCTTCGCGCCGACTTGATATTTGTGCACATCGCAGGGAATGCCAATTTTGGCGCCTATTGTGACCAAGACTTTTGCGAGCTTAATGAACAGCAAGTCTGGCAGAGTATGACAAGGGACGAGACTTTGTGGACTGAGATTCCTGACCCGGTTGTTCGAGCACCACTGGCCGCACTATCTCATTATTTTGATCAACCTGAGGGCTTTCACGCCTACACTGTAAACTACAGCAATGGCTACTATCACTTCTATCTGTTAAATAGGGGCGGAGCAATCACTCAGGAGAGCTTTGAATCTGCGTTAGCGCTAAGTTTCCGGACCGGCTGCAATCGTTCCTACTGGCAACTACGTTATGGTTTTTCTCAGCACGCTGGTGAATGCCGACTTGAGTAATCGCAACCGTTTGGCCAAGCGCCACCCAAAAACGCGCTGAACACATTGGAATAACCAGCCGCCTCTAAGGGTTCTGGTTGCGCCACCCAGTCGGTCAACTTCGGACTGCATCTTTTTCAGGATATCCGGATAATCAGGATATAGTCGGTGCAACCAGATCTGATAGCGATTGGCGCAGATCAGCCTGATCTCGTCTCGTTTAATGCGCTCCAGTAGCATGTCGCCACCCAAACGCGTTGTCAGGTAGGCCGACTCGGCTGCTCTCCTGGACATCTGAGCCGAGACACTGCCCGGATTGTCACCGCGGTGGTAAAGTATCGCCTGATCAGCAAATTTCACGCCTTTTGAGGCCAGCAGCAGACGCACGGAAAACTCAAAATCGTTGTTTAGTGACAAAGCCTCATGCCAGCCACCTGCCCTGTTCAGGACGTCGCGCGGTATCAGCCAGACCCAGCCGGCCATCATGTCACCTTGAGGTTGCGTCAGCGCGGCAATCAGCCAGTCCTCAGGCGCCATGTGTGTCAATGGCCAATAATTTTGACCCACTTTTGGCCAATAAAATTGACCCACCCAGTTTCGTTTAACTCATGGTTTTCTGCTTCAGCCGGTAGCTTTCACCACCCAGCATAAACACATGCGAGTGATG
>Ga0208316_1002070_pt1 | contig 10613 bp, 12 predicted proteins | sample MalvireepMed_231_FD_184240 | JGI IMG/M metagenome (GOLD analysis project Ga0208316, IMG submission 184240) | Marine viral communities from the Global Malaspina Expedition - Malaspina viral metaG DeepMed_231 (SPAdes) (version 2) | ecosystem: Environmental > Aquatic > Marine > Oceanic | place... | reverse complement strand
TAGTAATAGAGTATTCAGGCACATAATAATAATTAGCAGGTTCTCCGCCAGTAGGAGCTGGATAAATACTTAAATTATCATTGTCAAGATACCATATGGGACTATTGGATGTTGCAGCATATATAGAATTAGCATCAGCATATTTATCCTTTAAGCCCCATATCCCCTTTGTCGCAAAGATACTATTCCTTACTACGCCAGATATAGTGCGAATCTCATCAACATCTGTATCGACAGAAGTTACATTTCCCGATTTAGTCACAAACTTCCAGACTTCTTCAGGGCCACTCTTTACAATAGCTTTTGTAAGAACATCATAGCAGCCATCAAGTATCCATTGCTGGATAGCAGTATCATCAGAAACTGTAAGGGTTCCTGCCAAATCATCTATCTGGTCTTTAAAATTACCTGTCCATGCCATTATTTCTTCTTATCCTTTATATTACGTTTCTTACGCGTATCAGGCTTAACACCCTGCCATTTATTGCCTATACTGCTAGAATATACGGACTTAGCCATTATCTACGCCGTCCACCACTAGCCTTTCGGGAGCCAGTCTCTACGCCACCACCCATGCCACCTGTACGTTTAGCAATGGCCTTCCCTAGCCTTGACAGACCTTTAAGGCCCAGCTGAACCCTTGATTTTAAACTCTTTCTATCTCTATTCATTATTTCTCCTATATTGATTTGCTTCGTTCATGTATAATTAATGAGTTATCACTTGCTATTGTAGCAGCCTCAACACTCGTAAAAGGCCCATAAAGAGTATCTCCAGAAGACATCTTGACAGTAACGGCACTGCTGCTTCCTAACGGAATTATATCAATTGATATATCATCAGTAGCCGTATCAGTTGCATATGATATTGTATCAAAAATCCCTGTAATTGCACTTATCATATTTGCCTGCTTAATATGAACATATGGGCTGTAATATTTCTTATTTAATACTGCTGCCATGTTTAATCCTCCACTTCGTGTACTAAGGTATAATAATCACCAGCCGTGGTCTCGTCACTATGCTTAACATAACTAAAAGGTCCAGTTAGAGATGTACCGACTAATGTTCTAATTGTGATTTCAGTATCAGGGTTAGCGCTATTAGGATATTTAACCTTATATTCTATAAAACTCGTTTCCAAGTCCCCCATTGCCTTGATTAGCATATATGTACCTCCAGACAATTCACTAACACTAGGAACGCCTTTAATCAATCGATTGACCACTGGATGGTCGTATGTTTTTGGGTATCCTGCTAATGCCATTGTTTCTCCTATCTATGAATCAAGGGGGCAATTAAGCCCCCTATCATCAGTTTTTGTTATGATGGATCGGCACCAATACCGCTAATAGAAAATCCTATATCAGATTTCTTTTTATTAGTATAGATGTCAACCAGGTGGCCCAAATCTCCCCCATAGCTAGCAGCTGTGACGGTATACTGAACCCTTACCTGTCTACACGATTGTGGTAACTGGTAAGTTTCAAGTGTACTATCGCCAACATTGGCTGCCACCTCTAGATCAACCCAAGTTTGAGTTGAATCTATAGGAGAACTTGGGTCAGCGCCTACTCCGCCTACAGCACCTACAACGGCATCATCAACACTATATTGAATCTTGCCAACAAGGCCGGTCTCTTCTTCTACGGAAGACATAATAGTCCCACCACCCAATAAAGCTAGAGCAGAAGAATTATATGTTCCATCAGAATCTACGACCGTTACTGTCTCAGAGTTTTTTATCCATCCATTAGATGCAGTGGTTGTCCAAGCCATAATAACCTCCTAACTAAACTTCAGGATTGCATGCGTTTCAGGCAGAGATACTTCCAAACCAGCTTCTGTGATGATTTGGTCACGTCTTCCATCTTCGTCATTATCCTGAATGTTAGTTTCAATAAAGGTATCACGACTAATGCCATTACCAACAAGAGGTCTATAAGCAACATTAGCCATATCTACACAACATGCATAATTTTCCCAAGGGCCACGGAAAAGAGGCTCTTGAACAAAATGTAAGTTACCATAGATAGTATTAACTACTGTCACCTGATGACCAAAGGCGCCAGGTACATTCGCAACATCCAGAGAGTACTGTGAAGAACCAACTGAATTATTTAAGAATGAACCAGAGCCCAACTTGTTAAGATAGGTAATAACTTTCCGGGATGCTAACACAAGCTTATTCCCTGAATTTCCACTTTCAGGTGCGAAATAGTCTTCCATCGCATCTAAGAAAGCATCATATCCAGAGGAAGCATAGCTCATATTATACACCTTACCATTGGTTTCAGCGTAAGAAAGTATACCATGTGTATAACGAACTGGACCACTTCCAGACTCATCAGATGAACCTGAGCCAAACAAAAATGCCTGCTCAATATCCATCTTATGTTCCATAAGCTTTTCAGTCCACACACGCTTATACTCATCACTAATACCGCGATACTTAGTAGCCAAGGCGGTTCCAGAGAACAGGTTCATTGCAGTTTTAAAAATCTGACAATACCCCTCTCTATCAAACAGAGCATCTTCCCAACCATCTGGGGCTTTTGAACCCTCTGCCCATGCACTACCAATTACTGCTCCTTTAGCATCATCGGCAAAAGCATAAGTGCCTGCCTCTAATACTGAATAAGCTATAGCAACCGTACCAGTACCACTAGTAACGGTAGGTGTCGCATTTACTTTAAGTCGGCGGACAGTTCCGCCAGAGTCTTCAATTGCTACAATAAGGTTTTTAACAAAAAACTCAGGCTTATATTCCGCAGTCTGGATTGCTCCATACTGGTCATAATTAACATAAGTATCAGCTAAATTGGCAGTTGCTCCATCTAAGATGTCTCCTACCGCCCAAGTAGCTGAAGCTACAGCTTCGCCTAGTTTAAAGTTACGCCTTTGCCATTGATGACGTTGTTCTATGAATTTGAATACAGGATCATCAGTCGACTTCTTTGCTACTTTAGAAAGGTACACGAAGAAGGGAGACTGTTGGGGGGCCAACTCTGCAACACGTTCACTAAAATTAAAGATACGTCTATTATCATTAATTGAAACGCCTTGTGGAGTATTGCCTGTATTCACTGAAAATACATTTGCCATTTTTATCTCCTTTTAGAAATTAATCCCATTACGTCCAAGGATTCTTGGACTTATGGGTTTTGATTATATCATCCATAATCTGATTCTCGTCGCTTATTTGGGGCTGATTGGACTGGGAAGGCAAAACTCCCATAGGTGATGGAATCTGCTGAGCATTTCTCATCTGCTGAAATTCCTCACTAGGCCCTGAATTAACAGGAGGAGCTTGTCCACCAGCCTTATTCATCCTAAAAAGCTGAATCAAATTATCCATTGAGATTGAATTAGGGTCTGACATTGTCCGTACAAACTCTTGTGAATCTTCAGGGGTAAGGCCATAGTGTCCCTGAACATGTTCAGTAATCTGCTGAGATTGTCTAACCTGCTCTATACGAGCTTGTCTTTGACTCTCTTGGCCCTGAATATATTCAGACTGCTGATCTAACCTTTCCTGCATCACTGCCATGTCATATTGATGACGCAGCTCGTTATACTGACGCATATCACCATCCCATGATTCTTTCTCATCAAGGTATCGGGCACTTTCTGAATTAGCATCACTCATCGCTTCTTCATATGTGAACCCTCGAGGCTTTGCTGGCATAACTGGAGGTGGCGGAAATTCTTCCCTAGCTTCCTCTTTAGGCTGTTCTTGAGCCTGAGCTTCAGATTGAGCATGCACTTGCTGCTTTAACTCATTTAGCTCATTCTCTCGTTTAGCTGCTTGAGATTGCCAATACTGATAACGTCGTTCATCATTCTTAGCATCAGTATCGGAAAGATTTTCCTGAATATGCTGAGGTTGTCCTTCTTGAGGAGCTTCAGTATTTTCTTCTTCCGTTTTGCCTATAAAAGCATCTTCAACGGTATGACTATCATCTTGGGAGTCTTCAACTGGCGTGCCAAAGCGTTCTGAAGTCTCGGCATTAAATGCTGCTTCACTTGAGAACGGGTTTGTTGGCTGTTGAGGAGTATCCTGTTTAATATCTTCCATCGTTTATTTTCCTTATTTTAGCTGCCCTTCACACCATTGGAAGGGGTTAAGCTGGTTTTAGTAGCTAAAGCAACATCACGCTTTAGATGTGTCATTTCGTCGCCAAGCCGTTTTTCAAATACTGTGGCAGCTGCCTTTGCTTTACTAGAGGTGCTATCAAGATTTGATTTAAACTTCTCAACTTCGACTTTTTTGCGCAGATTAACTGCTTCCCTGTCACGAGTCTGTAAGTCGCCTTTAAGTTTCTTGATTTGATCACCAGCCTGCTCCAGCTGTTGCTGTAACTGGCCAATAAGATCAGTACGCTGTAAGACGCCTTCCATATCGAAAACTTCTGTTTTCTTAAGTACTTCCTGCTTGTCGATAATGCCATTTTTATAGGCATCCATATAAAATTCAAGTTCAGCATATCTATTAGAGGGTAGGGTACTTCCTGCCACATACACGACATCATACCTGCCTACTGTGATATTGTTTATTACCTGAATCTCACCTGATTTATCATCTACAAGTTGTTTGTTGATTACGTACTCGCTAAGAGAGTTGTTTGGTTGAACGACTCTGAATGCCTTACGAGTGGTATATAATTGTTGCATTAAGGGTATTGCGATCTGAGCAACACGTGTTAAACCTGCTTCAATGTCAGCAAGCTTTGACTTGATCTTCCTTTGGCCAAATTCATCCAAGGATATCGTAGCCTTATAAGTTTGAGGAGCAGCCTGCGAATTCCCCATCATCATCTCATATAAACCTAACTGATGATCAATATCTGATTTAGCAGTAGTTTCATTATTATACAATTCGTTTGGAAGAGGCGTGGGTTGCACAGGCATAGGAGCTCCGTCTGTGGGATCGAATGCAATAGCAACTCCAGGCTGTGACCACTTTTCTTCAAACTCTTTCATATCCACACTCCCCTCTGGCACAAGAATTTTCACATTTGTCGAGGTAGTAGCATGTGCGATGATTAGAGACCGTGTTTTATTAATAAACTCCTGAATGCCCTTAACCATGCGCACATCAGATGTCGGATAGGGCGTTCGAGTATGTATATTCATAAAAGGCACAATGGGATACTTATCAACAGGTAGCACTCTTGAATATAAATATGTGTCTCCCATCACAACACACATCTTCACTCTTTCCACATCAACTTCAACTATTTCCAGCATTCCACGTTCAGCCAAATCTGCAAATGTCACTTCTTCAATAGGAATCTCAGGCAAAGGCTGATTGATGATTGTATTGGGATCACCTCCCTCACCGACAGTAGCCATTGCCTCCTGAGTCCTTTGCTGTTGAATTGCCATTTGCATTTGCTGGACTATTGCTTGAACTTCAGCCTCATTGGTAAGTACTTTCTCTCCATTAAGGAGCCAAGCAGGCTGCTCCATATACATCTTAAATTTATCCTCATCTAATAAATCCTCTTTGCCAGAGAATACTTCATATACGCGATATCTCTTAACTAAGAGCTTATAATAGCGTTCATAACCACGTATATATTCCTGTTCTGTGACACGACTCACATCTTCAGGGAATTGAGCTGCAAAGTCATTAGTAGATCGGCCTGTCTCAGGGGTATCCCATCTCTGGTCGCTTGCGGCATTGCGAATATTCTTTTCGTACATTGGATAAAGTCTGACTGCCTGCTCCTTTGTAAACATGCGTGATACGATTACATTCTCAGCATCATCAAAGAAGCGACTACGAGAATTTGGATCAACATATACATCCATGGGATCAATATCATGAATCATCACCTCGCCTTTACCCATGTCCTTCATTGGGTCTTGATATACATTAATAAATCCAGAACCCATCGTATAGTAGTCATCGACAACCTGACGCACAACTGAAGAACCGTCAGAAATATCATACATATAGGCAAGGAGGGCTGACATGACATTTGCAACTTTATTATCTGAATCCTCACGTGGAGCCACCCTGAATGATGGCCTGTTGGCTGTTAGCATAGCCTTAGCCGATTCAACAGCTGGATGTATACGATTGATAACTATAGGAGCCTGCCCTCGAGCATTCAGAGTATCCTCCTGATCTTTAGTCCATTGTCGCCCTAAGCGAAACTCCTTGTCTTCTTTTGCGTGTTTAGCCCAGTCCTCTCTCTTATTAGAATAGATATTCCAGAGATGGAGGGTTTCGTCTACAAAGTCTTTTTGTTTGTCGCTATTTTGATTGTGCGCCATGCGCGTAATTTAACTCCTATAATGTTAGCCAGTCAAGTACTTTTTTTATTTTTCCTGAATTTTCTTCATTTTTATTGAGTTCCTTCTGCCTACAGGGCTTATGCCCATCGAGGCCTGTCCATATAGCATCCATAATATCATCATGCCGTCCTTTGGGATAACTTAAGAACTCTTGTTGAGCGACTGTATCTTCAGGACGCATATAAAACTGCCCCTTGGCAAACATCGGCACTAAAGACATCAGTCTTTCGCTCTTACGCGTTCTTGGTTTAACACCCTTCTCGAGTCCAGGAATATACAGGTTATTTTCTGACATCAGCTCCCTTACCGCTGTCCTTAGAGCCTCCTGGTAGCCTGTAGTCTCAATTTTCATTCTACGTGGACGATATTTTTTATAAATATCGATTATGGTCCGAGGCTGATCAGCTGGGGAGATTCTTTTGCGAAATATATCAAGAACGTACTTGTTGTTGTTTGCATCAACTCCAATAGTCGCCACAACAAAGAAATCTGCTGTTATCGAAAGAGAACTTGCAGGATCAACTCCGCAGTACACATCAATCGGAATATCCTTACACTCATCTCCTATGGTCCTTGTTAGGCAATTCTGACCATTCTTTCTTTCAAAATCATAATGATGGAGTTTAATCCATTCTGGCTTAAAAGGCGCATCATCAGGAGACTGTGCTATATTCATATATTCCTGATAAAAGCCATTTAAGTTTCCGACAGCCTGGAACTCATTGCGAATCTCTATTATACGCTCTCTTGGAAATCTTTCTGGCCAAATACTAACTTCTTCCTCATCCCATATTGAATACCACAATGTATGCCAGGACGGTGAACCTTTAGCCCAGTATAGAAAGCAGTCCTCAGATATTACCGTACCTATTACAGCCATTTTGCCTTCATCAGACAAAGATGGTACTACAGCCTCTGTCATCCATTTTCTATTCTTGGCCCTAGCCTCCATCGTCCCAGCATTTAATTCTGACTCAAAATCATCAACGATAATGAGATTAGGACGTGTATCCCCTTGTATAAAACCCCTAACTCGCTGTCCTGTTCCAACAGCAACGATTCTAGCATTATTAGATAGAATGATATCATTCTGCGTCCATCTCTTCTCATGCGGAGGTCCTAAATTGCCGAATATATTCCTAAGTTCGTCTGAATGCAAGATATGATGCTTAATCCTTGATAAGAAGTTAATACTCTGTGTTTGTGATTCTGAAATGATAACTATAAATAAATCTTCACTACTCGGCTTAAAAGCGCATCTCCAGAGAGGGTAGATGAGGGTGGTAACAGTGCTTTTCGCAGTACCACGAGGCGCAGCTATCAGCACCCTCTTCTTGTCATTATCGGAGAGAACACCATACACTTCATGATGAAATGGTGGTGTTATTTTGCGGAGGGCTGTAGGAAAGCAGTGCCTTCCGAACAACGCCATATTTCCCCGCAAGCGTTTTAGTATCTCCTTTTGCTCATATTTATCCTCATAATCCACTATTTATCTTCTTCCTTCGTAGAGGTTCTCTGTGCTATAATCTTTTTCTCCTCTTCAATAAGTTCGTCTAATAAACGCGTACTAGAATGAGCTTCTAGCGTGTCAACGGTCTTAATGAGATGCTTATCCTTCATTCCATGCATATCCTGTAGATTTTCTACAGCACGTAGCAGATTAGTAACATCTTTCTTGTTTTTAGCAGTATCAATGGTCTCTGAGAGTAAATCTAGGGTATAGTTCTCTGTTAGACCATGATCCTCTAATAGTTTTTGTAATTCTTCTCTTACCATTTGTTTAAACACCTCCGATTTCATTGTTCTCTTCCAACGCCTTCTTTCTGCAGGCGTAGATGATTCAAGAGCCCAATCAATAGCCAAATCATAATCAGGCTTTAAAGCAAACATTAAAGCCAGGTTTTGTAGTTTATCCTGGCCTTTTTGAACTTCTATTTTCGATTTACCCGTGAAAGTCGTATTTGACTTACGACCCCTGACAGTAAGCTTTTTAGTCTTATATTTTGGGTCATAAAACGTATATCCCCAAGGAAACCTAAGATAGACATTACTGGTTCCATGATTATTAGGATACTCCCGACGAGATATAACTTTGGCAACATAATCATCATCAGATACCGCATAATCTCCCTTAGTAGCATCTTTCCAGTATATATACTTAATCCCCTCTTCATCAGCCTCTTTCTTCTTATAAATCGTATAAGTTGTCATGCCGTCCTGCCTATGGTCAATATTGATGGTATACATTAAGGTTTCACACTTCCCTTTATTAAAACTGGGTTGGTAAGAGACTCTGCTAATTTCCGCATTAAGTATGTACCTGCCTCATCTATAGGACCACCGGTTGATGCTGGTTTCAGATGTTTACCAAATTGTTTCTTCCGAAATTTAAAGAGCTCATATAGTTGTTTTGCCTCCCCTTTATTCATACCCAAATCCCAAAGGTCCTCATAATGTATCATTTTATCCTTTGAAATAGTACGCTTATAGCCTCCCATAACTGGATGACTTGGAATACCCTTTTTTACATAATCAAGCATGTTCTTCCCTGCAACAGTTTTGGGATTAAATTCTACTTGCCTAACTACATTGAAGGGGCCTCCTCCGGACTCATATGACCTTGGTATGCTCTTGTATGCACCAGAGTATCTAGGCTTCATATCAAACATGAGACGATAAGGCAGGTCTCTCTCTGTCCTGATGGCATATTCTAAAGGCTTATCTTTAACTACTGCCTTTATTGTCTCCTTCAAACCACCCTTAAAGGGCATGTCTAGAATAGGATCAACCTTCTTAATAGACTGTCGCAACATCCTTATCTTGTCTAATATGCTATAATTTGCCGGCTCCATAAGATTCGTAGCTATCCTACCAACCCCTTTCCGTATCAATTGTAAAGGAGTAGAAGAACCAGAGCCAATCACCATATCAAGGATTGCCCTCCCTGCTTCAGTATCTTCAAAATCTACCTTAGGACCAATAGTTCCTTCACGAGCATAGCTTTCCTTTAGAGCTTTAGTCTTTGATTCTAATAAATTCGCCCTATTATCAGCAATAACTTCATTAATACCCTCATGAGCTACACCAGTTGATTCAGCTGCTGGGTAATTATACTTCAGGAGGCCATTCATCTTAGGCCATTTCCTCCACGCTTACGCTTCTTATAAATTGTATAAGTTGTCATGCCAACGTCTCTATGGTCGATATTGAGCGTGTACACTATTTATCCCCCTGCTGATACTTCAATAAGCCACCTATAGGAGCTACACTCCACAGCTTGTCTACCATCTTTTGAATACCAGCCCTATCTACCCAGTCGTACTCTGCCTTTAGGAGTTTCTTCAATAATCCCTTAGCTTCCGAAAGCTTAGGAACTCTCGTGAGCCCCTGTTCCATCATCTCTTTTCTTATTTGGGTAGCCCTTGCAGATAGTTCTCTTGGTCTGAGGACATATTCGGCTGTCTTAGCACCACCCTTTAGCTCGTCAAACGGAATTTTCCGCGTAAGGTCATCCTTGAGATAGGTTTTGCCCTGTTCTGTAAAGTGCGGCTTAATCTTCTCCAAATATTTCTTCTCCCAAAACTTCATTGGCCTCATCGCTGGATATTTAGAGTAAGTAGTATTGCTCCCAAAGATATGTTTTGCCATAAACTCCAATTCTCCAGATTTGCCGTCATATTTTTGAATAAAAGACCTAGAAGGCTGATTAAGCTTAGCGATATGATCAAACTCATGTGCTGCCGTGCTTTCTATCTGCTTCAGGGACATACCTGGCCTTATCCACACCTTTCCAGGGCCTTGAGCAAGGGCCGATCCTCGTTGACCACCAAGTATTAGCGTCTTAATTGGATTGGTAGCATACTCCTTAAACCTTGACCAAATGGGTACTTTAAAAGTACTTGTATCTCCTGTCGTTGCTTTAATGAAAGCATTATATCCTCTTCGTAAAGTAGAGCTGTCTATTGGAGTGTTATTAATATCCAGAGTTCCCATAAGTCTCCCATAGGCCTTATCGCCTAAAAGCTCATTTACAGTGCTACTTTTACCCTTCTGAACAACCTTCATCATGGCACTGCCTGGCTCTATAGGAACTCCTTGCTGCGCTTTCTCTACAGCCTTTCTTAGGGCTCTAGCACTATACTTAATCAGCCCTAATGCAGGCTTTATGAGAGGCTTAACCATAAACCCCTAATCCTTGATGACTCCGCCCCTTTCCGATATGAATAAACGTCTTAGCAATAGCAATATCCTTAAAATAGCTATTAACAAGCAGATGCATAAGAAACCTCGCACGCTTATTCCTGT
>Ga0208316_1002065_pt1 | contig 10625 bp, 10 predicted proteins | sample MalvireepMed_231_FD_184240 | JGI IMG/M metagenome (GOLD analysis project Ga0208316, IMG submission 184240) | Marine viral communities from the Global Malaspina Expedition - Malaspina viral metaG DeepMed_231 (SPAdes) (version 2) | ecosystem: Environmental > Aquatic > Marine > Oceanic | place... | reverse complement strand
CTGGATTTACTTGAGGAATTGGGGCATAAGGCCCGGCAGTCGGAGGCATTGCTTCCGGTCGAGACCGCGCTGGACGACATCCCGGCGTTGGCCGTGACCGACGAAGACGCTTTCAGACTTAAGCAGGGACGGTCGATCGTTCTCGTTCCCCGACAGGTCGAAACCTTGAGAGCCGGGCTTGCGCCGGGCGCTCGAACCGTTTCGGCCATGTGTCGTGGCGTGATGGTGGCCCTCTGCGAGATGCGCGCCGGCAAGCTCGAGCCGTCCCGCGTCTTTCATCTCGAATAGAGCGGAGACGCACGATGTCGGTTACCCCGGACCGTAAGGCCGAAATTATCAAGACCCACGCCCGCAGCGAGGGTGACACCGGAAGCGCCGAAGTCCAGGTGGCGATCCTGACCGAACGGATCATCAACCTGACCGAGCACTTCAAGACCCACAAGAAGGACAACCATTCGCGCCGGGGCCTGCTCAAGATGGTCTCTCAGCGTCGGTCGCTCCTCGATCACCTGAAGAAGTCCGAACAGCCGCGCTATCAGGCCCTCATCGAGGTCCTCGGCCTGCGCCGCTAGGATGTTCAGCGCCCCCGCGAAAGCGGGGGCGTCGCATATGGGGCCCCTCGTTTTTCACGGGTCCCCAGCACTGGCGCCGCCGTCTCAGGACGCAGCGCCCACAGACGACCGCCTCCCCTCCGCGACAGGCCGGGGATGATCTGGCGGCCGGGGGCCAAGGCCCCCAAGACGCACGCTGAGGGTTGCGACGAAATCCTCATCAAGCCTGTTCACCTGGAGAGGATTTCGGAAGTCCGACGCCCTGTCCGCCCCCGCCAGGAATACGCCTGCCGGGATATGAAAGAAGAAAAATCATGTTCGATATCAAACGCAAGACCATCGAGTGGGGCGGCAAGACGCTGACCCTCGAGACCGGCCGCATGGCCCGTCAGGCCGACGGCGCGGTGCTCGCCACCTACGGCGAGACCGTCGTCCTGGCCACCGCCGTCTATGCCAAGTCCGCCAAGCCCGGCCAGGACTTCTTCCCCCTGACCGTGAACTACCAGGAGAAGACCTACGCCGCGGGCAAGATCCCCGGCGGCTTCTTCAAGCGCGAAGGCCGTCCGTCGGAAAAGGAGACCCTGGTCTCCCGCCTGATCGACCGTCCGATCCGCCCCCTGTTCGTCAAGGGCTTCAAGAACGAAGTCCAGGTGGTCTGCACCGTCCTGGCGCACGACCTGGAAAACGATCCCGACATCGTCGCCATGGTCGCGGCTTCCGCCGCCCTGGTGATCTCCGGCGCCCCCTTCATGGGCCCGATCGCCGCGGCGCGGGTCGCCTTCATCGAGGGTGAGTACGTCCTCAACCCGACCCTGGAAGAGCTGAAGACCAGCCAGATGGACCTCGTCGTCGCCGGTACGGCCGATGCGGTGATGATGGTGGAGTCCGAAATCCAGGAACTGACCGAAGAGCAGGTCCTGGGCGGCGTCTCCTTCGCCCACAAGTCCATCCAGCCGGTGATCGAAGCGATCATCGACCTGGCCGAGCATTCGGCCAAGGAGCCCTTCGACTTCGCCGCCGACGACACCGACGCGCTGAAGGGCCAGATGAAGACCCTGGTCGGGGCCGACATCGCCGCGGCCTACAAGATCACCAAGAAGCAGGACCGCCAGGAAGCGCTCAGCCAGGCCAAGCAGAAGGCCATGGCCGCCATGGCCAAGTCCGAGGCCAATCCCGACGGCGCCGACGGCCAGAAGCTGGGCGGCGTGTTCAAGGAGCTTGAGGCTGACGTCGTCCGCCGCGGCATCCTCGACACCGGCCTGCGCATTGACGGCCGCACCGTCGACAAGGTCCGCCCCATCGTCTCGGAAGTGGGCATCCTGCCCCGGGCCCACGGCTCGGCCCTGTTCACCCGCGGCGAAACCCAGGCCCTGGTGGTCGCCACCCTGGGCACCGGCGACGACGAGCAGTTCATCGACGCCCTGGAAGGCACCTACAAGGAGAAGTTCCTTCTCCACTACAACTTCCCTCCCTTCAGCGTCGGGGAAGCTGGCCGCATGGGTTCGCCCGGCCGTCGTGAAATCGGCCACGGCAAGCTCGCCTGGCGCGCTGTGCGTCCGGTCCTGCCGGCGACGGAAGACTTCCCCTACACCATCCGCCTGGTCTCGGAGATCCTGGAGTCCAACGGCTCCTCCTCCATGGCCACGGTCTGCGGCGCTTCGCTGGCCATGATGGATGCGGGCGTGCCCCTGAAGAAGCCGGTCTCCGGCATCGCCATGGGCTTGATCCTGGAGGCCGACGGCTTCGCCGTGCTCTCCGACATCCTGGGCGACGAAGACCACCTGGGCGACATGGACTTCAAGGTCGCCGGCACCGCTGATGGCATCACCTCGCTGCAGATGGACATCAAGATCGCCGGCATCACCGAGGAGATCATGAAGAAGGCGCTGGAGCAGGCCAAGGAAGGCCGCCAGCACATTCTGAACGAGATGACCAAGGCCATGGACGCGCCGCGCACCGAGCTCGGTGAGTACGCGCCCAAGATCGAAACCATGAAGATCGCGGTCGACAAGATCCGCGAAGTCATCGGTTCGGGCGGCAAGGTGATCCGTGAGATCGTCGCCGAAACCGGCGCCAAGGTGGACATCTCCGACGACGGCACGATCAAGATCGCCGCCTCGGAACAGTCCAAGATCGATGCGGCCCGCGACTGGATCAAATCCATCGCCTCGGAGCCCGAGCTGAACGCCATCTACACCGGCAAGGTGGTGAAGGTCGTCGACTTCGGAGCCTTCGTGAACTTCTTCGGCGCCAAGGACGGCCTGGTTCACGTGAGCCAGATCTCCAACGAGCGCGTGGCCAAGGTCTCCGACGTCCTGACCGAAGGCCAGGAAGTGAAGGTCAAGCTCCTGGGCTTCGACGATCGCGGCAAGACCCGCCTGTCCATGAAGGTCGTCGACCAGGTGACCGGCGAAGACCTTTCCAAGAAGGAAGGGGCCGAGGCCGAGGCTTAATCAGCCTCATCCTCCATCCTGACGACGAACGGGGCGGCCGCAGCGATGCGGCCGCCCTTTTTCATGCGCGATTGGCGTTCACGGCGACCATCCCTTCGGTTCGGGCGCGCACCTCGGGTGGCGCAAGGCAACTGGCCAGCGCCTCGTAGCCCCGGGCCTGCGGGTCGGGGCGCACGCGGATGGGCGAGCTGTGATTGGCCGGGCAGAACAGCACGGTTTCGAACGCCGTCGCCAGTCCAAGGTCCAGCATCGCGCTGGAGCGGGTCATCAGAATCAGGGGCCGCGCCTGCGGCCCGCGCGCCCGCAACCATGCGGCCAGGGCCTGCTGGGTCGGTTCGTTCAGGCCGTCCTCGACCATGTCCACCACCACCGCCGCAGCCCCCTCTGAGAGCACCGCCGCCAGAAGGCGGCGCAGCGCCTCGGTCTCCTCGCCGCCCTCCTCCCTCAACCAGGCGAGGGCGGCCTGAAGACGCCCGCTGAGGCCAAGATCACCCTCGAGGATGGCCGGCGGCCGGGCCATCTCGACGAACACACCATCTGGCAAGGCGTCTGCGATGGCGCGGGCCAGGCGGGTCTTGCCGCTGCCCAGGGGGCCCACCAGCCAGGTCAGGGCCGGCAGGGCGGCGAGTTCGAACCGCTCTCCGCCCCAGGGCCAGGGCAGATCGAAGGCGCAGGCCGGCTTGTTTCCCGCGAGTTGCGCCAGCTGCGTCATCGTGGGCGGCTCGCCCTTGGCCAGGGCGCGGCGCAGGGCGGCGACCTGAGCCAGGGTCGCCGACAGGCGTTGGGTCTCGCCTTCCAGTTCGGCCTGGTGGGCGGCCAGGGCCGGGGCGAGATCGCCCGGATCGCCTGCGAGAACCCGCGCCGCCTGGGTCAGCGACAGGCCCAGGGCCCGCAGGCTGGCGATCTCGCGGGCGCGCGCCATCTGGTCGGACCCATAGGCGCGCCAGCCAGCTTGAGTCCTCAGGGGAGAGAGGAGGCCTCTGGCCTCATAGAGGCGCAGGGCCTTTGGCGATACGCCCAGTTGGGCGGCGGCCTCGGCGGGGCTGAGATAGGGAGACACAGGCAGGACCCTCATGCGTTTTTCGAGACCTCCTCTATCCGACCGGCCCCTGGGGCCGGGTCAAGCGCCAAGACCTTGGCCGTGACGCCTCGCCCCGCGTGCGGACTTCCCCGGCCGCCGAAGCGGGGCTAAAAGCGGCCAGGGTCTGCAGTTCACCCAGGCGTCACCGCCCCGCACATCGGGGAGCTAAACCTGCCCTTGAGACGTCTCGCCCCGCTTGTCCCATCAAGCGCCGGGTCGAAAGTCGGTGACCTCGACGCCCCTGAAACAGGGGTCGGCGCTTCACGAGGATGAGTGATGCCCAGAACCGCCATTCCCTATGCGACCCCCGACATCTCGGCCCTGGCCAAGTCCCTGCGCGACCAACTGGCGCGCCAGGGACCTGCGCCTGGCCATGTGGAGATGCTGAACATCCTGGCCCGGGCCGCCGGGGCGAAGAACTTCCAGCACTTCCGCGCCCGTTCCGAGCCCCCGGAGGGCCCGCCAGCGCCCGCCGCCGACCTGGCGCGGGTGGACAGGGTCGCCCGCCAGTTCGACGCTCAGGGACGGCTTCTGCAGTGGCCGGCCAAGCCGTCGCACCAAGACCTGGCCCTGTGGGCTCTCTGGGCGGCCCTGCCGGCCGGGGACGCCGTCAGCGAGGCGGTGTTCAACGGGCGGCTCAACGCCCTGCACGCCTTCGGCGACCCGGCCATCCTGCGCCGCGCCATGGTCAGCGCAAGGCTTGTCTCCCGCACCCTGGACTGCCGGGACTACCGCCGGATCGAACAGCGGCCGCCGGCCGACGCCCAGGCCCTGATCCGGCGGCTGCGGCGAGGCTGACCACGGCTTCTCCCGCCCGTCACCCTCGGGCTTGACCCGAGGGTCCATGAACACCGGGCTGGCCGAGGTGTGCATGGATGGTCGGATCAAGTCCGACCATGACGGAGAGAGAGGCGTCAGCCGTCGCCTCAGCCTGGATCAGCAGTGACGATCGGCCCGCGCCCGCCGAAAAAGCGAAAGGCCCGCCGGGGGTGGCGGGCCTTCAGGCTTGCGGACCTTGAGGTCGGCTGGGAAGCTCAGCCGCGCAGCTTGCGCAGCAGGACGTCGAGGTCGCGGGCCAGCACCGGGTCATCGGCCTTCAGGGCTTCGATGCGGCGCACGGCGTGCAGGACGGTGGTGTGGTCGCGACCGCCGAACCGCCGGCCGATGTCGGGCAGGGAGCGGGTGGTGATCTGCTTGGCGATCCACATGGCCGCCTGGCGGGGACGGGCGACGGCCCGGGCCCGGCGCTCCGACAGCAGGTCGGCCTGGGTCAGGCCGTAGTGCTCGGCCACCGCCTTCTGGATGTGGTCCACCGTCACCTTGCGCTCCGGGGCCGACAGGTGGGGCCTCAGGATGCTCTGGGCCTCGTCCAGGCTCAGATGGGTCAGCTCGGCCCCCACACGGGCCACCAGGGTGTTCAGGGCCCCTTCCAGCTCCCGCACGCTGTCGCTGAAGCGGTCGGCGAGGAACTGGAGCACCTCAGGCCGGGCAGCGGCCGGGAAGCCCCCCTGGCGGGCCAGCATGTCCAGCTTGCGCTCCAATATGCCCTGGCGAAGGTCCCGATCGGCCGGCTCGATGCCGCAGACCAGGCCCGCCTGCAGGTGAGACCGCAGGCGCGGCTCCAAATCCGACAGCTCATGCGGCGGGCGGTCGGCGGTCATCACCACCCGGCGGCCGTCCTGAACCAGGGCGATCAGGGTGTGGAACAGCTCCTCCTGGGTCGAGGTCTTGCCGGCCACGAAGTGCACATCGTCGATCAGCAGCAGGTCGGCGTCGCGCAGCTCGTCCTTGAAGGCCGCCGTCTGGCGATCCTGCACCGCCTTGACGAAGGTCTGGGTGAAGCGTTCGGCGGTCAGATAGACCACCTTCTTGTCCGGGCAGTTCCGCTGGGCTTCCCAGCCGAGCGCGTTCAGCAGGTGGGTCTTCCCGAAGCCGTAGGGGCCGTGGAAGACCACCGGATTGAAATGGCCGTCGGCCCAGCAGCCCACCCGCCGGGCGACGGCGAAGGCGAACTCGTTGGCCGGGCCCGGCACGAAGGTGTCGAAGGTGAAGCGCTCCTGCAGGCCGGCGCCGGGGCGCGGCGCCCGCGACCCCGCCGAGGGCGCGGCCGGCTCTGAGCCAGAGACGGACGCCGGCGCGGCGCCATGATGGATGGTCAGGACCGGGGCGGCGGCCAGGGTGACCTCGGCGATCACCGGCTCGGGCGCGCCGGCGGCCTCGAACTCCATACGGGACTTCAGGTCCAGCGCGCGGCCTTCGGGGTCATTCTGCGCCCAGAGCTCGCCGATGCGGCGCCAGGCGTGTCGGCGGATCCAGTCGCGGGCCACGCCGGTGGCGGCCACCAGACAAACCTCGTGATCCGACCGCTCCCGCAGGGCCGCATGACCCAGCCAGGAGCCGAAGGTGGCGTCGCCCAGTTCGCGTTTCAGGGTCAGGCACGTCTTGGTCCAGACCGCGCCCGCAGGCGTCGCCGCCGTCCTATCCGCCAATCCTCCAGAAGCCATTTCGCCAATACCCCCAACATCCGCCATCATTGGTCGCAACCCCACGCTGCGGCCACGTTTTAGTCAACAAACACAGGCTCTTAATCGGAGGGAGCATAGAGTCCCGCCCCCCGCTTTTTCATCCGAATTCAGATGGAAAACACGTCTGTGTTGAAGCCCCAGAGACTAGTCCGGGACGGGGGGGGGTCAACGGTGATTCTTCGCGGCGTCCGCGGATATTTTCGTTGACTCAAGCGCGCGCCCTCACGCCACAAGGGAATTCTCGGAATGACCCTCCGCCGACTGAGAACATTGGTCGCAGGCGCGGCAAGGCCAAGCTTCAGGCAAGACAAAGCCCGCACACCGAAAAGGCGTGCGGGCTTTGTCATTTATCCAGAAATTTCAAGCGACTCCCGCCCGGAGGCGGCGCAGGTCAAGCTTTAGGCAACCGCCAGCTTCTTCAGCCGGGCGGCCAGGCGCGAGACCTTCCGCGAGGCGGTGTTCTTGTGAATCACGCCCTTGGTGACGGCCCGCATCACCTCCGACTGGGCCTCCACAAAGGCGGTCTTGGCGACGGCGGCGTCGCCGGCCGCAATGGCCTCTTCGAAGCGTCGGAGATAGGTCCGGACGCGCGAGCGGCGAGCGGTGTTGACTTCGGTGCGACGGGCGATCTTGCGGATCGCCTTCTTGGCGCCGGGCGTGTTGGCCATTCTAAAAGCTCTCGAATAGTAGCGCGCCCGAACTCAGGTCCGGGCGGTGAAAATCGGAGGCGCGGATATACGGGATGGCGGAGAGCCGGTCAATGGCGCCTGGACCTCATGTCGGGATTCCCTCAAGCCCGGTGAAGCGTCGCCAGGTCGGATGGGCGGCGATCAGCTCGGCCATCTGCTGGTAGCCCGCAGCGCCCGGATGGGCGCCATCGCCGGCGCGAGCCTCGGCCAGCCAGGTCCCGCTGACCGCCAGGGGGCGCAGGACGTCGATATAGGGCGTCCTCAGGCGGGCGCAGAGGGCCTTGAAGGCCTCGTTGAGCCCTTCCACCCGCGCCGCCAGCCCGGGCTCCTCGGCCGGCGGCGGGCCGACCATCAGCACGGGCGCGCGGGCCGCGCCCTGGGTCAGAAGCTGATGGGCCGTCTTCAGGCTTTCAGCCGCCGACAGGCGCGGACGCCCGTCAGCGGCGTTGGCGTCATTGCGCCCGAAGGCGAAGACCAGGCCACAGGGCTCGTCCGGGCTCAGCCGGGCCTCGGCCTCCGCCGACCAGCGCCGGAGGATGTCGGCGCTGGTGTCGCCCCGGACGCCGAGATTGTAGACGGTCACCTCGGGGCGTCCGGCCAGGGCGCGGCCCAGCCAGCCCTGGTGGGCGGGATCGCCGACGCCGGCCACGAAGGAGTCCCCGAAGGCGAGGATCCGCACCGGCCTAGCGCCCCTTGAAGGCGGGCTTTCGCTTCTCGACGAAGGCGGCCATGCCCTCCTTCTGGTCCTCGAAGGCGAAGAGGGAGTGGAACAGCCGACGCTCCACCGCCACGCCGGCGCTGAGCGTGGTCTCGTAGGCGGTCTCGACCAGCTCCTTGTTCATCATCACCGCCACGGGCGACTGGCCGGCGATCTTGGCCGCCGCCGCCAGGGCCTCGGCCACCAGGGCCTCGGCCGGCACGATGCGCGCGACCAGCCCCGCCCGCTCGGCCTCGACGGCGTCCATCATCCGACCGGTCAGGATCATGTCCATGGCCTTGGACTTGCCCACATAGCGGGTCAGGCGCTGGGTGCCGCCGATGCCCGGCATGACGCCGAGATTGATCTCCGGCTGGCCGAACTTGGCCGTGTCGGCGGCGATGATGAAGTCGCACATCATGGCCAGCTCGCAGCCGCCCCCCAGGGCGAAGCCCGAGACCGCGGCGATGATCGGCTTGCGGCAGGCCTCGATCCGCCGGGCGCTGCGGGCGAAGGTGTCGGCCAGGAACATGTCGGCATAGGACTTGTCGGCCATCTCCTTGATGTCGGCGCCGGCGGCGAAGGCCCGTTCCGAGCCGGTGAGCACCAGGCAGCGGACCTCCTGATCGGCCTCGGCGACGTCCAGGGCCGCCTCCAGGTCGGCGAGCAGCCGGGCGTTGAGGGCGTTCAGGGCCTCGGGCCGGTTGAGGCGGATCAGGGTGACGGGGCCGTGGGCCTCGATGAGCAGGGTCTCGTAGCTGGGCGCGGACATGGCGGCCTCCTCTTCAGATACGTGTCCCGCCGCTTAAGGCCCCTCGACCTCATAGCCAAGGGCGCGCAGGCGTGCAGGCAGGCCGTCCTCGCCCAGCAGGTGGCCCGCGCCCACCACGACCACCGAGCGTCCCGTCCCCTCGAGCCGAGCCTCAAGCTGTTCGATCCAGGCGGTGTTGCGATCGACGACCATGCGCCGATAGAGGCCGGGCGCCGCCTCACGCATGGGGTCCAGGGCCTCGGCCTCCAGGCCCGCCAGATCGCCGGACAGCCAGGCGGCGATCAGCCGGTCGTACCCTTGAGGGTCCTCCTCCAGCTGCTCCAGGGTGTCGATCAGATTGGCCCACTGCTCGTCCATGGGGACGGCGTCGAACAGGGCGATCTGCTGCTCGGCGCTCTCCAGGGCCCGGCGCTCCAACGTCGCCGGCGCGGTCAGGCTGACCTGTTTCTCCACCCCCTGCTCCACATCGGCGCCGGCTTCGGCGAAGGCGGCCGAGGCCAGCAGCACCTCGGCGAACCAGGGCTTGAGCCGGTCCAGCAGATTGGGCGGCAGGCCGTGGCGGGCCGCCAGCCGGGTAAGGCGCTCACGGCTTTCGGCCGGCAGCTGGGCATAGAGGGACTGGCCCGGCGGCAGGGCGCCATAGCGCATGGCCAGCATCGCGGCCTGGGCTTCGGTCTCCGGATCCACCGGCAGTTCGAACCAGAGGTCGTCGGCCTGGGCCAGGGCGGCGTCCAGGGCCTGGGGCCGCCAGGGCAGATCCGGCGGCAGCAGATGCATGGAGCCGAACAGCACCATCTCGGAATCGGCGTCGCGGACGATCCACAGGGCGGGTTCGGCCCGGGCCGGCTGCGGCGCGCAGGCCGCCAGGGCGATCAGGAGGCCCAGCAGGCCCAGCAGGCGGGTCATCGGCTTCAGCCTTTCTGGCAGACGGGGCAGTAGAAGGTCGACCGGCCGGCCTGAACCTCCCGGGCGATGGTCCCGGCGCAGCCGGGATTGGGACAGGGCTCACCCTCCCGCCCATAGGCGCGGAAACTGTGTTGAAAATAGCCCAGCGCCCCGTCGGCGGCGGCGTAGTCGCGCAAGGTCGAGCCCCCGGCGGCGATGGCCGCCTGCAGAACCTGGCGGATGGCGTCCACGAGGCCCCTGAGCCGGGGCCGGCTGATCTTGCCCGCCGGGCCGAAGGGCGAGATTCGGGCCATGTGCAGGGCTTCGCACACATAGATGTTGCCCAGGCCAGCGACGATCCTCTGGTCCAGCAACAGGGTCTTGGGGCCCTGTTTGCGGCCTTCGAAGGCGCGGGCCAGGTGGGCGGCGTCGAAATCGTCGGACAGGGGCTCTGGCCCCATGCCGGCGAACCAGGGATGGCTGGGCAGCGCCTCGGTGGGGATCAGGCCCATATAGCCGAACCGACGGGGGTCGTAATAGGTGACCCGGCCGCCGGCCTCCGTCTCAAAGACCACATGGGCGTGGCGGGGATCGGGATCGGCGGCGTAGACAAACTGGCCCGGCCGGATCGTCCCCTCGGGGCGGGCGATCTCGAAGCGGCCGCTCATACCCAGATGCATGACCAGGGTGTCCCCCCGGTCGGTGGGGGCCAGGACGTATTTGGCCCGCCGCGAGAGGGATTCGACCCGCGCCCCGGCCAGCCGCTGGACGAAGCCCTCGGGGAAGGCAAAGCGCAGGTCCGGGCGGCGAAGCTCCACGCGGGTCAGGCGCTGGCCGTCCAGGACGGGCGCCAGGCCGCGGCGGACGGTCTCGACCTCGGGAAGTTCAGGCATGGTCCATCGCTTGGCAGAGGCTGCGCCTGCGATCAACTTCAACCGCGCCCTGCGGCCTTCCGCTGGCGTGCGGCCGCGC
>Ga0208316_1002046_pt1 | contig 10689 bp, 8 predicted proteins | sample MalvireepMed_231_FD_184240 | JGI IMG/M metagenome (GOLD analysis project Ga0208316, IMG submission 184240) | Marine viral communities from the Global Malaspina Expedition - Malaspina viral metaG DeepMed_231 (SPAdes) (version 2) | ecosystem: Environmental > Aquatic > Marine > Oceanic | place... | reverse complement strand
CAATCCGGAAGTCGGTCGCCAGTCTGCACTGGAAGATCGCGACCGTATTGCCGAAGCTCTGAGCGGCTCCGATATGGTGTTCATCACCGCCGGCATGGGTGGCGGTACCGGCACCGGAGCAGCCCCTGTGGTTGCTGAAGTTGCCCGTGAGCTGGGTATCCTGACGGTTGCGGTGGTTACCAAGCCGTTCCAGTTTGAAGGCGGCAAGCGCATGAGCGTGGCTGAAGCCGGCCTGAAGGAACTGGAAGAGAGCGTTGACTCCCTGATTACCATTCCCAATGAAAAGCTGCTGGCAGTCATGGGCAAGAAAACCAGCCTGCTGGATGCCTTTGCTTCCGCCAATGATGTGTTACTGGGTGCGGTTCAGGGCATTGCCGACCTGATTACCCGCAACGGTATGATCAACGTCGACTTTGCCGACGTGAAAACGGTTATGTCCGAGATGGGCATGGCGATGATGGGTACCGGTCGCGCCACCGGCGAGAATCGTGCCCGTGAAGCCGCAGAAGCCGCGGTTCGCAGCCCGCTGCTCGAAGACATCAACCTGCAGGGTGCCAAGGGTATTCTGGTCAATATCACCGCTGGTATGGACCTGAATCTGGGCGAGTTCTCCGAAGTGGGCGACATTGTGCGCGAATTCGCGTCGGATTCTGCCACTGTGGTTGTCGGCACCGTGATCGATCCGGAAATGACTGACGAGCTCAAGGTCACCGTTGTGGCGACAGGCCTGGGTGGCGAGCGCGAGAAGCCGACCAAGGTGGTGGACAACACCCGTACCCTCGATGGCAAGACCGATTACAACCAGCTGGATCGTCCGGCCGTGTTGCGTCGTCGTGCAGTTGCCCAGGGTAATGTGGCGTTGGATCAGAGCAAAGAAAGCGAAGAGCAGGGCGTGGACTATCTCGATATTCCCGCATTCCTTCGCCGGCAGGCTGATTGATAATCTGTCTCAATCGTGGCACGGCTGGCTTTACTGTGAAACAGAAGGCATAAGCTTTCGCCTAAGTTGAGCTGATAAACCATAGCTCATGGCTATTGCAAGATTTAAGTAAAGTCATGTTGGTTAAATGGTACTCAGTCTTGAATTCTGATATTCTCCGGGCAGTTTTTTGCTCAGAATATCGACTTTTTGTGACGGAATAATGAACCGATGATCAGACAACGGACACTCAAAAACACCATCCGCGCGACCGGTGTTGGCCTGCATTCCGGGGAAAAGGTTTACCTGACCCTGAAGCCAGCACCCGTCGATACGGGGATCATCTTCCGCCGCACGGACCTTGACCCGATGGTCGAAATCCGTGCCTGTGCGGAGAATGTGGGTGAGACCATGCTGTCCACGACGCTGGTAAAAGACGGTGTCCGTGTGGCGACAGTAGAGCATCTGCTCTCTGCCATGGCTGGTCTCGGCATCGACAACTGTTTTGTCGAACTCAGTGCTGCAGAAGTGCCGATCATGGATGGCTCCGCCGGGCCGTTTGTGTTCCTGCTTCAGTCTGCCGGTATCTCCGAGCAGGAAGCGGCAAAACGCTTTATCCGCATCAAGCGCGAAGTCACCGTGGAAGAGGGCGACAAGAAAGCCACCTTCCTGCCTTTCGAAGGCTTCAAGGTGAGCTTCGGGATTGATTTCGACCACCCGGTCTTCAAGGGCCGTGCCCAGACAGCGACTGTGGACTTTTCCAGCACCTCCTTCGTGAAGGAAGTGTCCCGCGCCAGAACCTTCGGGTTCATGCGTGATATCGAAAAGCTGCGGGCGATGAACCTGGCACTGGGTGGCAGTGTGGATAACGCGATTGTGGTGGACGACTACAAGATCCTGAATGAGGACGGTCTTCGCTACGATGACGAGTTCGTCAAGCACAAGGTACTGGATGCCATCGGCGACCTTTACCTGTTGGGCAACAGCCTGATTGGTGAGTTCCGTGGTATCAAATCAGGTCACGACCTGAACAACAAGCTGCTGCGCAAGCTCAGGGCAGAAGAAGACGCATGGGAAGTAGTGACCTTCGATGATGAAGCCACTGCACCTATCTCTTACATGAAACCTGTGCTGGCGGCGGGTTAAGGCGGGAAGCCTTAATCCCGGACGTGGCTGGCGAGTTTTTCGAGAACCTCGCGTAGAGCTTTATCCTTCGTGTGCCCGGCTTCCTCTCGGAGGAGCCGGGCATTTTCTTTGCTGAGCGGCTCTTTTACCGGTTTGCGTCGGCTGGCGAATCTGGGTGGGCTGACCTTGATTCTGACCTTCCAGACGTAGCGGAACAGTTCATTCTCCCTCAGTGCCGACATGATCTCGTGCTGGCGGAAGCGCAGTCGCGTGGCTTTGCTTGCATTATCAGTAGACAGCACCAGTTCCCCCTCCCGACAGCTGACGAATCGGGTACCCTCGGACAGTTCTGCGGGAATGGCCGCGAGTACCAGTTGTTCGGCCTGCAGGTGCAGTTCGGCTTTGGACATCAGCTCTTTGAGCGTATTGTTGCCAGCCGACCCTTTGCCAAAGATCATTTTTTGATCATTTTTTTCCGTCATGGTCGCTTTTTTCTCGACGAGCCTGTTTACGATTGGTTACACTTCGGCACGCTTTGTGCGTAGCGCCATTGTTACTCTCGTTTTACATTGTCACGAGTGAGAGAGTCTACCGGGCGCTGCGATTATTCAGTACGTAGTTGTTGCCAAGGATAGCAGACCCGCTCGGAATATTTCCGGGTCGCAGCACTACAGGGATACGGTTGCGGCTCAACAATGAAACCGAAAGACGATATGAACGTAATTTTCGTAGGCAAACGTCACGGTCAGTCCAGGGCAATACCGTTGAATGGGCCGCTGTTGTTTGGCCTGGTCTTTCTGGTGTTGGCCACGCTGGCGGCAGCCGGATGGGCTGGCTATCAGGTGGCGATCAGTCAGTTTGAAGCTCGGCAACCCACCGAGTCTGAGCTTGTGGCGGGCTGGAAAGAAAGGCTGCAAGATCAGAAGGACGAAGTCGCCCGGGTTCGTGAGAACGTGCAGCAGCAGATTGATGCGCTGACCCTTCGGCTGGGCCAGATTCAGGGTCGTCTGCTGCGCCTGGATGCGCTCGGCCAGCGATTCGTGGAAACCGGCATGGTCGCCAGCGATGAATTCAATTTTGACAAGCCGGCAGCGGTTGGTGGCCCCGAAGAAGATGTGCTACCCGGGGATTCCTACACGGCTCCCGAGCTGACGGACATGATCAATCAGTTGGAACAGCAGATCAACGATCGCGAAAAGCAACTGCGCCTGCTCGATAAAGTCGCTTCCCGCAAAAAGCTGGAAGATGAGCTCTATGTGCAGGGGCGGCCGATCACCTGGGGCTGGCTCTCGTCCAAATACGGATACCGCTCGGATCCTTTTACCGGAAAACGTACCTGGCATGCCGGTGTTGATCTGGCAGGCAAGGAAGGCAGCGACATTATTGCCGTGGCGGCTGGTGTTGTAACCTGGGCCGACGAGCGCTATGGCTACGGAAATCTGGTTGAAATCGACCATGGCGACGGCCTGGTTACCCGGTATGCCCACGCCAAGGCCATCAAGGTTAAGGTTGGGGATGTGGTGCAGAAAAGCCAGGTTGTTGCACTGATGGGCAGCACCGGCCGGTCCACCGGCCCCCATGTGCATTTTGAAGTTATCCGTAATGGTAAATCCGAAAATCCCGTGAAATACATCCAGCGCGCAAGCCGCTGATTCCATTCCCGTGAACCCCGCCTTTTGTCCTGTCGCCAAATAAGGTTAGAATGCCGGCTTCCTCCGTTTAACTGAAGAAGCAGTGGTCTATGTTCACAAAGCTTGCAACCAAGATGTTCGGCAGTAAGAACGCCAGAGAAATCAAGAGGATGCGCAAAGTTGTCACGCGCATCAATGAACTTGAAGAACAGTTTGGCGCGTTGTCTGACACCGAGTTGCAAGGCAAGACTGCTGAGTTCCGGCGCAGGCTTGATGAAGGCGAAGCGCTGGACAGCCTGCTGCCGGAAGTCTTTGCCACGGTGCGCGAGGCCAGCCGCCGGGTGATGGGCATGCGTCACTACGATGTCCAGCTCATCGGGGGCATGACCCTGCACGAAGGTCGAATTGCCGAAATGAAGACCGGTGAAGGTAAAACGCTGGTGGCAACCGCCGCGGTCTACCTGAATGCGCTTCCCGGTAAAGGCGTGCACGTAGTGACCGTGAACGATTACCTGGCCCGGCGTGATGCCGAGTGGATGGGCAAACTGTACCGCTTCCTGGGCATGCAGGTGGGGGTCGTGGCGTCTGGTCAGCCACAGGAAGAAAAACGTGCCGCCTATCAGGCCGATATCACCTATGGCACCAATAACGAGTTCGGTTTCGACTACCTGCGCGACAACATGGCCTTCAGCATTGAGGACAAGGTTCAGCGCGGTCTAAACTTCGCCATTGTCGACGAAGTGGATTCCATCCTGATCGACGAGGCCCGTACACCGCTCATTATTTCCGGTGCCGCTGAGGATTCATCCAAACTGTATCAGGCCGTCAATGCCCTGGTGCCGAGTCTTGAGAAGGGCGAGGTCAGCGAGGAAGGTGAATCCTCCGGTGACTTCACCATTGACGAAAAATCCCGCCAGGTTGAACTGACGGAATCCGGCCATGAGAAGGTCGAAGATCTGCTGCTTGGCCAGGGCCTGCTGAAAGAGGGCGAAAGCCTGTATTCGGCTGCCAACCTGAGCCTGCTGCACCATGTACACTCGGCGCTCCGTGCCCATCACCTGTTCCAGAAAGACGTGGATTACATTGTCCAGGGCGGTCAGGTGGTGATCGTAGACGAACACACTGGCCGGACCATGCCCGGTCGCCGGTGGAGCGAAGGTCTGCATCAGGCGATTGAAGCAAAGGAAGGGCTCAAGATTCAGGCCGAAAGCCAGACGCTGGCGTCGACTACCTTCCAGAACTATTTCCGTCTCTATGACAAGCTGGCCGGTATGACCGGTACCGCCGATACCGAAGCCTTCGAATTCCGCCAGATCTACGGCCTGGACGTAGTGGTGATTCCGCCGAACAAGCCGATCCAGCGGATTGATTACAACGACCTGGTGTACCTGACCCAGGAAGAGAAATTCCACGCCATCATTGATGAAATCAAGGATGTGACTGCAGAGGGTCGGCCCATTCTGGTGGGCACCGCGTCCATCGAGGCCTCCGAGCTTCTGTCCATGCTGTTGAAGAATGCGCGCATTGACCATAAGATCCTGAACGCCAAACAGCACGAATCCGAAGCCCTGATTATTGCCCAGGCCGGGCGGCCGGGTGCGGTTACCATTGCCACCAACATGGCGGGTCGGGGTACCGATATTGTCCTCGGTGGTAACTGGGAATATGAAGTCGCAGCCCTGGATAATCCCTCGGAAGAGGAAGTGGCTCGCATGAAGGCGGAGTGGACTGAGCGCCACAACCAGGTACTGGACGCCGGCGGCCTGCACATCATCGGTACCGAGCGCCACGAATCCCGCCGGATTGATAACCAGCTCCGCGGTCGTGCCGGTCGCCAGGGCGATCCGGGTTCCTCCCGATTCTTCCTGTCGCTGGAAGACAACCTGATGCGGATCTTTGCGCCGGAGCGCGTGAAGAATCTGATGCAGGCCATGGGCATGAAGAAAGGTGAAGCCATCGAGCACCGGATGGTCACCAATGCTATTGAAAAGTCGCAGCGCAAGGTCGAAGGCCGTAACTTCGATATGCGTAAAACGCTGCTTGAATACGACGATGTGGCCAACGATCAGCGTACGGTCATCTACGAGCAGCGTAACGAGGTGATGGCGTCCAACGACATTTCCGAGATGATCGATACCATCCGTGAAGACGTGGTGGATTCGGTGGTCAGTGAGTTTATTCCGCCGCAAAGCATGCCCGAGCAGTGGGATGTGCAGGGGCTGGAGGCTCAGCTGCAGTCCGAGATGGCGATTGAGCTGCCCATCCAGCAATGGCTGAAGGACGACAACAAACTGTATGAAGACAATCTTCGCCAGAAGATTCTCGACGCCATCGTGGCTGAGTACAAGGCCAAGGAAGAAGTGGCCGGTGCCGAGGCCATGCGCAAGTTTGAGAAGCAGGTGTTCCTGCAGGTGCTCGATACCCTGTGGAAGGAGCACTTGTCCAACATGGATCACCTGCGCCGGGGTATCCATCTGCGTGGCTACGCCCAGAAGAACCCGAAGCAGGAATACAAGCGCGAGGCGTTTAACCTGTTCGAAACCATGCTCGATACCATGAAGCGTGACGTTACCCGGGTACTCTGCCACGTGCGGGTTCAGAGTCAGGAAGAAATGGCGGAAATTGAACGTCGACGCAAGGAAGAGCTGGAGCGGGAAATGGCTCGCGCCAAACTCCGCCACGAGCAGGCCAGTGCCGCCCAGGCAGAAGGGGAGGGTGACGGTGGCCAGCAGGGCCAGCAGACCACCCCGGAGACCTTTGTCCGCCAGGAGCGCAAGGTCGGCCGAAACGAGCCCTGCCCCTGCGGGTCTGGCAAAAAGTACAAGCAGTGCTGCGGAAAGGTGAGCTGACCAGCCACCGAGTAGCCGGAAACCAGAACCCGCAATTCGCCAGTACGCTGGCGCTTGCGGGTTCTGTCGTTTGAAGATCAGGAAAAATCAAGGAGACAGGCATGGCGGTAGGTCCCGGAACCTTACCCGATTTCTTCCCGGTGGCGGGAATCAAGCTGGGCATTGCCAGTGCGGGGATCAAGAAGCCCGGCAGAAAAGACATCGTGGTGTTTGAACTGGCGCCGGAAACCCGCGTAGCGGGTATTTTTACCCGCAACCAGTTCTGTGCGGCCCCAGTGGTGCTCAGCCGCCGTCACCTGTCCCAGGAGGTTCCGCGCTATCTGCTGATCAATACCGGCAATGCCAACGCCGGTACCGGCGAACGGGGCCTGGCGGACGCCGCGGCCTGCTGTGAGGCGCTGGCGAAAGAGGCGGGCATTTCTGCCAGCCAGGTATTGCCGTTCTCTACCGGGGTGATTGGAGAGCCATTGCCGGTTGCCAAGATCGTCAGTGCACTGCCAGAGGCTTTGGCCGACACCCGGGAAGACCGCTGGGCAGAGGCGGCATCCGGCATCATGACCACCGATACCCGCCCTAAAGGCGCGTCGCGGCAGCTGGATCTGGATGGCCATCGGGTGATCATTTCCGGAATCAGCAAGGGCGCGGGCATGATTCGCCCCAACATGGCCACCATGCTCGGCTTCATCGCTACCGATGCCCGTCTTGCGCCGGAGGCACTGCAAACGCTGGCTTCTGAGCTCGGCGAGAAGTCGTTCAACCGCATTACCATTGACGGCGACACCTCCACCAACGATGCCTGCATGCTGATGGCCAGTGGCCAGTATGGCGGGCCTGAGATTACCGCCGACAGCCCGCTGCTGCCGGAACTGCGGGCGGCCTTGCAGGACGTATACCTGGAACTGGCCCACGCCATTGTCCGGGATGGCGAGGGGGCTACCAAATTCGTCACCATTGATGTCAGCGGCGCAGCCAGCCAGCAAGAAGCGCTTGATGTAGCCTATACCGTGGCGCACTCCCCGCTGGTGAAAACCGCCCTGTTCGCGTCAGACCCGAACTGGGGGCGTATCCTGGCGGCCGTTGGTCGTGCCGGTGTGGAGAATCTGGACCTCAATGCCCTTGAAATTTACCTGGGCGATGTCTGCCTGGTGCGCAACGGTGGCCGAGCCGACGACTACTCCGAGGCTCGGGGCCAGGCGGTGATGGATCAGGAAGAGATCACCATTGCTATTGACCTGAAGCGGGGCAATGTCCGAGAAACGGTCTGGACCTGTGATTTTTCCCATGATTACGTGACCATCAATGCCGAATACCGTACCTGAGTCTGTCGAGGGTCTTTCGGCTAACCGTAAGACTGTTCATGTAGCGGTGGGCGTGATCGTTCGCGATGGTCGTGTCCTGATTGCAAGGCGCCCGGACAAAGCCCATCAGGGCGGTTTGCTGGAGTTTCCGGGTGGTAAGGTCGAGCCCGGAGAAACCGTCCAGCAGGCACTGTGTCGGGAAATCGCCGAAGAGACCGGGCTGGTTCTGACTGAGGACAGCCTGGAGCCGGTGATTGGCATACGTCACGACTACGGCGACAAGTGTGTGTTTCTTGATGTCTGGTCAAGCCACTCGGCTCAGGGCGAGCCAGAGGGGAAAGAAGGTCAGCCGGTCAGCTGGCTGGCTCCTGAGGCGCTCAAGGACGAAGAGTTTCCTGCCGCTAACCGGCCCATCATCAGGGCGCTGCGATTGCCCCATCGGCTGGCGGTTACCGGAACAATTGAGGATGCGCCGGCAGGCCTGGCCAGACTCGGTGCCGCTCTCGACCGGGGGCAGCCGGATTCACTGGTGGTGCTTCGCGCTCCGACCCTCTCAGGGGCTGCGTACCTTGAGCTGGCCGCAGCGGCTCTGGGCGGGTGCCGGGAAAGGGGCGTCGGGTTGATTCTGCATGGGACGGCAGACCTGTGTCGGGCCGTTCCAGATGTCCAGGGCGTTCACCTGCCCTGGCGCGAGGCGCAGCAGCATTCAGAGCGCCCTGTCAGCGACGATTACTGGTTGGGTGTGTCTTGCCATAGTGCTGAGCAATTGCGCCATGCAGAGCGCCTGGGGGCGGATTACGTGGTCCTGGGTAATGTGCTGGAGACTCCCAGCCATCCGGGGCAGCCCGGAATCGGGTGGGCTGCTTTTCAGGCGTTGGCGGCAACGGCAAATGTGCCGGTTTACGGTATCGGAGGTCTCGGACCTGAGCACCAGTTCCGGGCCCGCGCGCTTGGTGGCCAGGGCGTGGCTGGTATCGGTTTCTGGTGGTAGCCATCTGTGGCCCGGGGCGATTACGGATTCCAACCAGGCCCGGGCCATGCCAAAGTAACCTCTTCAACAGATCAATCGGAGTTTTCTGTGACAAAACTGACCCATCTGGATGACAAGGGTGAAGCCCGAATGGTGGATGTCACCGACAAAGCGGTGACGGAACGCGAGGCCAGCGCCGAGGCCTGTGTCCGGATGGCTCCGGAAACCCTGAGAATGATCCTGGAAGGTGAGCACCCCAAGGGGGATGTGCTGGCGACGGCCAGGATAGCAGGCATCATGGCTGCGAAACGAACCCACGACCTGATTCCCCTGTGCCATGCGCTTAACCTGACCTCCGTGAAAGTCGAACTGAGGGCTGGCGATGATGGCGCCTCCGTGGCGATCGAGACCCGGTGCAAACTGGCCGGTCAGACCGGTGTTGAAATGGAAGCGCTGACGGCCGCGAGTGTGGCCGCCCTGACCATTTACGATATGTGTAAGGCGGTCGACAAAGGTATGGTGATCGATAATCTGCGTCTGCTGGAAAAGAAAGGCGGCCGCTCCGGCCACTGGCAGGCCCGGGAGCAATGATCTGAAGCCTGGCGGCGACCGTAACCTTTCGGGTACTGCATAATCCGGAGGGGAACTGTGTCGACACTACGCCAGGCAAGCAGCCGCATGATAGAATGCCCGCCCAATTTGTCCGAACCACGAGGAAACACAGTGGCTGTTCGTTACATTGAAACCTGCCGTTTGCCCACCCCCTTTGGTGTGTTTGATATGCACGGCTTTGAGGAGCCGGACACCGGGAAGGAGCATGTGGCGCTGACGTTGGGGGACATTGATAGCGCAGAACCACTGCTGGCACGAACCCACTCAGAGTGTCTGACGGGCGATGCCCTGTACAGCATGCGTTGTGACTGTGGTTATCAGCTGGAAGAAGCGTTGCGCAGTATCGCCCGGGAGGGTCGGGGTATTCTGATGTACTTGCGTCAGGAAGGCCGCGGTATCGGATTGCTGAACAAGATCCGGGCCTACCGTCTGCAGGACCAGGGCGCCGACACCGTGGAAGCGAATGAGCGTCTGGGCTTTGGCGCAGATCTCCGGGATTACAGCATGTGCAAGGACATGCTTGAGCACCTGGGCATCAAAAGCCTGCGATTGATGACCAACAATCCGCGCAAAGTGAAGGCGCTGGAATCCTACGGCATCAACATTGCCGAGCGCGTGCCTCTGCATGTGGGCCGCAATCCGCACAACGAGCACTACCTGAATACAAAACAGAGCAAACTGGGCCACTGGCTGGAAACCCACCAGGATGACGACCCGGTCTGATCGACCTCTGGCGGATCAGTTGTGATCCGCCTTCGTTCCCGAGTTATTTAGCCGCCACCACTGTCGGGTATCCGAGCTGCTCCATTCGCGTGGCAATGCTGCGAAGAATGCCTTCGGCATCCAGCCCACAGTCCCGCAGTAATTCCTTATGCTGACCGTGTTCAACGAACGCGTCCGGCAGTCCCAGTTGTAATACCGGCATGGAAACCTGGCGGGCATTCAGGAATTCCGTCACCGCGCTGCCCGCGCCACCGGCAATAACGTTTTCTTCCAGGGTGACCAGCAGGTTGTGGGTTTCCGCCAGTTTCAGTACCAGGGCCTCATCCAGAGGCTTGACGAAGCGCATGTCGGCGACCGTGGCGCCCAAGGCTTCTGCTGCCTCCAGTCCCGGCGCCAACAGAGTGCCGAAATTAAGGATGGCAATACCGCTACCGTCGCGTACGCGCCGGCCCTTGCCGATGGGCAGTGGGGTGAGTTGCTGCTGGATTTCGGCCCCAGGTCCGGTTCCCCGGGGGTAGCGAACGGCAGCCGGGCCGCTGTATTCAAGGCCGGTGTGCAGTAG
>Ga0208316_1002043_pt1 | contig 10697 bp, 6 predicted proteins | sample MalvireepMed_231_FD_184240 | JGI IMG/M metagenome (GOLD analysis project Ga0208316, IMG submission 184240) | Marine viral communities from the Global Malaspina Expedition - Malaspina viral metaG DeepMed_231 (SPAdes) (version 2) | ecosystem: Environmental > Aquatic > Marine > Oceanic | place... | reverse complement strand
TAAAAGTGAGGATCAGAGAAACAAGGGTACTGTTAGTGTTGAAAAAGCATTAGGCGATAAGTATGAAGTTGATGAAACCTCTATCCCAGAAGATATGACTGTTATAGGAGTCTCTGAAATAAGGGAAAGTAAAACAGGATCAAGTGCGACAGTACAAGTGATAAATGAAAATGGTGATAAGATAACAATGGAGGTGGTGTTAAAGAAGAAAGAAGCTCCAGCTGAACTTGCAAATATTGAAGCTCTTATTGAAAATGAAAAGAAATTAATAGCATCACAAATGGCAAGTATGACTCCTGAAGAGTTCAGGGCTTTAGAGCAAAAAAGAGATCAACTTAAAGGTATAGTTACAAAATCTGCTATTCCTTCTGAACAAGCATTTGAAGAAGCCCAGAAAGCTGCAATAACTGACGTTGTTACACTTGAACAGGAAAAGGCAGATTTACAAAGCCAAATAGAAGATATTAAGGCTCAAGAAAAGGCAGGTACGTTATCTCCAGGTGTGGCTTTAGCTAGGGAAAGTGAATTAAGTAGGCGTGTCTCACAAATTAATCAGCAGTTAGGACAAGAAGCTCCAGCTGAAGGAGTGCATCCTGCTATATTGGAAGAAAGACAGAGAAGGCATGATGAATGGATGGCTAAGGCTCAGCATAGAAAAACAGCAGATTTACGTGATGTTGCTCAGATGAATAAGATTCCTGGTTATGAAACAATGAAGCGGGAGCAATTATTAGAAGCTTTAGATAAACGTGAACCCACTTTATTGACAGAAGAAGTTATTAAAGGTGGCGTAGTCTTGCCTGGAGAAGAAACAGATGCAGAGAAACTTCAAGATATAATAGACAAATACGAAGCTGACGGTAAGGTTGATTATCAGGCAATGGGTGAAAGTAGACTGCCTCTTGCTACAGATAGGACAGACTGGGCTGATAGAGTTAAACAGAAGCTGAAAGAGCAATTCCCTAGGATAGTAGGTAGAGAAGTTGACAAGATTGTAGACAGATTATCAGGTGAAGAGAAAGCTGGGCGTGCATTTAATCTTATTGCTGAATGGTCTAAAAGTAAAGCAACAGTAGATACAGCACCTCATGAATATTTCCATCCACTATTAGATGCATTAGAAGATCACCCTGATATAGCAAAGGCTATCAAGCAAATGGGTGGCAAAGAACAGCTGACACAGTTCGTTGGTGAATACTATGCTAATTCATTAAAGGATGCACCAGGTAGTCTTAAGGCTCAGGTAAAGAACTTCTTACGTAAGTTCTGGGCTAAGGTTAAGAAAGTATTTGGCAGACCATCTCAGTATATAGCACAGCAATTTGTAGATGGGGATTCATTATTCCAGGATGCTGAAATCAGTGCTGTTAAGGATTACAGACTCCGTGGTCGTAAGATGGTTAATGAAGCTAAGTATGAAATTAATGAATTAAGAAAGAGATATGGTCAGGATATACTAATAGAACACCCCACTGACCCTAATCGTATAGGTACTGTAACAATTCCAAAGGGTGAACGTGGACAGGGTGTAGGTACTAGCTTATTTAATGCAATTAAGAAACAGTTTATTGGAGAGGGTAAGGAACGTATTGAAATAGAGGTCTATCAGGGTGAACATATGGTTGAAGATGCAGGGGTACGAGAAACCTATCCTGATGCTAGACCATTCTGGACTAAGATGGGCTTTAAGAAGGTAGGTGAAATTAAAAGAGCTGGTGAATGGGTTGATATTATGGAGTATAATATTCCAGCCGAAGAGATGTCTCTTGGGCCTATATCATATCAACAGCTATCTCCTGATAATGAATCTGGCAGACGTGCACTTAGAATGTTTGATAATGCACTTAATGCAATGCAGAAGAAACTCGGTAAGAGATTTGATGTAGTAACATTCATGAATAGGCTAGAGATGGACATACCATTTGATATGGCAGCTATCTTTACAGAATGGAAGAGTAACTATGTAGATGTAGAGAAGGTTGAAAAAGGCATGCGTATTAATGACGTATATGCAACCTTTGAAGAATTTGATGAAGCATTTGACTCAGTTAGTAACGCTTTAGATGCTGACCTTGCTGAGATACCTATTAACGATAAGAGCATAACAGCACAGTTTGGAGCTGCTGCTGAGTTTACATTTATGTCTGAACTTGGTGTAGATATAACACATGAAGATTTGATTAGACTATTAAGTAGTGTATTACAATTCCTTAACCAGGACATCACTCCTCAAGAAGCATTTGAAGCATGGTCAGATGGTCCGTTACAGAAAGCAACTGGATTCAGGTATTCTGACTTGCCTAATAATAGAGAAGGTAAAAAGAAACAACGTAGAATTAAACAGTTCTTTGTGAGAGCTGCATCTATGGTACTTGTTAATCCCAGTACCGCAGCCACTCCAAGGCGTAGAAACTTAGAATATCGTACATCTGGAGAGCTTGTACCTAAGCATAATGTAGGTAAGTATTCTAAGAAGACACAGTCTACCAGAGATCAGAACCTTATGTTTGAGGGTACTGGGGTAGATAGAACTTGGGGCTTACAGAAACCAGTATTTTTACAGTTATCTGATATATTTGAGATTAAGCATAGAGGTAGGAAGACTTGGAATGAAGCTATATTTGAGAACCTAACTGATGATGAGATTAAATACCTTCAGGATCGTGCATATAAGTATGAATACGAAGACGGTCAAGGTAAGATCAATGGTTTGTCACTTATGTCGGTAAGAGGTGATACAGGTCACTTTATGTTCGCACCTATACTGGATAGACATATAGCACTTGTTAGGGATAAGAAGAGGCTACTTGCTTATTGGATGCTACAGATAGAAAGAGGTCATATTAATAAGAAACAGATGCTTACATTCTTAGGGTATCGTCAATCAGATGGCAAGATGACCAGAGCTAATGCTGCATTTGATACCAAATGGTTAGCTGGTGAGGTAGCAAGATACGAACTGATGAGACGTATGATGCCTGCATCTGCAATAGCTGATGGTTCAGATATGTTTAGAAGAATTAAGATTGCTACTACCCCTGTATTTACTTCTCCATTAATGAGAGACTTTACAGCTGTACAGATCGCTACTAATGAACAAGAACGTGGTGAGATAGTATTTGTAGATAAGAATGGTAATGAAGGTAGGATGATGGATGTTATTCCTGGTATGGGTAATAAGAATCGTACAGATGGTGCATCTATTGTTAGCAGACAGTTCACAGATGACACACATAATGCATTTGGCAGTAACCCTATACAAAGATTATTTAAGACTGTTATATGGAAGAAAGACCTATCATTAGCTGTTAAGCATGAGATGTTTGAACCTGAAGCTGGGATGAAGATTATTAAGGTAGCTAAGGATGGAACACGGAAGATTATAGCTGAGGTAGATGATACTGGTCAGATATTTCAGATTACAGATGATGGCAGGCAAGCTGTAGATATGCTGATGACAGATGATGAAGCTAAGTTCTCTACCTATAAAGCTGGAGAAGTTATTAATATAGCTGGTAATGAGATGGGTATGATTACTTATAATGAACCGAAGAATACAGCCAAGTTCGCAATGCAGTGGATGAATTATGTACATGATAAAGACTTGCTTAAATCTCTCAGTAACTTTATGATGCCCAAGATTAGACGTAGAATAGCATCAATATTTCAATTAACTAATGCAGACTCATTCTCACAGAACATGCTGTATAAGTTTGCACAATCTATGGCTTCTGAATCACCACATGCTATGACTACATCCCTATTAGAGAAATTTAAGTTAGGACTTGGAATGCATGCAGATGCTATGCCAATGCTGAACAAGCTATTCAGAACTCAAGTGATTACACCTGCATTATCTATGGCTGATGGTCGTGGTACATATGTTACCTTAGCACCTGACTATTTCGATACTCATGCGGATGATGAGATTAGTCTTGCTGCTTCTGATGCTAATCAAGTATATCAAGCTTATGTGGATAAGGAAGGTGGTACGTTAAAAGAAGCGAGACAACTTAGTCTGGAAGCGATCAATAAATGGCTAAAGAATAATGAAGTGAAAGTGTTTACTTCACGTTCTCCTATACCATATGTAGGGGGTGCAGCTGTGATGAAGGTTAAAGCTTTACATAATCGTGGTGGTCAAGTCATTGTATCAACTAACAATGCTATACGCAGATTTGAGGGTGACTTTGATGCTGATGCATTACAAGTACAATTCTTACCTGCTGACTTAATGGGAGAAATAGAAACATATTTAGAGAATGCATCTAATAGAATGCCAGCCATTTCACTACCCTCACTGAAGGATAAGATTGACCTATCTAAAATAGAGAATGTCAGACTATTAGCTGAACGATTTCAGGCAGGTGCAAAAGCTATTGGACAGATAGCTAGTATACAGAATGCATTTGGACAGTTAAATCACAGCTTTGAGAGTATAGAATTAGCTGATGGTACATTCATTAAGCTGCATGGATTACAAGATCAGATACCATTCAATGAAATGGATGACTCTATGACCCTTGAGAATCAGCTTAGGATATGGGTACAGGCAGCTGCAGATAACGGTAAGCATCTATTGTTGCATAAATGGGGTTATACCAGAGAGAAGCTAATAGGTAGATTATTTTACATAGCTGACAAAGACGGTAATTGGATATCAGAAATACCTGCAAATAATGAAGCTATGTCTACCATACTTAAGGTAGTAGTGAATCAACATGGTCATTCTAGATATATAAGGGCTGGTAAAACGCCATATTACTCCCATTCTGTTAATAGCATACTGAAGTCAAGTAAACTATACCTAGACTACGTAAACGACCGTAAAGGTACCTTAATGGAGAAAATAGAGGGTAATAAGGATATAGCACCATTAGTACTAGATATGGCTTTTAACGATGGAATAGCGCCCTTAGAAGAGGTTGCAATAGCATTTGCAGAAGGTTGGTATGGTAATGAAGTAACTGGCTTAGAGGGCAATTCAGAACCCAATAAAGTATCTCCAGTTGAATATGAGCAGGGGGTATATGATTCTGTGCATTTACAAACTATGGCTAGTCTAGAAATGGAACGAGATGAATTAATGCAAGAAGCAATTGATGAACAGAGAGCAATATCAGATGCATTAGGTGAACAATTAACAGATGAACAGATACTAATGATGGTCAGTAATGGTATGAAATTTGGTAATACTATGTGGAATCAGAAAGGAGAGGGAAATAATCTGGAGGGAGAAGGCTTCTCATCTATCATGGATAAGATGGGTAACGATGATATGTCTAATAACTCTTGGGATTATAACCCAGACTTAATTAGATTTACCTCATATTGGGGAGACATATTTGATGACCTGAACCCTGTAGAGAAGTTCTCTGCCACACTTGCATTCTTAAGAGGTTTTGCACAGGTGGATAAAGAAGGTCACTTGATGTATACTAATCTACGTAATGTATTACCACCTGTATCTACAAAAGAGAAGCATACAGTACTGGAACCTGGATTAGTAGAGAAATATTTAGATATGTACAATGAGAAGTTACGTAATATTAAGGAACGTAGTGCGGCAGCTAAACGTGTAGCTTACGATCCGCAAGAACGAATAGTTAAAAGGCTTTGCAAATGAACGAATGTGATATAACTCAGAGAGCATTTAATGCAATAGAAGTGGAAGCGCAGGGAGTAGCAGATGCTACTGAACAGTACGTAGATAATAAGGTACAAGCCGACCCTGATCATTCTAGATTTGCCAGTAGTCCAGTGCAGCAATTTATTATCAAGATGTCTAAGGCTCTGGATATTACTGATAAAAAGAAAAGAATGCAGAAGATTAACGAACTGCGTGGTACATTGTCAACTAGACAGGCACTGTCTGCAGAAATACGTACATTAATTGAAGCCAATTCACATTTAGCTAAGGCTATTGTAGAAGAACTGCATTTAGATGCTGTAGCACTGGGTAGTCGTATGGATTTAAAACTATTTAAGACTAATGAGGATGGTAGTAAGACGCTAATGTTGCATAAATTACCAGCAAAAACATTGAAGAAGTACCAACGCTTTGTGCATGCTTGGGTTAATGCTGATGGCGGTAAGTGGGACAGTTTGTATTATAAAGTCTTCAGATTAGGTTGGGGTACCACTCGTAAGCTTAGATTTACAGAGAACTCTGGTGCCTATCACACTGTATGGAAAGCTACACAGAACTTTGCTGATAACATTGCTGGACATATAGATAAATTTATGAGTCCTGAAGAGACTTTTGAGAAGGTTAAGATTACTCATAAGGGTAAAGAATTTGTTAGAGACCCACGTAAGAAAGATATGTCTATTATCTTGAATGAGGTTGAAGGAGTATATGAAGAGATACCAATTGACAGGCGTAATGCTTGGGAATCTGTAGGTTATTTTGGTCAGAGAAGTAAAGAGCTAGGTAGAGATAAGATTATGGAGCTATTTACTTGGATGATGCATGGTCGTGTAGAGAATGTTACTGAGAAACATGCTAAAAAAACAGATAAGAATGGTAAGCTTATTTATGAACAAGGTGCAGGCTGGTACATTAATACTTGGTGGGCTCCGACTAGCAATAGGCATAAAAATGGAGATGTGATATTCGGATGGCAAAGACCTGTACCGCTGAAGTATAATAAAGATATTCATGGTGATGAGAGTAATATGAAGCTTACCGATCAAAAAGGTCGTGACAGATATGATACCTTAGACCTTATACGTAGCCTGCCTCCTCTTACCGATACATCAATGGATAAGTTAGCAAATAGAGCAACCAGAGCTAGACAGATAATGGATGAAGCATATGTTCATTTTGAGAAAGAGACGGAGAAAAGCTTTGCCAATGTTTTAAATGCACTAATGAAACACTTCCCTGGTAAAACAATTAATCAGATACGTAATGCAATTGTAGATGGAGAGTTTTATGATACAAGTGGTAGGAAGGTATGGACATCTGAAGATCAGAAGAAACTTCAATTTCTAGAAGAAAACTTTACAAAATGGTCCTTAGAGAAGCCATTCCAAGCTACAATGCAGGTAGCTAAATACAAGAAGTTTTATTATCCCTATATCTATATGCCAGAGAAGTTCGTCTTTCTTATTGAAGATGCTATTGATTCGATGGAGTATTCACTAGAACAGGTAAGGGCGGCACAATCTGGAGCAACTGGAGAAGCTTTAGTTGCACTTGAGAATAAAGAGGATGCATTAGTTCAATCTATTCAGAGCCAGAGAGATATGAAGGAAGCATTACTTACAACGGATAAGGATGTTACTGATGGTGATTTGATGCTGACAAGGTCTAAAGCGAAGCACTTTAAGCATATTAGTAATGCATTTGATGTACTTAATTCTCGTGTAGATCGTGGTGTATTCAGGTCTTATTTAGAACATATGGGTAGGTCTGTAGAGAGAAATAACCTTACAGCTGCATTAATTAATGGATTATCAATGACAGAGGTACAACCTGTTAGAGATGCATTTCTGTCTTTATATAAAGCTACTATGGGTAGAGAGGATGCAAGATCATTAGTACTGGGGATGGACTTATCTGATGAAAACTTTAGTCCACAATTTGTAAGGGGGGCTAAAGCTACACGTAAATACTTAAATCTTATGTTATCTGGTCCTATGACTGCACTCAGGCAAGCTTTTGGATTATTTGAAAAGGTGAATAAATCTGGATGGGCTGGCTTGAGGGAGTCACAAAAATATTTAAAGAATCATAAAGAGGAATTGAAGAGTATATTACAAGAATCTGGAGTGACTCTGTTCAATGAGTTCTTTACTAATTCCATCGTAAAAGAATTAGAGAGTATGGAAGCTAGTAGGGATGTTATTAACAAGATGTTACAGACCTATCTTCAATATTTTAATGCACGTAATAAGGGTAAGGGCCAGAAAGCCGCTGTTCAAGAATTAAAGATTAAGTTAACTAAGTTATTTGGTAGTGAGTTGAAGTGGGAAAATGTACTGAGTGAAGAAGAAGTTAAGAATTTTAATAAAAAGATGAAGGCTGAGAAGCTACAACGTATTACCAATAAGATAACTAATTATGCAATTAATAATGAACGAGTGTTAAGACGTGCAGTAGATGAGAATCCAGTGCTGTTAAAAGTTGGAACTGCATTGGAAAGTAGAATTAGAAGTTTACGTCAGGTTCTTCAGCATGTTGGTATTATGGGTCAAATGGAAATGTGGATTCGTTCTACATCATTTGTACTAGGCGTATTAAATGCACAGAAGGTTGGTGCTGTTAAGTCTGGTAATATATGGGAATTAGAAGGAAGAGAGCGTGAGATAGCTATCTATTACGGTAGGAAGGCTACTAATGTGATGTATGATTTCAGTATGAGCAGACAAGGAGTAGGTGAGATATATCGTAGTTCATTAGGATCATTATTAGGACAGTTCTCAGTATGGAAAACTCAAAAGTTTGCCTCTGACTTAGACTTATGGAAGAATGCAGTACAAGCTATGGATAGTGAGCATGTACCTATTAGAGTATTAGAGGTCTTAAGAGAAGTCTGGAGACCTGATGAAGTATTAGCTAAGACAAACCCTGATGCATTAAATTTAAAAAGATGGTTACGTACACAATTCTTGATAGAGGGAGCAATACAAGCATTATACGTATTACCTATTATGCCAGATATTATACGACATGTAGCATACCTTGTTGGTGCACGTAATTTAGGTGGTGCAGGCTCTCCATTGGCAGCTTTAATGTGGGCACCTATCCTGATACTATTATCACTTACTGTAGATGATGATGATCCCTGGGATGATGCAAAAGATGTGGAGAGATTTATAGCATATCATATCAGGGCATTACCAGGTGTAGGTACAGGTATTGGTTTTGGTTATGATCTTACGGCACTCTTTATGTTACTTCTTATGGAAGAGGAGAAAGCCGCAGCCTATAAAGCGAAGGGTATGGCTAGTTTTGTATTACCTGAACCGATTAGTAGAAGCGTAATAAAAGAGATACCTGCTCTTATTGAAAAAGCTATTAAGTAATAGCTTGGTAGATAGAAGGATTCTTAAGTAAACGATAGATTACGTCATCTGCACCAACTTCTAGTGCTACTTCCAATGAATCTTGTAGTGACAACGAGTTCTTCCAAAAACGATTATTCATTTCTGACGTCTTTCCTAATTCTTCTTCTGGATTAAAGATATCCATGTATTTAAGGGTAATATTATATAGGGTGATTGTTGATTTCTCTTTATTACTAATGCTGGATCACATTGTTCCTGAGTATTATTCTCAGCTTGCCTGATACATTGCCAGATATTTAGTCTTTCCACATTCTTACATTCAATACTATAGGGAATAAGCTTACGAGCTGCAGGTGATAAGACAATATCTTCTCCTGTCACTCCCATTATCTGAGACTTGATATCGTCTTCTTCTAATAAAGGAGAGAATGCAGCCCGTAGCTCATCCCTAACCATATTTTGTAGTCTACGACCTTTAGCCTTAGAAGATTTCGGATTTGGCATCTTTCTTAGTATCTTCTGTATTATTAGACTCTTCTGGTCTATCAGTATTCATGCTTACAGCAATACTGAATGATTCTTTACCATAGGTTACTTTACGCCACATAGCAAGATTTACTTTATCTCCAGCTAATATATCTTCAGTAAACTTGATGTCACCAGTAAACATTGGTAGGTTATTTTGTGCATTAGATTTCTCATTCTTATTGATCCATCCATTACCTAGTTTCTTCCAGCTCATATAACTCCTTTAGGTTTTTAGTTCCAAGCTCTCTCTTTATACATTTGATACATACCACTTTAGGTGATGGATCAATTACCAACTTAATTGTAGCTGGATGAGGATAAAGATTGTAAAGCTTTTGTTTTAGTTTCTCATCACCACACATTGTACATTCAGTGTGATATTTGAAGCCCAAAGCTTCTATTCGTTTCATTTGATTAGTCTAAGGGTGTCTTAGTTTAGGTAGGATATTAGGTGAGATGCAAGTAAATAATGTTAAATAATTATTTATTCTTCTACAATAGGTAAATAAGTATGCAATATCTGTTCCAATACAGCTATACGCTCCTTGAGTTCCTCATTTTCTTGCATTAATCGCTGGACCATTTGTAATAATTCTTTCATAAGGAAGGTGAGGGACAGGACCAACTAAAATAGGATTAAAAGTTTAATCCCGCCCCTCGGTTCATCAAGTTATTGGCAATGATGACATATCATTTTATGTAAGCCACGTTTATAAAAGTGTGGATAATAATGCACTATGGGTGCTTTATTATATTGATCAGGTACTGTTTCGTATGCTCGATTACATTCTGGACATAATCTTACAGCAAATGTAACTTTTTCATTTTCTTTTCCTTTACTATTTGCTATTGCATAATCTGAATTATAGGTCAATCCCCAATCATTAATGCCCCCTACCCCTGAAACTTTATCACGTCTTCTCATTCTTTATTTCCTTACTTAACTTTTGATTTTCTTTGACAAGTTCATACAATGCATTTTCTATAAATGACTGTACTATCTCCTGTACTAAATCATCAGGAATGCTTAGAGTTAGAGAACCATCTTCTTCCTCTTCACATTCTATTGTATGCTTGCTACTACAACATTTATCACAAGTATGAATTCCTGCTGTTTCTCTTTCATCTTCAGGTAATGATTCTAAATATTCTCT
>Ga0208316_1002037_pt1 | contig 10736 bp, 22 predicted proteins | sample MalvireepMed_231_FD_184240 | JGI IMG/M metagenome (GOLD analysis project Ga0208316, IMG submission 184240) | Marine viral communities from the Global Malaspina Expedition - Malaspina viral metaG DeepMed_231 (SPAdes) (version 2) | ecosystem: Environmental > Aquatic > Marine > Oceanic | place... | reverse complement strand
GGGATGGGGGGGTCTAAGGTGTTGAACCTAACCCTTAACTTTAACGCGCCGACCTTTGATTCTAGGGCAGCCATCGCCCAGGCCGTTCGGGACATAGAACACGAGGGCGGGTTCGACGACCTGTTCCGGGACCGGTAAGTGGTAACGCCCAAGTACAAGCTGCGGGTTGATTGGGATGGGTCCAGCGGTTTTAACCAGACCGGGGCGGAACTATCCTCCCGGCTACTTGCCCTGGAGTGTTGGCATGGCCGGGACTTTGCTAGCAACCTAGTAGGGAAGGGCGTGGCTGGTGGTCTGGTCGCTACGTTGAATAACAACAGCGGAGATTACTCCAGTTTCAACACAGGTAGTCCGTTGACTGGCAACGTTAAGCCCGACAAGGAAATAAGACTTACAGTTCATGGCCGGGCAGCCCAGTTCACCATAGCCAACTCTGAATACTTTACTGGTGGGGACGTTCTCGATGTTACCACCGGCGACTTTTCTCTGTTCGGGTGGCTCTATATCGACTCCCTGGCGACGGTCCAGGGCATTGTCAACAAACGGGACCGAGCCAGCGCCACCAACCTCGGCTATGCGGTAGAACTCCAGACAGATGGGACTTTGGACTTCCTGATATCCGATGGCACCTCGGTGACGACTATATCCTCGACTACGGTGTTTTCTACGGGGACCTGGTACTTCTGGGTTCTGACCGCTGATCGGGATGGTAATGCCCAGTTCTATATCAACGCTGGGGCGGCAGAGGGCGCGGCCAGCATAGTGTCCCAGAACGGGACCCTGGCGAACGCCATAGCCTTCACCGTCGGGGCCGGGAACTCCAGTGGGGTTGATCGGTTCTTCGGGGGGCGGATGGTTTCGGTGGGGCATACGGGGAAGCTGCTGTCCTCTACCGAAAGGACGTTCCTCTATCGGGACACCGATGGAGTCCGGTATAGGGACATAGGACTGACCGGGGACGGTTCGGCCCTAAAGACCTCCCTTAATGCCTGGTACGACCTCCAGGAAGCCTCTGGGAACAGGGCGGACAGCGAAAACAGCAATACCCTGACCGATACGAATACAGTCACCGACGCCGAGGGGATCGCCAACTATTCCTTGTGGCGCGGGTTCATCCAGGAACTCGAACCGATCCCCAGCATTAGCGGGTTAAACACCGCCAGGTTGGTGGGGGTTGGGCCCCTGGGGCAAGTCAACCTCAACAAGCTGCGGTTGGCGATGGCTACAAGCGAACTTACTGGAACGGCTGTTGGGCGGGTGCTGACTGAATCGGGCTGGTCGACAAACCAACGGACTATAGATGCAGGCAAGACCACGTTGGCTCGGTTCTGGTTAGAGAATGAGATACGTACCCTCAGTGCATTGCGTCGGCTTGAACGGACAGAAACAGGGTATATAGGGGAATCCAAGGACGGGCGGATTGTATTTGAGGATCGGCGCCATCGGCAGCTTGCACCCTACAACACCAGCCAGGCCAGCTTTAGCGATGCCAGCGCGGCGGCCTTGGCCTATTCTGAGATTCGCCAATTGGATAGTAGGCAGCAGCTATTTCATATTTTTACTCTCCCAGTACATACATTCACGGTGGGGGCGTTAGCTACCCTATGGACGTTGAACTCCAGTGGGGCGAGTTCGCCGAGCATACCCGCTGGCGAAACCCGCATATTCTGGGCGGAATATCCGGTCCCTGATTCGGCCAACCAAGATATCGGGGTAGATGCCTGGACCACGCTTGTGGAGAACACCGACTATGAGGCTAATAGTAAGGCCGATGGGACGGGTGACGACCACAGCGGCGACTTGACTGTGACGCTGACCAAGTTCGGCAACGCCATGAAAATATCTATAGCGAATGGGGCGGCTGTCGATGTGTTCATAACATTGCTCCAGGCCAGGGGGACCCCATTAACAAGGGACGATCCGGCAAGGGTAACAGTCGAAACCGCTGCGACTCACCCGCGCACGTTCCCAGACCCGCCAGAGTACGTTCCCAATATCGCCGAGGCGTTTGACTGGGCCAACTGGCATAACGCCGTTTTTGCTCAGGTGCAGCCTTTGGAGGAAATTCGGTTCTTGGCTAATCGTACAACCGGGATGTTGGCAGAGGCGTTGGACTTAACCATCAGCGACCGTATCACCTTGGTGGCGAACAACGATACTGGCCTTGGCATCAACCGGGATATGTATATCGAGTCCGAACGCCATATCATGGACGCTAAATTGGGGACTATGTGGACCACCTGGCAACTATCCGATGCGGAAAGTCAAGACGCCTGGACTTTAGGGACATCCAAACTAGGCACTGAAACGAGGCTGGCCTATACATGATGTTAATGCCAAGGAATCGCATTCAAGAACATCACATGGTCCAACCGGGGTTGAATATCGTCCAATTTCTGGCTGGGGAGGCCATGAAAAACGGCCATGAAGTACCAGACGTGGTTATTGGCAAAGTAAAGGCGGAGCTATACCGAGGGTTATGGATCGTCCGCTGTCCTAATGTGCCAGGATGTTCTGGGGCGGTGGGGGTTGATTCCATCAATCCGGTGTGCATGTGCCCGGATTGTGGCGCTGGTTGGTTCAAGGTCATCTTCCCAGAGAATAAAGGGGCGATTGAGGTAGAACTCCTGAAACGACCGACACTAATGAACAGGATGGTTTACGCTAATTGGTTGCCAACAGGCGGGCGGAGTAGGGATGGTAAGCCTAACGGCAAGCCTGAGACGGTGGCTGCCCTCCGCAAGCAATTATCCGAGCTACGCGAAGCCCTGGCTAACGACCCGCTAGGGGAGCAGGTGGTATGGCCCACACAGTAATGGCGACCCAGGTCACTGGGTACGTGGTGACCGCTAGCGACTGGAACGAGATTGTCAACAACTTTATTGCCGGTGCCACCGACGCCATGACGGCGGACGGGGATATATGGGTTGGCACGGGCGCGAACGCTGGGGTCAAGCTGGCAGCCTTCACCAGTTCCACCGGGACGCTAAAGCACGAGTCCGGCGGCCTGGAGTTGGACATCAGTGCCATTACAACCGGTGGTATGTTGATTGGGGCCAGCGCCGGGTTGTTTGAAATCCTGGCCTACGGCAGCAATGACCAGGTGTTAACCGGGGTTTCTGGTAAACCTGCCTGGCAAGCCTTGGCGGCCAGCGCGATCACACGAGAGGGCGGGCAGACCAGCGAGGCCACTACCATTAGCACGAGCGCGACCGATCTGTTGACCGGCTCCAGTTTGACCATAGCCGCCGCAGAGCCGTTTATCTTGGTTGTTGGCGGGCGCAAGACTTCCGGGGCCGCTGCTAATGCGGGTATTGGACTGAAACTCAACACGACTGTCATATTGGAAGCGGTGGCGAATTCTGGCAATCCGGCACTATGGGCGGCGTCTGCGGCGAACAACGGCGAAGCTGGCGGATTCCGGGGCATCTGTGGGGGACGTGTGACAAATTATGTCGACGGTAATATGAGCGGTGTATACCGTATTGTAACAGTCGGGCAGACCTCTGTTGGCATAAAGTCGGGTCCGAGGGTAGACCAAGCGGCGGCTTACATCACCGCCGAAATCACTAGTATTATCATCCGTGGAATCACGGCAAGCGCATCACAAACGCTAGGATCCGATGAATTACACGCATATTCTCTCACTGCGAGTTAAACCATGGAGAATCCCCACGTATATGTATTCGCTGATAAGGCGGTCAAGGACGCTACAGAGCCCGGCACTCCGATCTTGCACGCTGGCGGGCTCGCGTTTTGTTTCGAGAACGTTGAATGTCTCGGTATCCTCGAAAAGGATAGGAGGATACGTGTCAACCTTGACGGCGTGTTTATAGGATCGATTAGGGGCGAGGAGCGAATCGCGGACCCCGTTATCCATGTAAGCGACCGGCTCATTCAAGACGGGATTACCGAGAATTGGTTTACCGAGGGTTGGGCGCTCGGTAACGGTGTCACAGCCCATCGGACCCACGCCAAGTTTGACACCAAGATGGTTGAACATAAGATGGGGCGCACCCTGGCCGAACTCAAGCTGTTGCAAGGCTACCTAGACTTATCTAGCCATCGGCTATATGAGGTTCACGACAGAACCGAGGGGTGGGAAGTCTATGAACGGCGGTGGCGTGCTGGAACCTGTCCACAGTGCACCCATGGAGTTCATTTACTGTGGATGGTAACGAAACATGAACTGGGCGGCTACGGTTACAAGCGCATCCAGGAGATCGTTGAGGAAGGCGCGGCGCTCAAGCACCCAGAGGCGTATGATAGCCCTGGGGAACCGGGGAAGTATTTCTCCACCACCAGGGCCTTTAACCCACAGCCCTCCACAGCCCTAGCGGATTTACTAACTGAATTAGGGGTGAAATGATTTATCGCAATATACGCGAAGTAGCAACTGGCAAGTGGGTCAATGTTCTTTACACCGACAGCGCTATCTACTTCAACACGCCATCAAACAACCACAGGCATGATGTGGCTGCCGGGCTGGGGCTACGGGACGAAGAACTGGAGGTAGTGGACAGCGACCAGGATCAGCGGGCCGGGCTGTTGATCGAACAACCTGTAGCACCCCCGCCCCGGTTCACCTGGCAGAATGCCACCAGTGCTGAACGGCTAAACGAAGTAGGCCGCCAGGTGGGGTTGATATGACTCCGGTAATCGCCATAGCTTTAACTGGTATTGGGCTCACCTTCCTTGGCGGCGTTGTGACGTTTATGACGTTAATGTATAAAATAGGCCGCTGGCAATCCAAGGCTGAAGGCCGGGGTTACATCATGGCCGAACGGATAGATGGTGTAAAAGAAGATGTTAAGGGCATCAGTGACCGGTTGGACCGGATGAACGGCAGCATTACCGACGCTCATAGGCGGATAGACGCGTTATCCAACCGTCCTGCCAATTGATAGTTAGCAACCTGCGCCCTTCCATGGCAGCAAACGGCCCCCAACTTACGGGGGCCGTTTGGTTTGTAAGGCATGTTTCCTGGCAACGTAAGGCCATTTGCGGCGGGTCAGCCGGGTTCTGTGCCTTGAGGGTGGGGCGGTGCGGTTCCGGCCTTGCTATGGCCGTTGTGTGGCGAGAAACCTTGCAACCACCGCTGGAACGATTCCGTTGCCAAGGGCTCTAAGCCTGTCCACCCAGAGATTGCGTTCATCAGCTTCTCCGCGGCGTTGCCCGGCGACGGAGTGCGGCTGGCACGGGAACCCCGCAGTGACGATATCCACCAGTCCGGCCATTGGTCTAAAATCGGTGGTCTTGATATCTCGGATGATGGGGGCCCAGTCAAGGAACCCGTCCCTAATTCTAGCTTGGATAAGTTGTTGGCAGTATTCGTCAATTTCCACATACCCCACTGTTCTAACGTCCAGACCAGCAAGCCGCAGCCCCATGCTGAAGCCACCGTAGCCACTGAATAAGCTAAGTTCGTTCATGGCCGAGAGAGAAGTTCCAAAAGGGCCATGCGGACAATGCGTTCCATTTTAATGCCGCATTCCCCGGTTCGCCACCGCCATACGCTTACCCCGGTTATTCCTAGTTCCCGGCCAATAGCTGCATCAGACCAACGGCGGCCCCGAAGGTCTTGCAAGAGTTCCCTCGCTGTTTTCTCTGTTGTTGCCATGCCTTAATAATATCACCAAGATTAACCAATTGTAAATATCCATTACACAAAAGGTTGACATTTAATAAATTAAGTATATAATTCATTACATAAGGTAATCAATCAAACAGGAGGAAACGAGATGAACAACAAGATCACAGCCACCCACGAATCCGGCCAGGTTATCACCATCAACAAAGCCGACAAAGACATCGAGTACACCATCGACCTGATGAAGCATTGCGGATACATCGACATCAGGGTCGAGGCAATCAGCAAATAAGGTGAGCCAGCCCTTCGGGGCCGTAACCCACAAGGCCGGTGGCAAGTCCGGCCAAACAAGGAGGAGGAAACGAGATGGGAACAATCTGGAGGATCGACCCAAAGACCCAAGAGCGTGAGCAGATCACGGTCAAACTCGGAGACATCTGGAAGGACGGCAGACGATGGAAGGTGAGGTTTCCAAACGGCATCCACACAGAAGATACCAAAGCCAGATGTGAGATGTGGCGACGGCAAATGCTCAAGGACGGACTAATCAACGCATAACCCGCCCTGATGAGGCCCGGTGGCTCCGGGCCTCAACTCCCTCCGGGGAGTAGGCGATAAGCCAAGGAGGAGATGAGATGACAACAAAATCCAAAATCCAATCAATCCAGCGAATCGAAAACAAAGACCCGGACGGGCATCCTAAATACCTCGTCCAGTCCAGTTCCGGCAACACCTATACCGTGTCCGTAGATTTCACAGATGTCAGTTACGACCACGCTCAGTACGGGACGCCATGGGGTTGCAACTGCCCAGCCCGTGGCAACTGCCACCATGTAACCGCCGTCATAGCACTCAGGGCCGAAACAGAAGACCAAGAGAACTAGGAGGAGATGAGATGACAACGGAACTATTCCAACGGCGAGAATGGCAAGAACTCCAGCATTATCCCAAGACCAGCGGGGACGGCCAACCGGCGACGGTCTGGGTCATCGAGACGCCGGCGTCCTTCTACAAGATCGAGGTGGAGGACTCCGTCAACAGCGTCGGCGCTCCGATGGTCGGTCTGGGACTACATACCGGAAGCTCCGAAGAACCACTGGCCCGGCAGATCGCCCAAGCCTTCGCGGACGGGGCGCTGTGTCTGGCATACGTCAACGACGGCCCGGAGGCGTAATGACAACCCGCGACAAGGTTCTGGCGATACGGGCCGAGCAACCCGATGCCCACGCCGCCCAGATAGCCCGGACCATCGGCGTGACCAGTGGGCGGGTCTACCAGATACTCCAGGAGCTAGGTCTAGCCACGACCATCCCCGGAGCGAAGGGCCGACCGCGCAAGAAGGCCGCGCTCTGGGTCAGCCGCAAGCGCAAGGCGACCAACATCCGGAAGCGCTTGGAGTTGGGCCAGGCATACACCGAGGCCGATGGGACGGTCTGGTGGTACGTCACCGACCTGACGCCTCAGTGGGGACAGGTGATCGTCTCCACATGGTCCGGCGCGGTCAAGACCGGCGAGAGGATATATCCCAGCATCGACGCAGCACTGGAAGCGGAGGTATAGAGATGGAAGCCAAAGTTACATATCGGGATGCGTCAGGTGATCCCATACCGTGGCCCCCGCCGCTCGATATATCGCTTGCCAATATATCGACCAGTAAAACCGCTTGCGAAATAGGTAATGGCGACCATCTTTGCCTCCTGGCATTGGCCCATGATGGTGAGCATCAATGCTACGCCTGCAAAGGATATTGGGAGAACTGATGGTCTGCCCACATGAACCAGGGTCTAAGGAGACTACGGGCGGAATGTGTCTCCGGTGTCTGTTGGAGGACTTCTGCGAGGAGGAAGGACTCCCGATCAGTGAATGCCCCAAATGTGGGGGAATAATCATCTTGGAACCGATAGGCTACGGCGTCTGTCATGGATGCGAGAAGCGGACAAAGGAAATGAAGGAGGAATTGGAATGATGGAAACCAAACACCCAAGCCTGGAGTTTCATTGTCCCGCAACGAAGGAGCATATCTCATTAGCATTCGGTTATCTTGCCAACGAGCCGATGATGCCCATATTCCGGGGCGACGAGTTGGTCGCGATGCTACCAAGGGAGGTGCTGATAACCGCCCTCCGGGAGGGATGGGGCGGGACCGAATCTGGCTGGTGGGTCGATCCCGCTAATAACTAAAGGACTCCGCGCCCACCGCCACCAAGCCCTCGGCCCTGCGCCGGGGGCTTTTCTTTGCGGCAATCTTTTCTTGCCGTGCGGTAACTTTTCTTTACCGTATCGACCACGCTCAAAGTTTATACTTTTCTTAAAAACCCGACGCTCTGAGAGGCCCGTACAGGCGTTTTACTTGGAGGGGTGGACTATTACTACCTTCGGCATATTTTTTACACCATTGATAAATAGCTATATTTACACCCAAAACTGACAATGCTATAATAGATAAACCGCCTATCCAGGCGTATAATAGAAGGACAAACCAAAGGAGCGTACATGGCAGACCACACGCCAACCCAACGAATCCTGGAACTCCAGCACCATCTCCCCATCGAGACCATCCTCCGGGCGCATCTGGAGAAACACCGCGCCCGGAAGGACATGATCGAGGCGTGTTGCGCCGACCTGGGGATAGGTATCGGGACGTTCTACCGCTGGAGCCGCCAGCTCGACATCCGGGTCAGGGACTACCATCATCTGGAGCCGGTCAATGCCTAAAGCTACGATGCACCGGGTCGAGTGCCTCGATTGCGGCAAGGTCGCCATCCGGTTGATCCCGGAAGACATCCCGCTCTACTGTCTGCGATGCGGGTCCGCGGCCTTGATGTGGATGCCGACCGCATGACCACGCCCATCGCCCGGACGACCGACCCGTGGACTTCCCACGCTGGCGCGGTGGAGGTCACCGATTCCGGTCGCCGGAAGACCCAGGCCGAGCGATGTTTGGACGTTGTCCTGACCCGACCCGGCCTTACCGCTGGGGAGATCGGAGAACTGACCGGCCTCGGCCATGTCCCGGCCCAGCGTAGACTCTCAGACCTCAAGGCCGCCGGCAAGGTCGGCGTCGGGATGGCCCGTCAATTCCAGGGCCGTCCTCAGGTGACATGGTGGCCGACCGACCGGCAGGGGACATTATTATGATCACAATATCAGGAGGTGGAACTATGCAGACGATGCCGATCGTCAAAGTCAGAGACCTACGGGTCGCCCTGGAGGCGTACATCGCCCAGATACGGAGGACCGCATGACAACCTCGGAGACAATAGATATCTCCAACCACCAAACAGGCGAAGCTATCCGGGCGAAGATCGAGAACCACTACGCCGCCATCCATGCCCATCTATCCGACGACGAGCTACTGGGCGAGATGGAGCATATCGGGGCCATCCTGGACGCCTTCAAGAACACCCTCGGACATCTGGAGCAACGAGCCTACCAGCTAATGGAAGAACGCGGGGCGACCTCCATCCCGTCCGAGACTTACATCTGCGAGATGGAGACCGGTTGGAAATACGACCAGCCATCATTCGGGCCGCTGAAGGAAATATTCAACGAAGTTGACCTCAAGAAATGCCTGACTCCGGCCCATACCGAGGAGGTCAAGATCGAGGATAAATGGGCGACCTCTACCGTCAAGAGTCTGGCGACGAAGTACGGCGCGGAAGCCCTGCGGATATTTGAGAACGCCCGGACGGAGAGTCGAGGTCGGCTCAAGTTCGCCCGGAGGGAGGTCAGATGACCACCGCCATCGAGAGTCAATATCACTTCACCGCCGAGGTCAAGAGCAAGGGTAAACAGCAGAACCGGGACGGCTGGTCGATGGTGGTGGACTGGAAGCTCCCCGGCTCCAAGTATGACCTGACGTTATACGGTCAGGACTGGGATACCGTCCAGGGCTTTGAGGTGGGCGAGACCGCCATCATCACGATCCAGCAAGGCAACCTCAAGGCCAACAAAGACGGCAGATATTCCTCGGACTACTTCTGGGACATGGTGTCCATCGAGCCGACATGGATCGCCGGGGATGGGGAGAGGGTGGCGTCCGACGAGGCGCCGCCGGTCCAAGCACCGCCGAAACCCACGCCCAACCCGGCTCCACCGGCCCGGACTCAGAACAGGGTCCAGCCAAACGCGCAATCGGAACCGCCGCCCAACCCGGCGGCGGTGGGAGCTTGCCATAACCACGCCGTTGATTTCATCGTCCGCGGCATCCTCCCGGTCCCGGAAGGGCGGGAATTATTCGGCTGGATCAGAGAACTCCGGGACCGCTTCTATCTGGAGATCAACCAGGCGCCGGTGATGCCGCTCCATTATTGCTACGAACACGACCAGGAACGGCGAAAGAGCAAGACCGGCAACTGGGGACACATACTCCCGAAACAGGCCGACGACGAGGAGGACGCCTACTGCGTCGAGGGCCGGGAAGGCTGGAGGGTATTCGATGCAAGCCAACGATAAAGCGATGGACTGGAGCGCCGGGAACGTATGGGTATCGGTGAAAAAATTCATTAAAGAACACCCGGAGGCTCTCGGGCATTACAACAGAGATGTAAGTGATGGTTTTGTTATTGCCATCCATTGCTCTCACTTTCAAATAGCTGGCGATGGTATCGCGGTTTATCGCCAATCCACAGAGGGCTACCACCCAATTTACCGGGCTATTGGCGAGGCTCTACTGGCACAAGATGAAGCTGATCGTATGTTGGCCGAAGTCCAGACAATGCAAGATAAACCAACGGAGGGCATCTGGGATGTTAGAGACCACATCAGACGGCCCGGTTACGTCTTCGATGACCACGCCGCCCTGATGCTGGCGTTGTTCAACCTACTCGATCAGGCCGCGGTGGACTATGACCGCTCCGAGGATGTGGTCGATGACTTCACGGCATACCTCAAGGACTGGGCAAGACGGAGGGACGAGAAGCCGGAACGCTAGACGATTGCCGGTCTGGGCCGAGTGTGACGGCCCACTCCGAGAGTTATCTAACGGAGGGGAGGAGGACGACGGGATGAGCGTTAAACTGATGGGCGAAGTTTGGGAACTCAAGCTCGATCATGCTACCAGTCATGTGTTGCTTGCTATGGCTGACCATGCTAGAGATGACGGCTCCCGCTGTTTTCCCAGTGTAGGCTACCTCTCTTGGAAAAC
>Ga0208316_1002034_pt1 | contig 10750 bp, 19 predicted proteins | sample MalvireepMed_231_FD_184240 | JGI IMG/M metagenome (GOLD analysis project Ga0208316, IMG submission 184240) | Marine viral communities from the Global Malaspina Expedition - Malaspina viral metaG DeepMed_231 (SPAdes) (version 2) | ecosystem: Environmental > Aquatic > Marine > Oceanic | place... | reverse complement strand
CTTTACCCCTGCGCGCTGCGCCCCGCCGAGCTGCACCCCGCCGAGCTATGCCCCGATACAGATAGAGAGAGTAGATTAGGTGCCTACAACTACTAGAGCAGTCTTGGAAGGCCGTCTCTCTGAGATCATTGGAGATTATCCTGCTACAATGACCTCGGACGGCTCCGGAAACTCCACCTCTAACCTAAGGGATACTGCCCTTAAAGATATCTCGTCTGATACAAATAGCATCCAGGGCTTTGTGGAGATAACGTCCGGGGACGCCGATGGAGAGATCCGTCGCATCTCCGCCTATGACGGAACAGACGATATTACTCCGGCCTTCAATTTCTCCTCTACTCCCTCGGCTTCTTGCACGTACCTAATCCACCGCTACGACCCCCTTATAAAACGCACGGCGATGGAGAACGCCATTCGCCTCTGCTTTCCTAAGCTCTACGTGAGCATTAGAGACGAGAGCTTAATTATTGACAACATACTCTCTAATCCTGATTTTGAATCAGCCCTTGATGGGAGTGCCCATCCCAGCTGGACTAACGTTAATAGCCCCACGATTGCCTTGGAGACCACCCGTGTCTATCATGGTGCGTCCTCTAACTCAATCACCTCCCACGGCTCCTCTGGGGCGGGACAAACTTACCAGGAGCCTGCTATCAACATCCAAGAGGTTCTTGGCAAGACCGCCACCTTCACGGCCCGAGTCTATGACACTACGGCTAACCAAGCCCGGATCCGACTCGATTGGGACGGCACAAACTTCGATAACTCGGACTACCATAATGGGGACGACGAGTGGCAGAAACTTGAGGTGTCAGCGACAATCCCCTCCACGGCAACCCGTATCCGCGCTATCTGCGAGGTGCTTGTAGGTACCAACCAGGCCTTTTTCGATGCCACAAAGCTCACAATTGCTCCGGTGCAGCGCTATACCATCCCTACCACCCTAGCCAAGGGCCCATACCGCGTGGAAATGCAGTCCAGTGAGTCCGATACTGATAATAACTACCTCCCGGTTACCTATCATAACCCTCCAATAAGAGGTCGTCGCCTCAGGATACACGGCATAGACCAGCTCTCCGTTCCCTCCACCGACTCAGGGACCACGGAGGTTGGCGATGGAAAGATCGACCTCATAATTGCCCGAGCTGCCGAGATCTTCTTCACTATGGTATGGCAGCGTTATGCCGGCCAGGAGAGTAACGAATTCCGCAACCAGTTCCAGTACTGGCAGGCCCAACGTTTTGCCTATGAGCAGACCTACTCTATGCAGTCTCCTAACGCCTCTCGTCCCTCCTCCATATGGAAGATTGAAGAAGACAGTTCCGGAAGGTATCTGGTCTTCACTGATGGTAGGTAGATGCCAGCAGCCATCAGCCTCAACGGCGTAGATTATGCAGTAGTCCCCAGGGACGTTCGAATTGGTGGCAAGAGTGTCCAGCGGGACGTAGAAGAATATACCCCCGAGCAATTCGGAGTAGTCACTCGGCCTACAGGGATCCAAAGCCCTGAGCAGATCACAACCTACCGGGACGTTATCTTTCCCAACCTCATGCTCGGCCTTGGCCGGGACCGTATTGACTCCGACTCTCATGATAACCCTGATGAATATCGCCGCTTCTGGCACTCGACCGGCGTAGATACACGCTGGGGCCGTTCTATATCCCTTCCTATCCTAGAAGAGGATAGTACCTATACCGGCCTAGAGGTAATCCGGGCATCTGCTCATTACAAGAACAATCTTTGGGCCCAATGGGAGGATGACAGCGGGCGTACAGTACTCAGCCGAAAATACGATGCAACAGAGTGGATTGCTGGCGGCTCCGTTGTAACGACACCTGTCTTCGATGCCTCTTCGAGCGGGTCTACAAGCAGCGGCACGAGTTTAACTATCGCACACACCGTAGCCAACCAGCCTAATAGAGGGTTCATAGTAAGCGTCTCTACTGGCGGTGCTTACCCGTCCGGGATCACATATGCGGGTACCGCCATGACCCGCATAAGCCAGATTAATAATACCGGCAACTATGTATCTATCTGGTCCCTTGCTAATCCTAGTGCAGGCACCAATAACATAATCGTAAGCCTTGCCTCGTCAAACCATATTATTGCCGGCGGGATGAGCTTCTATCATGTAAACCAAAGCAGTGTACTTAGCAATGCGGGGACTAATGGCAATTCGGGAGCTACGAGCTCATCTATAACCGTGACGACGACGGCAAATGATTTTGCAGTTGATGCAATATCTATCAACAACGGCAGCCCTTCACTGACGGTTGGATCGGGCCAGGCAGAGCGGTTTAATGTCACAGCTGGCGATACCGGTGGAGGCAGCACTGAACGAGCTACAGGGACTTCTACGGCGATGTCGTGGTCGTGGACGCCTACTGTGGCAGTAGCGCATGTGGCGGCAAGGGTCAATGGCTTGCTAGTTGTCCCGCTTGATGTCATGGCACACAAAACTCACTTAATCGCATTGATGGCCGAGGCCGATTCTCATGCGATATATCGATCTACCGACGGAGCAACCTGGACCGTAGCCACTACTCAGCTGACGCAAGACTTACTGGCAAACAGTGTCTCTCAGAGCGAAGATATTGATGCGGGGCTACTTGCTGAAATCGGCTCTGAGGCGGTCGCCATTATCTGGGACGAGGATAGCGGCACCATTACCTTCTTTTCCAGCACGGATGCCGGCAATACTTGGGCGGATGAGGCGATTGATATACCAAGCGGGAATGGGCCGCAGGGCGTTGCTGTTTACCCCGATATTGATGGAACAGATAAACTATATGTAAGCACTCGTGAGGGCCTATGGATGGTAGATACCGCCCCATCCACATGGACCACTAGGCTCGTGCTTCCCCTGGCAGTCCATGAAGACCATGGCCGCCGCATGACCGTCCACCAAAACAAATTATGGTTCGGTATAGGAGTTGACGATGACTCTCCGGCACCAATATACACAATGGAGGTGACCGGAGACAGCCGTGTGTTCGATACGCGGATGGGTCTGAACATGGGTGACGGCGTGGAGGCTGAGTCTCTTGGCCCTATTCGCTGGATGAAATCCGACGGCTTATTTCTTTATGCCTCAGCCGGCGGCGGTGCAGGAAGTCGAAACGCACAGATTATTTGCCACAATGGAAAGGGATGGCATACAGTCCGACGTAACGGCACAGCGAACCAAAAGATCCAGTGGATCGACCTGAGCTCCGATGACGATGGTACGCCACGGCTTCACTACTCTATTCGCACTGCTACTTCAGTGTCGGCCTTGCGATTTCTCGCTTATCCATCCACTAACCCCAACTCAGGGGTTAGTATTAAGCGAGAAACGTCCGGGTTTGTCGATTTACCATATCTTGATCTCGGAATGCCCCTCGATACTAAGAACTGGCTTCGAGTGGGCATCAATGCAGAAGACCTGAGCGCAACTAACTCCAATGAGTACGTGAACGTTGACTACGGAATCCTCAGCAGCGGTGCTCTTCAGGCCCGCAGCAACACGGATCTGGGAGATTTCCTGAGCGGCACCAGTACCATCCCCTTCGTAACCGGAACTGGAGTCGAGAGCCGGGTACTGGGCCTTCGGATCAACCTTCACCGCGACGGCACCGCACCTGCCGACACCCCTAAGATTTACGATATCCAAGTAGCTGGCTTGGCTAACGTAAATAGGCTCCGAGGCTTCACGATGACAATCGACCTTATGGCTTCTGCTGCCCTGGAGAGAACAAAGGCAGAGCTTGGGGGCGGACGGGTAGAGCAGATTAGATCGGACCTAGAAGCTGCTAGAGACCTAGGCACCAATATGGCTTTCATATGGGGGCCGAGTGGAACAATCAACGTCAGGGTCAAAAGCCTTCGTTTTTTTGATGAACTCCGTAGTCGTTCTGGGATAGGGTTCATAGCCCCAGATTCCCACGCTCTACGTGGAGGATTCGCCGAATTAACGGTGGAGGAGCCAATATAGGGGCATTGTTATGGCAGTGCGTGCGAAGCGTCCGACAACTAAGGCTGGCAAAAGTCGAAAGGTCCATAGGGTAATGTCTGAGTACGAAGCAGGCACTCTTAGGTCCAGCTCCGGAGCCAAGGTGCGGAGCAGGAAACAGGCCATTGCAATTGCCATGTCAGAGAGTGGTCAAGCCAGGCCCGGATTCCGTAGGAAGAAATAGATCGAAGAAGTTATTTAAGGGCGTAAGTGTGGACGATAGCGACAGAGTCCGGCAGTTGCAGGACACGATAGCACTCAGGCTGCTGCCCGGTATCCGCGATATCCGACGCACGGCCCAGGCCACGCTGGTATGGACGGTTTTATCTGCTCTCGTTATGCTGGCCGGCTGGGCTGCGGTGGATAGCGATTCTGGCGTGGGGGGTGACGCATGGTAGGTTCTGATGGGCAGGATGGCATAGAAAAGACCGAAGGGCCCAATATACCCCCCGGTAAGAATAACGGGCGGGAATCAGTTACGCTTTCGGGCAAGGAGTTGATCCAGCTAGTTATTTTTACGCCGGTGGTTTTTACGTGGTTGTTCTTGGCTGCCCGGATAGTCTGGTCAGCGAGTAGTAATCCCGAAACCCTGGACAACATCGAGGGGCTTTGAGGGGGGCAACCCTCTCAAAGTAACATAAAAACTCTTAACAGCCCTGGCAGTGCTGACGATTCCTGTGAGCGCAGGAATCTCCAAAATATTCGAGAGCGACAATAGAAAGAAATAATGAAGAAGCCTAAGTTAGTCATCAGGGAAAGGCAGATCAGGTTCCCTAGGATACCGTTCGTGGGGGTGACCCTACCGCTCCATTTTGCATTCCGCTTGCCCTCTCTCCAGGGGTTGGACTTCGGCCATCGCACCAAGAGCCTCATTGCGATGGCCTTGGTGGTGTCGGGGCTTGTGATATCCGGCGCGGTGTACTTTGCAATCCGGGGCATCGATCCAGCTCCGACTTGGCCTCAGTCTGCCAGCTATGATGCCGCGAGGGCGCAGGGATTGGGACAGGAGCATTTGGGGGTGGGCATAGATATACCGGAGGACACGCAGCAAGGGACCATGACCCTCGAATTGAATATCGGGGGTGCCCGGATTGAGTCCATCAAGTTCCAAGATATGAGCATTGGCAAGGCCTCCGGCCTTACCGACGCCATCGCCATTTCCTCGTCGGCTGGGAATATCCTGTGTGAGACGTTAGAGTTTGTCGATGTCGAGGCCACAGACTTCAATCTAGCGACCAGCACGGCCTATTCCCTCCAGGTCGCCTCCACCACTGCTGACGGCCTCAGTATCTCCCCTACCCTATCGAGTGACCCCGTGAAATACGTCTTCGGGTCAAGTCGAGGCGCACTCAATATCCCTGAAGTTTCAGGCGGGACCTTTGACAGGATAATAATTTCCAGCAGCGCGACCTCAATTGTTGGCACCATCAGCTTCACACGGGTCAAGGCATACGGTGCCGGAATTACTGTGAGCGGCATACAATGCGGAGAGATAGTAATCAGGGGGACTGATGCCAACCAAAGCGTATATGGAGACGGGTCTGGCATTGATAGTGCGAGCTTCAAAATCGGCGGCGCAGGCGTTGGAACTGTCAAGGTCCAGTCCTCTACACTCACAAACAACGTGGAGCGCCCAGTATCCGTCAAGTAATGTTGGGCACCACCGTAGCTGCATGTGCGATCTGTGATTGGATCCGGGCCTATCGGCTAAAACTCGTGTCTGCACTGGAGCGCCAAGCCCTGGTGCAGTTGGAAATACAGCACCGGACGAAATGCCATGAAGTATGACCATATAGCCCTCAGAGCCGAACGAATCGCGTATAGCCACCCAGTTAGTCTGGCGGCCACCTCTACGGCCATCCTCGTCGCACTGTGGGCTATATGGTGGCGGAGCTAGACGATGCCGACAGTCGAGGACATGGTGCGGCAATTGGTAACGAACGATGTCCCGCATATCCAAGCTCGGTTAGCCGCCCTAGAAACTCAGGGCCGGATCACCATTGCGTTAGTATTGGGTCTGATCCTGGCGGTGGTGGCCGGGGCAATTAGCGTGTTGATTGGGAGGTGAGTTATGAAGGATTTATTCACTAGAGTCAGGCCGCAGATACTGATTTTCGGCGTGTTGTTGGGCGCTATCTCAATGTACGCGCTGAGACTGGGGGCAGTCGAGGTCACCACAGCGTGCGTTAGCGCCATTGCGGTTTTGGGGATGAAAATCTTGGAGGACAAGGACTAATGTTTAGCCAGCTCTTCCAGGCAATCACGTCACGGCTCCGGCGGACCAGGGATATTTACTGCGTCCGCTGCCGGGATCGGCGGCAGGTAGTGGTACTCGGCTACGATATCCACTCAGTCGGGGGTGGCCGCCAAACCAGGCGGCTCCGCGGGCGTTGTACAAGCTGTGAGGGCAAGACCTCGACCTTCGTGGCTATGTAGCGTCTGGCAGCCCTGACAGCTCCCAGGGCGCTACCCAGAACTCGCACTGGTCCCCAGAGCGAACCTCGTACTTGAAGACTAACAGGCCCTGCCAGTTTCGGCCAATGATCTCCACCGACTCAGGCCCTTTATGATCCAGCAAGTGCGATAGGTGCCGCCCACCGATCTGGCTTTTGAATAGCGCCTCATCCCCTATTGCTCTGACCATAGACTAGGCCCGCCATCAATGGGCACGATGCTATCTGCGATACGATCCATGCGCCGAGTAAGCGTTTCGAGGGCCTCAGCCAGCCTGCCGATTCGCCGTTCAACCTGGGCCAGCGCAGCGTTCAGCACGCCGCCGGAATACCAGTTAGAAATGTCCTGTAGGGCGCGTGAGCGACTGGGATGGCGTAGCTTCCTCAGCGCCTTGGCCTCTATCTGCCGGATGCGTTCGCGTGTGACCCCGAAGCTGATCCCTATAGATTTCAGCGTCTGTGGCGGCCCGCCTAGGAGGCCGAAACGCAGTTCTATAATGGCCTGCTCCCTCTCAGTCAGGGATGCCAGTACCGCCTCAACTGTATCCAGGTGTTCCGTCGGAAACATTTCCCGGGCGCCAAAGATAGCCCGGATCAGCTTCTCGATGCCCTCGTATTTATAGTCACAGTCGTCTGGCTGATCCTCAACATCATCCATTATCGACAGTCCGTTGCTGTGATCTGCCACTGCCTCGCTGGGCACCCTGTATTCCCGTCCAATCTTCATGGTGCCGCCGAACCGTCCGGCCCGGATCATTTTCAGGGCCGTCGCGTAGCCGACCTCCAGCTCAGAGGCAACCTCCCCGACACTGCGGTAGTGGCGTTCTGACGCTGGCTTGCGTGGCATATTCAACCCTCCTACTTCGCGTTTATCTTTCGGCCCTTGCCTCGGGTCCGCCTCTGCGGGGATATCTCCTTGATGTCGATAATCGTTTTCTCGTCGCCCTTCTGTGCCTTCACGAACTCCGGGGCCTCCAACTGGACGTGGTCCGGGTTATCGTCAGGGACGATTTCGGCATCCACTAAAAATCCATCTGCCCAAGATTTCATGCCAATGACTAGGTTATCCAGGTCGATCGGGCGGAAGTTCGAGAAGGTATATTTAACGCTCACCCTCTCCAGGTGGCGCAGGTCGATGCAGTCGTCGAGGCCGTGCCAGTAGCCCGACGACCTCATCTGCTTCGCCGCCCGCGCCTTCTTGGCCCAGTGAGCCCGGGAGTTGCCCCTCAGCTCGGCGGGAGGCAAAAACGGGAGCACGATATGCGCCTTATTCATTCGATCCACCTCAATAGGAGCCAGCTCGCACCGACCGAGTCCGCGACCACGGTGAGGGCAGCCACGATACGCACGGCAACGTGCGGCCTCACTGGTCTCCTGCCTGGAGGGCGGCGGCCACGCCCCGCAGTCCGAGGCCAATACGCTTTTCAAATTCTACCCGCAGCGCGGTTTGGAATCTCGACGACCACACTGGCATCTGCCACCCCGTCGCAGTCACACTTGAGGCGACGGCGTAAAGACCCTTCCGGGTAGTAAACCGTTGCACGTAATACGCGATCATTACAGTCCGTGTCAGACCCTTTTTGACAGGGACCTCACACTCGACGGTGCCGGTATCCCCCTCACTTAATCCGCTCGGAGCGTCTCTGCGGACCGTATCTATCATCCGCGGGGAACTGGCTGGTCGGTCCTGGTACAGCGAGGACCTCAGGGGGCTTATCCCGGACCCCCAGCTAGAGTAATACCCGCACATGAGGCACCGATCCTCGCCATCATCCCATTGCGAGGTTTCCATCGCCCCTGAGTTGCACCGAGGGCACGAATGCACACGGATACCGATGCGGGTCATCCAGCCACACTCCGCAGGTGCTTAGTCTCGATTCGTGCAGCTCGTGCGGCGTTGTCATCAGAGTTGACCACCCAACAAGAGACGCGGTCCTGAAAGACAAAAACAACCCGACCGAATTTGTGAAAGCAAGCAGTAAGCTCCTCACGATGTCTCACAATCGAGCACTCGGTCGTCTCGACTACCGTTTCTCCAGCTCTCATATTATCTCTCCTCTTAGCTTGTCCTGTAGCTATCGCACGTCAAGCGGACCTGCCGCACGATGCCCGTCTCGGTGTCAAACAGCCGGTCGGCTATCCGTCCACCCACCTGCCGTGCCATTTCCTGCTGGTTTTTAAGGTTAGTCGTCACCACCAGCAATCGTCTGTGCCTGTATCGGTCGTCCACAAGCGAGGTCAAGACGCCCCTCGACCACTCAGTGTCCTTCTCGGCCCCCAGGTCGTCCAAAAGCAGCACCTTTACACCGTGGTAGTGGTCTAACGCCTCTGAGGTCGTCTCGTGCCCCTCACGGTGATCGTAGGTCGCTCTGAGGCGGTCCAGGAGGTCGGTGGCCTGGGCGTATCCCACTGTGTCACCCCCTTGGAGTCGAGCGTGACCGATGGCCGACAATAAGTGGCTCTTGCCGGTGCCCCAAGATCCGATCAGCATCAGGATAGCTGGCTCGGGATGCTCTCCCAGCGCGGGGCGGCTAGCGGCGTAGTCCTGTGCATTGCTGTGCGCTGCCTCTGCGCCCTGTCGCTGCTCCCATGTCGAGAACGACATTGCTGGTAGGTTGGCAGTGTTTACCCTGCGGTTCAACTCGGCCTTGGCCTTGGTCGCGCACTCGCAGAGGGTTTTGTCCACGGAGATTTCGCGGTACGACGCGATCTCCTCGGCCTCCATGTACTCCTCACGGTTGGAATATAAAAGCAGATGGCAGTGAGAGCATTGCATCAAGCTGCCAGGGAACGGAACGAACTCGGAGTCGTTACGGTCGGGCAACTTAAATCTCCCCAAGATTGCGGATAGTGATTCTACCATTTACATCATCTCCTTCTGTGCTCGCTCTGCTTGCCGCCTCTTAGCTCTTGCCTCATCTTGCACCGCCGCTTCTCGGTGGGCCGCCACGTCGTCAGTCGCCGAGACGTAGCCGTTGTTGCTCGTAGACGCTGGCCGATCGTAACCCTTGAAGACACGTCTTTGGAACGCGGATTTGAGGCTAGTATAGTGATTGTAAGTCTCCTCTTGGGCGGTGCCCAATCCAATCGCCGAAGCCTCCAAAACTGCCGCAGAATATCCCTTACGTTTTGCCCAACTCAACAAAGACTTTTCGTATGGAGCGCCGTTCTTAGACCATTTGGGTAACTCTCTCAGGAGCTGCAACCATTCCGGGACTTTTCCGTTCAAGGCACTACTCCTCGCGTGCGTGGGCGCGTTTATATTTGTTTCTGGGGGTAAAGAGGAAGATAAGATAGAGGGGAGTGTGAGGGGAGGAAGAGAAGAGGGAGAAGAGGGGGTATCTTTAGCAGTGATACCCTTTCCTTCCTGGACTGACACCCTTTCTATAGCGTGGGAGACTAAATCGAGTGACACCCTTTCGGAAGGTGATACCCTTTTAGTGATACCCTTTTCCTCTGACGCGGAAGGGTAAATTTGATAGGTTGTCCTCTTGCCGCGCCCACCGCAGAGGCTATCGGCCAAGATCATGCGATGGTGCCTCAGAGTCTGGAGGTGCCGTCTAACAGTAGCCTCCGACTGCTTCGTCTCCCGCATGATTTCGAGGACAGTGGGGCTAGTGCGACCGTCCTCGTCAGCGTGGGCATTCAGAGCAGCGAGAGTTCTATCGTAGCAGTGTGTTTGCAAGGCATTCCTCCAAAAAGAAAACCGCCCACCGAGTTGTCCCTGTAGTCGCCTAGACTCCAAGTTGCGCCGGTGGGCGGTCTGCTTTCAAGTGTACAGCGCATCTCAGAGTCTAGGCAATGCCACGGTATACCCCTCAGCGCCCTGAGTCAAGCGGCCTCCACACTTCGACACCATGGACTCTTGCCAGCTCAGCGAGATCTAGCTTGGTCGCCGGGTTTTGAGGGGGGATATCAGAAAACAACAGCTTGCACTTGCGGCAAAAGCCTGACTGCCGCCTACCCCTTTTCGGCTGTAGCAACGGCTGGTCGCACGTCTTGCAATGGGTGAAGGCGACATTAGCTGCCACGAGGACCCCATTTCACGAGCGCGGCGGCATATGCCTCGTCATACCCGACTACCGGCTTTATGTCGCGGAGGCTCTGGAGGCCGAGCAATGCGAGCAGATCGTTGGCCGTACACGCAGTCTTGCTGGTCATCTGCTGTATTTTGAAAAGGAGCGCAGGTCCGTCTGTTATTGTGCCGTCGTCGGTGGAGTTATCTGGCTCTCCGGGGCCGCTAGGCGCCTCTATCGGCACGCCTGTACCGAGGTCCAAGTCCGGGCCATCGGTGTCGTCCCAGGGT
>Ga0208316_1002031_pt1 | contig 10764 bp, 9 predicted proteins | sample MalvireepMed_231_FD_184240 | JGI IMG/M metagenome (GOLD analysis project Ga0208316, IMG submission 184240) | Marine viral communities from the Global Malaspina Expedition - Malaspina viral metaG DeepMed_231 (SPAdes) (version 2) | ecosystem: Environmental > Aquatic > Marine > Oceanic | place... | reverse complement strand
CGGGGCGGCGCGGTCCAGGTGCTTGCGCACCAGGCCGCGGTCGAACAGTCGGGGCGGGGTGGGTGACATGAGCCTGCAAGATGGCCTTTCGGGGCTCTCCTGGAAACCAGGGGCGCGGCTGAAATCGGCCGGACGCGACCTGCTGGACCTGGTGTTTCCGCCCCAGGCCCTGGATGTGGGTCCGCGGCCCCTGTCGCCGGGGCTTTCGCCGGAGGCCTGGATGAAGATCACCTTCCTTGACGGGCCGGTGTGCGATGGCTGCGGGGCGGCGTTCGAATATTCCCTCGGACCGGGCGTGCGCTGCGTGGCCTGCGAGGCCCGGCCGCGGGCCTTCGCCCGGGCGCGGGCGGCCTGTGTCTATGACGAGACCTCCCGCGATCCAATCCTGCAACTCAAGCACGCCGACCGGCAGGATCTGGCGCCGCTGTTCGCCCGCTGGCTGTCGCGGGCCGCTGACGGGCTGGTGGAGGAGGCCTCCGCCATCACGCCGGTGCCGCTGCACGCCTCGCGGCTGTTTTCCCGCCGGTTCAATCAGGCCGCGGAGATCGCCCGCGGTCTCGCCCGCCTGCGCGACCGACCCTACCTGGCCGACGTGCTGGTGCGTCGAAGGGCCACCGAAAGCCAGGGCGGCAAGTCCGGATCGGGACGCAAGCGCAATGTCGCCGGGGCCTTCGTCGTGCCGCCGGGCCGGGCCCGTCAGGTGGCCGGACGCAACATCCTGCTCGTCGACGACGTTCTGACCACGGGCGCCACCGCCGAAGGCTGCGCGCGGGCCCTGCTCGCGGCCGGAGCGGCCCGCGTCGATCTCGCCGTGGTGGCGCGCGTCAAGGCCGCCACCACCTCCTCATGACCTGCCGCCACGGCGCAGGTCTGGACATTTGATCAGGGAAGCCCCTTATCCCCGCCATGCCAAACGTCACCCTCTATACCAAGCCCTATTGCCCCTACTGCGTGCGCGCCATGACCCTGCTGGAGAAGAAGGGCGTGGAATTCACGGAGATCGAGGCCGCCTTCGATCCCGAGAAGCGTCAGGAAATGGTCCAGCGCTCCGGCGGCGGGACCACCTTCCCGCAGATCTTCATCGGCGATCGCCACATCGGCGGCTGCGACGAGATGATGGAGCTGGAGCGGTCTGGCCAGCTCGACACCCTACTGCAGGGCGCCTGAGCCCGTTCGCATGATGCTCCGCGTCGCCCTCGTCCAGACCCGCACCCCGGCCAGCCAGGCCGCGGCGCTCGACCACGTCCTGCCCCTGGCGCGCCAGGCGGCGGACGGCGGCGCGCAGCTGATCGCCACGCCGGAGGGGACCAACATCCTGCAGAAGGATCGTGAGGCCCTGCTGCCCCAGCTGCGCGTCCTGGAGGACGATCCCGTGGTGGTCGCCCTGCGGGAGCTCGCTCGGGCCTCCGGCGTCAGCATCCTGATCGGCTCGGCCCTGGTGAAGCGTGAGGACGGCCTCTGCGCCAACCGCAGCGCGCTCATCGATCCGCAGGGCGACATCGTCGCCACCTACGACAAGCTGCACATGTTCGACGTGGACCTGCCCAGCGGCGAGCGCGCCCGGGAGTCGGCGACCTACGCGCCTGGGGACGTCGCGGTTACGGCCATGGCCCAGGGCGCAAAGCTCGGCCTGACCATCTGCTATGACCTGCGCTTCCCGGCGCTGCATCGGGCGCTCGCCCTCGCCGGAGCCGAGATCCTGACCACGCCGGCGGCCTTCACCCGTTCGACCGGCGTAGCCCACTGGGACGTGCTGTTGCGCGCCCGGGCCATCGAGACCGGCAGCTTCGTGATCGCCCCGGCGCAGGGCGGCTTTCATGAGGACGGCCGCGGCACCTATGGCCACAGCCTGGTGGTCGCCCCCTGGGGAGAGGTGGTCGCCAGGCTCAACCACGATGAGCCGGCTGTGCTGTTCGCCGATCTCGACCTGGACCTGGTCGCCAAGGCGCGGGCGGCGATCCCGGCCCTGGCCAATGCGCGGCCGTTCTCCGGGCCCGCGACCATATGATCCGCTACGCCCTGGCCTGTGAGCACGGCCACGCGTTCGAGGGCTGGTTCTCGGCCTCCAGCGATTTCGACGACCAGAAGGCCCGTGGGCTGCTGGAATGCCCGGTCTGTGGCGCGCAGGACGTGCGCAAGCAGATCATGGCCCCGGCCGTGGCGGGGACCAAGCGCAACACGCCCGACCTGCCGCCCAAGGCCCGGGCGGTGATGATGGAGGCGCTGAGCAAGGTCCGCCGCCACGTGGAAGAGAACTTCGACGATGTCGGCGACGCCTTCGCCAAGGAGGCCCGGGCCATCCATGAGGGCAAGGCCGAAGACCGCGGCATCTATGGACAGGCCACGCCCGCCGAGGTGAAGGCCCTGGTCGACGACGGCGTACCCGTGGCGCCCCTGCCGCCGGAGCCGCCCAAGAAGACCGAGGTCAACTGAGCGGCCGGCGGGCAAGTCTTAGAAGGTCTTGCGCAGACCGAGCGACAGGATGGCGCCTTCGCCGTTCACATCGCCGCGCAGGCGGGTGACGGTCTCGGCGGGCGTGCCTTCATAGAAGGTGGTGTCGTGGTTCACCTGGCTCTCGTCGAAGGTGATGTAGGAGAGCGCCGCATCCATGGTGAGCGAGTCGCTCAGCGCAGCGCTGGCGCCGACGCCATAGAGCCAGCGATCACCATCCGGCACCCGCGCGGTGCGCAGTTCGTCCGGCGTCGGGGTCGGGTCGTATTGGGCGCCGGCCCGCAGGGTCAGGCGCTGATTGACCATGTAGTCCACGCCCACGCCGCCGGTGGTGACGTCGTTATAGCGTTGCGGCAGGGTCTCGTTGACCGCCGGCGAGGTGACGCTGATGTCGTCGAACTCGCTCCAGCCGATGCGGTTGACCTGGGCGTTCAGGGCCAGGCGCTCGGTGGCCTGCCAGCGGGCGCCGAAGGTGGCGATCCACGGGGTCGAGAAGGTGGCCGAGCCGCCGATGTCGGTGTTGAACGGAGCCAGTGGGCCGGCCAGGCCGACCACACGCACGTCGCCGTCCAGGTCGTGCTCGACGGCCGAGCGATAGCTGGCGCCGAAGGTCAGGGCGTCGAAATGCGCCTGGGCGCCCACGGTCCAGCCGAAGTCCCAGCCATTGCCCTTGAGCTGCGAGACGCCGTCCGGGGCGCCGGGCGCCAGGTTCGGATAGGCGGTCGACAGCGTGGCCTCGGTGTACTGGCCGCTGACGCCGGCGCCCAGGTCGAGCCAGTCGGTGACCTGCATGGCGCCGGTCAGCTGGACGTCGGCCGTGGTCAGGCCTGACTCCAGGCCGTCATAGCGGGCCCAGGCGTTGTCGCGATATTCGGTGGTGAAGTTATACGGGGCGGCCACTGACAGGCCGAGGGCGAAGCGATCGCCCACCGGCGTGGCGATGGCGAAGTTCGGCGCGACGCCGTTCTGGATCGGGTTGAAGGCCCGCGGCTCGCCGCCTACCGGGACGGTGACGCCGCCGGGATAGGTGATGGTCGAGCCGGTGTCATTCACCGTCGCATCCACGAAGATCGCGTGGGCGCCGACATAGACCTCCCGCGGGGAGCGGGCGATGGCGGCCGGATTCCACCACAGGGACGAGACCCCGGTGTCAGCCACTTCGCCGGTATAGGCCCGGCCAGCGCCGCGCACCGACTGTTCCTGGAGATAGAAGCCGCCGGCCGCAGCCGGTCCGGCGAGGCTGGTTGCGCCCACAAGCGCCAGCACCCAGGCCTTTTTCATAGGTAGACTCCCAAACACGATTGGCCGGCCGCGAGGCCGACTGGTGCGGTGGAAATGGGGAGCCGCTGGCATTGGTTTCCCCATAAACCGGGGCAATCCGACTTGTGTGGCCGAATGGCCACACCTACATCCAGCCTCGACGCGCCTTGCGCTGTCTCAAGGCGAGGCGCGTCAATCCGCCTAACGAGGGGATGCCATGAACATCGACGTCTATTCCGACCGCGCCAAACAGGCGATCCAGTCGGCCCAGAGCCTCGCGCTCGCCCGCCGGCACCAGCAACTTAGCCCCATTCACCTGCTCAAGGTTCTGCTTGAGGAGAAGGACGGGCTATCCCGCGCCCTGATCCAGAGCGCCGGCGGCCGACCCGACGAGGCTGACGCCGCCGTCGAAGCGGCCCTGGCCAAACGGGCCAAGGTTGAGGGGGGCTCGGGCCAGCTCTATATGGCCCCGGAGACCGCCCGGGTCTTCGCCAAGGCCGAGGCCGACGCCAAGACCGCCGGCGACGCCTTCGTCACCACCGAACGCCTGCTGCTGGCCATCGCCGCCGAAGGCGGCGAGGCCGCCGACGCCCTGAAGAGCGCCGGCGTGAAGGCCAGCGCCCTGGAGAGCGCCGCCAATGATGTCCGCAAGGGCCGCACCGCCGATTCCGCCTCGGCCGAAGAGGGCTATGACGCCCTCAAGCGCTACGCCCGCGACCTGACCCAGGCCGCCCGGGACCAGAAGCTCGACCCCGTGATCGGCCGGGACGAGGAGATCCGCCGGACCATCCAGGTGCTGTCGCGGCGCACCAAGAACAATCCCGTGCTGATCGGCGAACCCGGCGTCGGCAAGACCGCCATCGTCGAGGGCCTGGCCCTGCGCATCGTCAATGGCGACGTGCCCGAAAGCCTGAAGGACAAGAAGCTCCTGTCCCTGGACATGGGCTCGCTGATTGCAGGTGCGAAGTATCGCGGCGAGTTCGAGGAACGGCTGAAGGCCGTGCTCAACGAAGTCACCGCCGCCGAAGGCTCCATCATCCTGTTCATCGATGAGATGCACACCCTGGTCGGCGCCGGGAAGTCGGAAGGGGCCATGGACGCCTCCAACCTGCTGAAACCCGCGCTCGCTCGCGGCGAGCTGCACTGTGTCGGCGCGACCACGCTGGATGAGTACCGCAAGCATGTGGAGAAGGACGCTGCGCTCGCCCGCCGCTTCCAGCCGGTCTTCGTCTCCGAGCCGACGGTGGAGGACACTATCTCCATCCTGCGCGGCCTGAAGGAGAAGTACGAGGTCCACCACGGGGTGCGGATTTCCGACAGCGCCATCGTGGCCGCCGCGACCTTGTCGAACCGCTACATCGCCGACCGCTTCCTGCCCGACAAGGCCATCGACCTGGTGGACGAGGCCGCCAGCCGGGTGCGCATGGCTGTCGACTCCAAGCCCGAGGAGCTGGACGAGATCGACCGCCGGATCGTCCAGCTGAAGATCGAGCGCGAAGCCCTGACCCGGGAGACTGACGCGGCCTCCAAGGCGCGGCTGGAAAAGCTGGAGGACGAGCTTGTCGAACTGGAGGCTGAATCCGCCGGCATGACCGGTCGCTGGAAGGCGGAGAAGGACAAGCTGAGCTCAGCCGCCCAGATCCGCGAGGCCCTGGACCGTCTGCGCGCCGAACTGGTCGCCGCCCAGCGCCGGGGCGACCTGCAGCGGGCCTCGGAGATCGCCTATGGCGAAATCCCGCCCCTGGAGCGGAGCCTGGCGCAGGCCGAGGCGGTGGTCGCCGAGGAGCCGGTTAGTCCCGAGGTGGTCGACGCCGAGCAGATCGCCGCCGTGGTCAGCCGCTGGACCGGCGTGCCCGTCGACAAGATGCTGGAGGGCGAGCGTGAAAAGCTGCTCTCCATGGAGGACTATCTCCGTGCCCGGGTGGTCGGCCAGGAGGAGGCGCTGCTCGCCGTCTCCGACGCCGTGCGCCGCGCCCGCGCCGGTCTGCAGGACCCCAACCGGCCCATCGGCTCCTTCCTGTTCCTCGGCCCGACGGGCGTGGGCAAGACCGAGTTGACCAAGGCGCTGGCAGAGTTCATGTTCGACGACGAACAGGCCATCACCCGCCTGGACATGAGCGAGTACATGGAGAAGCACTCGGTCAGCCGCATGATCGGCGCCCCTCCGGGCTATGTCGGTTATGACGAGGGCGGGGCGCTGACCGAGGCGATCCGCCGCCGGCCGTACCAGGTGATCCTGTTTGACGAGGTCGAGAAGGCCCACCCCGATGTGTTCAACATCCTGCTGCAGGTGCTGGACGATGGCCGGCTGACCGATGGCCAGGGGCGCACCATCGACTTCCGCAACACCCTGATCATCATGACCTCGAACATGGGCTCGGAATTCCTGGCCGCCCAGGCCGAGGGCGAGCCGGTGGAAGCGGTGCGGCCGATGGTGATGGATGTGGTCCGCAGCCATTTCCGGCCCGAACTGCTGAACCGGATCGACGAAATCATCCTCTTCAAGCGGCTCGGCCGGGCGGAGATGGACAATATCGTCGGCATCCAGCTGCAGCGGGTGGAGAAGATGCTGGCCGACCGCCGCATGACCCTGGCCCTCGACGACTCGGCCATGGCCTGGCTGGGAGACAAGGGCTACGACCCGGTCTACGGCGCCCGACCGCTGAAGCGGGTCATTCAGAAGGCGCTGATCGACCCCATCGCACGCAAGCTGCTGGCGGGCGACCTGGACGATGGCGCGGTGATCGAGGTGCAGGCCGGCGAAGACGGTCTGGAGATCGGGCGAGCCCAGGTCCACTAACCCACCGAGGCGACATCTTGAGTCTGGACGCCCTTCCTGTTCGCAGGGAGGGCGTCTGTCGTTTCAGCCCTTGGTTTTGCGAAGGCGCTGGCCGGCATAGATGTCAGCCAGGGTCAGGCCCAGAATGACGCCATAGAACAGCGCCAGGCCCCGCCACTGGCGGGCGTCTGCAGGACGCGCCTTGAGCAGCAAGGCGACCTGGCCTGCGCTGTTCAGCCCATGGGCGACCAGCCAGCGCTTGTCGCCGCCGTCCAGCAGCAGGCCTGCGCCGGCCGCCATTTCCCTCAGGCCGAGGGTTCGGACCATGGAGGCCTCGCCGAGTCCGGTGCGCTCGGAAATCGCCGCCGGTCGCGCCGTCTTGATCAGGCCGAGGGCCAGGCTCGCCAGGCCCAGGGCGTAGATGGCGTTGCGGGCGGCGGCCGGCGTTTTCGGCAGGGTCTCTTGGGTCTTGGGAAGCGAAGCCATGACCAGGAAAGACTTCGCCCGCCCCCGGGGTTCCGGCGGCGGGCGACAAGCCGTGTCACGCTTACGTCAGCAGGGGCTAGAGATCGACGGGGCTGACCCGGCCGCTGCGGGTGACGACCCGGCGCATGATGGCCACGCTTTCGCCGCCGGCCAGGGGGCGGGCCACGGTGATCACGAACCAGGCGCCGTCGGGCAGGTTGGAGAAGGTGAAGCGGTCGGCCGCGTCGCAGGTGGTGCGCCGCACGAAGGACGAATAGTCGTCATTGGGCGCCGAAGGCGTCCGGGCGCGAACCTCATTGGCCGGCAGGGCGGCGGCCTCGGGCGACGAATAGAGGATGCTCATCCGCCGCCGGGTCCAGGGCGTTTCCGGCGTCAGCACCACGCCGGCGCCCGAGCAGGTGAACCGCGCCGCACCCTGGCGATAGGTCAGCCGACCATCGATGGTGTTGCGTCCCGGGACCGCCGACCATGAGAAGTCCTCCGGCCGGAAGACGGTGGGCGACGGAGGAGAAACGCCCGGCGGCGGGGGCGGAGGCCCCATGGTTGGGGCGCAGGCCGTAGCCAGGGCGAGCGTGGCGGAGACCGCCAGGATGCGAAGCTTGGACATGGCCCGACCATAATTAAGGTCTGTGACAGATGCCAACATTAGATGCGTCACGCCGACGCAGGTCCGGGCCTGATGCGATCAGAGCCAGGGCGCCGAGGCCTCCCGGGCGAGCATCTCCTCATAGGTCGGGCGAGGTCGGACGACGGCGAAGTCGGCCCCCTTGACCAGCACCTCGGGGACCAGGGGCCGGCTGTTGTACTCGCTGGCCATGGAGGCGCCATAGGCGCCGGCGCTCATGAAGGCCACCAGGTCGTCGGCCTCGAACGCCGGCAGGGAGCGGTCGCGGGTGAAGGTGTCGCCGGTTTCGCAGACCGGGCCGACCACATCATAGGCCTTGGCCTCGCCGTCGCGGGGACGGACCGCGCGGATGTCGTGATAGGCGTCATACATGGCCGGCCGCAGCAGGTCGTTCATGGCCGCGTCCAGCACCAGGAAGCGCCGACCCTCCGGACGCTCGTGGATATGCACCACCTGCGCCAGCAGCACGCCGGCGTTGGCGGCGATCACCCGGCCGGGCTCGAAGGCGAGCGCCACGTCCAGGCCCCGGGTGGCGTGGGCCACCACCTTGGCGTAGTCGGCCGGCGAGGGGGGCTCGGGCTGGTTGAAATAGGGCACGCCCAGCCCGCCGCCCAGGTCCAGGCGCTCCACCGAAAGGCCCTCGCCCTTCAGGCGCCCGACCAGGCCGGCCATCTTGGCGAAGGCCTCGGCCATGGGGGCCAGGTCGGTGATCTGGCTGCCGATGTGACAGGCCACCCCCACGGGATTCAGCCAGGCGTTGTTGGAGGCCTGGGCGTACAGCCGCTCGGCCTCGGCGAAGGAGACGCCGAACTTGTTCTCCGACTTGCCGGTGGCGATCTTGGCGTGGCCGCCGGCCGCCACGTCGGGATTGACCCGGAAGGCGATGGTGGCGCGCTTGCCCAGGCCTTGCGCCACCTGGGCGATGGCGATCATCTCCGGCTCGGACTCGACATTGATTTCGCTGACCCCGGTCTCCAGGGCGAAGGCGATCTCGGACCGGGTCTTGCCGACCCCGGAGAACACGATGCGTTCAGGCGGCACGCCCGCGGCCAGGGCCCGGCGGATCTCGCCCTCAGACACGGTGTCCGCGCCGGCGCCGAGCCGCGCCAGGGTCCTGAGCACGGCGAGGTTGGAGTTGGCCTTCACCGCAAAGGCGATCAGCGGGTCGCGCACGCCCTCGGCCTCAAGGGCCTCGCGCAGGACCGTATAGTGCCGCTCGAAGGTGGCGGTGGAATAGACATAGACCGGGGTGCCGACCGCCTTGGCGATGTCGGTCAGGGCCACGTCCTCGCAGAAGAGTTCCCCCTCCCGCAGCTCGAAATGATTCATCGGGGATTGGCGTAGGGGTCGGGCAGGGCGCCCTGGGGCGAGGACGAGGTGGGGCTGGAGGCGGTGCCTTCGATGGGCAGGGTCCGCGGCGGGGCCGGGTTCGTGGCGCGGGTGCGCGGATCGACCGTGTCCACCGGCTTGCTGGCCGAGGGACGCGGGGCGACGATCTCGCCCGTGGCCGGGTCGCCCCACAGGGGCGGCGGACGATCCAGACCGCCGGCCTTGCCGCAGGCGGCCAGGGCGAGGGCGCTGGCCAGGGCCATGAGCAGCGGGGCGCGGAGGTTCATTTCAGCAAGTCCTTCCAGCGGGCGACCTGGGCGCGAACCTGGTCGGGGGCGGCGCCGCCATAGCTTTTGCGGCTGGCCACGGATGCGGCCGGTGTCAGAACCTCATAAACGCCGGAGCCGATGCGCGGGTCCAGGGCCTTCATCTCCTCCAGCGGCAGATCGGCCAGATCGCAGGCCAACTGCTCGGCCCGCTTCACCGCAGCCCCGGTGATGTGGTGGGCGTCGCGGAAGGGCATGTCGAGGGTCCGCACCAGCCAGTCGGCCAGATCGGTGGCGGTGGAGAAGCCCGCGCCGGCCGCCGCAGCCATCCGTTCGGCATTGGGGGTCAGGTCGGCGACCATGCCGGTCATGGCGCCCAGGGACAGGTCCAGCACGTCGAAGGCCTCGAAGGTGGGGACCTTGTCCTCCTGCATGTCCTTGGAATAGGCCAGCGGCAGGCCCTTCATCACCACGGCCAGCTGGGTGAAGGCCGCCAGCATGCGGCCGGCCTTGGCCCGGACCAGCTCGGCCGCATCGGGGTTCTTCTTCTGCGGCATGATGGACGAGCCGGTGGTGAAGGCGTCCGACAGGGCGATGAAGCCGAACTGCGGCGTCATCCAGATCACGATCTCCTCAGCCAGGCGCGACAGGTGCGTGGCGCAGATGGCGCCGGCCGCCAGGGCCTCCAGCGCGAAGTCGCGGGAGGACACACTGTCGAGGGAGTTGGCCGTGGGCCGCGCAAAGCCCAGGGCCTTGGCCGTGGCGTGCCGGTCGATGGGAAAGGGCGAGCCGGCCAGGGCCGCGGCGCCCAGGGGACATTCGTTCATGCGCGCCGCGGCGTCGGTGAAGCGCGAGGCGTCGCGGCCGAACATCTCCACATAGGCCATCAGGTGATGGCCGAAGGTCACCGGCTGGGCCGGCTGCAGGTGGGTGAAGCCGGGCATCAGGGTGTCGGCATGGGCCTCGGCCTGGGCCACCAGGGCGCGCTGCAGGGCCTGGAGCTGCTCGGCGGTGCGATGGCAGGCCTCACGGACCCACATGCGGAAGTCCAGCGCCACCTGGTCGTTGCGCGAGCGCGCCGTGTGCAGTCGTCCGGCCGCTGGCCCGATCAGCTCGCGCAGACGGGCCTCCACATTCATGTGGATATCTTCGTATTCGTCGCGGAACGGGAAGGTCCCCTCGGCGATCTCGGCCTCGATGCGCGACAGACCGCCCTGGATGGCCGCCTCATCCTCAGCCGAGATCACGCCCTGAGCCTTCAACATCGCCGCATGCGCGCGCGATCCCGCCAGGTCCTGCGGCGCCAGGCGCTTGTCGAAGCTGATGGAGACATTGATCGCCTGCATCAGGTCGGCGGGCTTGGCGGAAAAGCGGCCCCCCCACATGGCCTGGCCCTGGCCGGAAGCCTCGCCTTTCGCCATATGGACGTCGTGCTGCGGAATCTTGGAGGCGTTGTCGGTCATATGAACGGTCAATCTGAGGCGAGACCCGGACCTAGCCTGTTCCGCTGGGCCCTCTGGGGCGTCGCCGCCTTCGGCGTCGCGGCGGTGGTCTACATCATCGTTCAG
>Ga0208316_1002029_pt1 | contig 10775 bp, 6 predicted proteins | sample MalvireepMed_231_FD_184240 | JGI IMG/M metagenome (GOLD analysis project Ga0208316, IMG submission 184240) | Marine viral communities from the Global Malaspina Expedition - Malaspina viral metaG DeepMed_231 (SPAdes) (version 2) | ecosystem: Environmental > Aquatic > Marine > Oceanic | place... | reverse complement strand
GGATATCAATAGCGACCTTCGGGAGCGAATCGTCCGCGCCATAGGCGAGGCCGACCAGCCCGTGGAAAGCCTGTTCCAGGCGCGCCGCCGCGCCCGGGACGCCGCTGAGGACGCCATCGCCGTCCTGCGATCCGAAGCCTACTACGCCTATGGCGTCGAGGCCGATGTGGGCGAAGGCGAGCCGCCCCGTCCCATCGTCGAGGTGGAGCCCGGCCCCAGATTTCTGTTTGCGGACCCGCAGGTGGCCTGGACCGGTGAGGCGCCGGACCAGGAAACCCAGGCCAAGGGCCGCGAGGCCATGGATATCACCCCCGGCGAGCCTGGACGCGCGGCCGATGTGGTGGCCGCGGAGGGGCGGATCGTCGCGGCGGTGCGGGAGTCCGGCTATGCGGACGTCTCGGCCGATCCCCGTGAGGTGATCGTCGATCATGCCGACGACACGGTGCGCCCGACCTTCCGGATCGACGCCGGCGGTCTGGTCCGCCTGGATGGCCTGGTGCTGGACACCGAGGGCCGGACCAATCCCGCCTGGCTCACCCAGCTGAGGCCCTGGACCCCCGGGGACGTCTACGATCCGGAGGACGTGGCCGAGCTGGAGCGCCGACTGCTCGACACCGGCGTCTATAACTCGGTCACCGTCGCCCTCTCGGCGCAGGACGATGTGGACGAGGAGGGGCGTCGCCGGGTCCTGGTCGGCCTGGAGGACCGCGAACCGCGCACGCTGGAGTTCGGGGCCAGCTATTCCACGACCGAGGGCTTCGGCGTCGATACGCGGTGGACGCGATACAATGTGCTGGGCCGCGCCGATACGCTGGCCCTAGTGGCGCGGGTCTCGGAGCTGGACAGCCGCGTAGGGGCGGACCTGACCCTGCCGCACTGGCGCCGCGCCGCCCAGACCCTGCACATGAACGCCGGCGCCTATCGGAATGAGACGGACGCTTATGAAGAGACCGGCGTGGGCGTGGGCGCCGATCTGCGTCGGCGCTATGGCGCCAACTCCTTTGTGACGGTCGGCGGATCCCTCGACCTCACCCGCAGCGACGAGAAGGATGCGCGCACCCTCTCGCCCCTGGGGCGTGACCTGATCATCGGCGCCGTGTTCGGGGCGGTGTCCCTGGACCGCTCCAATGATCTTCTGGACCCGACCCAGGGTTGGCGCGCGGATCTGCGGCTGGAGCCGACCTATATCGCCGGCGACGAGTCCTTGCCCTATCTGGAGATCGCCACCCAGGGCATCGCCTATATGCCTTTGGACTCCCAGGCTCAGACCGTCCTGGCCGGGCGGTTGAAGGTCGGCAGCCTGGTCGGCGCCACCCTCGACATTCCGGCGTCCCGCAGGTTCTACGCCGGCGGCGGCGGTTCGGTGCGCGGCTACGCCTATCAGGCGGTCGGGCCGCGACTGGAAGACAACACGCCACGGGGCGGCCTGTCCCTGGTCGAGGTGAGCCTTGAGGCCCGCCGCAAGCTGACGGAGCGCTGGGGCGTCGTGGCCTTTGTGGACGCCGGCTCCGTGGGTGACGAAATGACCCCCACGGGCGAGAATATGAGCGTCGGCGTGGGCGTCGGGATCCGCTACGACCTCGGCTTCGGACCCATTCGCGCCGACATCGCCATCCCGCTCGACTCCGACAAGCGCGATGGCGCCTTCCAGATCTATCTCAGTATCGGACAGAGCTTTTGAGCGTCGAAGATCACGTCGAGGCTGAAGCGCCTGCGGACCGCAAGAAGAGCCTGAAGCGACGCCTGGCGGTGGCGGCGGTGGTGGTGGTCGCCCTGTTCGGCGCGCTTTTCGCGGCCGTGCGGTTCGGCGCCATGGCGCCGCCGACCCTCGGCCTGGTCGAGGCGCGAACCGACGGCCTGTCTATCGGCCGGTTCGGCGAGCTGAAGATCGAGGGCCTCAGCGGCGACCTGTTCCGTGATTTTCGGATCCGCAAACTGACCATCGCCGATGAGGCAGGCGTCTGGCTTGAAGCCGAAAACATCGCCCTGCAATGGAATTACCTGCAACTTCTGAGGCGTCAGTTCCACGCCGAAAGGCTGACGGCCGAAGAGGTGCGGGTGCTGCGCCGCCCGATCCTGACGCCGAAGAAGGACGAGACCGGCGGCCTGCCGGTCCGCATCGTCATCGACCAGGCCAAGCTGCGCCTCGCCCTGTCGCCGGAGTTCAGCTACGAGCGCGGCCTCTATGACGTCACCGCCAGTCTGGACCTCCGCCGCCAGGGCCGCGGGCAGGCCGGCGAGATCCAAGCGCGCAGCCTCCTGCGCCCGGGCGATCACCTGGATGCACGGTTTGATCTCGGCAAGACGCGGCCGCTGCTGATCGATGTCTCGGCCTTGGAAAGCCAAGGCGGGGCCATCGCCGGTTCGCTGGGCCTGCCCGCCGACCAGGCCTTCCGCCTGGAGGTGGACGCCGTCGGCGCCATGGCCGAGGGGCGGTTCGAGGCCATCGCCCAGTCGGGCGACACCACGCCCCTGCGCGCCAATGGCGGTTGGAACCCGCAAGGGGGCAGGGCCGTGGGGCGTCTGGCCCTGGACGCCTCCAGCCTGACCGCGCCGGTGGCCGCTCGCCTGGGGTCCGTCGTCACCTTCGATATCCAGGGCCAAGGTGTGGACGATGGCCTCTACAACATCACCGCCCGCCTGGCGGCCGACAACCTGACCCTGCGGGCCGTGGGTCAGGCTCATCCCGGCGAACGGCGAACCGGACCCCAGGGTCTCAGCCTGGTGGCCGAGACCAACCAGCTTTCCCAACTCACCGGCGGACCGGAGACCGGGGCGGCGCGGCTGGCCGGCGTGCTGCGCGGCCAAGCCGATGACATGACCTTTGCCGGCGAGGTTGGCGTCCAGTCGCTGGCGGCCGGCGGCTACGCCCTGCGGCGGGTGAGCGGGCCGATCGAACTGACCCGCAATCGTCGCGGGGTGGCGGTGGACGCCGACCTCACCGGCGCAGGCGGGACGGGCGATGGCTATCTGGCCGCCCTGCTTGGGACCGCGCCGACCCTGTCGCTGACCGCCGAGCGTCTGGCTGATGGGCGCATCCTGGTCCGGAAACTGGACGCGGCCGGGACCGGGCTGGCGCTGCAGGCCAGCGGCGCCCGCGGTGTGTTCGGCGGCCTGAACGTGCGCGGCTCCACCCGGCTCTCGAACCTGGCCGAGGCCCGCGCCGGCGCCGCGGGCCAGGTCAGTTTCACCTGGTCGGCGGAGCGGGGCCGGCAGGCCGACGCGCCCTGGCGCCTGCGGCTCGATGGCCGTGGCCAAGACCTGGCCACCGGCTACGCCCAGCTTGACGAACTACTCGGCGGCGCGCCGCAGATCGAGGCGCGAGCCACCTTGGCTGGCGGCCGGTTCGCCCTGGACAGCGCCATGCTCGACGGCCAGCGGCTTCAGGCCGAGAGCGCCGGCGTCTACGGACCGGACGGCGCCTTGCGCTTCAAGGTCGATTGGAGCGCTCAAGGTCCGTTGAGCGCCGGGCCGGCGGAATTCACCGGCGACGCCGAAGGGACCGGGGCTTTGACCGGAACCCTGGGGGCGCCTCAGCTCGACCTGACCGCCCGCTTCGACGAAATCGACGTCCCGCGGATGCCCCTGCGCGACGCTCGACTGACCGTGAGCTTCGGCCGTAGCCGGAGCGAGGGATCGGCTGGCCAGGTGACCCTGGCGGCCGACAGCCAGTATGGCCCGGCCCGGGCCCGCGCCGACTTCGCCCTGCCGGCCTCCGGGGTCAATCTCAGCGACATCGCCCTCGATGCGGGCGGCGTCACCCTGGCCGGTGACCTGACGCTTCGTCGATCGACGCCGTCGCGGGCTGACCTCCAATTGGCGATCGGCCCTGGCGCCCTGATCTCCCGAGGCGAGGTCACGGGGAGTGTTCAGATCGTCGATGGCCCCGACGCGCCCCTGGCCGATCTTGACCTGACCGCCCGCGAGGTGGTTCCGGTCGGTTCGGACCTGGCGATCGTGGCGGCGCGCCTGAGCGCCAGCGGCCCGGTGGATCAGCTCTCGTATCAACTTTCGGCCAGCGGCGGCTATTCCGGCGAGCGCTGGAACGTCACCGGCCAGGGGGCCTTGGCCGAGGCCGAGACCGCGCGGACCCTGACCTTCATGGGCGAGGGCGGTTACGGCGACCGCGAAATGTCCACCGTCCAGCCGGCCATCTTCCGGTTCGGCGATGGGGTGCGGAGCGGCCAGATTCTGCTGGCGACCTCCGACAATGGCCGGATCAATATCGACGCGCGCCTCGCCGGCGCCCTGGCCGAGATCGAGGCCCAGATCACCGATGTCGGCCTCGACGTCCTCAATCCGGACCTGGCCGGGCGGGTCAACGCCAATCTCACCCTGACCGGTCGCGGGGAAGAACTCGTCGGCTCCCTGGGCGCGCGCCTGAGCGACGCCCGTGGCCGCGGCGCGCCCCGCGCCCAGGGCCTGGACGCCACCCTCGAGGCGGTTCTCAACGACGACATCCTAACGATCAACGCCGAGGCGACCAACGAACAGGGCCTGCGGGCCGAGGCGGACCTTTCTCTGCCCACGGTGGCCTCGGCCAAGCCGCTGCGGCTGGCGATCAACCGCCAGGCCGCCGTGCGCGGCCAGGTCTTCGCCGATGGCGATGTGGAGCCGCTCTGGGCGCTGCTGATCGATGGCGACCGGACGCTGGGCGGTCGCGTGCGCCTGAACGGGCGGATCGCCGGCACCCTGGCCGACCCCGTCCTCACCGGAAGCGCGGCCATGGAGAACGGCCGCTTTGACGATGCGCCGACCGGCCTCAGCCTTCGTCAGATCAATGTCGCCGCCACCCTGGCCGAACGGACCATCGAGGTCAGCGAGGCCCGGGCCGTGGACGGGGTTGGCGGTCGGGTCGACGGATCGGGCCAGATCAGCCTTTATCGGGGCGGAGTTTCGGGTTTCCGCCTGCGGCTGAACGGCTTCCGGCTCATCGACAACGACATCGCCGAGGCCGACGCCAGTGGCGAGGTGACCATCAACCGCAACGCCGAGGGCCGGGTCCGCCTCTCCGGCGATCTCACCATCGACCAGGCCGAGGTCGCGGCCAATCCGCCAACCCCGTCGGGTGTGGTCTCCATCGACGTCATCGAGCGCAACCGACCCCTGGAGCTGGACCTGAGGCAGAACCTGCGGGCGGCGCCTCAGCGGCGCGGCGAGGGCTGGGCCCTGGACGTCAAGCTGAACGCGGCGCGGGGCATCTTCATCCGTGGGCGCGGCCTGGATGTGGAAATGTCCCTCGACGCCGCCGTCACCGGACTATGAATTCGCCGGCAAGCGCTTCGAGTTCGATGAGCGCGGCGTGGTGCAGCTCTCGACCTCGCCGCAGAACATTCGCCTCAACCTGACGGCCACCCGGGACGATCCGGCGCTGACGGCGGTGATCCGGGTCAGCGGCACGGCGGCCAAGCCAAGCATCCGGCTGACCTCGACGCCGGCGCTGCCCGACGACGAGGTGTTGTCCCAGGTGCTGTTTGGTCGCTCGGCTTCCCAGCTCTCGACCATCGAGGCGGCGCAACTGGCCGCGGCCCTGTCGTCGCTGGCTGGCGGCGGCGGCTTCGACATTGTTGGAAATCTGCGGGAGTTCGCCGGCCTGGATCGGCTGAGCCTCGGCGGCAATGAGGTTTCGGGCGTGACGGTGGCCGGGGGCAAGTATCTCACCGACGACGTCTATCTGGAGATCATCGGCGGCGGCCGCGCCGGGGCGACGGCCCAGGTCGAATGGCAGGTGCGACGCAACCTCTCGATCATCTCGCGGCTCACAGGCGAGGGCGACAGCCGCCTGGCCGTCCGCTGGCGGCGGGACTACTGAGCCACAGGCCGGCTGCGGTGATAGGTCTGGTCGCCCGCGTGGATCACGGCGTCTTCGGCGGCGAGCGCCCCGATCGCTATGTCGTCCAGGCCGTCGAGCTGGCGGTAGATGGGCGCGAAGTCCTGCAGGCTGGCCTCCAGGAGGTCCTCCAGCGAGGGGATGACGAAATAGGTCGGCTGAAAGTCGTCGATCCGGTAGGGGGTCCGCATCACCCTGATCAGGTCGAACCCCACACGGTGGGGGGAGGGGTCATCGAGACTGAAGGCGGTCTCGCTGCGGGATGAGACGATGCCGGCCCCATAGATCCTGAGCCCCTGCGGCGTCCGCATCAGGCCGAACTCCACCGTATGCCAGTAGAGCCGCGCCAGATGGGCCAGGTGGCCCTGGCTCAGGGCGCGACGGCCGCCTCGGCCATAGGCGGCCATGTAATCGGCGAAGACCGGATCGCTCAGCATAGGCACGTGACCGAACACATCATGGAAGACGTCCGGCTCCTGCAGATAGTCCAGCTGCCCCGGCCCGCGGATGAACCGCCCGGCGGGGAATCGCCGATTGGCCAGGTGCTCGAAGAACACCTCATCGGGGACCAGCCCCGGAACCGCCACGACGCGCCAGCCGGTCAGGCGCTCCAGCTCGGCATTGATGCGCGCGAAATCGGGTATGCCGCCGCGCTGCAGGTCCAGGGCGTCCAGCCCCCGCAGGAACGGCGCGCAGGCCCGGTCCTGCAGCAGGCGGGTCTGGCGTTCATAGAGGGTGGTCCAGACCTGGTGGTCCTGGGCGCTGTAGTCGTCCCAGCCCTGGTCGATGGTCCAGTCGGCGGCCGCGCCCGCAGGCGGGCTGTGGGGTTTGACGATCTCGCTCATCACGCAAGAATGCGCGGCGCTTTCGGAAAAGTCCGTTCGAAATCGGCGGGTTACCCGCCCATCCCAGAATAGAAATTGCGCCTAGTGACCGATCCGGGGGCGAAGCGTGTAGTGGTCGCCCCTGAAGGAGTCGAACAGCAGGGCGGCCTGCGGATGGCCCACCGGTTCGCCGGTCTCGTCGGGCAGCAGGTTCTGCTCGGAGACATAGGCGACGTAGGCGCTCTCCTGGTTCTCGGCCAGCAGGTGATAGAAGGGCTGATCCTTGTGCGGCCGCACGTCAGGAGGGATGGACAGCCACCAGTCCTCGCTGTTGGCGAACTCGGGATCGACGTCGAAGATCACCCCGCGGAACGGGAAGATGCGGTGGCGAACGACCTGGCCGATGGCGTATTTGGCGCAACGAGGTTCCATGACAATCTCTTATGCACCACGTTTTCTGACCGGGAGGTGAACGTAGTCATCCTGTCACACTCTGCAAGGCGACGCCTTTCAGCGGGCGAGCGGCCTTGCTACAGTCGCCTCTGAAACGAGCCGGTCGCAGATTCTGGCCGACGGCAAGGGGACAGGTGGCGGTCCATGTCTGAGGCGCCGAGAGCGCCCGACACCAGGTTGCGTGCGCGGGACAGAACGACAAAGGACGGGCCGTGCTACGCCGCGCTCGATCTGGGCACGAACAATTGCCGCCTGCTGATCGCCACGCCGGCGGCCTCGGGTTTCCGCGTGGTGGAGGCCTATTCCCGCATCGTCCGCCTGGGGGAGGGCCTGTCCCAGACGGGCCGCCTGTCGGAGGCCGCCATGGACCGCGCGCTCGCCGCCCTGTCTGTCAGCGCCGAAAAGGTTCGCCGCCGCCGGGTGGTGAAGCTGCGCGCCGTGGCCACCCAGGCCTGCCGCTCGGCGGCCAATGGCGAGGCCTTCATCGCCCGCGTGGCCAAGGAGACCGGGCTCGATCTTCAGGTCATCACCCCGCAGGAGGAGGCGCGCCTGTCGGTCGCCGGCTGCCTGGGTTTGCTGGACCATGAGGCGCAGGCCGCCCTGGTAGTGGATGTGGGCGGCGGATCGACGGAGATGTCCTGGGTCGATCTGAGCGGCCAGCCGGAAACCGATCGGATTCCCCCGATCAAGGCCTGGCTGTCGATCCCGATCGGCGTGGTCACCCTGGCCGAGCGGTACCCCGAGGGCGCCATGGCCACGGAGTCCTGGTTCCGCGCCATGGTCGATACGGTGAAGGCCGAGATTTCCGCCTTCAAGCGCGCCGATCCCCTGAGGCCGATCTTCGAGGCCGACGCCGCGCATCTGATCGGGACGTCCGGCGCCATCACCAGCCTGGCCGGCATGCATCTGGGTCTTGAGCGTTACGACCGCTCGCAGGTGGATGGCATCTGGATGACCCGGGCCCAATGCGACGGCGCCGCTCAGATGCTCCTGTCCCTGACGGCGGCGCAGCGGGCGCAGCAGCCCTGCATCGGTCCTGACCGGGCCGATCTGGTCTTGGCCGGCGCGGCGATCCTGCAGGCCGTTCAGGAGCTCTGGCCCTGTTCGCGGGTGCGGGTGGCCGACCGGGGTCTGCGTGAAGGCGTGCTCATGTCGCTGATGTCGGATAAGGGCGGACGGCGCCGTCGGCGCCGCGGCCCCCGCCGCCGTCGCAGCGGGGCGCGATCCAAGGTGGAAGCATGACCGAGCCGCCCCCCCGCAAGCGCATGGTGCGCCTGCCCACCGCCGGCAGCGACGAGGGTCGGACCAAGCCGGCGCGCCTGAAGACCGCCAAGCAGAGGACTCCGTCGTCCCAGGCCTGGCTGGAGCGGCAGATCAACGACCCGTTCGCCGCCAAGGCGCGCGCCCACGGCTATCGTTCGCGGGCGGCCTACAAGCTGATCGAGATCGACGACAAGTTCCACTTCCTCAAACCCGGCGTCCGAGTCATCGACCTGGGCGTCGCGCCGGGCGGCTGGACCCAGGTGGCCATCGAGCGCGGGGTGACCCACATCGCGGCCGTGGACCTGTTGCCGGTCGACCCCATGCCGCCGGCCCACATCCTGCAGATGGACTTCACCGATCCGGAATGCGGGCCGATGCTGATCGACCTGCTGGGCGGGCCGCCGGATCTGGTGCTGTCGGACATGGCGCCCAACACCGTGGGACACCGTCAGACCGACCATCTGCGCATCGTCGGCCTGATCGAGGTGGCGACGGCCTTCGCCATCAGCGTGCTGAAGCCCGGCGGCGCCTTCGCCATCAAGGCCTTCCAGGGCGGCGAGGTGGGCGACCTGATCCAGAAGCTGCGCCTGGACTTTGCGAGCGTGAAAAACGTCAAGCCCAAGGCCAGCCGCGCGGACTCCTCGGAGACCTATATCGTGGCCACCGGCTTCAAGGGCCGGCCCTAGGACTGAAGCCGTCTCCGGGCGGCTTTCGCGCTAATTCGTCCCGCATCGACCACAAGCCTTGCCCCCACCGCGGCGGACGGCTTATACGCGGCTCGCAAAACGGAGAGTCTCATGGAGATTCGCGAAGGCCTCACCTTCGACGATGTTTTGCTCGAACCCGGCCCGTCCGAGGTCATGCCCACCCAGGTGGACACGACCACGCGGTTGACCCGGGAGATCCGGCTGAACATTCCCATCGTGTCCTCAGCCATGGACACCGTCACCGAAAGCCGCCTGGCCATCGCCATGGCGCAGTCCGGCGGCCTGGGCGTGCTTCACCGCAACTTCACGGTCGACGAGCAGGCCGATCAGGTCCGCGAAGTGAAGCGCTATGAAAGCGGCATGGTCATCAATCCGCTGACCATTCACCCGGACACGACCCTGGGCGAAGTCCGCGAGATCAAGGCCCGGCGCCGCATCTCGGGCTTCCCCGTGGTGGAGCGCGACACCGGCAAGCTGGTGGGTATCCTCACCAACCGGGACATGCGGTTCGAGGCTAGCGACGCCACCCCGGCCAGCGCCCTGATGACGACGCAGGGTCTGATCACCGTCGCCGAAGGGGTCGAACAGGCCGAGGCCCACGACCTTTTGCGTCGCAACAAGATCGAACGCCTGATCGTGGTGGACGACGACTACCGCGCGGTCGGTCTGATCACCGTCAAGGACATCGAAAAGGCCCAGGCTCATCCCCTGGCGGCCAAGGACAATAAGGGCCGTCTGCTGGTCGGCGCCGCCTCCACCGTGGGCGATGCGGGCTATGAGCGGTCCATGGCCCTGATCGACGCCGGGGTGGACGTGGTGGTGATCGACACCGCCCATGGCCACAACGCCGATGTCGCCCGCGCCGTCGGCCGGCTGAAGGCCGAGAGCAACCGCGTCCAGATCATCGCCGGCAATGTCGCCACCTATGACGGCGCCCGCGCCCTGATTGACGCTGGCGCCGACGCCATCAAGGTCGGCATCGGCCCGGGCTCCATCTGCACCACCCGCGTGGTGGCGGGCGTCGGCGTGCCGCAACTGACGGCCATCATGGACGCCGTCCGCGCCTCAGGGGATTCCGGCGTGCCGGTGATCGCCGACGGCGGGATCAAGTATTCCGGCGACCTGGCCAAGGCGCTCGCCGCCGGCGCCCAGGTGGCGATGATGGGCTCGGTCTTCGCTGGCGTCGACGAGGCGCCGGGCGAGGTGTTCCTCTACCAGGGCCGGTCCTACAAGGCCTATCGCGGCATGGGTTCGCTGGGCGCCATGTCCCGCGGCTCGGCCGACCGCTACTTCCAGAAGGAAGTCTCCGACGCGCTCAAGCTCGTGCCCGAAGGCATCGAGGGCCAGGTGCCGTTCAAGGGCCCCCTGGCGCCCATCGTCCACCAGATGGTCGGCGGCCTGCGGGCGGCCATGGGCTATGTGGGCGCCGGCGACCTGGCCCAGTTCCGCGAACGGGCCAAGTTCATCCGCATCACCGGGGCGGGTCTGCGCGAAAGCCACGTCCACGACGTGATGATCACCCGTGAGGCGCCGAACTATCCGAGCGGGATCTGAGCCCATGGCCATGGCGGTGGAACTTCAGCTCCTGGCGGTGGCGGTGGTCATCGGCCTCGTCCAACTCCTCTGGGGGGCGGCTGCGGCCCGGCGCCAGCAGGGACTGAAGTGGGCCGCCGGCCCCCGGGACGAGGCGCGGCCCAC
>Ga0208316_1002028_pt1 | contig 10783 bp, 19 predicted proteins | sample MalvireepMed_231_FD_184240 | JGI IMG/M metagenome (GOLD analysis project Ga0208316, IMG submission 184240) | Marine viral communities from the Global Malaspina Expedition - Malaspina viral metaG DeepMed_231 (SPAdes) (version 2) | ecosystem: Environmental > Aquatic > Marine > Oceanic | place... | reverse complement strand
GCATCCTCATGGAAAGAGGAAAAACAACAAGAGGTAGTCCAATTCATTAAAGGCATAGAGGCATATGAAGTCTATGACTTTAAAGAAAAGGAAACATTCAATTGGAAAGATGTTTCTCCTGATTGGAAGTACTGGACTGCCGAAGACTTTACAGCAGAACTTGAGGGTAACGAATTAATGTCTACAAGCTTTCAGGCAGATATGACTGCTCTAAAAGGTTGTGATATTTGTGTGATGGTTCTAGAATGTGGAAAGTCTGCCCACCTTGAGTTAGGTTTCGCGGTAGGCTCAGGTAAAAGAACTATCATTCTGTTAGATAAACTCACATTCGTAGAAGCTGAGCTTATGTACAAGATGGCTGACTACGTTGCAATTGGTCTAGACGACCTTCGTGATATTCTTGAAATCATGCAGGAGAACTAATGTTAGTCTACATAGCTTCACCATATTCCAGTGAGTTCACTGAAAGCTTTGAGAACCTAATGCACCGTGAGGAGCGTGTCGATAGAGTTGAGGAATACATAGCCAAGCTCTATGCTGACGGAAATAACAAGACAGTCATGTTTTATTCTCCTATCCTTCACTGTCACGAAATGGCTCAACATTATAGTCTGCCAACTGGTCATGAGTTTTGGGAAAGTATGGACCACATAATGATTGACAAGTCAGACAGAGTTGAAGTCCTTATGATGGAAGGTTGGAAAGAATCTAAAGGAGTTCAAGATGAGATAGCATATGCTAATTTAACAGGTAAACCTATCTCGTATATAAACTGGCAATGATTGAGCAACTAACAAGTCTTTGTGGGCACGTTAAATTAGATAAAAAGTTAACTGACCTACCTCATATTGTCACTGAACTTGAAATCTTTAATATACGAATCCGACAACATTACGAATTGAACAGAGAGTGTTGGTTAATACACCAACAAGACACTGTATATCAATTCATCGACTGGAGTGTTATCAATGAGCGAAAACGGAAACTCTACCTCGAACGACTCCGTAGTTCTGGGTCAAAAGTACATCTTTAATATATCTGACCGTCCTATCTTTGAACATAAATGTGGCTTTACTTACAATAGTAATGCACTTTGTTTAAAGTGGAATAATACCTGCGTTCTTGCACACAGGGTATTTGATTACTCAGATTCTGAAATAGAGTGTCCTAACTGTGCAATAGAAATTGACATTCCAGAAGAATTCAAAAAATATAACATTCTAGTACAAGGTGAGGTAAACTCTAAAAAGAGAGATGTTGATGGTAATATTGAGCTAGTCCTATTCTTAGTAAGCGAGGAGGAATTAACAAAACTGTAATGGTAACACAAAGCTCTACGCCAGCAGAAAAGGAAGTTCTTAACGCTCGATTAAACTCTATGTCAAGAGAGCAATTAATTGAGTTAGCAATGAACGACCAAGACGAGGTAGATACCCTACAGTACAGAATGGGTGCAGCTAAGTTTATACTTAGAAAACATCTACTGAAAGATGGTGGTACTATGCTACCCCATCCTGAGATTGAGGTTAAAGCTAAGTACAGGAAATCTGAGTATGACTTTGCATACGTCAGTAGTGTTCTGAAAGAGAATTTCAGTCCTGAAGAAATGGTCGATATGGGACACACTCCTGAAAAGACTGAGACAGTCACAACACCAGAAAAATACGATATGAGAATATTAAGGGGGGTGGCTAAATACGGAAAGAAGTTTGAGGAAATGCTTGAAAAAGCAGTCAAGAAAGGTGATATGATAGATATCAGCTTGAAACGAAAGAAAGGCAAATCCAACACTGAACAAGAAGAGGAAGAAGATGAGTAATGACAACAAAGAAGGCAAACGCGAACTTCTAGTATTCAAGGACAATAATAAGAAGTTCAAACTTTGAGTTCCAATGGATTCTAAGATAACTTTCGGTCTTGGAGTCCTGGCTCTAAAACAGGTGATGGTGGTTACGGAGACAAGGCTCAGAGAGGTACCTTAAGGGTATACGCAGGCAAGACAGAGAAATCTGAAATCATTGAAGTAGATGGTCGTGCTTGCTATCTATCCTTTGGTACAGACTTGAACGATAACATCAATAGAGTTAGAGAGGGAAATGAGTCATATATTAAAAACATAATCAATGTACGTCATGGCTCTGTTCTTGAGCACGGATTTATTAACTTTCAAATAGTAGATGTATCTCGTGTATTCACACATGAGGTGGTCAGACATCGCGCAGGCACAGCTATTAGTCAAGAGTCATTACGGTTCGTTAGAGCTAATGACCTTGGTTACTGGATTCCACCTTGTTTCCAAGATATCATTGGAATAGAACTCATGTTCGAAGATTTCTTTAGATATTCCGAGGTTACATACAGAGAGGTTTTACTCTGGGCAGCTATCAAGGAATACGGCATGGATACTAATTATTCTTCTACTAAAGAAGGAAAAGACGAATTGGAAAGATTGTTTAACGACCTTCCTTTTGATAAAAAGAAGATGTATACGTCTGCTGCTCGTAGATTCCTACCTATAGGTATGGCAACTAAGATAGGATGGTCTTGCAACATACGAACACTTCGCGCTGTATTAGAAATGCGTACACACCCATCTGCTGAAGAAGAGATTCGCTTTGTCTTTGGACAGATAGGACAGATAGCTTCCAAACGTTAGCCTGCTCTGTTTGCTAACTATCAAGTAGAAATGGTTAACGACTTACCTTGGTACAACACTAAAAATACGAAGGTGTAAGGATGCAAGCTACGATGGTATTTCATCTAGGAGCCTGTCCAAAGTGCAAAGGTGACTTAACTAATGGAGAAGCAGATGATGAGAAAAGGTGCATACAGTGTGGAAAGATTGTGTATGCTTATTTGCCTGAAGGAACTTTAACATCAGATTATAAGAAAGATATCTGGCAGGCAGACCAAGCGTTTCTAAACTTTCATCGTCCAATGCTTATGTTATTTCAGGCAGGACATAGCGCAAAAGACGTTGCACTTTTTACTAGTAAGAACCAGGATTGGGTTAGACATGTACTTAATCGCTTTAACCAAATCAAGGAATACAGGGATGTGGGGTTCTAATTGTTAATTGGAGTCATGGGTAAGGCTCGTTCAGGAAAGTCAATTACAGCAGAAAGACTTGTTGATGAACACGGATTTAGAAGAACAGCATTTGCAGAGACACTAAAGGTAACAGCACAACTTATCTTTAACTTAACACATGAACAGTGCTTGGTAAAAAGAAAGATGTGTTGGATAAAAGACTAGGTATTACTCTCGACATATTCTTCAACAGTTAGAAACTGAAGTAACTCGAACTATTCATCCTGATGCTTGGGTCATGTCTGTAGCTAGAAGAATTAACACTAGTAAACATTTAGATGGTGTTTTCTCATCTGCGAGGGATTGGGTAATAGATGATGTAAGATTTCCCAACGAACTCAATTGGATTAGAAATGAAGGTGGAGTTATCTTACAGACAAATAGAGAAAAGCTCAAACAAGAGTTGGATAGAACTCATGTCAGTGAAACAGCACTAGATAATATGTTTCCTGATTTACACTTAGATAACACAGGAACTCTAGCTTATCTTCATAACCAAATTGATGAATTCATTTCGGTGCAGAGAGGACTGAATGAGTGAACAGGCTTACAAAGACGATTATATAACTCTGTTAACTCGTACAGACCACATGATGCCTGATATAGCAAATAACTCTATAGATGTGATTGTCTGTGACCCACCATACGGAGTTAAGTATCAATCACATACTCGAGTTGCTACTCCATTGTTTGCTAAGATAGCAGACGATGATAACCTTGCTTGGGTTCCTGAGTTCCTTACGGAATGTTATAGAGTACTCAAGACCCCTGGTGCTATGATGTTGTTTACATCTTGGTTAGTAGAGCCAGAGTGGGAGAAGTATGTAGAAGAAGCTAAGTTCAGAATGTTACAGCTTCTCTATTGGGATAAAAGTGATTCCGCTGGTGGTATTGGTGACTTAGATGCTAAGTTCTATGAAGTAGTAGAACAAATCATGTACTGTACAAAAGGCAGATACTTGATGCACTCTAAGCGTAGGTCTAATGTATTTCGATACCAGAGGTCAGCACCTAAAGATAGGTGGCATCCAATTCAAAAGCCTGATGCACTTCTTCAGGATATGATTAACTGCCTCTGTGAAGGAAAGAAAGACCCTGTAATTCTTGACCCATACGCAGGTAGTGGTTCTACTCTCATGGCAGCTAAGAAATTAGGACTTAAGTCAATTGGCTACGAGTTACCCGACGACGGAGAAAGAGACTATGTAGCTAGAATGATTGGCACATTCAGTCAAAGCGTGATGATGCTGTGAGAGATCTAACTGGCTGGTATAAGTACTGGTTTGGTTTTCTGGAGTTCTTGTATAGTCTCCGTAAATGCTATGAATGTGACCATCCGTATTGGATGCACAAAAGTTTAAGCTTTGGAACAGGATAGAGTGGTATTGCAGGATGCCTTTGTGCGAACACTCAATAAGCGAGACATACGACTAATGAGAATCTTTGTAGACTGTGACGATACGTTGTTACTCTATCATACTAAGGAGCAGAAAACTCCATATGGTATGTGGACTGGTATTCCTTTTACTCCGAACTATCGGTTAATTGGCGCACTCATGATTCACAAGAAAGACCATTCAGAGATGAAATAATCTTCTGGTCTGGTGGTGCAGAATACGCTAAAGAATGTGCCACAAAATTACACTTGTGGGATATGGCGTATGCCTTTGCTCACAAAAACAAAAGTAATTTTCACATGGTTCAAGAGGGAGACATAGTTATTGACGATGATAGTTTCTCTGACTTACCTAAAGAAGAACAAATTAGAACACATACTCCCTTTAACTGGCCTGAGGAAGAATGGAAGGGCAGACCAGACAAGGAGATAATTAAACATGTTACGTAGACTTTTTTGTGCTTTTGTGTTACATCAACCAGTTGTTGAAGTCCAAATAAAAAGAGAGAACGAAGATGAAACATGGTACTCTTATAGATGTTACAGATTATGTTGTAAGTATCCTGGTGATATTGGTTGGTTCCCGTTGCTTTGGCGCAAGATGTATGGTAGGGTATGGCGAGGCAGCTAGGGCCAGGCGTTCAGGTATAGAATCAGGGCCACAGAATCGTTTTTACGGGCATTGTTTCCCGTTTCAGGTAGTCAGGGCCAGGTTAGGGATTCTGACCCCCTAGAATCAATTTAGGTGAAAGCATAGGAGATTAATATGGCAATGCTAGGTGGAGAGGAAATCAAGAAGCAATATGCGGCTAGGAAATTGCTTATTGAACCTTACAACGATGAACAGGTCAATCCTAACTCTTACGATGTTCGTATGGGACAATGGGTAATTGAACCAAGACACAGTAACTCAATAGTTCTATTATCAGTGGCAGAAAGTACAGAGCTACTGTGGAACAAACCTAGAAAGATTGCTAAAGATGGAGTGGTAATAATGCCGCCACACTCTATTTTACTTGCACATACCAACGAGGTCATAGGTTCATATAAATATGGGACGTTGTTAAAAGCACGTTCTACTATTGCAAGGTCAGGTATTGATATTTGTGCTTCTGCTGGATTTGGTGATGTTGGATATGTTAACCACTGGACATTAGAGTTAACTAACAACAGTAAGAATCACATAGCTATATCACCAGGTATGAGACTGGCACAGATAGCTTTTATCGAGGTCAAGAATCCTGGTCAGTACGAAGGTGCATATAAACAGGTTATCAGTTCTGACTTTGAGAAATTAACATGGGAGCCTGAAATGATGCTTCCTGTACTCGGGCCACTACGAGTCTTTTAATGTGGCTAGTATTCGCTATGCTACGTGGACACGAAAAGCGATGGGATGAGGATGCACCAGATAGAGTTGGACTTGTATCTATCGTACTATATGGCATACACTTTGGATACTGTCCAATCTATGAAACAGAAGATGAAGCAGAGTATTTCTTTCCAGGTGTACTAAGAGCCAAGCTACCAATGACTATAGTAGGAGAGTGACGATGGAAACCTCGAGCCAGCTTGAACAAGATATTTTAAGAGGATTATTTACACTCAAAGAATTTCCTGACCTTCCAAAAACAGAATGTACTACGTTCGATGAAGAACAGAAACCAAAGAACTTGTCCATCTATCGTATTGGAAGTAACGTTATACGTATTGATATCAAGGAGCCTAAGTAATGAAACTCTGGTTCGATATCAATACCAAGGAACAAGTAGCTCCAAACTCACATAGACCAAATCTGATAACTATGTTGAGTTGACAATTTGTGATAAGTGTGGTTGGGTTAGTGAGCAAGACAACATCATTAACGAGTATGAACTAGCTGTTAACCTTAAATTCGACTTACATAGAAGTTGTGTCGATACAGTTAGAGATAGATTCAGGATGAGCATTGGACTAAAGACCAACGCAGATATTGACAAGATGGTTAAAAATGGAAGATATCTTAATTCTATCCCATCACAGAAAAAAGACTATAAATCGTTGTAGGTTCAAAGCATACCTACATTATGACCGACGAAAGAGAAAAGTTGAAACTGATATCAATTTGATATTCGGTACAGCTTTTCATACTGCTCTAGATGTGTACTACAATCGCAAACGTAAAATGGAGTTTGACGATTTACGTCAGGTCTTTGAGTTAGCGATGGATGTACCTGTACCAGATGATAGGTCACAACTCGAACAAGAATTATCAACATGGACAAAGATTGGTAGTCAAATGCTTTATAACTACCATTTAATAACTCAGGCTAATGAACACTTTGAAGTTCTTGAAACTGAGCGTCCTTTTTATCTATGTTTAGACGAAGATGGACAGATTATTTGCGATGCTGTCACTTCTAAAGAGAACATACCAAGTAATGCTTTCTTTATTCTGGCTGGAAAGATTGACCTCACAATTGATATGGGTGGTGATATATACTTTGTTGACCACAAGACTACAGCGTTCAACAAAGAGAAGTTTGAAGAACACTATCGCCTTGATGAGCAATTGCTCGACTATAGTATCTTTGGCCGCTGGCTCTATGGTGAACGTTTCAAAGGTACTCTTGTTAATGGCCTCAACAAGAAACTCGATTCACCAGAGGGACTTATATTCAGAATGTGGATGATGTATAGTGATGAAGAAATTGACTATGCTATTTCATCCTATATGGACACAGCACAAGAACATTACATACTAAGACAGCAACCTCACTTGTTACAGCAACGTACACAAGACTTTGATTGCAACAGATGTACTTATGAACCTGTCAGTACAGCACTAAGAAAGGGCGACGATTGGGAGACAGTCCTAGAACTGTACTACGAGGATATAGAAGAAATGGATTGGGAGAATGAAGGTGTCCAAGCAAATATGCAGTAGACCAGCTAAGTTCTTCTTTTTCAACAGAGGTAAGAAGGGATTGGAGTCAGTAGCATTATGCGAAGATTGTAAAAATGCGGCGTCACCAGAAATACAAAAGCAAATCAAAGACTTGGTATCATCATTTCCACATCCATGTGTAATTGAAGTAGAGTAGGCAAATGACAACAACACCAAAGCCTGTGGTAGTTAAAAAGAGAGCTATTGTACCAATACCAGATAACATTAAGGCGGAGTATAAAATTGAAGGCATTGCACAACGCTCCAGGTTTATACATATTCTGTTATCTGCGCCAGGTGGACAAGGTAAGACTACGTTCTTTGGAACAACAGCAAAGCAAATACTAGATGATAATGGTGAAGGTAATATTCCTGTTCCTAATCTTTTAGTCATAGAGTTCGACCCATTTGGTGAAGATACTCTAATAGATATGAAGGTTGGATATGATATTGTCAGGCCAAAGTCGATTCAAGAATTAGAGTACTTAGTTAAGTTCTTACATTCGTCTGGTGCTGACCAATACGATGTCATAGCGTTAGATGCTTATAATAAGATGTGTGAAATCTTATATGATGCGATTCTAGAATACGCAAAGACATTACCACAAAGAACACCACATGACCTTGAGATTTTAGAGCTTAGGGATTACAACAGGTTCTATAAACGACTTAGAGTATTAAATGAAAGTATCCTGTCGTTGAAGAAGCATGTAATCTTTACGTGCATCGCAGCACTCAAGGATAAGCCATCTGAACTGTGGAAAGAAAAACAAGATAGAGCACAGATTCAATCGTTAATGGTTGATGGTAAGATGGCACATATCTTATCAACACAGTTTTCGTTACACGGAATCATGGAAAGACGCGGTGCTGGTTCTAACATTCATGTAGACACAAAGTTTACTGAATTTAACAGTGAATCAAAGACTCGTTTCCGAATCAAGGGAACGTTTGAAGATATGACATTTCCAGACTTACTAACGGAAATGAATCTTAACGACCCTAGCTTTAGACGTATTAAATGGAAGCATGACGAAAAGGGGTTCTTACCAGAGTTAGTCTAATGGCTTACGAACTTAAGATTTGGCTCAGAAATCTTATACGTGCTAATAGAGGACCTGTTGCCTCTAGGTTACATGTAATCTTTGACGACTACGGTAACTTTCAACTTAGACGTAAACAAGAGGATGATGAAAAGGACAGAGGCTACATGTTAGATTGTACATTCGAGCATGTAGAACAAATAGAGTTTGGTCACCGTCTTGAGATAACTTCATTCTCCTTAGGAAAGTTAAGAGAACAGATAAAGGAACAAGGTGACGACCTAGACTATCAAGATTACGAATCGTGGGAGAAGAGGTGTAAAAATAGGTGGGCATTTGAAGAACACGATAACTAAATGGAAAAAGAAATTAGACAGGAAGATAGAAAAGAAAAGGCATTGGCTGGCTAGAGTCTATAGGTCTATATTCTTTAAGTCAGCTTTATATCACGCATCAAGACTACATTTTAGGAGATTCTTAAACATGGCACATCCAGACTTGTATGTAGATGGCAACCCAAACTCAGTCATGGACTTTGACCAAGTTAAATGGTTGGATTTCAGGTGTCCTAGATGCAATTCAATCTTTACAGTTACTATCAAGAAAGACGATATACCCGTAGAGTCACGTTGTATGAGTTGTCTCAACCATTACATATTTCCCAATCCTGATGAAGAAGTTGAAGAGGTTAGAGGGACGATGGAGAACACTGTATAATGGCTACCATTCCTTTAATGGCTATCTCTGGTTCAGAACCTATGCAAATAAAAAGAGACTGTGCTGAGTTTTCATATATAGATGAGAACATGGTATATCCTGATTACAAGATATGGTCTAAGCTAGACTATACTGTAGATATTGCAAGAGCACAGGTAGAAGATTTAGTTAGAAATAAAACAGATGGTACACATATTGCAGAGGAACTTAGTAACCTACAAGGTGATGTGCGTATCTTTCTTATGGAAGATTGGTTAGGTAGAGATAGATACGGAAAGGTAACATTGCCTGGTGGGAGATTCAACGACACCAACTACATACATATAGTTAATCTTATAACAGCAGCTTGTTTGGCTACAGGTACTATATGGGTGTATGCCGCTAATCAGAAAGCCACTTGCGATTTGCTCAAACAGTGGAACAATGAATTCTTCCAACGAGAGGTTCACAAATCGTTAATGGTTCGCCCTAGAAAGGCAGAGGCAATTTTCACTCTAGACTTTACTCATGAGAATCAAATTTGGTGGTTAACAGACATACCTGGCTTAAATATAGGATTTACTAGAGCCGAAGCAATGATAGACCATGCAGGCTCTTTAATTAATCTGTTTATAATGGACAGGAATCAACTTTCTGCTATTCCAGGTATCGGGCCTAGTATCGCTGATAAATTCAGAACATTTATAGATAAAGGTATTCAAAAAGTTGGATAATTGGGAAAGAATAAATCCTGATGGGATAAGTCATACAGTCAAATGATGGATATTTTAGCGGCTGACTTTGAAAAACAGTACACTTGTGCTCCACTACCTACTCAATATGATGTCAAACAAGTTCTTAATCTAGAAGTCACATCAATGCTACCTAATGAGGTTCCTCAACAAAGGACAATTGAAAAGACTTTAGACTGAATGTTGAATATAACTTTAACATAGGTCGTCAGGTGTCAAGTGAGTTTGAGATATACTTTCCTGCTGAACAGATTATGGTTAACTGTAGAGTAGGATTTGATATGGAGGAATAACCTATAGAGACTTACTACGATTCACCAGATTAGCTATGGAAGAAGTTAATAAGCCAATCAATTCTAATAGAGTAAACCTAGTAGACAGAGCTACTTTCGTCCCTCCACAGTCACCATCAAAATTACCTCTGTACGTTTTGACAGGAATAGTAATCCTAGTGTTAGAGGTAATAGACCTGATAAAGTAGAATTAAACGACATTGAACCACAGAAGCCTTTACTTCGTAAAATGAGAATCAAGCAAAAGGAGTAGCATGTTAGAGCCAATTCCATTTACAGAGAACTCGCAAATAGTTTGGGAACGTAGATATCTTACTAAAGATGATAATGGTAATCCTATAGAGACAATAGAAGAACGTATATGGTCTATGTGTATGGCTGTAGCTATGGCAGAAAAGATTGCTGATGGTTTTAATTCTCCTGAAACTATAGAATCATGGGCCAAGCGTTTTTACAATGAATTATTTGTACCACAAAAGTTTATGCCTAACTCTCCTACAGTTAGGAATGCTGGCAGAGAAGGGGTTGTAGGTGGATTACAGGCGTGCGTTGTAGCAAGTCCAGAAGATAACCTTCATTCTATTTAC
>Ga0208316_1002027_pt1 | contig 10784 bp, 8 predicted proteins | sample MalvireepMed_231_FD_184240 | JGI IMG/M metagenome (GOLD analysis project Ga0208316, IMG submission 184240) | Marine viral communities from the Global Malaspina Expedition - Malaspina viral metaG DeepMed_231 (SPAdes) (version 2) | ecosystem: Environmental > Aquatic > Marine > Oceanic | place... | reverse complement strand
TCGCCGTATCGACCATGCCATCCCCTTTCAAATGACTAGGAATTAAAACGTCTGTTCGCTTGGCCTTATAGCGGTTTACGCAGCGGGCGAAAGCGCATCGTCAAGCCGACCCAGGCTTTCGTCACGTCCCAGCGCCGTCAGCGCGCCGGCGAGGTCCGGCGCGGAGGCTGCGCCGGCCAGACAGATGCGCAGGGCGGCGCCGAATTTGCCGATCCCGACGCCTTCGGCCTCGGCGAAAGCCCGGATCTCCGCCTCGAGGGCGGGGACATCCCAGGCGCTGGCCGCGGCGAGTCGGTCCCGCAGCCGCCCCAGGCGGGCGCGGGTTTCGTCGGTGAGCAGGCCCGCCGCCTTTTCCGGCATGGCCAGGGGGCGCTGCGCCAGCACGAAGACGGTCGAATCCGCCAGGTCCAGCAGGGTCTTGGCGCCGTCACGCACCAGCGGAATGGTCCGTTCGAGCACAGGGCGCAGCTCCACCGGGACCTTCAGATCGCGGCTTTCATGGATGCCCGTCACCAGATCGGCCAGCCGGCTGACCTCCGCCTGGCGGATATAGTGGTTGTTGATGTGGTTGAGCTTGGCCCAGTCCAGCCGGGCCGGGGCGCTGACCACATCGGCGATGTCGAACCAGCTGATGGCCTGGGCGTCGCTGAAGATCTCGTCGTCCCCGTGACCCCACCCCAACCGCGCCAGATAGTTGCGCATGGCCTCGGGCAGATAGCCCATGGAATCGAACTCGCTGACCGCCTGGGCCCCGTGGCGCTTGGAGAGCTTGGCGCCGTCGGGACCATGGATCAGCGGCAGGTGCGCCCAGACCGGGACCTCCCAGCCGAGCGCCTTGTAGATCAGGGTCTGGCGGGCGGCGTTGTTGAGATGATCGTCGCCGCGAATCACGTGGGTCACGCCCATGTCGTGGTCATCGACCACCACGGCCAGATTATAGGTCGGCGAGCCGTCGGTGCGCAGCAGGATCAGGTCGTCCAGATCCTTGTTCTGGAACCGGACGTCCCCCTTCACCTTGTCGGCCACCACCGTGTCGCCGGTCTGTGGACTCTTCAGGCGCACGACGAAGGGGCGGTCGGGGGCGTCGTTGGGGGTGATGTCGCGCCAGGGCGAACGGACCACCCGGCCCTCGGCCCGCGCCGTCTCGCGCTCGGCGTCCAGCTCCTCCGGCGTCATGTAGTCGCGATAGGCTTCGCCGCGGGCCAGCAGGTCGTCCACGGCAGCCCGATGGAGGTCGGCCCGGGCGGCCTGGAACACCGGCGCCTCGTCGGCCTCGAGGCCCAGCCACTTCAGGCCGTCGAAAATGACGCCCACGGCGGCCTCGGTGGAGCGCTCGCGATCGGTGTCCTCGACGCGCAAAAGGAACTTTCCGCCGGTGCGCCTGGCATAAAGCCAGTTGAAAAGCGCCGTGCGGGCCGTGCCAATATGCATCGAGCCAGTGGGCGAGGGGGCGATCCGGGTGACGACGGGACGGTCGGGCATCGAGGTCGGGGGTCTTGAGGTGTCGCGGACCGGCGGGATCGCCGGGCGATGGGGCCGGGGTCTTAGCATGCGCTTCCCCCGGGCTCCTAGTCCGCGGGCGCTCGCCCTGGCGCTGGGCGGCGCCATGCGCGCGCAGGCCGACCGTTGGAGCCTCTGGACGCCCGTCGCCTTTGGCCTGGGTTGCGCGGCCTATTTCGCCCTCGATCGGGAGCCGCTGGGTCTGGTGGCCTGGGGGGCGGCGGCCCTGGCGCTGGCGATCCTGATCACTGCGCGCCGTCTGAACATTTCCCGCAGCGCCGCCCTGCTGCTGATCCTTGCGGCCTTCGGCCTGGCGGGCTTTTCCGCCGCCAAGTTTCGGACCGAAGCCGTGGCTGGACCCGTCGCGCCAGCCATGGACGGGCCGGCCTGGATCGAGGGCTGGGTGGCGGACGTGGCGAGCCCGGGTCAGGGCGGCAGCCGAATCCTCCTTGCGCCGACCTGGATCGAAGGCCTGGCGGCGGCCGAGACGCCGACCCGCGTCCGGATCACGCTCCGTGATGTGACGCCACCGGCCCCTGGCCAGGCGGTTCGCATGCTGGCCCTGGTGAACCCGCCGCCGCCGCCGGCCAGCCCGGGCGGTTATGACTTCGCCCGTGACGCCTTTTTCGAAAGCATCGGCGGGGTCGGCTTCGCGCTCACCCCACCGGAGGCCGTAGACCTGCCGAAGCCGCCGGGGCGGCTTGTTCTGGATATGCGGATCAACGCCGCCCGCTGGGCCCTGGCCCAGAAGATCGTCGCCTCCATGGGGGCGGAAACCGGCGGCCTGGCGGCGGCCATGGTCATGGGCAATCAGGCCTTCGTTCCGCTCGAGCAGATCGAGCACATGCGGGCCTCAGGCCTCGCCCATCTGATCTCCATCTCCGGCCTGCACATGGCCATCGTCGGCGGCTTCGTCTTCGCCGGGGTGAGGGCGGGCGTGGCCGCCTGGCCCTGGCTCGCCCTGCGGGTGTCCAGCAAGAAGGTCGCGGCCCTGGCGGGATTGAGCGCTGTGGCCTGCTATCTGGTGGTGTCGGGCGCCCCCGCGCCGGCCGAGCGGGCGGCGATCACCGCTTCGGTGGCCTTCGCCGCGGTGATTTTCGATCGCCGGGCCATCAGCCTGCACGGCCTGGCCCTGGCCGCCCTGATCGTCATGCTGATCCACCCCGAGGCGGTGACCGAGCCCGGCTTCCAGATGTCGTTCGCCGCCACCGCAGCCCTGGTGGCCCTGGCCGAGGCCTGGCCGCGGCCGATCCGCGAGATCAGCGCGCCCTGGCCCATTCGCCTGGCGCAGACCAGCCTCGCCTGGCTGGGGGCCAGCCTGGCCGCCAGCTTCGTGGCCGGCATGGCGACCGGGCCGTTCGCCCTGCAGCATTTCAACCGGATGGCCACCTTCGGCCTCCTGGCGAACCTGGCGGCCTCGCCGATCTCATCCTTTCTGATGATGCCGAGCCTCGCCATCGGCGCCGCGCTGACGCCCCTGGGCCTGGGGGACATTCCCCTGATGGCGGCGGGCTGGGGGATCGGACTGATCACCGAGGTGGCTCGGATCGCCGCCGAGGCGCCCGGCGCAAACCTGCTGGTCGCCAGCGCGCCGGCATGGGCCCTGCCCAGCGCCTTTCTCGGCATACTCTGGATGTGCCTGTGGCGCGGCCCTGTAAGGTGGCTCGGCGTGCCCTTCGCCCTGGCGGTGAGCCTGGCGCCGCGCAGCGAGCCGCCCACCCTGTGGGTCGCAGCCGACGGCGCCCAGGTCGCGGTGCGACAGGGCGACCAGGCGATCCTCATGCGGCCGGACGTCAAGCGGTTCGCCGCCGAGCGCTGGGCGCAGAGGCGGGGCCTGACCCCCAGTCAGGACGAGGCGCCGCGCGACGCCCTCTATGTCTGTGATCGCTGGACCTGCCGACCAGGACGTGACGCGCCGGCCCCTGTCGCCACCTACTGGAGTCGAAAAGTCCCCGACGCCGAGACCCTGGCGAGGCTGTGCGCCACAGCCGAGGTGGTCATCGTGCGCCCCGACCTGCCGCCAAACCTGTGCCCCGGCGTCGTCGTGCTCAGCGGCACGGACTTCGCCCAGGGCGGCGCGCTGGAGTTGAGCCGCAAGGACGGCGCCTGGCTGGCCCTCTGGACCCAGGACCTGCGCGGGCGCAGGCCGTGGACCTGGGGAGCTAAGTCTTAAGCGCGTTTTGGGCCGATAACCGGTCCCACCTATCGGAATGCGCTCTAGTGGTAGCGACGGATAAGGCCGACGAGCCGGCCCTGAACGGCCACCTGGTCGGGGCCGAAGATGCGGGTCTCATAGGCCGGGTTGGCGGCCTCCAGGGCCACCGAGGCGCCCTTGCGGCGCAGGCGCTTCAGGGTGGCTTCCTCACCCATGACCAGGGCGACGACGATGTCGCCGGAATTGGCCGAGTCGGCCCGTCGGATGACCACATAGTCGCCATCGAGGATGCCGGCGTTGATCATCGAATCGCCCTGCACTTCGAGGACGAAGTGTTCGCCGGCTCCCAGCATGGATTCCGGCACGTGGATCCGGTCGCGCTCCTGCTGGATCGCCTCGATTGGCGTGCCGGCGGCGATCTTGCCGAGCACCGACAGTTCGCGGGTGTCATTGGCCGCCTGCGGCGCCGATGGCCCGTCACCTTGTTCGACCAGCTGCGGCCGGAAGGCCTGCCGCCCCTTGGGCGGGGCGGCCGCGGTGGCCTGCTGCGGCAGCTTCACGACCTCAAGCGCCCGGGCGCGATGGGGCAGGCGGCGGAGGAAGCCCCGCTCCTCCAGCGCCGTGATCAGCCGGTGGATGCCGGACTTGGAGGCCAGGTCGAGGGCTTCCTTCATCTCGTCGAAGGACGGCGAAACGCCGGTCTCCTTGATCCGCTCATGGATGAACATGAGCAGTTCGTGCTGCTTACGGGTCAGCATTGGACTTTCCCAACCTAAAGAACAAATCGCAAACGTTACGAATGTTCTCTAGGCGTTCTTCCTTAATGTCAAGTTACCCCCAAGGCCGTTGAAATCCCGCGGAATCTTGCAGCCGAGCCGCCGTTTCAGGCCGACTCGGTCGGTCTTCAGCCGAGCAGGGCGCGGGCGGCCTGGGCCACATCGGCCTGACGCATCAGGCTTTCACCGACCAGCATGGCCCGTGCGCCGGCGGCCTCCAGACGGCGCACGTCGGCCGGTCCGGCGATGCCGCTCTCGGTGACCAGCAGGGCGTCGGCCGGCGCCAGGGCGGCCAGCCGTTCAGTGATCGAGAGATCGGTCTCGAAGGTGCGGAGATTGCGGTTGTTGACGCCCACCAGCCGGGCGCCGAGGGCGGCCGCGCGGGCCATCTCGGCCTCGTCATGCACCTCGACCAGGGCGTCCATTCCCCAGGCGTGGGCCTGGGTCAGGAGGTCGGCGGCCAGGGCGTCATCGACCATGGCCATGATGATCAGGATGGCGTCGGCCCCCAGGGCGCGGGACTCGGCCACCTGCCAGGGATCGACCAGGAAGTCCTTGCGGATCGCCGGCAGGCCCACGGCCTTGCGCGCGGCGGTCAGATAGGCGTCGTCGCCCTGGAAGCTGGGTTCGTCGGTGAGCACGGACAGGCAGGCCGCGCCGCCGGCCTCATAGGCCCTGGCCAGCGCCGGGGGATCGAAGTCGGCGCGAATCAGCCCCTTGGACGGGGAGGCCTTCTTGATCTCGGCGATCAGGGCCAGACGACCCGGCGCATGCGCCGCAGCCAGGGCAGCGTGAAAGCCCCGGGGCGCGCTGGCCGCCTTGGCCGCCGCCTCGACCTCGGCCACGCTGCGGGCGGCTTTGCGCTCGGCGACCTCGGTCCGCTTGTAGGCGGCGATCTGGTCGAGGATGTCGCTCATGAGTGGGTGATCTCGCACAGGCGGTCGAGGGCGCTCAGCGCGCGACCGTCGTCGATCACCTGTCCGGCCAGCGCCACCCCTTCGCTCAGGGTCTCGACCTTGTCGGCCACCAGGAAGGCGGCGGCGGCGTTCAGCGCGACAATGTCCCGATAGGCGCCGACCTCGCCCTGGAGCAGGGCGCGCAGGGCCGCAGCATTGACCTCTGGTGCGCCGCCGGTCAGGTCCGACAGGGCGGCGCGGGGCAGGCCGACCGCCTCCGGGGTGATGGTGAAGAGCCGCACCTGGCCCTCGCGATACTCGGCCACCTGGGTCTCGCCGGTGGTGGTCATCTCGTCCATGCCGCCGCCATGGACCACCCAGGCGCGCTCGGCGCCCAGGCCGCCCAGTACGCGGGCGAGGGGCTCGACCCAGCGTTCGGAGAACACGCCCAGCACCTGGCGCTGGGCGCCGGCCGGATTGCCCAGGGGACCCAGCAGGTTGAACAGGGTGCGGAAGCCGAGCTCGGCGCGGATCGGCGAGACGTGCTTCATGGCCCCGTGATGGGCCGGGGCGAACATGAAGCAGAGGCCGGCCTCGTCCAGGGCGCGCAGCTGCTGCTCGCGGCTGGCCATGATGTTGACGCCAAGGGCGCTCAGCACATCGGCGGCGCCGGACTGGGAGGAGAGCGCCCGGTTGCCATGCTTGGCCACCTTCAGGCCGCCGCCTGCGGCCACAAAGGCCACAGCGGTGGAGATGTTGAGGGTGTGCAGCCCGTCGCCGCCGGTGCCGCAGACATCGATCACCTGATAGGGGTGGTCGAGCGTGATGGCGGCCTCGCGCATGGCCCGGGCGCAGGCGGTGATCTCGCCCACCGTCTCGCCGCGCATCCGCATGGCGGTCAGGGCGGCGGCCACCTGGGCCGGGGTCGGTTCGCCGCGCAGGCAGGCGGAGAAGAAGACCTGGGCGTCGGCTTCCGACAGGGTCGCACCGTCGGCCAGGCGCGCCAGCAAGGGCTTGAAGGCGTCAGACATGGGTCAGGCTCACGCCTCGGTCAGACGCCGCGCGCCGGCCAGGTCGAGGAAGTTGGCGAGCAGGGCATGGCCGCCCTCGGTGGCGATGGACTCCGGGTGGAACTGGACCCCGAAGATCGGCCGGCTCACATGCTGCACGCCCATGACCTCGCCATCCTCGGTCCAGGCGGTGATCTCCAGGACGTCGGGCATGGTCTCCCGACGCACCGACAGGCTGTGATAGCGGGTGGCGGTGAAGGGGTTGGGCAGGCCAGCGAAGACGCCCTTGCCCGTGTGGTGCATGGGGCTGGTCTTGCCGTGCATCAGGGTCGCGGCGCGGATGACCTCGCCGCCAAAGGCCTGGCCGATGGCCTGGTGGCCCAGGCAGACCCCGAAGATCGGCAGATCGTCCGGCGCCTTGGCCAGCAGATCGAGGCAGAGGCCGGCCTCATTGGGGGTGCAGGGGCCGGGCGAGAGCAGCACGCCCTCCGGCTTCAGCGCAATCACCTCCTCGGCGCTCAGCGCGTCATTGCGATGGACCAGCGTCTCGGCCCCAAGCTCGTTCAGATAGTGAACGAGGTTGTAGGTGAAGCTGTCATAGTTATCGACGACGAGGATCATGAGCGTTCTCTAGGCCAAAGCTTTAAGGTGCGCAAAGCGCCGCGTTGCATATGGGGTGCGGCAGGCCGATGCTGCAAACATGACCGCTGCCGATTCCGCCCTGGACCATGACGCGCTGGCCGAAGCACGGAGCCTGCTGGCGACGCCCGTGGCGAGCGAGCGGGTTTGGCCGGTGCTGGCAGCCGCGGCCTTCGCCGCCGTTGCGGCCCTGGCCCTGGCGGGCGCCATGATCACGGCCCCGCCCGTTGTGACCCAGCATCTGGCGGTCGAATCGGGCGCCTCACTGGATGACGCACCCCTTAGCGAAACGCCCCTCAGCGAAGGGCCTTAGACGAATCGCCAGGCGTCCTCGGCGGCTTGGCGAAGGGCGCGGGCCTTGTGCAGGGTCTCGTCGTACTCCGCGTCGGGATCGGAGTCGGCCACCACCCCACCGCCGGACTGGATGTACATCTGACCGTCCTTGAAGCAGGCGGTGCGCAGGACGATGCAGGTGTCCACCGAGCCATCGGCGCCGAAATAGCCGACCGCGCCGGCATAGGCGATGCCGCGCTTCTCGATCTCCAGCTCATCGATGATCTCCATGGCGCGCACCTTGGGCGCCCCCGACAGGGTGCCGGCGGGCAGGGCGGCCATCAGCACGTCCACCGGATCGACACCCTCGGGAGCGTCGCCCTCTACATTGGAGACCAGGTGCATGACGTGGCTGTAGCGCTCGACGAAGAACGAGTCGGTCACCCGCACGCTGGGCCCCTTCGGCTGCGCCGTGGCGGCGTTGCGTCCGGGCTGGCGCAGCATGGCCACCCGGCCCACATCGTTGCGGCCGAGATCGAGCAGCATCAGGTGCTCCGCCCGCTCCTTGGGATCGGCGATCAGCGCCTGTTCGTGGGCCAAATCCTCTTCCGGCGTGGCGCCCCGGGGCCGGGTGCCGGCCAGCGGGCGGATGGTGATCTTGCCATCTCGCAGGCGAACCAGGATTTCCGGGCTGGAGCCGGCCAGCTGGAAGTCGCCGAAGTTCAGATAGAACAGGAAGGGCGAGGGGTTGGTGCGGCGCAGGGAGCGATAGAGCGCCAGCGGGTCCAGGGCGAAGGGCGCGCGGAAGCGGTGGCTGGGCACCACCTGGAAGATGTCGCCTGCGCGGATATAGGCCTTGGCCTTGCCGACGATCTCCCGATAGGCCTCGCGGCTGATCGGGGTGGTGAAGGCGTCGGCCTGGGGCGCGCCGTCCCGCTTCAGGGCCGGCGTCGGTCCCGCCAGATCGGCGACCACGGCGGCCAGACGCGCCTGGGCCGCCCCGTGGGCCGCCTCGGCCGACTGGCCATCGGGCCGTACGGTGGTGGCCAGGATGATTTCCTGGCCGATGGCGTCGAAGATCGCCACCACGGACGGCCGCGTCATGACGCCGTCCGGGAGGTTCAGAGGGTCTGGATTGACGTGGGGCAGCCGCTCCACCAGCCGGACCATGTCATAGCCCAGGGCGCCGAACACGCCGGCCACCATCGGCGGCAGGCCGGCGGGGATGTCCAGGCGGCAGGCGGCCACCAGGTCGCGCAGGGAATCGAGGCTTCCCGCGGCCTGCGGCGTGAACCGGCCCGCGGCGATGTCGTCGCCCTCGGCGATCTCGGCCTGATCGCCCCGGCAGCGCCAGACCAGATCCGGCTTCAGGGTGATCACCGAGTAGCGGCCCCGCCAGGCGCCGCCCTCGACCGATTCGAAGAGGAAGGCGTAGGGCTGGCCGTGGCCGATCTTCAGATAGGCCGAGACCGGGGTCTCGAGGTCGTCGATCAGGCGGGTCCAGACCACCTGCGCGGCGCCCCCGTCATAGCGGGCGGCAAAGTCGGAAAGCGCAGGCTCGATGATCACGCCTTGGGCTCCGGCGTCTTGGCGGGGGCCTTGGTCGCGGGGGCTTCGACTGCGTCGGCTTCATCCTCCTCGCGGGGCTGAAGACCCAGCACGGCCCGGGCGCGGTTCTCGTCGATGCGGACCCGAACCTTGTCGCGGGCGGCCAGGCTGGCGGCTTCGGCGAGGTCGCGGAACAGGGCCATGCTGGCCTGGCCGCGACCATCCTCCACCGCAGCGGCGATCTCGGCCGTGTCGCCGGGGCGGACGGCTTCGAGCTTGGCGACGGCGACGGCGAACTCCACGGCCCGGGCGGTGAACACCTCATCGGGCTCGGCGGAGAAGGCCTTGATCAGCATGTCCTGGGAAAGCTGTTCGGTCTGCTGGGCGGTGGCCCGGCTCAGGCTGGCGGCCCGGGTCACCCGTGCGCCGATGGTTCCGGCGGCGGCTTCCAGGGTCTGGCCGCCGCGCACCAGTTCGGCGAGTTCATCGGCCTTGGCTTCGAGCCGACGCACCATCTCCTGCTGCATCCAGGCGCGCACCAGCACGGGGCGAACCTCGTCCAGGGGGGGCAGGGCGGCCGGGATGATGCGCTCGACCTTGACGGCGAAGTATTGGCCCTCGGCCAGTTCGGCCAGATCGCTTTCGCCGCCATCGGCCAGTTCGAAGGCGGTCTCCAGGACCTGCGGCGTCAGGCCTTCGACCGGCTGACCCTCCTGGGTCCGACCCTGTTCGTTGATGGCCGGCAGGGTGACGACGGTGGCTTCGGCGGCCTTGGCGGCTTCCGCCAGGGACGCGCCGCCGATATGGGCCTCTTCATAGGCCTGGGTGCGCTCATAGACCTTCTCGGCGGCCGCATCCTCGCGGATCTCGGCCTCCAGCATGGGGCGGACGTCCTCAAGGGTCGGCTGGCGGCCAGGCGTCACCGACGTGACCTTGACCACGGCGAAACCGAGGTCGCCCTCGATGGGCGCGCTGACCTCTCCGGCGGCCAGGGCGAAGGCGGCCTCGGCCACCTTTCGGTCGGCGATGGCGGTGCGCGGGCGGCCCTCATAGAGAATGGGATCGACCCCCAGGTCCCGGGCCACGGCGGCCGGGTCTTCACCTTCACGCAGACGCTGAGCGATGCGCGTGGCGGCGGCCTGATCCTTGGCCGGGATCTGCACCAGGGTGCGGGTCTCCGGCTGGGACAGGGTGTCGCGGCGGAACTCGAACCGCTCCTGCAGCTGTTCCTGGGTGACCTCGACGTCCAGGTCCTGAGGCCGCGGGGCGAAGCGGACCAGGGACAGCACGCGGTATTCCGGCTGGGTCAGCTGGTCGGCGTTCTCCTGCATGAAGGCCTGGAGCTGTTCGTCGCTCGGCAGCTCCGGCGCCTCGACATCGTTCACGTCCACCTGGAAATAGCCCAGGTCGCGCTGCTCGCGGTCGACCATGGCCTCCAGGGCGCTATAGGCCCGCGGCGCGCGCAGACCACTCACCAGGCCCGAGGCGAAGTGCTGTTGGGCGATCTCGTCCTCCAGCTGCGCCAGGAAGGCGTCGGGAGTCAGATCGGCCTGGGAGAGTCGCTGGGCCATCAGGTTGCTGTCGAACCGGCCGCTGATGGGATCGAAGAAGGCGGGAATTTCCCGCAGCTGGTCGGCCACCAGGCTGTCGGCGGGACGAAGGCCCATCTTGTGCAGCAGGGCCGCCAGGGCCTCGCGGGTGGCGATCTGTTCCAGCAGGCGCGGGATGATGCCGTTTTCGTCGGCCATCTGCGGGGTGATCGGCTGGCCGACCTGCTGCTCGGCCTGCTGGCGCCACTCGTCATATCGCTGGCGGAAGCCGGCGGCGTCGACGGCGCGGCCGTCAGCCTTCACCACCGTCGTGGAGAACTGGCCCTGCAGGATGTCGGACATGCCGAACACAGCGAAGCTGATGATCAGCAGGCCGATCAGGAGGGCCGCCACCCAGGATTTGGCGAAGGCGCGGAAAGCGGTAAGCATGGAGGACC
>Ga0208316_1002026_pt1 | contig 10808 bp, 15 predicted proteins | sample MalvireepMed_231_FD_184240 | JGI IMG/M metagenome (GOLD analysis project Ga0208316, IMG submission 184240) | Marine viral communities from the Global Malaspina Expedition - Malaspina viral metaG DeepMed_231 (SPAdes) (version 2) | ecosystem: Environmental > Aquatic > Marine > Oceanic | place... | reverse complement strand
CAAGTGCTGGAACGAAGGGCGCAGCTACTCCGGTCATTTTGGTAAGAAGGTAGAAGCATGACAGATGAAGACCGCATCCAAGTGCAGCGGGCCTTGGACAACCACGAATACCTGAAGCCCAGTTACCACTGGACAAGCCTGGGGAACGCATCGTCCAGGCGGCACCGGGAGAAGCAGTTGAACTTCACGGTGAAGGTCAACCACGAAGGGGATGTCTACCAGTACGATTCCTTCGTGCAGATAAGCGTGAAGAACTTCTACTACACGGGCCGGTTCACCCTGAACGGTGCCAAGAAGGATGTGCGGCTTTTCAAGAAGCTGCTGAACTAAGCGTGAGTCAGCCCCGTTTCGGCGGGGCCGTAAACGCCCAGCACGGTGACAAGGCCGTGTAAATCAAGGCGTTTGGAGCAATACGATGAACTGCTACGAAATAGCAGCTTCCCATTCCACGCAGGACGGAAACCAAGACTGGGGAGTGTACACCATACACGCAAGCAGCCCCAGAGTGGCATTACAGCGGGTTATGTCACGGATAAGGCCGCTGGATGTCCCAGTGACGGCTGGCCGGGGGATTAGCCTTCGGTTCGACGTGGTAAACCGGGGCAAGGTCATCCCCATCGCCCCAGTCGAATGGTTAGATTGCAACTACAACATGGTGGTGACCATCGACGGTCATCAGTTTTACACCCATGACGATAATGGCGGATGCCAGGTTGAATACAAGCACTACGGCTACCAGACGGAATACATCCCAGCGGATTCACGCATCCCTGAAGGCTGGGGTGTATACAAGCAGCGTGAGCCGTCCACGTACCGCTTTAAGCCAACGGCTAGGCTGGCGGTGCTATCGGTTGACTACCTGGCGAACAAGGAAGGCTAGAAATGCAAGTACATTGCCACTGTGGAAAGTTCATAGGGCCAACAGAAGACAGATGTAACTGGTGCGGAATGCCGCTAATACTGTTGCCCCATGCGCCGTGGGTCAGGTGTCCCAAGAAGGGATAGGTGAGGAACCCCGTCCACCAGGGCGGGGCGTAAACCCCAGGAGCGGTTCCAAGGCCGTTCAAAACATAGGGGTGGGAGTTGACCATGTTTACAAAGGACTTTGAAATACCAGCGGAAAATCTGGAAGGGCTGCGGGGCCGGTTGGTGGAAGTCAACAAGAAAGCCGCCAAGCTGGGCGTTCCCAACGTGACCATGACCGTGGGTGACAGGATAGTGAAGAAGACCCCAACCCATTCCCGTGGAACGCTGGAAGAAGTCTTCTTCAATGTCACCATCAGCGGTGAGACTCCCAAGTTCGATGGCTGGGCCTTTACCGCAAGTCTGGAAATGACTGATGAAGGTTCCCTGATTCGGACGATGCCGGGGATGGAATGCCCACCGGAACACCGGGAGCGGGGCAACGTCTGTGACCATTGCGGAACCAAACGCCGCCGTGCCAACACCTACGTTGTCATTCACGATGACGGGCGTTCCATGAACGTGGGCAAGAATTGCCTGAAGGATTTCATGGGGAGCCACCGGCTGAACCCGGCCTTGTTCGCACGGTATTTCACCTTCCTGTTGGACTGTTTCGACAGCCCTGAAGGGTTCGGTGGCTTCAGGCACGGTGAACCCAGCTATGACATCGCCACGGTGCTGGAACTGACCGGGGCCATGATTGCCAGCTACGGCTGGGTGTCCGGTGGCATGATAAAAGACGGGAAGCACGAAGGCCCATCAACGGCCAGTGAAGTCAGAACCTACCTGAACCACACCCCTGACCGTAGCAGCCAAAGCGAAGACCAGATGGTGGCGAAGGTCAAGGCGGAACTGGAAGCCACCAGGGAATTGCGCATAGCTGACGCACAGGCGGCGGTGGGCTGGATTACGGGCGAAGAACACGCCACGCCCGCCACTGACTACATCCACACCGTCAGGGTGCTGGCAAATCGGGGCTGGGCGGGCAATAAGGACTTCGGCTTCGTTTGCTCCATCCTTTCGACCTGGCGGAACGCCATGAACCGGAAGGCTGACCGGGAGCGGGAAGCAGCGGCCAACGGCAAGGCGGCGGCTGAATCCCAGCACGTTGGCACCATCAAAGAACGCCGTGAATTCACCCTGAAGGTCAACCGGGTGATGGCATTGGCCGGGGGGTTCGGCGTGACATATCTGCACCTGATGGAAGACGCTGACGGCAACCGCTTCAAGTGGTTCGGCACCACCACATCCCTGGATGAATCGGAAGACTTCGTGACGGTCAAGGCCACCGTCAAGAACCACGGGGAATACAAGGGAATCAAGGAAACCATCCTGAACCGGGTGGTTGCCTTATAGGGGAGTGGCCCCGCTTCGGCGGGGTTAACCCGCAAGGCGGTCACAAGCCCGTCTAATTTACCGGGTTGGAGAAATCAGATGACCTACTATGATTTCCTGTTGGCGCATGGCCGTGCCATCATCCAGACCAAAGGGACAACTGCGATTGAAAACACACGGGGGCCACGGCCACTAAATGGCGGCTCCTATGCCACGAATGCTGAACGGAGTCAGAGTGTCAGTGATTGGCGCAACCATCTGGGTGTCCTACAGGATGAAGGCACCAAGCGCATCCATATGGACAGCCGCCAGGTGGCTACTTTCGATGGCATGGATGAACTGCCGCCAGCCCATTGGCAGAAGAAGTTACATCCACCGTTCCGGTCATTCTATATGGAATTCAATGAACCCATCTTGATTGGGGAACAAGAACCTGGCTATGAAGATTATCTGCGGGCCATCCTGTACCGGGGCGGCACCGGGAGCATCACCTATGCTGGGAAAGACGGTTACCCCTTCACTGAAGGGACAGAACCCACAGAATTTGCCAACGTGACCTTCTTCCTAGATAACGGGGTGGAAGACCGGGGAAGTGCGGAATTCCAATCGGTAGACCATTCCTTTATCTTCGCCTTGAATGTGGGGATGCCAATGACCCATCTATACAACTTGCAGATGTCTACTGACCCCAGCCAGGTGGCGGAAGACTACCCGCCTGAATCCTTTATTATCGCCGGTGACCCGATGGGGATTGAAAACCGCTACATGGGCTGGTGGGAACGCACCATCATCGACCACGGCGGCCTGATTAGTTGGTTGTTCATGTACATGATGGCGAAGGGCATCGAAATCATAGTGGCCCCAAGGTCACGGGCGGAACGACGGCGGGAAGACCGGAAGGAATTCCCCCAGCCCTGGCACATCGTAAGGGTAGAACCCCGGCTGGTTCCAGACGGCGGGCCGTCCAGCGAATCCGGCATCACTCACGGTTACCGTTATGACGTGATGGGCCATCTGCGGTTCGGGAAACACAAGTTAGCCAGCGGGGATTATCGGCAGACCATCGAATGGGTGCCGCCCCACCAGCGGGGGTTGGCCCACGAACTGTACATCCCGAAGACCAGCAAGTTCGTGGCCGGGAAGGAAACCCATCCCATCATGGGCAAATACTTCACAAAGCCCTAAAAAGGGCCAAAAACCCATGCGTAAGGGCCAAACCGTGGCCCTGTAAGCCGTTTTAAGACCCCTTAAAAACAAAAGTGGTGTTGTGGGTCACCTGGGGTCTGGAATCCACCATCAAATTGTGACGGCAGGGGCTTCGGCCCCTGTAAACACCTGGCAGCCGTCCGAAGGCGGTGCAAATCTGGGGTGTTTGGAGAAACTATGGCGATAGAACCAACCGCCAGGGCGGTACGGGATGCAGCCATCAGCAGCAAGCTGGAAGTTGTTGAATCCCTGATGCAACAAATCATGGAAACATTCGACATCACCCACACCAGTGAATGCGAACATTGCGGGTCAAGGAAGCGGAACAACTGGACAGACTACCAGGCCCATGAACACGCTTCCTTAATCGTGAACCGCATCGGCAAGATTCGGAGTCTGTTGGAATGGGGTGAAGCGAAGGAGCAAGAAGATGCCTGATATACCTATGGTTCCCTGGCAAGTCAGGGCCGTCCAATGCCAGGTCAAGGAACTGGGCCAGCAACTACGGTTCCGCATGTGGCAACTTGGATACCTGAAATCACCTTATTAAAGGAGACAAGTGATGGACAGAAGCGCATGGTGGCAGTTCACGGGGAGTGATGCCAATATTCGCAAACTTGGGAACACGTTACGAACAAACCGGCACCTTCAGGTCAACGATAGCCAAGCTGACCGGGTGCGGGTGGTATCGAGCAAGGCAACAACTATGTATCTATCGTGCCAGTATTCGGAAAAAAGTTTTGTCGAATCAATCGCCAAGGAACACAGTGCGACGGTGAAGGAAGTTGAACCGGTTGAATATGGGCAGGCCCAGTGCGGGAAGTACACCACATCCGTGGCGTTGCATTGGCGGGCCTGCAAAAGCTGCCAGCAACTACAGCGGAATCTGCGGCCATTAGGTTTAGCCCCATTAGCAGATGACCCGCCAAGGGAACCGGATGTGGTGGTAGTTGATGGTGTCTACCATGCGGAAGATGCCCAGAAGGACGCTGTAAGGCTCATAGACCCGCCTTGCCCGCCCAAGCCGAATGATTACGCATCCCTGGCGGAAGCGGCCCGTGAAACGAGTGAGAAGCTATTAACCCAATCCACCTATTATTCCACGTTGGCGGAACGGTACGAATCCCTGACCCAACCCACAAAGGCTATCCGGCAAGCGCAAGAAGCGTTGAAGGCTGCCCAGGAGTCAGCCGAAGAAGACCGCAAGGAACAACACACGGCCCTGCAATCCTTACTGGAAGATGGGCCACCGGAAGGGGAGTAAGTTCCCCAAAAATATATAAGGGGGCATGATATGCCACACGAACTAAGCATGGACAAAGACGGGGAAGCGGAAATGTTCTACATCGGGGATACGCCCTGGCACGGGCTAGGGCAAAGGTTGGACGGGCCAGCCACCGCCGCCGAAGCGATTGCGGCGGCACACCTTGACTGGGAAGTTGAACTAGTCCCGGCCTACCATAAGGATGACACCATCCAGGGGTTTGCGGAAACTGAACCCTACCGCTTCGTGCGCCGGAAGGATAACGGGAAGATTCTGGCTATGCGAACCAAGAAATATGGAGTGGTTCAGAACGTGGACTGCTTCGGGTTGTTCGATGCGGCCATCGGGCCGGGAGCCGGGGTCTACCATACCGCTGGGGCGTTGAAGGAAGGCCGGGTGGTCTGGATTCTGGCGAAGGCCGGGGATGGCCGGGAAGTGGTGGCCGGGGATACCATAGAACCGTTCATCCTTCTTGCCACCAGCCATGACGGTTCCCTGCCCCTGACGATGCGGCACACCTATATCAGGGTGGTCTGCAACAATACGTTCCAATATGCGCTGGGGCGCAGCAAGAAGACTGACATCGTGACCATCTACCATTCGGGGAATGTGGAAAGCAAGGCGGTGAAGGCCAGGGAAGAACTGGGCCTGAACAACCTATACTTTGACCGGATGATGGAAGGCGTGGAACAACTGGTCAAGGCTCCCATGAAGACCAAAAGTATGCTGGGGTTCGTGAATACCCTGGTGCGTCCCTGGAATCAGACCGATGACACCAAGCCCCGTGATGCGGCGGCCCATTACGCCCTGCGGGATGCCCGCAACACACTGGAAGAACTATTTGAAGCGGGCCGGGGTCAGGACATCCAGGGAGTGGGCGGCACGGCCTACGCCGCTTTGAACGCCACCACGGAATTCGTGGATTACTTCCAGCGGGTGGGCCACGGAAAGGTGGGGGAACCCAACGCAGACCGTCTGCACAAAGCCTGGTTCGGCACGGGCCGGGATTTGAAATACCGGGCCTGGAACCTTCTTCAGGACTACAGCAAGCGGGGGAATCGTGCCTTCAAACAACCGAAGATTAATGCTTGACCAGGCGGCCATCCGGCTTTGCGGGGTTCTACTCCGCAGGGCCGGATACCCACTGGATTCCATAGAAGTCCAACTGGGCATCGAACACGTCCAGGCGGGCAAGGGATTCACGAAACCCTGGCACCCGGTGCTGGCGGATGCCTTGAACAATCTATACAATGCGAAGGATTGAAATGCCTGACCAAATGAGACTTCCAAGCAACGTGCTTCCCCAGTTTGACCGGACGATAACCCGGCGCAAATGGGGGGAAAGGGGCCACACTTATATCGTGGACGGTATCCGGTGTGAACGGTGTGCGGCCTGCGCCAAGGGGAACGCCTGCACGGGTATGCCTGGTTGCACGTCCATATCAGGGGCTTACAAGACCGGGGATTTGTACGGCGCAGGCTACCGGGCCGCCTTCAACGCCGTCTTCGGTGCTTACGTTGACATGAAAACCAAGGATGAAATCAAGGACGGTGGGTGGCTGACCGATTTCCTACGGACTGAATCCAACACCGCCACCAATGCCCCTTTCGATTCGATGAAAGAAGACCTGTTGCGATACCGCCAGGAAGCGGAAGAAATCCCAACCCCCAGTAAAATCGCCACGGATTTCGGGAGCGCAGTCCACACGGCGATTGAAGAAACGCTGGCGGCCAAAGCGTCGGAAGAAGAAGCCTGGATTGACCCCAAGGTCTACCGGGCCACCTACAATATCGTGGAATGGCTGGACAAGATGGAATACCACATCCTTGATTATGAAGTGACCGTCTACCATCCTACGATGTTATACGCCGGAACCATCGACTGTGTGGCGGAACGCCAGGGGAACATCACCCTGATGGACTGGAAGACGGGCGGCCTTTACGAAGACGCACAGGCGCAGCTTGCGGGTTACGCCCTGGCATACAAGGAGTTGACCGGCATAGACCCAACGACGGCCCTGGTGCTGCGCAGCCGCAATGATTTCTTTGAAGCCCAAGAAGTGGTGAATCTAGACATAGCCAAACAGGTCTTTGAATACCTGGCGGCTATCAAGGCAAGCTGGCCCAGCCTGGTGTGGAAGGGGGTGTCATAGGCGCAAACTACCGGGAACAATCTGGAAGGAGAAGAAAGGAAAATGGCAACTGACCTAGTAAAACAGGAAACCACCCTTGACCCACAGATGGTGGAAAGCATACTGGTGGAAGGGAATCTGGAAGCCTTGACCCCCGCCCAACGGTTGAAATACTACGAAGCCGTTTGTAGTAGCTTGGGGTTGAATCCGCTCACCAAGCCGTTTGCTTATATCAAGTTGAACGGCAAGCTACAGCTTTACGCCCTGAAGGAAACCACAGACCAACTACGCAAGAACCATCACATATCTGTGCGGTTCACGGAACGGCAGATGATTGGGGAATCCTACGTGGTGACCGCCTGCGCCACTATGCCCGATGGACGCACGGATGAATCCACCGGGGCCGTCTGGATGCAAGGGCTGAAAGGTGACAACCATTCCAACGCCCTGATGAAAGCGGAAACCAAGGCCAAGCGGCGGGCCACGCTGTCCATCGCTGGTCTGGGGATGCTGGATGACAGCGAAACTGACAGCATCAGGGACGCAGAAACCGGGGTGGTGGACATAGAAACCGGGGAATTGATGGATGCCCCGGCTGCGGCCCCTAAAGCCGCCCCTGCCCGCAAACCACAGGCGGCAGCCGTTCCCCCAGAAGTCATCACCTGTGAAGGTAGCATCCCAGAAACCCCTGAAGATGCTGCCCCAGAAGTACCCCAAGAAACCCCCGCTTCCAACCGGCCACCGCCGCCGGAAGAACAACCCCCGTTCTGCCAGGAACACCAGATAATCTATGACTTGCGCAACAGTTCCCAGCACCCTGGTGAGACACGGTGGGTTCACGATAAGCCGGAAGGCGGCTTCTGCGTCAAATCTTAGAACCACCGGGGTGGGTCACGGTTCCAGCCGTGGCCCGCCCCAGCTTATTTTTTTGTGCGGGAGAATGATGATGGGTATACCGAATGACAAACTGGTGGAACCCCTTTCAAAGCGATGGTGTCCCACCCACCGTGTATATGAAATGAACCCACCGGGCCGTCTGTTGTGCGGCCCTGCGTGGAAGGAACTGTACCAGATGGAACGGGAAGTGGAAGTGGAGAAACTTTCTCCCAATCTAGCCATCCTGTCCCTGGTTGACCAACTGGCCGAATTCATCATAGAAATGCGGCATGACGGGGTGATAGCTGACCCGCCCAAGCCGAAGCCCAAACCGGAACGGCCCCGCTCATCTGTGATGCGCCAGGTCTGGACGGATACGCCATGACCACGATGCAGCGGCCTTATGATTTGATGGTGGTGGGCGGTGTGTACAGGTTTCATTGGCAGGCCGCCCAAGTCCACATAACGGTTGACCGTATCCGTGAATCCAGCAGGCAAGCCCCAACAGCGGAAATCCGTGTGAACGCCTACCCCGAAGGCCATATCCACCTGACCACTCTGAACCTTCTGTCCACCCGCACCCGTAGTGAAGTGGCCCGCTACTGTGCGGAACGTGGCACAACCATCCCACGGGATTGGGCGGCCATCATAGAAGAAATGTGCGTGGCCGTGCTAGACCGTTGGCGGCAGGGGGAACCAGTGGTGCGGTTGGGTGATGTGAACCCCCCGCTGGCCCCTGACTACCGCTTGGCCCCGATTCTTTTGGACAAGGAACCGTGTCTGATTTTCGGGGAAGGCGGCATCGGCAAGTCCTACCTGGCGGCCCTGTGCGGGGTGCTGGTTGACCAGGGAATCAGCTTCGGCAGGCTTGAACCCATCCGTGGCCGGGTGCTGTATCTGGACTACGAAACCGGGGCCAACGTCACCGCCCGCCGTGTGAACGCCATACAAGCCGGGTTCGGGATGGATGGTGACAGCAACATCTACTACCGCCATTGCTGGCAACCATTAGCCACCGAATCAAACGAACTTCAACGAATCGTGGCAGAGAATGAGATTGAACTGGTCATCGTGGATTCCGCTGGGCCAGCCTGCGGTGGTGAGCCGGAAGCGGCAAGTGCCGCCATAGCCTATTTTACTGAATTGCGGGCCTTGAACGTCACCAGCTTGACGGTGGCCCACCGCAGCAAAGGCGCAGGGGCCAACAGCCCCTTTGGGAGCGTCTACTGGGTCAACTACCCCCGCAGCATCTACGAACTGAAGAAGGCCCAAGACCAGGGCGATAACGTCATCCATGTGGGCATGATTCACACGAAGGTCAATGAAGGAATCTTGCAGAAAAGCGTCAGCTACAAGTTCGGGTTCACCGAAGGGCTGGTGCGGGTGGTGATGGAAACCCTGGAAGAAGTGCCGGAATTCTTCGATGACCTACCCCTGGTGGAACGGATGATTTCCACCCTGCGGTCAGATGGCCCGTCATCGTCACGGGAACTGGCCGAATCATTGGGAGCGAACCCCCGCAGCATCCAGACCCTACTTTCCAAGGACAGGCGGTTCGCCAACCGGAATAATATGTGGAGTGTTGCACGATGATGGACAACCAGACCCAGGAAGAATTCACCCAGTTCATGGAAGTGTGCCATGACTTGCTGACAGCGTTGCAGGCCATCAATGGGAATATCCAGTTACAATCCCAGACTATGGAAGAAATCGCCAAGTGCCTGCGTGACCAACTGGCAGTACAGCAAGACCAGGGCCGGGACTTGGCCGTAACCCAGCGTGACGTGGCTTCCATCTTGGTGCTGGCCCGTAACGCCGCAAGGATTGAACATGCCAACTAAGCCCCGCACACGCCGCCGCCGTTGGCCTTACATACTGGAAAAGGACTTCCAAGACACGGTGGTGGAATACGCCCACCTATGCGGCTGGATGACCTATCACACCCATGACAGCCGCCGTTCCGATGCCGGGTTCCCTGACCTAACGATGGTGCGGGGAACCCGGCTTATATTTGCTGAACTGAAGTCCCAGAAGGGAACGATACGCCCAGCACAGGAAGCGTGGTTGCAACGGCTTCAAGGTGTGCCAGCGGTGGAAGTCTATCTGTGGCGGCCCACGGATTGGGATGACATAGAAAAGGTCTTGCTAGGAGGAAGTGTGACGTTCCACATAGGCGACGTGTCAGAGGGAATATGATATGTACAGCAGGCGTCGAAAATGGCATAACTGGTGGCTAGTATCGCTAATACCTGTATATGCTGATGATAGCAGCCATTGGCCTATCCCCTATGTCAGCACCATATTTATCAATTGGAGGTACTAATGACAATGTCAAAACTTGAAGTGGACGCAATCCTGAGGGAATGGAAGTTCTAGGTGGAATGGTCTTGTAGGTGCTGGGTGTAGGACTGGCGCAGTTCCCGCACATCTTCTTTGATTTCGGACGTGGTGTCTTTCAGATGGCCCACGTCCGTGTCAATCTTGGTCAGGGTTTCTAACACCTGGCTGCGCCTGATGTTCTGGGTGCCATTCTCCCGCTTGCGGGTCAGCATCCATACCGCCGCCAGAACGCAGACACCCACCGGGCCAACCGCCGCCACAACCGCCTGCACGATGCTGGCATCCATTACACCCACGGAACCTTCTTCCCGCCCCAGTAAGGGCGGGCATGGCCTTCTTCCACTAGCTGGTCATTGATGTTCACATCCCCAATCCAGAGCGAACCAAGGATGCGCCCAAACTTGCCCTTTTCCTTGGTGCATTCCAGGCGAACTTTCTGACCTTTCAACAATTCCTTCAGGCGGGCTTTGCTGGCTAACCCCAAGGCTTTTTCTTCAAGGTTCCTTGTACGGCTTTCGGGGGTGTCTATCCCCAGCATTCGGACACGGGCCTTGTGGTGAATGGAGAATCCCAGGTCAATGATTACGTCCACGGTATCCCCGTCTACCACCCGGCCAACCTTGACCATGTAATCAAACACTATTCATTCTCCAAAACTTTGAGCGAAACGCCACCCAGGAAGCCGAAAATCC